>JGI24159J19872_10002346_pt1 | contig 22414 bp, 15 predicted proteins | sample Ectturendosymbi4_FD_19872 | JGI IMG/M metagenome (IMG submission 19872) | reverse complement strand
TTTTTTTTTTTTTTTTTTTTTTTTTGCTTTTCACTGTTGTTAAGGAACATCCCAGAAATTTGTCGCCGCACTGTGTAACCTTTCCACGTTCCCGTGACAGCTTTGTGCTCTCGGCGAAGTTAAACAAACTGATGGGCGATCACGAAGATAAAAGGGAAACGCCGCGTGCAGACTCGTGCGGTGAGTGAAGGGTGTGGAATGCGTATGCGACCAACAGTGTGTGGTTTACTTTGTCAGCGTTCGTCGGCTGCTGATTCAAAAACCATGTACATGCGAATGTTAGTTAGTTTCTCACTAAGATATTGCGCTTGGCAACGGGCAAAAATACATCGGATGAGTTGTGAAACCGTTTTTATATTGTTCGTTACCTCACGCGAGTATGTCGCTGTGTGCTGCAATATTTAGCGTTGGTGGGACGGCTCAGTTTGTAAGTCGAAAGTTGCCACCAAACTGCGACTCGGTCATCAACCTAGTCTATTCCGAGTGGAATCGACAACTAATGAGACTCATAATTTTCGCCAAGGTGTATCTTGTTCACAGAACGCGTATCGTTTCGAGTTGTCATTATAAGAACTCGAGTCAAACGAGAAGTTTGCCATTTGTACCGAGTCATTTCGATGAGGAGAATCGGGCTGATCCCGATTAATTGAGCCATACCGCGGTGTTCTCGGTAACGAACGTTTACACTGTTTGCTGAAGCTAAATGGCAAGAAAGAAGTTGAAGAAACGAGGTTAAACATATTTTCCGTGCAGTGCAATTATTAGGGGTTCTGAATTTCCGTGGGTGCTGTTATTTATCGTCTCTGATGTTTTTTCCTGACGAAATGCATGTTCGAAATACGCAGATGACCAGAAAAGGTCGGAAGCAGAAGTAGAAAGACTGAAAAAAGACCTTCTGGAGCAAGAGCACTTGATAAAAGGGTACCAGACGGTAAGAGCGGCCCGGGTGACATTTGTTACAGCGTAAAACTCTTGTCCGTTCACAACTGCCTTTAACGTTTGTGCGGATGACGCATCCTCTCGCCTTAATTTTTGCCAAAGTCGAAAACTTCAAGGAAACGCCCCACGAAACACCGTTTTTCAACTAAGTCTAATATCCCCTCTTGTTCGTGGATGATGTATTGGCCGGACGTTTGGCTGATAACCCGCGATGCACGTGGGATTCGAACGCATGACCATTAAACGATCAAGTTATTTGTTTGCGTTTCAGTGGTTTTCAACTTTTCTATACAGCGACCCATTAAAGCAACCCACTATAAACCAAAGACCCTCGGATAAAACTCGAACAAAGTGAATATAATACAGCTGTGCGCATAAAATATCTGCTCGCGACCCCTCCAAAAATGGTTCACGACACCTGAGGGGGTCGCGACGCCCCCATGTTGAAATCCACTGGTTGAGAAAGTCGAAGTTTGATATGACGTCAGCATTTGCTTCGTACAGGAAAACGAGCGCATGTATCAGGAGTTCTCGAAAATGAAAGTTTCTAATCGAGAGAACGAGGCCGCCATGTACCAAGAAAATCTCAAGTTGAAAAGCCAGCTGGCGTCGTTGAAGGAAGAGCTGGTCATGAAAGAAAATGTTCTCAAAGAGAAAGTAAGTTTTCTTTCGGGTGTGCGCACTGAGCGTTGGCTATCAAAATAAGTCGATCGAAATAAGAACCGGAATTGCATTCAGCCTAATTTTCAACCATGTTGTGAGAGATCAGTCAACCTCGGTTGCCTTTGGCTGTAAGTCTAAATGGTAATGTTTGTACCAGTTGAATTTCGTAGCTTTTGTGTGAACGACAAGTTCCAAGATGGTGTGCCTTCTCTTTTATCGAATTGTCCGATCGTCTTAATAAACCTTTCTGCGATAAACATTCCTGCCAGACAAGACATTGCCGCTTTGCAGCCGTGTTGAGACAAAGTTTGAACATTCTTTTTAAATCGATAACCGGAAAAGCTATCAAGCTAACCAAAGCCCATGAATCGTGCATGTTAGATTTGCACGATACTTAACGATTTTTAGTGCAGTTTATCAAATAGGAGATAATCGTTTCATTCGTGTTACTGATTTCGATTCCTTGTTTTGCTGCTCCGGACAGAATCGACTCGTGCTCGAGTTCAAAGAAGAGCGGACACCACGTCGCATGAACCAGTCGACGCAGACTGAAGAGGTAAGACGTGATTGCTCCTGATTCGCTGCTGGTCGACGTGGACCATAGTTTGGGATACATTTTTTCTGTATTTTGCCGCTATTCTTTCCCGCAAGTGCTCATACTTCGATTTATTTGCTGACATCAGTGGTTGCCGGTGTTATGCGCTGCGCACAAAGGGGGGGGGGTGCTCTTTCATACGCTCTGGGTCTGACAGTCACGCATGGTACCCTCGCCTAGTCTTTACTCGATTGTGACGTCAGCTCGTGGGGTGAATCTGGCAGAGCCCTTCATAGTTCCGGGTTCTGTGGTCAGCTTTATTTGTTTTTGATAATCGCGTGAGGGGATAGACCAGGGCTGTGGGCTCGCTCGAAGAAACTCGATCGAGCTTTTTGTGGTGTGTAATGATGGTATGTCAAAGCGTTATGTTTTTTTTGCATCGTGCTGAAAAAGGGGCTTAAAACAAACTTTCGCGGTTGAAAGTTTCTTTCGGTTCACCCCGTTTTTTTACTTACTCAGGGTGAGTGGCTTACTTATCATCGCTCCCCCCCACCACCGCCTTGCCAAGATCACCTGCAAGAGATCGCTGGTGAGCTTCGGTCTGTTTTTTTCTCTGAGACCTTTTGGCCACTGAGACTTTCCGGTCATTTGTCCCACAGTTGTATTAAAACTCGTCGTAACAACATGCATTGCTGTATATTTTCAGGCATTGTGACCGAATCGAATTAATTTGTTTCGGTCATTTTAAAAAATTTCGGTCCATGACCGAATAAAACCCAAGTTTCGCTGATAATGTTGTTGACACCCGCATTCTACTCCCCACACGTCACTTCCTCCATCGCAGATCTGCGTCGCAAGGTCGAAGAGCTCGAATCCTGCCACGCGGTGGCGACAGAGCGCGACGTGCAAAGGTTGCAGCAGGCGGACGCCGACCTGGCCTTGCTCAAGTCGCAAGTCGCGCGGATGAAGAAGGAACTTTTGCTGAAGAACAACGCGAAGCGCGAATCGCAGCTGGTTCAGGATTTACGGAGACAGGTTGGCGACATGAGCGAGAAATTGCGCGTTTTGTCTTTTTGCGTTCGTAAGTCTGACCTCTTTGTCTTTTGGTGTGTTTTTGGGAGCAGCGACATCATGTGATTCGGACAAAGATGTTGAATGCGGATTTCATGGAGTTTCGAACCTTGATATCTGGGTCCATCTTGTCTTGAATCTACAAAGTCGTGGGCTTATATGCTATGCCAGTTTTGTGATTCTTATGAAACGTCACAACTCTGACGTTCAACCAGCTTATTGGTTAGGAAATACTTTGCTTGAATTAGGAGCATTTTGCTGCCGTATGTAATTTCCATTCCGGAGGCCGGTGTGTTAGGTAACAGCCTGAAGTTGAACCTTTTTTTCTGAAATTGCGTTCTCCGCGTTTGTAATTATTTGAGGAGTGCGTTAAAGGACTTGTGATCGTTATCGCATGCTGACGAAACAAACGCACGCGCGAGCATTCGACTTTCGCTGTCTTTGCAAAGCTTCGATAAAGCGGCTGATTTTTGTGGATGTTGTCGATTCCAACCACGTGCGATATTCACACAGATGTAAAAAGAAAAGCGATGGACGTGTTTGGCTTATTATCACTGCAGTTCGTGTCGTGTTCTGTCAGCGCAGTTCTTTCTCAAGTTTTGTCCATCGCTTAACGTCATAACCAGTGGCGTATCTACAGTTTTGAGCCAGAGGGGAAACATAGCTGAAAGCGGCCAATGGACCGCTGTAGGGGGCCCACTAGCCAACACTTAGAAAAAAAGCTTGAGAAATGATGGTGAATCCGGTTGCGAATGGCTACGCTAAAACCCTAAATAACCGGAAAATACTTCGAAAAACGCAAAAAAACACAAACAACTGAAAACCCAAAACAATACTAAAACCGAGATATAAGCGAAGTTGGGCATGTTTTTACTTTAGCTTGCCTGGGGGCGATTCACCCCTCGGTCCCCGTCAGTTACGCCGGTGGTCATAGCAATCAAACCGCGTTTCCCCCCACCCCCAGGTCAAGGAGCAGGAACAGATTCTGATGAAACGCCAGAACCCGGACAATGTTCAGAAGGTGCTGCGTGGCGACAACGAGATTAAGCTCTGGAAGGAGCGTGCGGAGAAACTGGAGAGAAGTCTCAAGGAGCAGGAAGAGAACTCGGCGAAAGGCGCACAGACCCTGCAGAAAATGTTCAGCGAGTAAGTTGAGTTGCGTTTATTCCTTCATCGCGCAGCGAAACGCCGCTGTGTTTGTTCTTACTTTTCGTTTTAATTGGGATTGCATTTTTTGTAAGTTGGTTTCTAGGAAGTTGGTACCTGTCTGGTTGGGTTTAATTAATCTGATGATTGGAGTCCTGAGGCATGAACCCGTGTGAAGACGCGATGGCGTTATTTCCACTTGGAGCAAAACAGTAGCATTGCATCGTCAGTTGTTGTGTTGCAAATTTTCGGTCGGCACGGCGTTAAATGTGCAATTCACCCCGAACGGGATGTGCGCGAAGAACAACACCCGTGTATATGCGGTGCGAACAAGCAATAATAGAATGATCTCGTCGGGTGATCTCTATTGATGGTTGCTGCCACAATGTGAAGCTTTGCCCACTTGCCGCTCGGGCTTTCCGATCGCGGTCGCGAGGCCAAGCCGTCGCGGCAACTTAAATCAAATCAAGACGCAGACCTAATTTGTACGCGCACGCATACAACCCTTTTCACGCGAAAAAGAAAGGGCTGGTTTTGTGGATGATGTTGAACGTACACAGACATGTGAANAACCTGCGATGCCATTCCGTGGCAACAGCAGCCGCTTTGAAAAACGCACACGTGCTTTGCGCGCGCGACCCTTTGTCAGCAAACCTTGTGTTAAAGAGTTGTGCGTTGCTTGTAGGCATGAATTCGGTCTGATCGGCGTCTTGCGTCCTGGTGTCTTACTCCAATCGCGTCCACATGATAGGTTTACGTAGATTCACTAACTTGCAGTGCTCAGTACTGAGCAGTCAAGGTGCATAACAAATTGACTACGGTCATTATTTACGACTCTGAACTGCTCGCGTGAACGTGTAAGTTTTCTTTGCGCTGAAGTAAACGAACCTTTGTTCACCATAACTTTATTTGTGAGTCTGCGCGGATCCGCTGAATCCAGTTTGGAAATCTCTCGTCTTCTGTTGAGTTTTAACTGTGCGCTGGATTGTGACGTAACATTCGATGTTCAGCTTCATGTGTGACGCAACAGTTAAAAAGTGCTTCGATCCTGAGATGCTGCTGATCGATAGCGGTAATGCAAATTCTTAAAATTATTTTCGCGAAGTACTTTGTCCAGATAAAACTCAATTTTCAGAAAAACGCAATTAAGTTTTAACGGTGGCGCTTAATTTCATTTGCATTCCGCTTGCAACTGTCCACCATTGTGCCTGTTCCATTACACATTTGTCAGTCATGCTATATCGTTCATCTCGTTGTAGCGTAGAAGTAACCTGTTCAAAATGCAGTCGCATCTCTACCGTGCATTGCTCTATGCCGTAACCATAAATATTGCATTACATGTCATTTCGCTCCTATAGCAAATCTCAAAGACCGAGATTGACTGCATTTTGCAGTCAGACAACAGTCTTGCGCTTTCCTCGATCGCTTAGCTTCACTTAACAGTTGAAATAAATTGTTAAACGTGTTGCAGTTAACTTTTCGAAGTTTAATTAATACATGAATTAGTTTGCACTTTCATCACTTGGGTGAAGCACTCACGCAGCTTCGCAAAGAAAATGTTCGGGAGGAGCGACTTTTCGCGCTGTTTTTTAATGAAATCGTTTCATTTATAAAAAAAAGTGGGTGCCATCACCGCACCTGTTTTTCGTTCATGGACCGAAATGTTTTTGAAATGACCGAAAAAAATTAAGTCACTTTGGTCAGAATGTCTGAAAATATAGACTAACGAATACTGTTAACGGCGAGTTTTGATACAACTGTGAGAAACAACGACCGGAATGTCCCAGAGACAAAAATGTCTCAGCTAAAAAACCCGGCACCGAACTGTCTTGTTGTTTTCCAGCATGAAGGTCGAGTACGAGAACAGAGTGAACGACTTATCCGCCCAACTCGACCTGATCAAGCAGCATTCGCGAAAGTTCGCCGCCTCGAAGCAACAGGAAGAACTCGTTCGCGAACTCGAACAGACGAACGCGAGTTTGCGACTCGAAGTATGAACGACGCTGTCGACCCGTGTGCGGTTTCCATCTGAGATGTTCTGTTGTTTCAATGTTATGTTTCGAATCCTCAGCGACAGGCCCGCAGCCAGGTGTTAAGGTTTGGGGGGAAAACACATTTTTAGGGGGAAAATATTTTGTTTTAATTATGTGTTTTACTGAAAGTTTCTGGGCACAACAAAATTTGGGGGAGCATTGCCCCCGAATGCCCCCCCGTGGGTAAGGGCCTGCTCGAGATTAAAACTTCGTGCGGCGAGCTGGTGTGTTGCGGAAAAACTGGTTTGGCTGCTTGCGCAGTGGGTGGTATGCAGAGCGCGATGTAACCGATCCATCGATCAAGTCTTCGATGCCTGAAACAGGATCGTGCTGATTTGACCGATCAAAACGTCAGGCATTGGGTGATCACGTGGTGCGCCACTCGCTTTTGACAGCAATGTACACTTGGCGTTTTATGCAAGCGAAGGAGCGGTCGTGAAGATGAAACTGGTTTGGGATTAATCAGCTGAATCCTGTGTTCGCACTTTGTCTTTCATTTTGTCAACTAAGTGACAAACAAAAGAATGACAATTAGTATGAGGGACTTCCTTGTTGCTTCTTGTACACTGAAATCGAAACTCGCTTTAATTCAATGAACGCTGCAGGGTTCCCACGCGGTATTGAAAGTATTGAATTGTGAAATCGGTTTCCAAGACCTTGAAAAAGTATTGAATTTAGTCAAAATGTACATAAAGTATTGAAAAAGTGTCGAAATTCTATAAGATACGTGATGGTTTTGAAAAATAAGATACGTGATAGTTTTAAACGTTTTCATGGAGTATTGAAAAGGTATTGAAAAATTATGGAAAATGGTTTCTGAAAACGTCTGGGAACACTGGCTCTGGTAACTCCATCATCGTGCCCTGTGTTCGCCAGCGCTGGCTTGTCTTTTGTTTATTTTCTTGACGCACCAAGTGACATCGTCGCGCAGGTGGAAGCGCTTCGTAACAACTTGATGAAGGATCGTTCAAAGCACGCAGCGCAAATGACCGCGTTGAAGAAAAGATTGAAAGGTCAGTTTGCTGAATAGTTATTCGCGGGGCGGTTATTATTATTGTGGATTGTTTTAATCGCACGTCTGCAGGAAGGTATTGTCGTTGGAGCTCGTTTGAATTTTGCTTGCAATGCTTTTCGCTTGTCCCTTGCGGTTACCTTTTGCTTGACCCTTACAATGACCTTTGAAGCCGTAGCAAAGTGACTGGATCGCATGTGCCTCCTTGAAGCCCGCACAAAGATATAATGAAAGCTGAACATGAAAGCATTGCTTGCCTACGACCTATAACGCGTTAACGCGCAAAAACGCGCTATTTAAAAAAAAGTTTTATTCGATAGTAAGCGCTGCTTATAAAGTTTTTTTCATCATTTCGTGTGGCTTACAATCAAGGGCGGGTTACATTTTTTTTCTTTAGCTTATCGAAAGGTCACGATGACGCCCATTCTTTCCTTGGCTACGTTTTGTTGACCAAGCTCCCTTTTCGCATTGTCTTCCCTCTCTTCAGCATCACGTGCTTGCTCCGCCACAGGGATTTTGATGAACAGAAGGCAGATGTAGTGGTCAAGCATTATTATCAGGGTTACGAATAACCGCGGAACATGCTATACGCTAAAGAATCTCAGAGGCTTAGGTAACCTATGTTCAAGGGTAGCTTACAATAATTTTGGACACCATTTCGTGCAGCTTGCAACCAAGGGCGGGTAACAATCGAATAAGTATGGTACGCAAGCCAGTCGTTTACGGAGGCCGTTCAAGTTAAAAGATATATAATCGTTTACCTGAACAGGTGTTTTTTTCGTGCTTGACCTTGCTCACCGCAAAGATATTTTTAAAGACCGCAACTATTCTATGTGAAAATCGAGATGTTCGTAAAGCAAAGCATTAGTGTATTTCTGATGGCGGTAGCAAAGCGAGTTTCTACTGTATTATAACACCTTAAAAAACACTAAACATGAAAACGATCCGCTTTCAAAATCCGCCGTCCTCGCAGTGGTCGACGAGCGAGTCTACCTGCCGAGTTCGTTCGCGACCAATCGTCTGAATAGCCTGAAGGATATTTCAAACACGGACAACTCCACTCAAACGCACGTGACCGAAGCCAGGCCTCAGGTACTGGGACCGTGTTGTGGATTGGAATGAAAAATAACTGTTTGGTATGTTTTGATAGTGTGTTCTTATCGGCGCGTCATTTTACGAAATTTTCATAATTACTGTTTTGTTATTGAGGGGGAGGGGGACTTAAAGGTGCGCATCACAAACTCGGGTAACAGTTTCAAGCAGGTCTTTGTACGGAATAGTCTTATTTGGAAGGTCGACCTGACGAATGAAGTCATGAAATGGAAGCAGATGTACGATGAAGTCAAAGCTGCGGAAGTTGCTTTGAAGAAGAAACACGAAACAGAGGTTGTCGAGCTCAGGCATTCTACGGACGCGACCGTGGAGACGCTCAAGTGAGTTTAACTATAGATTACGAATGACTGTAGCACATAATTTTTTAATTAACTTAATTTGTCTGCTTAACATTTGGTCAGCGCCTAAGCGTGGTTTTGCGGTCGTACGTTGCTTTCACGTTGAAATTTCATTATGAAGGAAAAAATTGGTGTAGCGCTTGGAGCGCGTTCGTAGCGTAATGGTGGTCGAAGTAGATAATTGTTTGAGTGTTCGGGATTAATTTTCACTCGCGTGTATGGAATTTGAATATGTCCTGTGAGCGATTTCAACATAACTTTTGTTTTTAGCCCTTGACTATACTTTGTAAATTATTAATGTTTTGCTCGTTGCTGTGTCACTGCCGAGCACGTGGATTAGTTTGCCAATATCTTACTTTCCGAGGCGCGACAAAAAGCATTTGTTCAATCGCCAGCCTGCTGCCAATTACTGCTGAGTAAACAGATAAGAACATGTGTTTTAGTAGCGCTCAGCTGGCACCTCACCATTTTTAACCGTGACCTCTAAAGTAATGTGGAGCATGCCACAGTCAGCGTGCAGGGCAAATCTGCCATGCGAATAGCCGCATACCTCCCTACAAAGTTTTACCGGTTGACCCCCATCATATTACCCACGATTCGAGACACTTCTGATGCGACCTGGTGAAACTTCTGCAGTAACAGACCACTGCAATCCTTCAGCTCAGTTTTACGGCGATCGGCAAGGAAGCAAACACTCGCTTTAACGTTTTAGCGGATAAAGAGTGGCAAACCCCTTGCTTGTTTGATCTCGAGTCTGACACGTGCTTGCTGCAGGTCCAACCTGAGCAAGTTGGAAAAGAAAGAGGAGGAGACGAAGATGTCTCTGGTGTCCTGCCAAGCTGAGAAGATGGCGAGTCAAGCCCGGGAAAAAGCGCTTCAGCTGCAGGTGGAAGCCGAGGCTGAGATTGTTTTGCTCCATTCGTCATAAGCGATGATTCCCGCAGCGTGTGTTGTTGTGAGTTGTAATGAGCGTTCGTCCCGCATCCGGTTTCGATCGTGGCCGTGTGTTAGGCAAGCGCGTTCCGTATTGTTTTGCTGTTAAAAAAGTTTTCTTTTCGTTGTTTTATTTCCGAAAGTATTACGTGTATTTTATTCTCATAGAAGCGATAATTTCCAGCACGACCATTTTCTCAAACACTGGACCTCAACCTTTTTCCTGAAAATCCAGACTTACGATTTTGTTAGAGAGCCACCCTAAACAAATTTTACCACAAATCAATTCACACGTTTTGCTTTATTGCAGAACGAAGTCTGTTACACAAAATATTAGAGGTTTTGATTGAAAGACTGCTGAGGGCCGCACAAACGGTGCTTGGGGCCGCATGCGGCTCTCGGGACCGCGGTGGAGAACCACTGCTCCAAACTGTTTTATTTTTTGAGGTTCGTTAATTTTTTTGCAAACATCGTTATCTGAAGTTGCTATCAAGGTTTTTCATGCTATTTCAAGCAAATGTGACCTTTACCATTGATGTTTAATTAAATTTTGCAATTCCCTGCACCAGCTTCAAATCTTTATTTCGTTGGTGCCTTTTATAATTCTTAAAATGGCGATGTGGTCAAAACACAAAACTCTGCGTTTGATTCTGAAATCCATTGTAAACGTCCTTCCCGAGATACCTTAACTATCACATTTGGGTGAAAACTAAATCATTCGCCCGTTGCACCTGAACCTATTGCTAGGCTGCAAATTTGTGGGGTGTTCTTTCCTGGTTGTGCAAAGCAAAACCAAGTTAAGTTATGAAACAGTCTAAGTCGGCTTTTAAGAACCCAAAGCAGCACCCAACGAGTCGAAAGGATTCCCCAAATCAAACACTGCGTTCACCTTTTTTCACTAACACCGATCCCCCCACACGCCATAGCAAGATATCACCTGGAAGAGAAAAATCAACCAGCTGTACTCCAGCCTTTTGTAGATCGTAGTGGTTCTAACCTGCCCCTGTGTCCTCCCTCAAGCAACTGTCTCCAGAACAGGCGGCAGTCGAAGCTGTTAATATATCAATGTTAAATACGATTATTACTCATGTGCTGCAGGTACTTTTACTTAAGGACTGTTTTTGAAGACCAGCGACGTTTAAAATCAGAGGGGTTCGAGGTGAACATAAAACAAGCTTTTTTCAGTTAATTTTAATTGAAACGTTCGACACAAGCGTTGGTCTTCCTCGTCTTTCTAAAACAGTTTTCCGTTCGTCGTTTTATGCAGATAAAAAGTTTGCTGGACGAGCTGGTGGAGGTTCGCAACGCTTCGCCGAACGCAGCCATCCGGCAACTAGCCTCGCTGCAGTCGCAAGTGCGCCAGCTCAGCGTGCAGCACCACGCCAGGGAGCAGAAGCTGAATACTGCAATGTCCGGCAGCGCCGACGGGTACATGCGCGACCAGGTCGAGAAACTTCAGACGGTTGTAAGTTTGCGGAGTTCTTATGTGCGGTTTTCCTCCCCAGACCACTAAATATTGCCTACTCGAGCATGACGACAGGGGCCATGCCCCCTAATTTCTAGCACACCTTGTCGTTTTGTGCTTCGAGAGGCGGTAGCCCAAACCAAATACTGTTGCTCGCTTGAAGTCAAAATATTTGAGTCCCCCAACATTTTGGGCTGGCCACGTCACTGTTGACGTAACGGACTACGACGCGAAAAAACGATCAAAACCGATGCACGTTTACTCCGGAGGCACGCGCGAGATTTTTTCCTGGGTGGAGCCAGAGAAAATTTATTGCTCGGTTTCTGGCTGCCAATGCTGAACTGTTAAAATGTACAGATGGTTCATTCTCGTTTCTATCGATTGTTCTGAACAACTGACCCTGATCCTACGGTGACAGTTTGGTGCCGCCTCTTGCCGTGCTTTCGGCGATTGATAGTTTAGATTTATATTCACAGGAATCTTCCGATTGAAAGAAATTTTCTAGCCTGGCTAGCACAGAGGAGACTACGCTCGCTTACGTCATTTTTTTATTATTTCATGCGCGCCAGTAGTGGCCGGTTTGCTATATGACCTCTGACCTTGCAATACGTCATGACATTGTTTCAGCACAGTTTGTCGAAATGTACGTCTGCGTTTGGAGACTAGGACTTGAATCCGACAACATGACAGCGAAATATTTCGTGGCTTTGAAGCAACAGGTCATCCAGGCACGCTTGTGCAGTTAGGTATTATCTTATGCATGCGTGATTTGTTCAGGTCACCGAGAAGAACATGCTGTTGTCCAAGTTCCGCTACGAACTCGATTCCATTCTCGATGTTCTGGAAAAGCAGGTGATCAAGCAATCCCACTGAACGAGTGCTTCGTCGATGTTCATGTTTTTCTCATTTTTTTAAAAACTTTCGTTTTTTTACGAAAAAATCACTTTATTTTTTTAATAAGTTCCTTTATCGCTGTTGCTGCTATTTCTCATTGTCGTCCGTGGTCGCCTTCAATACAAGCGATATTTTTAGATCGATTCGCGTTGTCAGTGATTTCTGGAAACCTATTCACTCAGCGAACGGGGTGAGAATCGAATGGCCTGTGAGCGAAGTTCGTCAAAACAGAAAGCAACACTGATCAGTCGTGGCCTCGGAGGCCAGTGCGTTAGTCTGGCATCACGGAAGGCTCCGCTTGTTCCAGAGCAACGTTTAAATGCACCCGTTAACGCAAATCAATAAGTCGTTGTCAGCATAACACTGTTGAAAACTGTAATGCGAAGGTTTTGTTTCTTCGCAGTTGTTGAACGTTGACAATCGGTCGCGCGGCAATCGTAAGACAATCAATCAGTGTTCTGTTGAAACGCAGGGCGCATCAGCCACATATGGTTGGGGTATGTTGTAGAGTAGACCAGTGTTTCCCGATCTTCTTTTGGCTAGCGCCCCCTTTTCTGACAAACAAATTTCTATCGCCCCCCTACCATGCCTAGCGCACATATCAATACAATTTTTTCGTAGTGTATATTTGGGATGTTTGAAAATGCTTAAAACAAGAATGAGCGCAAAGATGCATTTCACTATTAAACTTAATTTAGTAAATTAACTCGTTTAGCAGTTGGAAACTGTTAGAGTTAATGATTCGGAAACTGTTGGAGTTCATGAAGGGCTCGATTTCGTTTGAACAGCATTAGACTAGGACAAGGTGAAGATTGCTGCTGATTTGGCAATAATGAGGTTAACACCATTCCCCTGCAATTGCAAATTAACTTCCTGAAGATATCTGTGGACTGTGACAGCCAAGATACTATCTATGACACCCTTTGACAGTCGCCTTCTGTGTGCAGCCACAGGCGTACAAACTCTGTTCATCATTATCCGAGTGCACCACATTGCCTAAACTTAGCAGAATACTTCTAAACCCTTTGATCAATCAATCCATTAATACTCTGCCACATTTTTAGTAAATTTCGAGTCCAGAGCAGTGCAGAATGGAATTTAATCTGCATATTTTAGAAGTTTTTGAACTCAGCCGTGACACTTGCGGTCGTCCACTGGCTCTGCCATCTCTCTCTACCTGGATTTCCTTGGCGCTGGTCAAGCTATAGTGCGTTCTGAACCTGAAACACACTTGTTTTCCAGAATCCTTTTGATTCCCTTTAGGTAACTTATTCTTGCTGGCATCTAACACTATCTGTAAAAAATATAAATTGCCTTTCTACTTTTGAAATGAACTCGTACATGGTTATTATATTTGTGATCATTAAACCACTCCATCCAAAATTAGCGCACGCTTTTGGTTACAGGCTGAGTCTAAGTGCAAGCGTGCATTCTCAAACCTGACCGGTGATAGTCACTTTAACGAAACGTGCATTGTGAAGTGGCAGTTTATCCGTGCCTAGAAGTACAGCTGACGAAAATCCAATCATAATCATTTAATTATAGAGGACAGTTTTACTGTGCAGCTTACCTTTAGTGATGGAAACTGCATTTCATCAATTTATCTCCTAGCATTTCATCTGTTTTGTTTCCAAAACGCTAAGTTTTTGTTTTCAAATTACATGCATACATGTTTGTTGGTCATACTGTTTTTTTATAAAGTTAGTAAGACAACAGAAATGTAATTATTAACTGGGTCTCCTATCTCCCCCAACCCGCCATTTCTGCTTCACCGCCCGCCCACTTTGGGAACCACTGTTGTAGACGATTTGCTTTCCTCTGTGAGGCGTAGTTAAGACTTCGCTTCGCAAAATGTCACACGGTGTCCACCTCGGATGAGCCGGCGTCATTTTCTATAAAACTGAGAATTACAGTCCCGGTACACCCGGCGTATCATCCGATGTTTCACAATAACGTTCTCTGTATATTGACTTAAACAAGTGACATTTGATTGCCAGTGGTGGCAGAGGTTGAGTTGATTTTATTTGGCGATAATTAATATTCAGCAAGAAAAAACACAAACTAGTGCAAGGACGCTAGGGCATTGAAGGAACCGGAAGGTTATCGAGTCGATGCCCCAGAAGACAAAGTTGAGTGCATGTAAATTGTCAAGCCTATATTATGGTATTACAGTATTAGTATATTTACATAATTTAATGTACGAAAATTTGTGTAGCAAAAATGTGTGTCGCTTGACAGGGATATGACCCCACCATGGAAAACAAAGACCTGAAATACACCTAATATACTTAAATGAAGATATCAATACTCAAGGGATCACTTCTGTTACATGCCATTCTGTCAACAAACAGGGTCAGTGTCACAGTTACCAGAGTCTATGGGTTTGACCAGGGTTACTCAGCTATTATTAGCAAAGGTCCGGTTAGAACATTTACTGAGGTCCAGTGAGCTATGTTTACATGCAAACGTGACAACAAAACTTCCAACAGAAGTACTGGATATTGCTTTGCACCTAACATTTAATAAGAATTGGATTTTCATCTTAGAAAATGAGGTGGATTTACTTGAGAACCAGCCAACGTGATACAGAAAAAATTATAACTTATCTCAGTCAAAGGACAACGACTCGATAACCTTCTGGTTTTTCGGTACCCTGGCCCTTTCGCCATGATTTATTTTCCGTGTTGTTAAATTCCAATTATCGTCAAATAAACTAACCGGTTGTACTTAAAAACGACGCTACTTCAGTGATCAGGGCAATGACTTGTAGAGTCGAAGTCACTACATTGCGAAGTGAAAAATATGGCGGTGCCACAAGGACTAAACGCAATAACAAGTGCTACGAGCCCGGTTGGAAACTATGACTAAAACACAAATACTGTATGTGTAGTTAGTCATAAAATAGACAAAAAGCAAGAATTTTTAAAAACATAAAAATAGGTAAAATACAATCAAAAGCTGCTTCATATGCATTGGGAGAAAGGTCCCACAATTTTTCTTAAAGTGCATTAGGCATAGTGTTTATAAAATATGCTCCGGTAAAATATTTTTCTGAAAAAATTTTTTTCATATGCAATAATGCGGGTTTTCGACTGTGCAGTCTTTTGTACCAGTGCATACTTTGCTAATAGAGGCTACTTTTTTCGGGGTGGTAGTTGGTTACATAGCGTCAAGTGTTTTTGCGTTTATTAAAATTTCATTTTTTGCCGATGTATATAAAGCAGCTGGCTTTCAATTGCATTTAGTGTGTGGTTGGACTTTTATTTAACGTGACGTCAGCTCATCCGAGAAATACCAGCTTGTTTTACGGTTGAAATGACCCTGAGAATGCATGATGAGTTGCTGAAAAATGTGCCTGTGCTCCTATGTTTCCGTATGCCTCGGTTATAGTGGGAACAATATTTGCCAAATTATGGCTATACTACTAACGGCAACGGTGTTAGATTTTCTTTTACCCCAAGCAGGGTTAAATCTGCAAGTAATGCTGTCGTGTATGATACTTTTGACATATTAAGATTTCTGCTTTGCTATGTTGCAATTTGTATCAGTGTTGCCACTCTGTTATGAAGAAAAACTCCAGAATTTACCTTGAAAAAAAACAGAAAATAATAAAAAGCCCAGGCATACAAAACTTCAAAAAAAGTCAAAACCAAACTTTAAAAGCACGCTACCGGGATTTCATACTTGCACATAAAAATTAAGGTAATATACATTATTTACATCATATTTTTAACAAGTTTATGTCTATTTTTAAACATTCTGACAATCACAATTTACAAGCACGCTAGCAGCAAATCAAATGTATGAAGATACATAAAAAAGTTAGTTAGATCTTTTCTAAAAAAACGTTTAATGTTTTCTTTTACTTTCACTTAAATGCACGAATTAAACATGTACATGATACCTTTAACCATTGCATTCATTGCACTATTTGACTACAAATTTACATTCAAAATTTTACATTCATATCATAATCAATGCGCCCGTAAAACAATGAAGAGATGCTCAACCACAGCATCTTCAAAACCAAAAAAGCATTCCAAAATCGTGCACAAGCAGCCCTTGACATATCAGAGATAGAATAAAGTGCTGACATATACCTAGTTAGTGCTTAATCTGTAAGCCATTATATTTCAAATTTGGTTAATCCTAGCCCTACTATTCATCTGTACTGGCTACTGATGTCTCTGCATATTTTACGCTGTGGAAGAAATTACTGTAGGCCTATTCTTGAATCGAATGGAAAATGCAGTAATACAACATACATTTCTAAAATTTGACCAGAGTCAAAAAACCCAGATTTTCAATAAAAACCCCAGATAAAATAGAATAACCCCAGATCTAGTGAAAAAAACAGCAAGGGGCAACACTGATTTCTATGCTACTTCAGAATGTTCATTGCAAATTAATATCGTACATTTATAATTCACACCTACATTTAAGTATTCATCAACATGTTCATTATATATTAAAACCCAAACTTGTACATTTTACTTCATACTTACATACAAGCCACCAAAGACTTATATTAGCCGTTTGTAATTGTAGTTTGCAACGGAAAGATGTCGCTTTTAGCAAACTTAACAGGGTTTTTCTGAAGGTCGACTTCGAAGTCGGATAAAGAATTCCTATACCCCGGTCAAAACGCGAGTGCAGAAATCTGGTTAAAAACTTTTATATCTTTCACAATGTTTGCAAAATGGAGGACAAATCTTTTCACGTCCATCTTGTTTGAATTTCATGTGCAATAAACATCAAGTTGAACGATGAAAATGGCCGAAATAAATTCAAATCTTCATTTGGCATATTTAGAACTCAAGAAATATTCAAATCAGAGTTATCTGTCGCATACCCGTGATTTCACTTTGTTCGCCTTGGGTTGTGGCGTTTTATTCACACCGATTGCCAGTCGTTAGGCGCTGGTTTACGATATATTGACATTTACGCTGGGGCGCCGGCATGCTTTTTGCGCGACGAAGGCGTTCTTTGAAAAGGCTGTGCAGAGGAAACCGTGTACGTTAGAAAAAAGTTACTACACAGATGTTAGTCACATCTTATAGTTTACGGAAAAAATTTTTTCCCCCTTTTGCATTGGGTGAAAACGGCAGTGTTTAAGGTTCATTGCGCTTATCCCAAATATAGGAATAATCTCAAAATCACAGAAAAGATTGCTATGCCTGATCTAAAGCATCCTGCCAAGTTAAGCAGGGCTGTGGAGCCAGAGCCTGAAATGTGGGTTCCGGTTCCCAGAGACAGTTTGTGGGGAAAGCGAGTTTTACCAATTTTACAATAGTTCTTGGTTTTCAATGGACCAAATTGTTCTGGAGCCGGAGCCAAAAATGTAAATGCATGGAGCTGGAGCCTGATATTTGCGTTCTGGCCTCACAGCCCTGGTTTCAAGTAAAAGAAATGAAGACCGCAGAGGAAAAAACGCTAAGTCATCCAAACAGCTTGCTGAAAATCAGCAAAACACCGTTTAGGGACTAAAACCTTCATACAAGGTCTCGTTGCACAAAATTTAGCACGAAAGGTTGTGACGTTGGAACACAAACACAGGCTGATTTCATTTGCACGTCGCTTAAGCATTGAACTGTTGTCAGCCCTTGACTGCTGAAATGACGTCATCGCTTCATATGTTGTTGCAGGAAAAATCTGAAAATCGCAAAAAAGTTGCCATTGATACTATCTAACAACAGCCTGCCAAGTTTCAAGTGGATGCAAGAAGAGGAAAAAAGCTACAATTTTTAGGGCATTGATCCGATAACCTTGCGGTTCCTTTAATGCCCTGGCATCCTTGCTCTTTCTTGCTGGAATACTAATTATTACCAAATAAAATCAATTCAGCTCAGCTTATATCAGTTGGTCGTAAATAGAGCTCTGAGATTTGCGCAAATATGACGCACGCAAGTTCAGATGCTTGGCGTTGAGTTTTGTTTTTTCGGTCATTTTTCGGTCTTGACCAAAATTTTTTTGAAATGCCGGAAAAAATTCAGACAATTCGGTCATATGTCTGAAAAGGTAGGCTAGTCACTAGCCGTAACAATCTTCACTAGCCAATACTGTTACGGCGAGTTCTAATAAAATTATGGGACAAATGACCAAAATGTCTCAGTCAGCGACAAAAGAAACCCAGGCTTGGCGTATAGCTAAACAAATGAAGAGATTTTATGCTCGATTTTCCTGTCATTTTCAGAACAAATTGGTTTAGGCTGCTACAACCTTTATAGCCTACATATTTACGCTTCAAATAAAGCAGCACGGAAGAAGTTAGGGTTTTGCTAAAGCAAACACACTGTGATTCACTTTGAACATTGCACACACCTTGATTTTTTGTCTGCTCATGTAGGCCTAATGATTTTAAATTACAGAGGTCTTCCAACCACGCCCATGAGGCTCCTCTTAGTGGTCGCTAGGATTTTTTGATGAACCAGGTTCCTTCGCCCAATGAAGAGCCCTATCCAACCTGGACAGTGCTTATCCGACCTGAAAGAGAATACAGCAGGCGCACCCACGCAAACAAGGGGAAAGGCCGTTTACTCAAAAAGGGAAAGGCCGTTATTTACTATAACTTGCTTTGATTCGGTTATACTAAAGCATTTACTTTAATAAATTGTTATGCACAGTTGCATGAAACGAATTGCTCGAGCTAAGAATTGACAATAGAAGTGTCAAAAAATTTAAACCGTACTGAAAATTATGCATAAAACTCTTTGGTATGATAGTCGTGGAAGCAAGGACACGCGCACAGAGCGACACCACAATACGCACAACAGTACCTAGTGTCGTGTCGGCGCCCTTTCTTCCTGCAGACCCTGCACGGTTTGCACGGCGCCTGCTTCGCTGCGCTTGGTGGAAAAAACGTTATCTTATGTCGTTTGAAACCACCGCGCAGCCGATCTGGAGGGTCCATCCGGGGTTGTTTTGATGAGGGCGGTGCCACGTCGTCAACGTCATCGGCCTCCGCTGAAACTGTCTCCTGGTCAATCAACTGCCTGACGAGTTGCAGCAGGAATTTGTGCATGTTATTGTACTTCTTCGTGCTGCTTTTTGCCTTGTACAGCACAAAGGCGTTGTGAACACTGATCTCCGTAAGGTAGAAGAAGACCTTTTTGGTCCATTTCAGCGATTTTCTGGCGAAGGGGAAGCATGAAATCATTTGGTCCAGCAAATTCACCCCTGACATATACTTGTCGTAATCAGCAATGCAAGTGGGCTTGTGGACGTCTTCCATAGCCCCTCCACCACGCTTTTTCCTCCTGGAAATTGTGGTTGTGGAGGAATCATGCTTGGTGGAAATAGCTTTCACCAATCGCTTGTCCTTCCAGGCCAGAACGAGGACTTTGCCGTTGTCGCGTGCAATGATGTCACCAGTTCTCATTTTACCTGCGAGAAGAAACCATTACCTCATTGTAAATGCATAAACAGAGCATTACCATTGTCTTTGTCATTACCTGCTTCGCGAATCTCACGAGGTTCGCCGTGGTGGCTGCGGAGTTTTCCGACGGTATGTACCTGGCGGTCGAGCAGATACTCACTCATGGACACACCGTTGTAGAAGTTGTCCATGTCCATATCCATATACAGCGTGTGCCAATGTGACATATTCTGTGCAGTGAGCAATGCGGTTACANTCTCGGTGAGACTCTTCGACGCGTCGTGGTNCACGTCAATGTTCCAGCAGTACTTCGATTGGGAATCCGCCAGGATGTGGGACTTGATTCCATACTTGATGGGTTTGTTTTTGTTGTACACNTTAAAAGAAAGCCCACCTCTCCACNTCAACATGCCCTCGTCGATAGTTAAAAACTCGCCGAGGTCGTACATCGAGCGCCAGCGTTCTGAAAGCAAGTCGTACACTGGTCGTATTTTGTACAACTTGTCCCCACGGTTCGCCGGCAGATCATCATTGTTGTTGAAGTGTAGGTACCGTTTGATCTGAAGGAACCGACATTTGCTCATCACCTGTAAGTCATGCCAGGTTATTTTACAAAAATAACTAAAGCTGAAAAAACAGTCCAAAAATAGGCAAACAACACCGATAATGAAGAAGCAAATTACAATAAAAATAAGCTCAAAAATAAGCAGCCCTCTAGTATTCAAACAAAACCGAAGTTCAGAAAATTACAAGCGCAAAATTGCAAGACTGCCATCACTGTCACCTGTGGAAAAATGGGTGTGGCCAGAAGGGTGTCGTTAGTCCAATACGTTTCTATTTTCCCATTCCTTCGCGAGAATCCCATGAGCATTACAAGTCCCATGAACTTCCGGAGTTCGTATTCGTCCACTTCTTGCCATGGCCGCACCTTCGACGTCGACGGTGCGCGGGGTGGATGAGCTCTGAGGCTTTGGGCGGCGTAACGGTTGGTCTCCAACACCAGCTTTCCGAAAACCTCGCTCGTGAAAAACAGGAGGAAATATGCAAGGGGACTCTCGACGTCCGTGGGACAGCAAGCAGACGAAGGGCCCTGGCGGCCAAGGAACGCGTTCGCCGCTGGCTGTCTGCCCGCCGGTCCCCAAACTCTTGGAATCCTGGTCGGCGCATCACCGTCACGACCACTTCCCGAATCCGACAGGCTGAGCTCATCATCAGTTACCTCGACTTCACTGAGCCCGAAGTCGCTCAGTTCAGAATCCTCGTTTATAACAACTTTGGTTGCTACAGAAGAATCCATCACTTTACTGATATTACAGTACAAACTTATTTAATAAAGCCTAAAGCAGTAGAAACTAGTGAATTTTGTACTGTACGCATCGCTTACCCAAACAAGCCATTTGAAAGCTGCTTTGGGCAAATGTTTTTCACGTAGCGCCAACATGTTGCTGAGGCAATTACTTCATTACTTACCGTCGAGAAAAAATTGTTTTTCTACAACAAATTTTCAGGGCTAATGAAATGTGTGTCGGTATGGCGAACATTTGCATAAATTCTTTGGCAGAAAACACGTCTGAAAAGTTATCGCGATTTACGCAACAGATTGCACCTTGCTATTTGGCAACAACTCTTGCAGTCTCGGCCTAGCAAAGGACGTTTGAATATAAATTACGTAACACTAACAGTTCTGCCTGAAGTTTTCAGGACTAATGCATGCACTACTTTTTATCCACATTGCATTACCTGTCCTTCACAAGTCGTTTACGCAAATTGGCCATTTGAAATCTGCACTGAACAAATGTTCTTCACGAAGCGCCAACACGTTGCTGAGGCAATATTTGTCGTCGAAAGAAGATATTTATGCTTCTGCTAAAATCGTGACACCTCTACATCGTGAGTTCTAACACAATAAAAAGGTTTATCTAGTTTTTATCCACAACAATACATTAGCAGCCGTGCACACATCGTTTACGCAAACAGCAAACTTATAGCCTTTCCTGTGCTGAGACTAACGCAAGGAGCTGTTGATCGCAATGACTGAATGAGGCAATGTCATCGAAGAACTAAGCTTTTTTAAACGAAATCATGGTAATACCTCCATACCATAAGAATTAAACACAACAAATTGCCGTATTATAATCTCATTCACAGTGCATTGGCAACCATTCACAATCGAATGCACTAGAAACAACCTGCCACGTGGTTACAGCCGCCTGTTCGAACACCCGCACCTCAACAAAAGCTAACCTACCTCAAACAAGCTTGACTGCCAGCAAAAGGCAGCTGGAATGAAACGTTCTCCTGACCACAGCGTACGCCGAATCACGTGACATATGCCTTTTTCTCTTTGCTAATGACTTGTACGAGTTGCCTCGTATCTCGCAGAGAAAACCACTTGGCCCGGCGTTCAACGTTCGGCGTTTGATGTGAAATGCGCAGGGATGTATTCAAGTAAGTACTCTCCACGATGGGTGTAAGCAAGGAATTGATCAGCAAATTTTTAATAGGAAATCGATTTCACATAAAATTACGCATCTTCAGTCCGAAAATTGCAAGCAAAGCTTACGGGTATAAAGTTNAAAGGCTAAAGCAACTGCAGAGAAAAAAACAAACTCAAGACNACAATCAAAATGGTATGGTATGGTTTAATCATGNATTTTTGTGATTCAAATCACGAAATAACACGAAGCAGCAAGAGGAAATACGATAACCTCAAAGATCACTAGTTGATTATATAGTGATGAAAAAACATAAAAAATAAGAAATTTCACGTTTCGCAGCTTAGTAATCGTGTTCTAACATATTGAATCACAAAGGGTTGTCGAAAGACCACCTGGGTCAAGTTCTCAGCCAGCCCTGCTGCTAACACAAACCAAATTTTAATTGAAGACGTTTTACAA
>JGI24159J19872_10002345_pt1 | contig 22416 bp, 14 predicted proteins | sample Ectturendosymbi4_FD_19872 | JGI IMG/M metagenome (IMG submission 19872) | reverse complement strand
AAAGGAACAAAAAACGCAGTGAATACAGCATAAACCAAGGTGTTGATGGGTTGGAAACTTTCCAAGCAAAGAACAATGCACCAGTTACTTTAGATTTTCAACTTGTTGATTATTTGCACATGAACTCTGGCAAAATTGATATGGTTGGGAGGCCACAAATTGAAAGAAAAAAGCTCACGAAAATGCAACTCCACTGAGACCATTGTTAAGGTTTGGTTTTTGCATGTATCATGAACCGCAATGAATACAGCGTAATTGGAAAGAATGTTATATTTAAAACTTTTATGAATATCTGAAGCACTGCGGATTGCATGAGGGAAGGGTATAGGCCAATCGGCAAGTCGACGTTTGATCTGCGACAAGCGCTAGACCGACTCTTGTGTTCACACGTGCCTCAGACGACGGTGGTGCGAATTTTTGTGCTTTGGTGACTTTTCAAAGGTGTCCTGTGAAGGTGTGAAACTTCTGAGGAAAATTGCCAAAAAACATACCGGTAGGGAACGTATGGCGAATCAGCCAAACCAATTCACCAACCCAGAATGGAACGTTGTTAAAAATCAGGATTTATAAGCTAAAATTTTTGAAATTGCAGCAATTTCAATATTTGATTAGCCTAACTTGTTAGCATCATATACACTGTTTACAATGAATAGGCACAGTGCCATGAATAAAAAAAATAATATTAAAATAACAAAGCAAGAAGAACAGAACAAGGAATGTAAGAGAACTGCCTACAGTGTTTAAACCCGAAAAAGCAAAAACAGTGCTTGAAAGTTGAAAGATGCTGAACAATGAAAAGGAAGAAGGAAGTACAAAATGGAGCATCAAATTAAGGAGGCTAAAATTACTACAACACTGTATTCAATTAACCATTGCCAAAAATGAAAATATTTCCAAACAGCAGTAACTTTTTTTGGTCTTTGATAGTATGTTTGTTAACAGTCACTGTACTACATAAATCTTGTGAAATTTTGTTTTTGTATATATTTCACAAATCAACCTTTCAGACTCTTCTGCAACTCAGTGGGTTTTCAATTCGAAAAGCCAATCCAAGTCGTAAAGAACCAAATTTGTAATTTTGATGTAATGTAACATTAAACAACTGCATGTCCTTAAAAAAAGAAGAACTAGTTCCATCAGTTACTGCAACTGAAGTACTGGCATTGGTATAAAATGAAATACCTCAACTGATTTGTCGATTCTCATTAGTTCCATATCAACAGTTGAAGATTGTCATGCAGAAAGTACAGCTTTTCTGCATTTTCACCAAGTAGCGTGCAGTAGGTTAGCCAGTCATCTACAACCTTGCCCAAACAAAAGCAGCATTAGGCTATAACCGATTACCACCCGTTCACCAGAAGTAAATTCCGTAAGAACAAGTCGCCATGACAATAGCTAAGGTGCACATTATGCATCTGGTGATTGTGCAAATGCCCTGGTAGTTCTGATCCACTCACAAAAACTGCGCTTTTAACTTGCGTTGTTGCAAACACTGCGTTTGTTAGTCGTGTTTAGCAAACGGACAACAGCAATTGTGTTGCAACAATGAACGCTGACTACCGCGCTGCTATCAGACCAAACAACGAATCACCACTTCAAAGTATTTGTGAAATGCTGGAGTAGCACTTCTGTAACTTGTGTGCCACATTTACGACCCAGCACGTTGCAACAACTTGGATTGTAAGATCACAATTATCATGCCTTGTGGAAAATGTTGATTAACTTAACCCACGAACACGATATTTCAGTTTGCGTACAATATAAACCAGCGCGCTAGGACTAACACACCAAGTTAAGAAAGTAGAATACTATTAAGATGTAATGTGCAACTGCTTCACAGCGACAGTTGTCGTCACTAGTGAGTTGCGATTGCATTTTTAATCATATTCATATCACCATAAATGTTGCTTAACATAACGCAATTCATTTTTCATGCAAGCTTTTTTTAAATTAATCTGTGCTAAACTGGGCATCGATTGGACTTCTGCACCTTAAGTTACGGTCAAACTTTTCGTGCTGCGAAAACTTCCGAAAGTACAACGGGATTTTATTCGTACACAACACCTGCACGTGGTAGCTTCAAGCATTGTGAAACTTCGCAACGGTGCTTTTGTTTCGGCCGCGATGGCCGACGCATGCTCTATGATTAATCTTGCCAGATTGTTTATGAAACCGCACCTGCTAGCCTTGCTGTAAGATAACTGTCTTGACTTGCTTCGTTGTGCTTTCTTGCGCAAGTTGTCTGGATGCGTGAGGAATATAACAGCGTTTTGTCAACACTTACTGAGGCTGATAAAATCAGCCGTTTTGGCTGATACCGAGATATCGGTAGAATCCAAAAATCGGCCAGGCCGATATATCGGTCAATCTCTAATAGTGACCCAGTTTTGCGCAGAATTCGATGTTATACGGTTCATCGCACTGGTACTGAAATATTGTTTATCAACTGTGGTTTGAGTGTTGCAAAATATCGGTCATTGGCAATGAAAAATGAAACCATAGGCATCGGAGCAAAAAAGCCTTAACAGTTGAGCTCTACTTAAAACCTAGTCGAACTTGGACTAGTAGCCTAGCACAACTAGCTATTTAAAATAGATCGTGGTATTGATCTCATTGTCAAAACACGTAAGAAAAGATTTCCAAGTTATCAACTGCTTTCGGTCAAAGTGGGTTTTCAATTTGAAGTACATTTATTACATCTTGATCCTTTGACTATGAACATGGTGCTGAAAAGATACGTAGCTTGTCGAACAGTCAGCAAATGTTAGCCATGTATAGCAAAAGTAGGTAATTCAAAAACACATGCGTTCGACGCAATATCAATTTAGAGCAAGGGTGGGCAGTTAGCAGCCTGCAGGCCAATTGTGGCCCACAACATTGTTTTCAGTGGACTGTGGAAGCTTTCAGAAAAAATCTTCAAACCTAATTCCCCCAACTTATCCTAATATTTCTTGCAACTTATCACCAACTTGAAATGACACTTGCTGTTATTTCCATGGACTTGCTTCTATTTCCATTGGAAGGTGTAGCCTTCTGCTAAAAGCAACCTTCTCAAAGTTGCCCCAAGACAAATTAATTGCCACCCCTGATTTAGAGTGTTCAGAAACGTGGATTGTTTCATGTCTTTGTGCAGGCCCTATTTAGAAACGGCAGGGATGTTGTTGTTGTTTTGTAATAGCACTATGCAATGTTAGAAGGGAAATGCTATTGCCTGTTCCAAACCATCCGTATTAGAGACCGGCATTGACAGCGTTTGATATTTTGGTAATGCTAAGTACCTGCAGTATGAAGGGGTCTGTCATGACAGCAAAAAAGACTTCCTGGATGTGCCCCTGCACTCATGAGAGGTTGATCTACATTGTAACATACAGTGTTAATTCTGCATGGACACATAACTCACACAGCACATATAGTCTCGTTACTTTTTGAACACACCTTGTATATTATATTGCTTTGAAGACACTGTTCAGAAATAAATTTTGATGTTATATATGTACATGTATTATCACTACAGGAAAAGAGATTTGACCTCTGATACAAGAAAAGTGAAGAACACCGCTCAAGATAGTCAAATAGTTGTCTAATATCAGGTTAATGTGCTGTTTCATGATTAGGGATGCATATACTGGAATATCGAATCCTATGAATTCGAACCCTTCAGTATTCAAATCCAAAAATCAGAGTTTTTTTGAATATTTAGATTTGAAATAAATTTAAATGAAATAAATGTGAAAAATTGCAAGGTTGGCAAAACAAATAATTTAAATAAGGTTTTCAGCCACAGTAATTTTGCAGTGGCACTCTTTACACTTTTGAGTAAGAGAAAGAATCACTCAGTAAGCTCACGCCACTGCACGGTGATGTAACAAGGTAATTGACAGGCCATGCGATCACTGACTGGTGTTCTAAACCTCTGCACAATCTGCTCATTTTGCTCCTAACAAGTCATTCCAGAATAATATTCGATATTCTGGAATCAAAATAAAGGCTCCGGAGTATTCCAGAACCTCTAACTGTTTCATAATGTGCATCCCTATTTATGATAGGTATTTTTTTAATTGCTGGAAAATAAATCAATGGATATTTATTTTTCTTATTGGGGGCTATCCACAGGTGTTGTCCAATAGCTATAAGTTGTCTGGTATTACCTGTGACTTTTAGTGGGAGGCTTTCTGATGAAAAAGGATCACACTATTGTAGACTCAAATGTACGTTTTCCAAAAGGTATCATTCTTGCATTTTAATTTCTTCTAAGTTTTATTTCGGTACTACACAATCCTTTCATATTTTTATTTTTAGGGTGATGCAATGATGAAAAGCAATATGGATTTTGGTAAGACTTTTGGTGAAGTAATGCTTGCAACTTTCTTGGTGTGTTGTGTTTTATCAGTAAAAACAGACTCATTCGATTTGTTACAGGCAGTCATGTGTAGCTTGTATCACCAAATGCTTAACACTTTGATGAAACTCAGGTGAACAAGAATATAATGCATTTGTTTTTGAGAACATCATGAACATGGCCTGCTGCACTCCTGTGAGCATATTAGCATAGATCAGGGGTTCCCAACTTGGAGTGCATGTATCCCTGGGGTGCATTAGCTATGTGAAAGGGTACATTTAACACTTTCGTGTCCGGCCCGTTTCATGGATTTTCACACCAAAGCAACTGGAACGCATGTGGCTTTGAACGCACGTAACTCTGGTGCTGAAAGTGGTAGAGAGCTGTTCAAAGGCTCAACAAACGCGACAAGTCTTCTAATCTGCACTAGAAAAAAGAATTTTTGGTTGGGGATTTCGGATTTATTTTGAGTGATGTCATAAGTGGAGGACTTTTAGGCCACCTTGGCCCACTTTACCTGGCCCTGGTCCCAAACTGTTAGAAGATATTATTTTGCTGAAGTTTTTATTGGAAACTAGGCTACAATACGAGTCTTTTGATATTTTGGATGACCTGCTGGGGTTTTGGGTTCAGAAGTTATGATCTAAAGTAAACAAAATACTTGATTGATTAGTTAATTAGATAGTTAATTTATTTATTTTAGATCATAACTTTTGAACCATAAACACTAGAAAGTCAATCAAAGACTGAAAAACTCGGACTCAAGCCTAGTTTCCAATGAAAACTTCTGTGAAATACTTTGGCCTAGGTGTTGGGCCCTCGGCCAGGTAACATGAGCCAAAATGGCCCAAAAACTACTTCACTTATGACGTCACTCACAACAAATCCCCATCCCCCAACCAAAATTTTTTTTTCGAGTGCAGACTAGAAGACTTGCCCAATCTTTTGAGTGTGTGAACAGCTCTCTAGTGCAATCGGCAGAGGAGCTATGGCATTGGTAAGGCAACCGAAAACTGATGGTTTTAGGCTGAAATCCAGGTACGATATATTCGTAGACCGGCTCTCAAGGTGGTAATGGAAAAATATATTTATTTCAAAATATTCTAACATATAAAACTTCTATTAAGACGTGGTGGATTTTGACATTTCACTCAGCTTTTTTGTCCTAAAAAATTTTGGGATATGTGTTATCTGTTGAAATGCAAGGGGCACATGGTCAAAGAAAGGTTGGGAACCTTTAGCATAGACAAAGATTGTATCCACTCTTTGTAGGTGCAGGTGGCTAAGCATTTTGTGTCATGGAGCATGTTTAGCAAGAATTTAATGTTACAGTGGAACTTGGTTATTTTATTTTGTTGCTGGATAGCAACTTTTGTTCTTGGATTTGAACATACTTCTGAGCAAACATTTTCCGATTTATGTCTGTATTTTGTGTATGTCTGAGAAAAAAAATCTGTGTGGAAATGTATAGCTGATTGTTCGTTGAGTTTATTTTTCTTGCATTTACTCACCTGTTTTTGGGCTTCATGCAGAATTGTTGTAAAATTGATGGCCATATTTGTTTTTATCTCGAGCTGTGAATTAAAAATTTTATCCACTGCATATGCACAGCATATCTTTCAGTTTGTGTTCAGTTGTTTTACATTGTATTTATTACTATGATATTTTTATGCCCTATTCAAGATTTTGATAAATTTGTTTTCAGCTCCTCCTCGAGGAATGCTGCCACCACAGCCAACAATGAACCAACAAAATGTTCTGCTTAGAAATCAGATGCCTCCTGCTTTACCTCCACAGTTGCAAAATCAGTTCCAGCAAGTGGGTCTAGAGATTAAGCATGCTGTATTCATATTTTCCTGTTTGCTTTGTTTGTATGGATTGGGGTTCATAGCAAAGTTGAAGTTGCAAGGTAGTCATGCAGGATTTTCCTGTGGTCAAAGTCTGAACAATTAGCTAAAGCTTTTTGTTACCTGCAAACATGTTGTTGCATGTGTGCCAAATTTTGAACAATTGTGTTGAGTTCATTTATTTTATTAGAACTAATGCCATGAAACTTACAAACAAGTTGTACCATTTTCGCAAAGTGGATTATTTTTCTGAACTTGCTGGATCAAGTAAGTTGAGCCAGCTAAGCAGAGTTTCATGTACATGAAGTTGTGTAGGTGCAAAGAAAAAGTTAAAATTTAAGGTATCATGGAAACCATAACTAATAGAGTCTGTTTGATTACTCACAGTGCAGTCTTGTAGGACAAAATGAAAGCTGGAAAAAACAAATACTAGTTGAAGGCAAATTTTTCCCTATAGCGTGAATTTTCTGTGAAGCTGTTAAGATGTCAGTGATTTTAATTGCAAATTATGGATTTAATCTGTTTGTACATTTTTAAGTTCATTCACATCATGATGTTTTGTTGATTTTTTAAATTATTTACAAGCTGTTTTTGAACAAGAAACTTTAAAATATATTTCAAAGCATTGCGTCTTCAATTGGGATGATTGAATTTTAGGCTTACTGCAATTTGAAAATGAACACAATGGAACATGTAAAAAGACACAAAAAACAGCCTATAGTGTGTTAAAAGTTTGCCCAGACGATTTTTTACATTAAATGGAATGTTTGTGATGCTGATCTACATCCAAACATGAAAAGATTTTTGCAAACTCTTTGGTCCGAATGCAGCAATGCAGATCAGTCGGAGGTTTAAGCTCAGCAGTGAATCAACTAAGAATCAAGGGAATTTTCGTATGCGCCAATCACTTTTCCACATCAACTGTCAGTTTTGAGTGCCTGTTTAACCTATGATTTTAATCCAGGCAAGGGTAGGTTTAAGCTAGGGTCAAGGCATGGAATCTATTAAGAAATGCAGCAAAGTGACAGCATTAAATAATTATGTAGATGCAAAAATTGACTGCTGAGAAGATAAAAGCTTTTGGCTCATATCTTTTTGATTTGAAAAAATGTTTATCAACAGCGCACTTTTGTGGCTGGACAGGTGAACTGTAGCTTACTGACTGGAAAAACAGTGTTGCCACTAGTTCCCTGTGTCACATAAAAAACTTGGGCAGTACATCAGTAGCACCTGCAGTAGTTGGAGTAATTGTAGGCCTACATCAGACTGAGCAGCATGACAAGTTGTTTGTGAATGCAATACTGAAAAGTGGTCATGAGAGTATGGGTCAATTCAAACAAAACTTCAGTAGTGGCTCACGCACAGCAAACATGTTTAGGTTTTGAATGTTCATTGAACACCAAGCTGTACAAGAGTTGACAAGGATTTGTGCACCAAAAATAAGACCTGGGCACTACAGACTCATATGTATGGCTGCTTTCTTTCCAAAATGGTGCACAGGGAAGCTATATACTTGGTGGTGGTGCACAACTAAGAAATGAACAATGAAAAATAGAAACACCCTTTTGTGTTTATGTAGCAGTTGTAACAACAAACTAGGCTAGTCTCAGGATGCACACACTTTTTATGCTGCCGTAAACAGATGCTGTCATTTCAAACATGCTTATCACTGTTTTTCAACAGATATTAGACAGCAGAGCTTCAGTTGTTTTTTTACATTCAATCACTGATTTAAATTTCTCAAAAATAGTAAGGCACAGTTCTTTTTTAGATGCAGTAAATTCGGTAGAACGTTTACAATTTGCAGTCATTTTTGTTTGTATACTACAACAAAATGGTGTTTCTGTTTTCATTGTTTCCCATAATTGTTTCAAGAGTGCCCAGCTCCTTGGAGTAGAGATCTCTGTGTGTTTAGCTAACCAGAACACCATCAAACGGGTTGGCAGGTACATGCGCTTTTCATTTACAAACCTGATAACATGATGTTAGAAGAATAAACCTACTTTATTTGATACGTTTCCTGGCTGTTGTCAGACAAGCATGTTTCATCCCTCCCAGCCCGTGTTGTCAGCTAAAGTCAGCAAATTTCATTGTACTGTAATAAGTGTGTTTGATGAGTGTACAGTTGCTTTGTTGTGTGCTTTAGAAAAGCTTTTGTAGTTTGTGCTTGTTTTTAATAGCAAATTGTTGCCGTAAAAGCCATTTGAAAGTGTTTTGCAGAAATAGGACATAGGAATATGTATTCAGTGATCACCATCTTGTGTTTTTTCTCTGAAATATTAAAGCTAGTGTGCTGTAGCATGCACTGCTTCAGAGTTGCGCTTTCATGCACGGTAGTTAAGCTGCTGGTTGAGCTGCGTGGAATTTCCTAATTTGATTTTCTATTAAAAACAAAAGAATACATTTATCTTGTTTCATATTAATATTTGGGTGTTTACTATCTTTTTTGTGCGAATATGCTTTGTTTTCTTTCTTGCAGATACGTCACGCCGTCGTAAACGGCGTTATTCCGCCGCAAGTGCTTGCGCCCCAAGTAATGTCGCCCCAGCACATGCACGCTTTGCTGCAGCTGATTAGTAAAACTGCCGAGTCCCAGAACTTGCAGGTGCAAATTAATCGCCTCATCCAAAATAAGGTATTATTTTGTTGTGATCTGTGTTTGAGCGGGCTAGTCCGCTCTGCACCCATCAGCATAGGCATAGTCAGGGGTTGGCAAATGGGCCATGACCCCCAAATTTCTAGTATATCTTGTCGTTTTGTGTTTAGGGAGGTGGTATCCCAGACCAAATACTGTTGTTCGCTTAACTTCAGAGTATTTGGCCCCTCCCAAAATTTTGGCTGGCTACACCACTGCCCATCAGTAAGAATTTGTGTATCAACAATCTTTCTCTAGACCTTCCGATGAGTGATGATAAATAGTTCAAATTGTGATTCCGGGCAAGATTAGCGTGGCCTTACACTTAATGTGTTGCGTGCAGTTCGTTTAGTTGTTTTACATAAACTGCAATATTTTAGTTGCCTAACCGTGTGTTATTGTTGCTGTTGTTTTTCGCTTGAGTTCTGCTTGAGTGTGTTTTGCGCTTAACTGGGCTAAACAGTATATATTGCCAACCTTCGCGATTCAACTTAAGGCAAAAACCTGATAAACCAGAAAAACCGCAAAAGGAACGAAATTTCAAAAAGCAAAAATTTTTGTGTTCACCCAAAACGATAAGGCTTTGTCTTGTTCTAATTTGTTGTGCCGCCAAGGAAGCCGAAAGAATGCCGACCACATGCACACTATGCAGATACATCGAAAGCGGTTCGTTGAAATCGTCGCGTGTTGCAGTTATTCCAGCAACCAGATACTCGATAGTTGTGCACGTGCGCTCTGGACCAGGTCCCGCGCTGCGAGTGTAAAACCTTGGCATTAGTTTATTCATATGCGGAGTAAAAGTCAGGTCGAATCCACTCAAATAATAAACTCGATAGCTTTCAGTTACTGCCTGATTAAAAAGATTGCACTTTCCATTAAGGAATGTAGAAGTTTCAAACCCGAAATTGTCAAGTTCAAAATTTCTTTACTGGTTCACGCGTTTGCGTATAAAGTAATGAAAAGCGTAAAGCGGGTTCCAAACCAATTATTTGTCCTGTTGTAAAGCAACTATTGCGGCTGCACTAGCAGTTAATATATGTAACGTTCATGTGTAAAAGGAATGTCGCAGTTTAAATACCAATTACTTTGGTTTTGCAACAGCTTCGTGTCGTTTTTTGCCGCTTGCAAATTTTCGCGTGTCTGCTGCCCGAAATTTCCAACTGATGACCGGCGCGCTGTGAAGCGCAGTAAGTTGCTTTTTTCCCACATATGGTTTTTGTTGCTTGCATATTTCTTCAGCAGCTGAACTAAGAACTAACTCAGGATTGTTGTGCCACGTAAATATGTGACCACCATAGCCTGTTTATCTGTAATGCAGAACTTCATTCGGTAACTCTGGTTGCAACATCTTTTTTCAGAACATACCGCCATTAGCGCGTCAGCAGCAAGTGGAACAACTGTCCCGAGTTTTGCGGCAGTTCAACCAACAAATTGAGGTACTAGTTTTTTGAAAATGGTCTTGAAATGTTTGCGAACGTACTTGTTCTGTTGCATTTGCATGTCCTGCAGCAAAACTACTTCAGGCATCTTTTATATGACATTCTAATTGGTTTATTTCTCACCAGCAGACAGGCGGGATCGCTTCTGGCGCACATTTTCGCTGTGACCCGGTTAAAAATGTGCGGCAACAACCTTTTTTTATTTAATGTGACTGTTGATCTTAATTTGCAAACGTCCGTTTCCAAGTAAACAGTAAAAATGTTTGCAACGCTATGGCGTGTTTTATTTATTCAATACCAGCTTGGAATGTAGTAGCGTCGGAATCGAAAAAGCACACACAATCTTTGCACGTCGCATTGTGGTCACATTTCAGTTTCCCAACTTTTTCTGTCTGTGCCAATCGTCCCCTTTCAGCAACACGGCGGTCGCCGCTGACCCCTCATCCCCGTGGCCATTTTCATTCCGGACCGCTTTTCGTGTTCCCAGGCACAGCGAGGCGCCATCATGCAGAACGTGCTGCAGAAGACGCAAGGAAACTTGACAAAATCCAACGGTCCCGTCGGGGGCTTGGATCTGGGTGGCATGAGGAATCCGGGCGGCCAGTCGATGCTCTCGCCACTGAACAGCATGGGTGCTCTCGGCCAGGCTTTGCCACTGTCGTCCATGGCGTCGTCAAACGCAAGGTACGTACGCCACTGCACTGCCAGCTCTGCTGAACTTGTTGCTTAGCGTTTCTTTGTGTTCGAGGAATCGCCGCCCACGCCGTAGTTCGACCGTGAGTTGTTGCTCGCCGAGGTGGGCAACGTTACGTGCTGGAAGTCGTTGATCCGCTTGCGAGGATAGGTTCTTTCAAAACGGCCGTCGTGCCTGGGGAGGAAGCGTTTTGTCGCGGTGCCTTTTCTCAGCAGGAACGGCCCTGAAACAAAGCACTTGCCCATCAAGTGCGATCCTGGCGTTTTGTCTGAGATCAGACAGAATACAGTAGGTCAGCAGTAGAGCATTGCGCTCGCTTGGATAGTAATTAATTGCTATCTTTACTTTCAGCGGTTGATGAGCTTACATGGGATTGTCTTAAGTCCTGTTAACCGCCCGCTATCAAGCGTGGCAGGGCGTGTTTTGAAAGCTTGGAAACAAGCGCAACGATAATAATCGCACTACTCAAGCGACAGCTGGTGAACTGCCGTTGTCTTTTCGCGAACCGCATGTTGCGCGCGCAAGTACAAAATTTTCGGCGTCGTGGTTTGGTCCAATTCGGGCGCTTCCGAACCCCACTGGGCCGCGAAAGGTCTTTCAGGAGGGCATTTCAAGATCTTACAATATTTACCTGAAACGTTTCTTGAAAATTAAATGTTTTTCTATTGATTAGATCTTGTCATACAGCAAATTGCATTTGTTGTTTAATCGTCTGTTTCCTCTCTCGTATATAAATTACTTTCGTTGTCGTTTTCAGTTTGTTTTCTTACGTTTGAACTTGCTGACCAAAAATATATTTTGAGAGACGGCAACAATTTTACCTGAATACCGAGGTGGTTGTAAAGCCAAGTTTTAGTGTATTTTTGCGGTGGTCATGAAGCGAGTTTCTACTGTGCTTTGAGAGGCCGCTGGAAAAGTTTGAGAGACCATTCCGGTCTTTCAAAACACCTTAACATACACTGATCGTTTCATAGAAATACTTCATAGGGCCCCACAAAATTGTCCTTAAAAGTGGTCTCTAAACCATGAGTTTCTTAATATTTCTAGTTCGTAGCACACCTGGTCGCGACGTTCCTTTTAGCGGTGAGGTTATAACATTCTTCAGGACGTTAAAATCATCATTATCGTCATTGGAAGAAGCGTTCAGTTCTCAACTGACTTCTCCAGCAAAAACGCTGCACTCACCGATTTGATGCTGCAAAATGTTTCATGTTATTGGCTGGCCTTGTGTGTTTGCAGTCAGTATATCACTTGGAACCATTTGCCAGGTTACCATTCGGTTGTTTGGCAGCAATGTATCACATATTTTTTTCTACCAGATAGCGAGTTGCTGCCAACCTTCTGAAGTTAGAGATGTTTGTATTGAGCCAAAAAACTATTGTTCGCCGACCACTTACAACCAGGCGTAAATCAAACTCTTATTCTCGCCAACCGTCGTTACTTTCTCAACGAGCGAACAAATCCGGCAACAAAAATTCCCATAATGAACTTCACCGAAACATAGTTGTCGAAGCAAAGAAAAAGTAAAATGGAACGATCCTTGCCTTTTGCGATCAAAACGACGCGTCACTTTTCAGCGTGCTTTCAGCAAGCGGCAAATTACTGTAACATTGCTGCTTTAAGTGACTTACTTCACTTAAATACGTCATTTCCTCTGCCTTGAACTGTTCAATGACCTGAAATGTTGGCACCGTTTCGGAATGCAGTAGATGAACGAAAGTTTCTTGCTTTTGTATAAAGTTCTCCAGGCCGGTGCTGTGGGCAAATTAAGAAAATAGGAGTTAAGCCTAACTTGTGGTGCGCTTGTGTTTCCTTCATCGAATGATGAGATGCGGATCACATCACTGACAATGCAATGGCAATGTGGGGTGATAGTGGTAGTAGACCACCTTGCGTCAAATTGTGCTTAAGACTGGTAGTCAACCGAGAAGTTAAAACTTAAAAGCGACAATCAAACGAAAATTTGAGAATATTACGAAAGAAGAATTGGAAAACGCGTCGCTGGAATGATCTCTTTGTAAATTACTGTTTTTCGCCCTTTTCTGCTCAATGTTTTGCGGTACACCGCAACGCATCTGCGTTTATGCAGAGAGCTGCAGGATGCGTGTTGCTTTTGTTCAGCGCTGCACCGTGACGGACATCCGCCGAAGCGGAATTTCAATCCGCGGAACCGGGTGTTTCTACTCTTTTACTTTTCTAGTTGGCGTGTTGCAACAAGGCAGCCACAGCTCAGAACGGTTTGGCAAACTGTTTTTATTGTTTTATCGGGGAATATGAAACGCGATAGAAGCCACGTAGTCGCATCTGCTGCGGTGTGCAACAGCTAGTACTTGATTCACCGCTTGCCCGCGCTCACCGCTCCTTTGCATATAGAGGTATTGCGTGGAGCAATCGTGCGATACGCCTTTTTTCTGTGTTAGGACGTTTTTCGATGCTGTGCCGTACACGCACGTCTTTTGTCCGTGCCAGTTAACGCCGTTTCCAACTCTTATAAATCTTTTTGGATGACGGTGCTCTACTTGAGTGGCAGTTAACGTTTGATTGGCTGTGTTGGTGGTTTCGGAAGCTGTCACTTCTTTCACGTTGGATGGGCAGATAGCATTTTCGAGAAGAACTTGTGTTTTGGCTAAAACGTCAACCTTAAGAAACTAAAGTTCACTGCATGCTTTTTTAAACAAGGATGCTGCTGCACCTCTGAAATTTGTAACATTAGTGCAATTTCGCGAAATTTTGCAGTACTAGTAAAATCCCAGTTGCATCCAAGATGGCGGCACTTCAGCCGGGTGAATATATTTATTCTGCTTGCAAACGGGCTATAGCTACTTTCTTGCCCGCTCTTTAAATTTTGAGACAAAAATAGGTCGTTGCTGTTATTCCAGTGCACACCGCTGCCACTACCTGCCATTGTTTTTTGCCACCTTCCCCAACACTGGTCCACCGGCTTGACCCGGGTTTTTTGAAAGATCCAACGCACAGTCGCCAACTCTTCGCAAACCTGACTCCCAGACGCTGGTGTCACCACCAACGGCGCGTTCCCGTTTCGGGGAAAGCACCTTGCGTACACCATGCCTGTTTTGATACAGCTAGCAGGTCCGCTCACATCCACTCTGTATTACCTAAATGAGCTTGGTCGAGACACCGGTGCATCGGCTGTCACCCAGCTGTTGAGTTTTTGCAGGTAATTTAACCAGCGCTGTTTCAAACAGGATGCCGAAAACATCCCGTTTCAACGACACTTGGAAAGCGCACAACTCGTCCGGACCCGGTGCTTTCGACAACACTCTGCAGCAGCAACAACAACCCAACTTCGGCTTCAACCCTGGTCCATCCGGAGACAGCGTGTTGAATGGGATGCGATACAATTCGCCCATGGACGAGCTCAGCATGAACAAACCGTTTTTTTCATCCCTTGAGCTTCCGACAGGTGCAGAAAACGGTGGTTACATTCTGTTATTAGTGTCCAAGGCGAAAGCGCTTCGTGGGAACATTGCGCTTCAGCTGGTGCAGTACTAGGGCTTTTCCTTGAGGGGTCTCGTTGGAGGAGGTCATGTGTTCGCGGTCAGTTTTTGTCTGTGGTTTTAGAGTCATTGTTTGGGACATCAGATCATTTTTGTTTTGCGAGTGATTGTGAGCTGTTATTATGTTCAACCAGTGTTGGCCTTTTCATAAAAGCTGTTGTTGACGTGGTCTCAATAGGAAATAAGTACTCTCCACAAGAGGGGTAAGCAAGGAATCGATCTTCAGTTTTTTAATAGGAAATCGATTTCACTTAATACTGCGCATCCTCAGTCCTAGAAAGCTTATTCAAATTGACCTGAAAAGGAAAAAGCAAACAGTTACTTGTCCCCAGTTAATGTAAAGTCTGCTTGCTCTTGGTTTATACTTTAGCGTAAGTTTAAAATAAAACTCAGCATACGTCAGACGTCGGAAGGTTTTTTCCATGGGGGGCAAACAGTGGATTTTTCCACGGGGTGAAAAAATGACGAAATATCGATTTATCCTACTAAGAAAACCTTGTTCGCAAAAAAAATTTGATAGGAAAACATCAAGTTTCAAAATCCAGCCCCCCCTTCCGACGCGCATGTACGTCACTCAAACTCATTTGGTCCGAAACGTTTCCTTTGGTGTTGACATCACTCACAGTGGAGTTTCGTCACGAAAAAATCAGTGAAGCGCGACGGAAACAAGATACGTGCAAACAGTGGCGACTTTCGCCTGAAGCGAATCGCATTCGAACTCTGCAAGTTCGACCCATCTCGGCTTTTGTGTGGCCAAGTATTGTTGTTGACCGAGTTATTTTTTTGTTGATGGACGTCGTCGACCGATTCCTCTAAACTGGCTCTCCCTTCTATTCTCAGTTCCGGACCCTTTTCCGAGCGCCTCGGCCCAGGAGGCGGTCGCGCCGCCGAACGCCGGTACCTCGTCACTCTCCGATCAGTCCGCGTAAGCAGTTTTTTTTGTTTCGTTTCCGTTAAGCGATGATGAAATAATAACAATTTGCTTCGCGCGTGCGAACGCAGCGGACCTACCTAACCTGCCCCGCACCAATGACTAATCACGCGCGCACGAAAGAAAAAAAGCTTTGTTTTCCTGCGTGGATCGTCCTTGTCACGCGCCTATATTATTGCAATCTTTGTTGAGACGACTGCGTGGTTTGGGCTGTGATTTGGGATCAGCAGTGGCTCTCGTGTTGCGCGACAGAAACTTTGCTTCTTCAATCTGCTTTTCAGTCTCGGCATCAACACTTCTGATGTCAGAAACCTTGTTGTTATTTCAAATAGCAACGCAACGGACACGATATCGTTGCTTTCATTTTCAGAGCGTTGGCTGATTTCGGCCCCCCCGAGTTCACCCCCGGTGTGCCGTGGAAAGGTTTCTGTCAGATAGACCCGGAGGCCGACCCCAATATCACACCCGGGAGTTACGCAATCGCCAAGACCATGTCCATCAACACTGTGCGAGACGCCGATCAGGTACCGTTCACAGTGCGGGACGCCGGTCAGGTACCGTTCACAGTCGCGCCCATCGTGTGCTCTTCATTCAGGAATGACCGGCACTGTGTCATCGCTCAAGTTTTCTTTGGAAGATCGCGTGCATACATTCGCTTGCTCTTAGGGCTGATCTTGTCGTTTGCGACTTCCTTTTTTCCTGCGTCTTGTGTGCGACGCTGAGAAACGCGACCTGATGTGTTAGAATCGCTGCGATTTCCGAGTTACCGGATGCGTCGCTGCGAGGGAGAAGTTGTATTCGTGTTCACCACCAGCTTATCTACGCTGATATGTAATTGCTTTTTTCCTTTGAAACTTCGTCTGTAAAATTTTATTATCTCGGCGGCATCGGGCTTGTTGCTTGCTGTGGTACAAGCCGTCCTAAAGAGGTTGTCAACTCCGCTTTCAGCAGCGCTGTTCCATATTTCGCTGTAGCNAACGATCGCGCGGTAAATTTGCGCAAATCGTTTAAGTGGCTTTTAATGTGGTGTTCATTTTTAGCGAATTCAAAACCTGGCAAAAGCNAAAAATTTGCTTTGAGTCGGTGGGTTTATCGGCTCAGTTGCGTTGCGCCATTCGACGGAATGTTGCGGCGCAAATCGGATTTTGAACGTGAAGTTTAAGGTCAGTCTCGTGCGTTAGATGATGAAACCTGACCAACGAGTCCCGCGCAACTGATGGTGGTGATGAGACCACCGATTCTAAAAAATGTACTGGCGCGGAAAGTACCGAAACCAATGTACCGGCGCGGAAAGTACCGATCCAGATCCTTATTCATTCGAGTTGAAGCAGCATCTTGAAAGATAGTTGTTTTGAACGAATCGTTACTACTCAGTATATGGCAGATTCNGTGCGTGGTCGTTCGGACAGCCAAGTTGCCTGTCAGATTTTTTNTTAAGTACAGTTCAAATTCCGTATCAAACCANTTTGCAGCCGATTTTTGGAAACTCCGTTTTCTTACCAAGCATNTCGCACATACACATAGCTTTGTTTAGAATGAAACGTCATCCCGTGCTTTTGCTTCGTCACAGGTGCTCAAACGCGATCGCAACGCGCTGTCCGAGTCGTCGACGGGCGCTCAAGGCTCATCCAGCACCGCCGACCAACCCACGTCTCCCATCTCTTCAGCTATTACTGTGTCCGAAACGACCTCGACCGTCTGGTCCTCCGGGGCTGGTAAGTGAAGATGAGTCGGCAGTTTGTCTGCGTGCTCACGGGGGGGGAGGTAGTTCCGTGGATGCGGATTGTTGGCAAAACCCTCCTCAGTTTTTTTTCGGCCGTAGACCGATTTTTTTTAAATGACCGAAAAAAATTTGAGTCAGTTCGGTCATAATGTCCGCAAATATAGACTAGTGAATGCTGTTACGGCGAGTTTTAATACTATTACAGGTCAAATGGCCGAAATGTCTCAGCGAAAAAAGTCCAGCTCAGCGAAAAAAGCCCAGCTCTTCAGTTAGATTGCCACCTTGGCGTGTTGCGGCTTGCCGATAATTAAAAGGAGTGTTGCTATTGTGTTAAGGGCTTTATTTTATGAATCCTTAACCTTTTCAATCGCGAGATAATAAAAACGTGCTGCGGCTTCCTTTGAAATGCCGCTATGGCTCTTTGGCGTTGTCAAGAAACAGTCACGTGGCAGACCGGGAAGGCGATAATCTGCGAGAAAAACGAGTATTGCGGTTTTTCGCGATCGGCCGACCTCCCCAACCGCGCTTTGTTTATCGTAGGCGCCGCCAACGTCGCCACACACAATAACGCGCGCGCAGGTCATGACCCCTGGAAAGGAGCCAGCCGCGTCTCGCTGTCCTCGCAGACGCTCCATGCCAAGAAGGCCATGATGACGTCGTCGCAGGCGCCGTCATCTTGGGACCGTTCCGGAGTTTGGGACCAAAGCCAGCAAGCCCCGCCCCAGCAAGGTACCCCTTCCTTTTTGCAGTGTTGTGCTGTTTCTCACTTTCGTTTACACTTGGTAATCGTCTTTGCACTTGATAAGTTCACAGGGTTCCCACGCGGTATTGAAAGTATTGAAAAAATATTGAATTTAAAAAGAGGTTCTCAAGATCTTGAAAGAAATATTGAAATTGGCCAAAACATGCATGAAGTATTGCAAAAGTATGGGAATTCCAAATGGAAAAGAAATTTCAAGTATCTGAGCAGAATTTTACTGAAGGCGAAGCAGTCCATATGTTTATGCAATGTGTAAAATTGAGTTTCATGATCAAGAAATTCAAAAAATGAAGAAAACTAATGGTATTGAACTTTAGTATTGAAAAGGTATTGGAAAAGTACGGAAAATGATTTTTTAAAATGTGTGGGAACCCGTGTTTAGATTGTGTTTGCAATCCTGTCGGTTAAAATTAGTTAAAGATAACCGTCCTTGTTGAAGTGTAATATCCTGTTGGTGACAAACCGTCTGTATCGCATTCTGCTGTGAGTGAGGAAACGCCTTTGGTGGCAATTGTAACTAGTGCTGACGTAGAAGTTTTGTTATTAGGTAAGTGTGACGCAACAATCGATTACTGGTCGGCACCTGCCCTGGCACTGATTTCCATTCGAAGCATTTATCCAGATCCACGTCAGTTGTTCACTTTGTAAAGGCCCTGCCCTGCCCAATTCAATAGACACTACGTTTTTGAGCAAACGTGGATGAGGGGATTGCTGATGATGCAAAACTCATTTCGTGACCTCGCATGACCTTCGAACTGAATTGGTGTTTTCCGGCTTCCTTGGCAACGTTCTCGCGCGCATGACAGGCCTTCCCTGATCCAACCTGATGGGCGAGTGACAGTTTACTTATCACTGCTCAAGCAATAACCAACAAATCTGTTACCCCGATCGCCGGGCGTTATAAGCCTAAACCCAGCGTTCGTTCACGTTTTGTTTTTATCCTTTTTGCTTAAAAGTGTCCAACACCTTCGGTCTTGCTATTCGCTTGTGTGTTGGTCCGCAAGCCTGCGCAACGTATCACGTGTCACCGATCAAACTTACGTATGTATGTATGTATGTGTGTGTGTGTGTGCAGGGGGTATGTGGAACAGCCAAGGTTCGCGGAGTTCGTGGCTCGTCCTGACCAACTTCAACTCACAAGTAAGTTTCGTGACACTAGGTCCACGCGTGGCCATTCTGGGCCGCCGTTGAGCCCAGACGTGTTTTGTGACGTTTGTGACAGCAATAACGCTGTCGAGAAGCGAGAGCAGTGGTTCTTGACCTTTCCAAACCCGAGGACCGCTATTCCAAACGATATTGGCTTAGGGCAGGGGTCTCACACTCAAATTGCTCCGAGGGCAAAATGAGAACTTATAAAGTAACCCGAGGGTCGTATTGTGACGCTGACGCAACAATGGCAATACCTGATTAGCAACAGCTTTTACGTCTTATTCCCTGCGAAGGTATCATTCACGAGTTATATGCAAATCAATTCTACCCGCCTCTACGTTCGTTTGAAAGGAACTTGTTCGTTCGCCAGCCCAGCACTTTCAAACATCGGTGAATAAACCAAATAACGTAAAAGTTACTTATTTGAAAATTCCGAAAAAGCATCGCGGGCCGCACAAAACGCCTTCGCGGGCCACGCGTTTGAGACCCCCGGCTTAGGGACTCCTCGTATATGGTTATGTCAATACGCAAAGTGGTGGTTATCTCATCAGTTTTTGTTTGTGCATCTGAGGGTCAAAAGAAAACACTTTGGCATTCCTTCTGGGGACCACCAGAGTTTTCACTGGAGGCCCCGTCAAGTTGATGCGAGAGCAAGATTTTACTTAGCTGGGGCCCTATAGGTAACATAGGCATGATTGTAACTTGTGAATGACCAGCAGTGAGACTGATGACGATCAGCCACAATTTGTGACAAGTCGTTTAGTGGATTGAAGTTTGGAGGCAGCTCGCGTTTCGTGCTGGTGTTTTCGGTTCGGCAAGAAGTTGACTTTTTTAATGAAATGCACTGATGTTCTTACATTGATCGCGCCTTTCACCTAAGCTTGCAAAGCTCGTTCCGTATTAAACAAAGCATGGATTGCGCATGTTTTTTTAATGAGGGTCGTTTTCGAGGGTAACGCGACTGCTACACCCCATTTGTAAATGGTCGAGGTTTATGGTTGTCTGACCCTATTTGTTTTGACGCTAGGTTTGTCGAAAAACGACAGCTACTGCTAGAAAAGCTGAAAAATTTCCTCTTTCTTCTACTTAGTCTGAAAATCTCGCGCGTGCATTGTTCGCCAGTCGTCGCACGGCGTGACGATTCCCTGATCATAAACTTAATTAACCCGGTTAAACAATGACACCATCGTCGTGCAGGTGGATGTAATGCTGGTGAGGCAAGTCTGCATGCAGCAAGGCAGCATGATGTCCTTCCAACCCCAGTGTCCTATGGACGGAATGGCCTTGGTCAAATACGCCACCCCCGAGGACGCAGAAAACGCCCAGAAGACGCTGAACATGCAGACTTTTGGCTCCACGATGCTGGTGGCCAGCGTTGCCACCGACCAGGATGTAAGTGTCTCACACATAGTGTTGTTGCAATCGACCATGTTCTAGGTGAGGGATGGGCCAACATTTTCTACGGAGGGCCACATGGACAACTATGCCGCTACCGGGGGCCGCGTATATTTACGTTTATTTACGTTTCAAAGTATGAATTAATCACAACGTTATGAGAATCTTGTATTGTTTTATTTTACATTGACACTGTAGTACTAGTACACACAGACATTGTTAAAAATACTACAAAATTATTTTAACATATACTCGAAATATGTACTGCCCGCGGGTCCCAGTTTGCCCCCACCCCTGCATTGGATAATTTTGTGGAAATACGCTGCCCGGACAGGTTGCTTCGCGCTGTAGTTTGCTGTTGTATTATTTTCGAAACCGCTGTATTGTCAATCTCCGGGAGAGAGTCTCGTAGTGTATATTGATGGTTTCGTGCAATGTAAGCTTGTTGTAATGTTATGTGTAGGGGCGTAACGAGGGAGGGGGCAAGGGAGGCAAAATTCCCCAGGCGCCGAGTCACTATCGGGGTGCCAAATCAATGCGGGGGGCGCCGAAAAGTGCCAACAATGTCACAATTACTCTCTTCAACACAGTACATTTGCTTCCGAAAGATCTCAGGTTCGAACATGAGGGCGCCAAACTTGCTTCTTGCCCCGGGCGCCATCTACCCCGTTACGGCCCTGATTGTGTGGCCTTTTCCTCCCACGCTGGGAAGTTAAACTGTACAGTGCAGAGGTATTTTGTTGTCGTTGTGCGACTTGTTGTCTTTTGCCGGATGTTTACCTGATGCCGGAACGCGTTTCTTTCCTCGCACGACAGGTGAGCAACTTCGCCTCCGCCGCTGGCGGCCAGTGGGGGTCAGCGCCCGGCGCCGGAAGCCGTTACATGGCCGGCGTTGGCTCCACGGGCGGCTTCATGTCCCAGCCTCCGCAACAGCCCGTCATGATGCCCGGTGGCGGAACCGTGGCCGACCCTGGGCTCCTTCCGTCGTCCATCGCCGGACAGCAGCTCTGGAACTCGCCTCTGGCCAACAACGTCCCATCCTGGCCGAACCCGTCCTCGTCCAGCGTGCCTTGGTCGGGCGGGGGCGCCGAGAGTCCCATGCACAGTCTGCTCCCCGAGAATCTCCTCGGCGGTGAGAATATGTGACGCGCTCGGGCGCCTCTACCGGACGTCACGTCAAGCACTTGATGGCGCTTTTGCGCGTTCGTCGTCGCTGTGCCCCCCGGCAACGGTCGCTTGCTTTCATTGCTTGTTTCGCCGAGCGCGCGCTACCCCTCTCGCTCATCTGTGCTGACATTCTGACCGACGATGCCTGTGTGTGTTTATGTTCCTTGTGTGCGTGTCTTTTTCCATCGCCGCCGTTACACGCGATCTGCGCGTATTTCAAGATACCTTCACCGCTTCACAAGCGACGCCGCGCGCGACTCTACCGCTTCAGAAACAATCGTTCCCCCCTGCACGCCCCCCCTGCTTTTGACTGGCATTTTGAATACTGTCTAGCGTCGCGTGGTCTCTCAGCCCCGCGCAACCTCAATTTGCATTGACGGGGATGACGACGAACTTTTTGCCTGAACATGTTGTCTTTTTGGCCCGGTTCTGCTCTTTTTTCCACGGCACTTTTTGTCCCCAGTGTATTTGTCACTTATCTACCTAGTACGTCGTCGACAAGCTCCCGCCGGGCTGAATTTTAACTTGCGCGCCGTGCGTTGTACCAGTTGCCGGGTCCCCCCCCCCTGCCGGCACGTGCGCCTTCGTTGTTGATCCATCGCAATATTCGTTTCTGTCACGCCGTTCGCAGTTTCTTGCGCTCCTTGCTTTTATTCTGCACGGACTCGATGACACTTTACGTTTTTATCTTCTGTTTTTCCCTTGCACGAGAGCATGAGATAAAGGGAGGACGCGTGAGACAAGCCGTTTTCAATCATCGCCCGTTTTATGACGCACCCGTCGCCCCGCCCCCCCTCCCCCCGAAACGCAAAATTTTAA
>JGI24159J19872_10002342_pt1 | contig 22429 bp, 11 predicted proteins | sample Ectturendosymbi4_FD_19872 | JGI IMG/M metagenome (IMG submission 19872) | reverse complement strand
GAAGAATATTCGATGCCCACGCATTGCTAATGAAGGAGTGGAGTCGCCGTAGCAGCAGGTTGCCTCCGTATTTGAAAATTTCAGCAGGTATGCCATCTGGGCCAGGTGCCTTATTGTTTTATAAGTTATTTGCTGCAGCTGATATTTCTTCTATGGAAGGAATAGTATCAAGTTCTGATATGATGGGAAGTTGCGGCAGCCGATCAGCTATGGATTGATCCACAGGATTGTCCTGATTTAGCAGTTCCTGGAGGTGCTCCGCCCAGCGAGAAAGGATGTCCTTCTTATGGATATATCACACAAACTGGGTTTATGGATATATCACACAAACTGGATATGTTGCAGCTTGGATTATGATTCATAGTTGCGCTTTGTGATAAGTTTTTTATTTTTAGTTCATCTCTACACATGTAGGGTACCAGATTGAGTTGAACAGCTCATGCGCAACACTGTTCCTGTTCACGACATCATTTGGCCTTGGTATGTAAAAGGAGATTGCAACTCAGTCAAAATTGCAAAATCCTCAATATTGTGCAATGAATTTCACTGTTCTCACAATTGTCAGACTGTAGTGCCATTTATCTCTTTCTTTTCACAGCAAGCTATAGACCGCAGACAGTGGACAGCCAGCACAGTGGAGTTTTTTTTCGTGAATAAGTTATTCATGAGTTAACAATTGCAGGTTTCAACATCCTCAGTTAATATGTCGAAGATAACTTAACTAGAATCATACGTGAACTTTAGATCGACTTCATCATAACAGATGATGTTCAAAAACCTCGATGTATCTTTTGCTCCAAAGCGCTTGGTGATGGTTCCACGAAGCCGTCGATTTTGCAGGCTCATTTTGCTTCACGCCAACCGACACACGTACATGACAATCACATGTCTTTGCAGGCCAACTGCTCTCGTTTTTGTGCTGTAGAAACTCTGCCTATTTTAGGGTTCGCATCTGAAGACACCTTAGGATTGGTAGCATCCTATTGCGTTGCTTTTGCAATAGCAAAAGAAAATAAAACGCATGCAATTGGGGAATTATTTATCAAACTGTACGCTTTGAATATGGTGGAATTGGTTTGTGAAAGGGAACACAACAAGAAACTTCGAAAAGATTATTTACCAAACAGTAGCCTACGTTGTTGTACGAGTGTTGTGTCTTGTGATATTCATTTAGATCACGTAGCAGATTAAATTTGAAGTAATGAAGCAAGAGTCTCTCTTCAGGTAGATGAGTCAACTGACATGTCGACCTGCACGTGTTTGTTGGTTTACTGTCGATATACACATGCAGTTGAGTTGAAAGACTCAGTTCTTCATGTGCAAAAGTCTAGAGACGATTAGCGAAGTGACTGACGATCAGGAAGAAATGAATAATTTCTTTCAATAAAATGGACTCGTGGAATCACGTTGGATCGCTGTTGCACAGGCGGCGCTCCTATGNTCCNTGCAGCTTTACAACTGGGTGAACAAACGGGCACCGCACATCATTTCTACCCCTTGTGTTCTTCATCGACGTGCCCAGGCATATTCAGCCCTTCCAGAATACTTGAAAACGGTTTTGAAGAACGAAACTGAAAGTGTGAATTTGATCAGGGAACGGGCTTGTGCTTTCAAAGTGCTTTTTAAAGATGAATTGATTGATTGTCAGTGTTAATCAATGCTTTATTCCACATTCATATCTTGCAGCTTTGACCACTAGCGTACGGAGGGGGATGGACATTGTGCCATGCCCTCCCCTCAGACCTTAAAAATAAAAAATGTATAAACAGTTTTCGGCAGTGTATACTGTCAGTATTCGGCAGTGTATACCAAAATGTTTGATATTAGGCGAATAACACTATTTTGTTTAGAAAAACGCCTCTCAAAGCACAAAATTACTATAGTTTCTACAAACTTGGGGGGAGGCATGACCCCTTTGGCTCTCCCCTCAGAAATTTTCTGCGTACGCCACTGGCTGTGACTTTTCTAAATTTTGATGTGGATTGGGCGAAGAGTTTTCTACACTGTCGAAGCGCGCATTTGAAGTTATCATAACTTTTCAAAACACTTAGCTGTATGAGACAGGGTTCTCCTCAACAANCATGAAACGAAACGTNATTGTCAATTGATTCCCAAGGTTGACATGGGAATATCTCTGTCAACCACTGTTCCCAGAATCTGAGATATTGTGCGCAGAAAACAAGCACAAAAGATCACTGAGTGACTGACTGGTTGAAATTGCCAGTTTTCAATTGAAGAAAAATTCAAACATGGCTGTATATTCCTTTTTCCTAACATTTCCCCCCTTTACTCAGTGATATTCGTTTGAAGTGATAGTGATATTCGGTTCGTTTGAAACTGTTTTTAGAATTTCAAGATCCTCAGCAAACGACTTCGACTTTCTCTTTTCATGCTTGCTTGTAAGAGCATTTTATTAAAGTTTCATCTCATACTGATAAGTTTCGCATTGCGTAAAATTGCATCCAGTAATACCAAAATTCATATATCTGAATGTAAGCTTACAACGCTTTTCAGCAGAACCTGACCCTTTCCAGAAAAATCATGACTTGACACACCAAACATTGTTGGGGGTTTGGTGTGTCAAGTCATGATTTTTTTTCATGATTTTTCTACAGTATTTTAACTACAGCAAAAAGTGGTTCAATATACGAAATATATAATNTATAAGAAATTATGAATACTTTTATCAGAAGCTCTCGCGACCCCTAGAAAAAAGGCAAACGACCCCCACGGGGGCCGCGACCCCGGGTTGAAACCACTGATCTAATGCACCAACCTTACTGAATGTATATCATTTATAATGAAATATGCTTTGTGTTTCAACGTTGTATTTTCCGGTTGATTTTCCTGACAATTAAAGTAAATACATAGTTATTTTTCAGTGTATTAGGGTTATAAGTTACAGATGTGCTAAATTATCGCGCAAAAAGTTTCTGGCCATAATCAATTATTATCAGAATTTTTTGAAAGCAGAACTGTCAAAAATTTGCTTGCTAGATAAAAAGACACAGCCTATGAATTATTACCAAATATGGGTAAGAAACAATGCTGATATGCTCATGCACAAAACTGCATTGGTTGGCATCCCGGTTTTATAACGTAGTGAGTTGTAAAGCGGGATCAACTGCGCGAACGGATGAGAAACGTTGCCAGCACAAATCTTAGCAGCAAGGCTATCTTTTGTTTTCGATATTCAGGCGCCAGCAACGTAAAGTTAAACAGCCGCATTAAGTTTCGTGGAATTGTCTTGAATTGGTATACAATAATTCCTTCACCGTTCTTGACCAAAAAGGTAATGAAGTGTGAATTTCCACTCCTCGGATCTACTGCCATGCAGCACAAGTTTACGAAACACTGGCTTTGGATCACATAACGCAAGCAACACTCCACTACGTAGCCAAACTCCAGTTAATCACGATTACCGGATGAAGCTTGCTATTGTTGGCTTAGTCACGTAGCACGTTGGAATTGTCTTGCAGACACATTGTATCAGTCAGTTAGTTAGAACACTAGCGAAGACAGGTTGATAGCCATTCAGTCATATGGAGTTCGTTTATATAGCATAAATTCGTTTTCTTCGTAAAATGAAGAAAGCCCGGTCATGAAATTTCTTGATTATTTTTGGAAACGTTTATCACGTTCCTAGGTTTTGGGAACTGCAGCAGAAAATGCAATAAACAGACAGTTGTACCAATCGTTTGGTCTAAGTTTTGGTAAAAACCCTGATGTGAAAGTTGCATCGTTGTTTTTGGTGAGCATTTTGTATGTTTCTAGAATCTTTTCGTGCAGTTAGTTTCGGAATAAACACTGAAAAACCGCAGGCTTAAATGGGAAATAAATCTGTCGGTTTTAAGTGTTGTTTCTTCCGCGACATTGGAAGATTTCCAAATTTTGCTCTTTGCAGCTAGTTTGCTTCGCAGAAACTACTTCACTAAAAATGAAAGGAAATTAAAGTGTCTCTTGATAGCAATGTGGGGTTGCTTCATTGTCTTCTTGGCTGTCACGTTGAAATAAGCAAGCACGGAAGCACACTACCACAAATGTACGAAGATAACGAAAATGCAGTGAATCGTATGATTACTCCGACACCATTGAAACTATAGCATTGTCTGATGGCAACTCGTTGCACAACTTTTAAATCGTTTTCGATGCTTTATATTAAAACAAACTCATTTTCCAAAGTAAGCAGGATATATTCAATGTTGTTAATCTTTGTAAAAGCAACGTGTTCCTTTGCAGCTGGGCACACAAATGCTTTTACAAATCAGCAGTGCTTTTCTAAATTTTGTTGCATTTGCGTTTCAGGTCATTTCCGGTCTTTCGCATTATGCGCATGATGAAAGGTACAGTTAGCAAGTTTTGTAAGATAAGACTTTCATTCACTTTTGAAATCTAAAGTCCAACTTTAAAAAAGGTTTTATTCAATTTACAGTGAGAATGAATAAGGCAGAAACAAAGATTCATGCTGAGCCCTGATAGCAGAATCAGCCTAAGTAGGGCAGGATGAACATATCCCGGTTTTATGGTCGCGTCGTGTCCCACGCAGTGCCCCATCTACTGCTTGATTTTTTCGGAAAACAAGATTAACTGCAGAGAATAGGAAAGTGTTACAATGGCGAAACGAGTCGATGATAAACCATGAAGATTTCTCATTTACTGTTTCGCTTTGCTAAAGGATCGAGATAAACCGCGAAAACTTCTGGTTTGCTTTTCTGGGTAAAACGAGTATCTTTTTATTTCTCTTCACTTTACTTTCGGCAAAGTTTCTACAGGAAATTAGAGGAATTTGCACAGATTGTTCTGAAGTGAAGCACACCCAACGTTATTTCCAATATCCAGCACCTGATATTTGCCCTCACCGGACTGGAAAACAAAGCATGGTCACCCTAAATTTAGGTAGATTCTATTTTTGTCAAACGCAACTCAAACAAAATTATCCGAGAAAAAAGTCTTCTGAAACAAAAATGTGTAGGACTACACATATATACTAGCATTTTCCTTGTTCTGTTAAAAGTTGGGAAATCTTTATTTTAGCTTATTTACTTATTAATGCCAAGCTAACCAGCGTATTACACCGTGGGGAGTAATCCAACTCTTCATCCTTTACTAAGTCAGATCTAACTCTCAACTTGTAAATACCTTCACAACCAGACTGATTTTCTGGGCAGCGACGTTTCCGAACTAATGTCTGACAGACGTTTAAGACAGACATGGGCGTCTGCAAGCTCATCACTGCATGGCCCCAGAACAGTGCAGGAGTGTCATACCGGCAAATAAACTGTTATTGCCAGAATTAAATCAATTAACCGGAATTAAACTGCTGACTTGAGGTTTTCTAGAAATTTTTGGTTCTTAGTCCCAATTTCCATGGGGAAAATTCTCACTTCGACCCACCACATGTGGGCGCCCATGAAGATAGCTGCTCAATGAAAATAGAACGGAAAGCGGTTTTTTCTCTGTAATTTTTTAGAAACTGGAAATGCTAAAATTCAGTAACTTTGCAGTAATTAAACTACCGGCACCTATCGATTTCGTTGCTTTTCAATCGATTTGCAACTGATTATAATTGGATGGTTCCATTTCGTAGCTGAGCACTCAGGAGTACTGCAAGCAAAAAAACACCCACTTGTTGACCAGTGTCAAAACGTAAAGTTGGAGAAGCATCTAAGACCAAGAAATGACAATGTTTATGACTAGTTTTCACAACATGACGTCAGAGATCGCCTGTATTGAAATTCTGCCAATACTGTGCACAGCATCATGTGTGGTTGCCAAGGAGGTAAGAATGCTAGTGCCTGCTGCGCGGTACAAAAAATTGCAATGCCTAGCTTCTCTCTTAACTTCCACTTGAACAGAGACAACAATAGACTGATTAGATTAGTGCCTATTGTAACAAATCTTGCCGTTTACTTAACAAAAACGTAAAGTTAATTCAATTCTATATCAGTTTCTCAGCTAGCGTCGTAGCAACCATAGTCAGGATTGAATCGCTTAGTGCAGACTGACGGGATCACAAGCCAAATTTCCATCAATTTTTTACCTGATCACAAAAGGGATCGGAAGTTTAAATTTGTCTCACTTGCTTTATTGCATTTTTAGGGATTATCTGATAGAGATGTTTTTTTGGCGGTTTGTTTGATAAGTCGTTTGGCGATTTTCCCAGCATGATCTATTTCATTAGCAGTGATTAATCTTGTTTCAGCCATATCATAGTGCAGGTTTTTTTAGCTGTTTGCTTCATCAACAGAGCTTATGATGCTTACTCATAAGATCATAGTGTCTGATTCTTGACTGTGAAAGGATTCCTTTCGATAGACTGTAGTCCAACGACATTATCCTTTCCATGGTACCGTGTTGCAGTGGTTTCATACCTGTGCTTGCTTATCTCATATGTTGGAAAGCTGCTATGTTTTATCATAATTTTCAACATTGATACGTTGTTACATCATTCATTCGGAAATCTTCTGACGGTATGTAGAAGATTCGATTTGTCGCATGCCTCTACATTTTTGTTCTTCCCATGCTAATCGTTTTTTCAACATTGTGAATCCAGTAAATAATTTTTCCCCAGTAACTGCCTTTTAAATATTTGTTTATGGGTCAGTAGGAATGGGAGGACTTCATGAAGAAAGCTTGCTGCTTTAAAATTTTGAAACAGGTTTACAAACGGACTGGGAGACACGTTATGAATCGCCTTTAAAAATTCTCGTCAACTGGTTTTTAACTTAAAATCAACCAGTTATGCTCATAATTTGCTAAAAAAGTAAGTTCGCCGACAAGAAGAAACTGTTCTTCGTTTCGTATCATAAACTAGTAAAGTATTTCTTGTAACTCTGCTTTGTTGTGCTTGAGGATACGCGTTGATGCTTACTTTGAGTGAAGTGATTTTGGAAGGCAACGGAATCATGAAGTAACTTATGCATGCCTTAATTATTTGAATTACCACTGAAAATGGCTACACCTTCGTTATTTAGCGTCTGCTTACTTCTCCAAGAGCGACCATTATGGGCTTTTAAAACAATAGCTTTAGTGAGATCATTTGTTCTTATCTTGGACGTAAGAAATGGAGTGTCAATACGGTGACACAGCTCACTTCATTGGTCATAACTAGGGCAATCAAATTTTTGACTTATAAATTTTCTGTGTTTGCAACTGCGAAATAATTCTGCCTTAGGTGTTTAGGTTAACCCAGAAGCATATTCAGGCACTCTAAGCTTCGAAATTTTAAAATTTCGTTATTTAACTTTGGGGACGATATACTGATAAGTAGCTTACATTAATAACTGCAGTAGCGTTAAACCTGAGAACATCACAAAGTTGAAACACTATGTGCATAATGAATTGATTATTTTCCGAAACAATTAATATAAGACCACTTCCTGCCTTACCACGCCTTTTCTACATAATATTCAATCGTCCAGTAGTGGGCAAAACAACATCATGACGTCAGAAATTGCAACAAACACATTAGTATTACAGAATTGCAACTAAATTTGCAGAAGCATATCACTATCTGCTGTATAGTTTTAATAAAATATAGATAAAGGGAAAAGAAAACTGCTGCAAGAAAAGTTGACGCAACGATAAATTTTGGCTTTTTTTGGCCTAATAACTTCGGATTCCCTCATGTTATGAGCGTGAAATTTGGTTTGTGGACGTTTCATAAACTTTAGAAAAGGCAGAAAAATTTTGACTTCATTGACTTTTGGTTGCTCTAGTCATAAATAATGAACCAGCTACATTAGGGTTACCATTTCTGAAATGCAAAATTCGGGACGCATTCTCGACAGCCACGATTCTCATCTGTATCAGCGCTCAGCAGTCACTTTTGGCATTATAGAGTATGTTCTATCTAATAGATGAAATGAGTATGTTGTATCTAAATGTATTTATATAACCAACCTAATGATTCAGCATCCACGCACCCCCTAGGAACAGATCTCGCCCCCCTGGCCTATTGTTTCTGAAATGAAAGAGCACTAGTACAAAGAAAGAAATAGTGCAGAATTATTATGTAACATGTACAAGTTGAAACACAAAAGAAATTGCAACGCTTTGCAAAATATTCGATCTTATGCTCAGTTTCCTGAGTGTCGAATCCTTCTCAACAAGGTCTTGTTTGCCTTCAAACACAGGCGTCGGAAAGACTTTTCCAGGAGGGGGCAATAATGGATTTTTCCAGGTGTAGCCGAAGAGGTTTTTCCATGGGGAGCTAAAAGTGGTGAATTTTCATTTCACCCAATCAAAGCTGAAAAACAATTTTTTAAATCCAGGGAGGGGGCCAAGACGCTCCTGCCCTCCTTCCGACAACCATGCCTTCAAATACGTAAAAAATCAACACAACACATGGTTTTGAAGTTGTATTGAAGCGTCAAAATGGCCTTCATTGTGTCAACGACAACGCGTAACTTGTTTCTTTTGTCCACTAACTTCGCATCAGCGAAGAACTGTTGAACATTTGCATAATGGGACGTCAAATCAAAGAAAACCTGTGCAATCCTTAATAAGTCTGAGTGACATTTTGTTCTTTCACTGTTCAATGTTCACAACGGATCTGTTATGAACGTGGTCGGTTATGAACAGGCCGGTTGCGAACATAGTCTTTTATGAATAGGGCTGTTTTGAATGGATACCTTCTGGTATGCGTATTGCGCAGGCCTCAACTTCTTGCCCTTGTGCATACAGAACTAATTTCTCTTGAGCAAGTATGAGGGTAAATTCGCGTGAAGCTTGCATCAGTAATCTTCCAGGAGATGCAAATCCTAACATAAGAAGCGTTTTTCCTTCATCAAATCCAACTCTCTTCCTTTTGAAGGTTTCAGTTGTGTCTTTATTAGTATGATGCACTCTTTCATTGTGAACTCGAAGCAGAGACGGTTTTAAACTAGCATTTACCATAATTGTACAGCAAAAATTTAGCTATTATCAATATTATCTATCGCAACTTTCTCAAACTACTTTCGTGAATCCAAACTGAATCTAACTGTGATTAATTGCCATTTCACTTTCTCTTTTCGTTCGGCATGTTTAAGTTTTAAAAATATTTTTTTAAAAGATTAAATGCAGGAGTACACTACCTGCAACAAAAGTACATTAGGTAGCGACATGAAAAATGGTATTTTCAGGGCATTTTTGCTCACACACAACAGGTCGCCTCGACCCAAAATGGGCCGTATGCTTTACGACAGTGTGGTCGCACTACTGTCATTTTTTTTCGTTGGGCCGCGGAAGCATTCAGGAAAAATCATCAAATGTGAAATTTGTTGAAAAGCGTGTGAGGCTACATTTGTCTCAGCGAATTGTTTGCGCTGGATCAAGTGCATTTGCACAACAATGAATAATACCTTTTCTGTGTAACATTCTGTTTCATTAATTTATTTCGCGATCAAATTAAAGGTTCCGCCCTCCGCTAACCCTCAGCCTGGGCACATGTCTGGAAACCTCTGTGTTTTCGGGGCCTCGGCGTTTGTTGTTTTGAAGAGTAAATCTGGCGCAATGAACTCAGTACGGCAAAATAATATGTTTATCCTCCGCTGAACGCGGCCTCTCAAAGTGGCCTTCGAGCCACCTTAATTGTCCATCCCTGCAATAGGTAATCTTAATTAGAACAAAAAAAAACATACCATCTTTTAATAAAAACGTACAATGCCAACGGTGTTAGAGACTGCAGAGAGCTTCCTGAAATTAGTCAGCAAACATAGATTTCCCAAACTGAAAGATTTCTCAGTCAATATGCGCTCGATATTTGCAAACACATGCGTGTGTGAGAGTACATTTTCTGCAATGAAACAAGTCAAATTTAAAAACCGAAATCGAATGGTAGACAAATTATTGGAGAGAAGTGTCAGAGAAATTGTGTCAGAGAAGCCTCGGCCACACGCATCGCACTGACAGAGATTTGTAATAAATTCCTATTTGCTATTGTGCTGTAATTTCAATGACGCACTCACTTATCTTCTCTTTTTTAGTTTTAAATGTTGTGAATGTTTTGTTTCATGCATCATTTATTGGAAGTGGCCCGCGCAGGGGCGTAACGAGGTTAGATGGTCCCTGGGACAAAAAATCAAGTTTGGCGTCCCCATGTTGGAACCAGAGGTCTGTCGGAAGCAAATGTACTGTATTGAAGAAAGTACGTGGTAACATTGTTGGGACTTTTCGGCGCCCGGGGAATTGTGCCCCCCTTGCCCCTCGTTCGCTCATGGGCCCGCGCGTTGCCACGTTTTTGTAAAATAGCCCGTGGGTCAAACGCGATTGGACCACGCTGCTGTACCACAATCCCTGGCAAACAGTTTCATCCCGGCTCGCAGTATTTTTATTAGAAAGGGAGTTTGTTAAGTCGAATCGACGCATATCAGCGGCAACGTATGGAGCGCCGTTCGTAAAAATATCATATCTGAAAGATTTAGCACAAAAACTGCTATCTCTGTGCATATTTAGCTATCTCTGCGCAGAGATAGCTATCTCTGCGTGCATTTAGCTATCTCTGCGCAGAGATAGCAGTTTTTGCGCAGAGATAGAAGTTAACGCTTGTTCTTACCGCACCTGTAAATTTCAGCTCAAAGCACGGTTTATTTTGACAGAGTAATCTGCTGTGGATTTTGATATTTTCTCCATGGCAATATCTCTCGTATTCGAGACTCGGCTAGCTACTTGACATATTGCAGTTAGAGGAATTCAAGGTTTTGCAATGTAAAAGCATTGAGCCATGCAGTATTGCCCAGTTTGAACAAAAACTTTTTTGACAATACAATTAGGGCGTGTGTATCTTATATATGGCTTCACTGTAGCAAATTAATTTCGCAGTGCCGTTTTTTGGACACTTGGGCTTGTAAAAAATGAAGCAGCTAGAAAGAACTGTAGTACACTGACCCAATATCGACGCTGATATGACTACCTCGCCTACAATTGGTTTCTCGTCGTGTTAAGTATGGTAAATACCCATGCATCCATGACACGCAGTCCATCTAAATGTCAACCGTGGAGATTTCAGAGGCTTGCGCTCCCTTTGGTCATCACCATGCGGTTGTTACATACAACTCTAACATTTTCAAGTCCAGAGAACTTGCTTTTTACTGTATGCAACGCGGTTTTCGTGCACCTTACTGGAGCTCCTTATCATCCTGCTACCAACGGAGCCACCGAACGATTGTTGTACAACTTTGCACAAGCGATGAAAAAATCTTCGCTCCCCACGACGCACCTTAAAAGACTTTTTGATGCAGTACTGCCGAACACCTTGGCCTGCTGGCTATTTGTCAAGCAAACGTCAGAACAGCAGACAGATTCGTACGAAGATCTACGCCCTGTTGCTTTCACTTGTTCGCGTTGCCGCGAGCAGGCGAAAGAAGCGACCAAATCTCAAGAAAATAAGGTGAGCAACCCAGTTGCCAGCAAGAATTCTATTGGTGATCCTTGTTATGCTCTATAGGGGCTGGGTCATGCGCGGTACATACTTGTGTGGTGCCACCAAATCCAGTACGCAGACAACATGTCGACCAGTTACGTCCGTAATACGCAACTACCGATGATGATGAACACGGAGGTATTCCTGCCTCGCGGACACCCGACCTTCCGCAAGAGTTCTCAAGTGCTCATGACTATCCCTCATCAGGCTTACCACCTTGAGCCACATCCAGGCCCGTAACCAGCTTGGGACACCAGGTGGGGCGGAGTTTTGTGAGAAGGGCACAGTTTTTTTAAACCATGTCCAATATTTTAAACTACGTCCAACACATTTTTCCAGGGGGGGAGAAAAAAATTTTAGGGGGGAAGTCCCCCTGGTTACGGTCCTGGCCACATCTCGTCCGTATGGCTCAGGTAACCTCGTCGTTCCACACAAAATTGTCGGCCTTCGCAATAATACACTTGTTCGATAGTTGCATTTCAAAGCTAATGTGGGAGGTGACCAGAATCTAGCTGATTACGGTTGCAAGCGGATTATTGCTTGATGTGGAAAGTCCTTTTGCATTGCATCGCCTATAACCAGAGAAGGATAATCAAAATGTCGGCTTTGCCTTACCTGAAAAAATCTCTGCGCACGCCCATGGCAACTACATGTGCGTTTCGCTACAACTTTTTAAACTTCTATTGAAGCGGCATGAAAACGAAATGTTTCACACTTGGGCACTTGGAGTTTAAGATTTAAGTCTGACATGCACTATATGTCATTGTGAGTACAGTCATCCTGTCGCTGTTATTGTTATGTGTAAGAAATTTTTGCCATCAATGATTAAACTACCCATTAGCAGATTATATTCAGCAAGCACTTGAACAGTGGTGCTATTGCTTTTTTTCTGTTTTTGGCGTGACGCGTGGCTTTGTGATTATAGCATGAAACGAACTGTGATTTGCAGTAACAAAGGCAGGTGTAAATTTCAAATTACCCCCTGTTTGGATTTGGTTGATGAAGCTGTCGAAAACAGTCACCTCTCACGACGCAACAAGGCAATTTCCGTTGCATCAACAACAGTGAATTTACTATAAGCTAAACACTGCAAAATGGGGCCACTGCATTCAACCAAAAAATTTCAAGCGATTAGCCGTTTCTGAAGAAATGTTCATTCCGTATATTTTTTATGACATATGCTTGTTAAGCAAGACCAGGTATATACTACTGCCAGTAGGTAGTAGTGCCTACCTGTGTTTTTTGCTGTGAAACACAGTAACAAAGAAATGCCTCGAAGATAGACTGTTTATTTTCCGCCTTAAATCGGAATCCAATTGTTCAGAAAAAACGCCAGACAAGTACGAGCATTTCCTGGATGACGCATTGAAGACATGAGACAATAAATGTACAAATGTTGAACCTCAATAATTGCTTGCCCTATTAAAATTTCTGCTGGCTACGCACCTGGTTGTAAATTATACATTAATACTCTATGTTTCACGTGATTACGAGGTAGCCTATGTGGTAGTGATAGGTTACGTTGGCCTTAGTGGAATATTTTCAGTAAATGGATAATTAAACAATGGAAATCTTCCTCTCATCCCATTTTCTCAATTTTCAATAAAAGGCAGTTCACAAGAAAAGTGGATGTTTTGGACATCATGTGGCTGAAAAGTACTTGTAATTGTTTATAAAAACTAAGGCAAGCAAAAATTCTGAAGTTTAAAAAGATCAATGTACTACAGCAACATACATTTACGAAAAACAGTTGCATTGTTTTGAATATATTGAGATAAATGACGTCACTATAAAAACAAAAATTTATTACTGTTGGCAACCAACATCAGTTTTGAATTGTTTAAGAACTTCTTTAACATTCGCGGCTAGTCAATGATGCTTGTAATGCCGAGGCCAGCCGTGCTATTCTTTCGCCGCGTGGGCCGAGAAAAAATCCTTTGTCCGCCGATTAACCTTTGCACAAGTGAGGAAGCTTCGTATCAGTTTCCTGTGATTAGATGGAAACGTAGAATTCAAAACGTCCAGGTGCTGGTTTGAGTGTGCATAATAGGAAATACAAATGTTAAAACTTGTCTTCTGTGCGATGTAACAATTCTTGTCTTTACGTACATATAATTCATCTTCTTCGATATAACTAAAATTCGATCGATGTAACGCATTTACAGGTCACAAAGAGATTTTTTTGATAAATTTTTTTGTGAAGTAGTTCAGGTATTATCAACTCAACTCCTGACATCGACAAGACGTTTCTTACACTAACTTGTCCGACGAAAATAGATTGACAATGACTGTTTTCATGTTGGCACATGGTAAGTATGTTTTGGTGAGTGTTCGTATTGGTTTTGGGACAACATATAAATTGAAACAAAAGTCTGTGGCAGCAGCGTAAAATTCACCCAAAGTGTGATCCCTGCTGAAATCTTTTTGTGAATATATTTTGTTCTTGTTGCTAGAGTTGAGTTATGTTGGATTTTATCAGAAAAATAATTAAAATTTTATTCATGGCAAATCCCAAAACAATTTTGATCGAATTCTTATCATTTCATCACGTACTACCAGGTAAAATTTTCTCAATCGGCTTCAGTAATCAGCTGTTTTTGACTTGAGTTGTTTTTGCAGGAAAGACCGAGAAGATTTCAGATTCGGAAAAATTGAAGTTCATCCACAGCCCAGAATTTTCGAAAAACTTTCAAAAGAAGTTTGAAGAGTTTGAAGCAAAGCATGGAGGTAATTTCGCTGCTTGATAACAAAAAAGGAACTGAGGTCATACCCATGTGCGAACAAGGCAACTGAAGCACAACAGGTCGCTACAAGAAACAACGCAAAGGAGAGATAACCTATACTATACCTATACACATTAATATTTAAATGGTTCACACACGCAGCTTCTAAGTGGTTTGTAAGGTGTTGACTGTTGAATACCGCAAAATAATTTGTGAGCTTGTATCATCATTTGTTTAAGATCTAGGAAAAAAGGTTTGAGAAATGATAGGGAAAATTTGAAAATTTGATTGGGAAAATTTGAGAAAAACACACACGTCATACCTCAGATCAGTTTCATTATACTCGTTTTTGTACTCGTTTCGGACTCTCACGAGTGGTCTGTGGGCACCCATCTCCGCTTGCTTGCGCCGTTGCCACGCGACTGCTTTCGCAACGAATGCTACAATGGTGGCGAGTTAATGGCAGCACCACGCATCAACGTCAAAAACGAGGCTGGATAGGTCGTAACTACCGCTTTTTAAGTCTTCGGTAATGACCCGACCTGGAATTGAACGCAGCATATCAACTTTAGTAGCACGTGCTCAAACCAACTGCACCAGTTGGCCGCATTTGTTTTCTACCAACCACAATTTGTTCTCTTTTTGCTGCTACAGTGTTGTTGTTTTGTAGTACGTACGCATTGCATGGCTTTGCTCATCATTCTTGTTGGATGATACTTACTAATTGATTTGCATGGACAGTCAACTTTGCCCACCAGAGGTTAATGAGCTTCTGCCACTGGGAAGCCGGCATGAACATGACAGACAGACAGACAGACAGACAGACAGACAGACAGAAAGACAGACAAAATAGAGAACTAACAAATATCAGCAGCACATTCCGTGTAACGTTTTACAATGGACTGTTATCATTTGAGATTTTTGAAAAAATTAAACCTGGAAAATTTGTTTTTATGGATTATTCCGCACAAACCAATTCAAATTTTTAATAACTAAGCAAACCAATTGACCAATGAAATTCTAATACCAGCTCTCTAAAGCAAAAAGTTTGATAGAATTTTCGGGGGTAGCTGCCAGTAATGTAGTCGTGACCTAAACTTCGAGACTGAGACTTCATGAAAAAATCCGAGTTCAAGACTCGAGGCTTGAAAATTTGTGCATTTTGCCGACATTTTTCTAAAAATTTTCACAAAAATGTCACATCACCGCATCGAAGTTGAAATATTTTCGGATTTCTGGCATTTTTCGTTGCTGTTTCCGTTGTTTCTTACCTGCAGATAAAGCAGACAAAGAACACGTAGAATTACAAAAGATTTACTAAGCCATTTCGTTGCAGTATTAAAAGTCTCAATGCAATAGGCTTGTGGTCGAGACCTGGAACCATCGAAACCAAGATGAGACCTGAAACATTCGAGACCGAGACTCGCAAAAATGGGTCCCAGACCAAGTCTCGAGATTCCATCACTGGTCGCTGCATAGATAAGCCACATATATAGTATTTACTGTGTGTAGTTATGCACAGAAAAGTTCTAAAAGACTATAATGAATACATGTTACCGTCCTTACTTGCAAAACAAGAACGGTGACATCAGCAATCTCAGCAGTAAGAGATCTGTTTCTCAAATCACAATGATTTGTGTATTATTTGAACATTTCATTTTGTCTTGCAGGTCGCCATTGATATTTATACACGGGATAGAGCCAAACCATGGTGCAGATGTGTCTAATTCTACTGAAACAAACTGAGTTACACATGTGAAAAATGGCTACACAGTTTCCTTAACACCTTAGACGTATCCGAAGTATTTGGCAAAACTAAGTGTGACTACTTGTTTGAAAATTATGATAAATTAATGCTGGAAATAATTAATTTATGAACTGATAAAAGTATCTGAAAATGCTGAACTGAACTATGTGCATAGTAGGACTGCCAGTGAACTGGTACAGGAAACAGATTTCGAAGTGAAGTGGAGAGGACTTGACTTCCAGTTCCTTTCACTAAAACCAACATGGCAAAAATTATATATCAGCAGCCATGCAACCACAAAACACAATGCCATAGGACGTTAAAGACACATGCATTTCTGTGTCTTGGAAAAATCATCGCAATTTGATTGCTATCTGTAACCAGACAACAGCTTGACTGGTTGCGTTGAGCAATGATAGCACAGCGTTTGTTTCAAGAAACACCATCACTGCTCCATCGAGCAATTCGTATCGAGAAGCAGAGTAAAATGCAGCATAGTAACGTCACTGACTATCGATAACTATCGGTGCTTCACGATTTTTTGGTCAAAAAATTTCGAGAAGTTAATGACATGAAGACATTCGTTGGTTGGTTGACTAGATGACCTCCATGGTCTTTCACCAGTTGTGTGACACAGTGACGATCTTCGTTTACATTGATCAGTTCTTTTTCTATTGCGTTTTTACTTATTCTAATTTCCACTGAAAATTGATTACATTTTGCTTGATGGCTTTTTGCATTGTATCTTCGTATTAGCTGAGTCGTACGAAACAGTAAATCTCTCTCCCCACTTACACGCAACAACCGTCGCAGAAAGCTACAAGGGAAGACATCTGCCACGTTTAGTCTAAAAAGATGTATTCACTTTTCATTAAGTAGCATTCTGTATTGAAAGGAATACTTCGCAATACTTTTTATAGACCTGTCTTACAGACATGTAAGTTTTGTGTATCGTAGATTTTTCCCTCTTACACATTNTGCGAGCACAGCTCAATTTNTTTATAGTGTTCTCGATCCAAACTCCTTGGGGATGAATCACTGTGGCTACTCGCACGTTGAAGTTTGTAATGACCCTGTCCAACATCTCATGGGGAATTCTCCTGATCTCCGTTCGAATGTTACACTTGAACGCATCAGTAGTTTGGAGATTGTTAACAAACACCCAGTCTCTTAGGTATCTCCACGGAAAATAATCCAACAGAGATAGGTCTGGAGAACGTGTAGGCCAAAGATAGTCCCTACGACACGAGATGAGCCTGTCTCCAGGGCAGTAGTGATAGAGGTATTCGATTGGAACAATGTGGTGTTGCTCTATCCTGCTGATAAATCACAGTATCCATGTCCACTCATCGTTTATGCTTCAGTGTCGGAATGAAGTTTCTTCTCGTTAGTTCAATGTATCGCTGTCTGAGTGCAGTTACCGGACGTCTATCAGCATCGTACTGTAGGATCAGTGTGGCCCGATAATGCAATTACGGCCCAACCCGCACCAAACAGTAACTTTCTCCACACTCAATGGTGATACTGATCAATTCTCGTGAGGATGAGGCTTAGCTCAAAAGTGCATATTATGTTTGTTCACATGAGCACAAAGGTGGACATTTGCCTTGTCACAGAAAAAGCGGAGCTCAAGGATTCACGATGGTCTTCGTTTCGCTAACTGATGGTTTGTCTAAAGGCACGACTCTAAGTTTGACTTGCATCGGTTTGAAGTTATAAAATCTGTATCTTACGCGGAAAGAGGTGAAGATCCTATAGTACATATGCGCATAACTGCACTTCTTGAAAGATCTGCGTTCTAGGACAAACTTTCTGTGGATTTCCTTGGAGACTGGTCGAAACATTGTCTCACAGTCACGATGTGATCTTCTGTTCTGACTAACCGTGGCCAGCTACTGTGACCACCCTTAATGTTGTCCTGTGCAATATGAGCCTGATTGGACCTTTTCTGCATGAAAAGTCCTTCCAAAAGACTTGTCATTGAGTTGCGCCAAACGATTCCGTCGCGAAATAGGCTTATACACTCTTAATCCTCTCGTGCACGGAATATTTTGCTGCAATTGATATCCATATAGCTAGGAAATGACACTCTTACAAATTACAATGATTTCCCTGGAAATTACAATGATTTTCCCATTGNTGCATATGCAGGGCGGGTGAGGGTAACCGNAGAGCTATGCGTGCAGCTGCGGAGTGCATGGGCGAGGGATAAGAAATGCAGGTAACTGAATGTTGCTCAATACATGTGAAATTGATATGAGGAAGAAATTCAGTGCTATACAGACGGCTTGCAGTACAAGGGTGTACCGACTTTCTCCACAGGTGGCGAGACCAGAGATAAAGTTTCCAGTTGTCAGTGATCTTGCAAGAAACCGTTCTGCATGATGGGATTGGGAACTATCGCTGCTAGTTAACGAGTGTTCAGTATGGCTGGGCATGTTGTGAATAACAGAAGAGCAAAATTTAATGAGTTCGTCAGTGACCGATTTCTTTTTATAAACTGTGCTTTTGAAGCTGGGAAGGAAGCGCTCAAGGTTGACGAAAAGGTTTCACAGTTTTAGTTTAAGGTTGTTTTGAAATGAACGACTTAATAAATTGGCACTAAGGATGAAACACATTGCATGGATTTTCAGTGGTTTTCAGACACACAGCGACAGGGGCGGGTTTGGAACGGAAATAGTGCGGAGTGGTGCGGGCACGGATTGGGAGGGTTCACGGGGCGGTTTAGAAGTCTGGTGGGCAGGAGCGGCAAAAATTTCTCGAATTCCTGCGGGGCAGGAGCGGTCAAAAAATTTCAACCGGTGCAGTACTTTAAAGTTGTGTCAACAGGGGTGTAGTCGGGCGGGAACGCGTTCCCACATTTTTTTCATAGTAACCTGATTAGAACATATGTATTTTTACTTAGATTTCTTGTGCGTAACTTCAGACGTCGCTAAATGAACAAATGACAAGCTATCTCTTGCGTATTCCTTTAGCATATTTGTGTAATTACTGATAGTTAAAATGGTTAGATTTTGGATGCTTTCCCACACTTCTTTTTTAGCTCTACACACCTTGATATTGATTACAAATCGCTTGAAAGCATCGGTCAATGTTTTGTTTTTATTGCAGATCCTGGAACTGGTCGGGTATGCTTTCGGACAAATGACACAGAATGCTTCGACCTCATTGAGGACAAGCGACGTTTTGTTGCCAAAGACTCAGCAGCAAAGAACATTACTATTTTCAGATCTTAGATTCGACTGTGTGTATACTTATTCCTTTTCATAAAAAGTAAAAATACCATGAAATTTGACAATTTTATACGGAGTTCACTATTACAGTAGTCATCCGTCTGTTCTATCATTTTGAACTGAAAACCAGTACAAATGCCTGCTGTGTCTTCCAGTAGTTTAATTATGCATTTCATTACAACGTAGATTCCGTACCAAGTACAATATGTTTAGAACTTCTCAAACATGTTCAATCAGTAGATCCTGTGGTACACTATTCTGGTATATCGTGCATTCTTGAATATACACAATGGATGCAAAAGTACTTCAGAGCTTTTGCCTGTAAGGGTTGTTAAGACTGCTTTCTAGATTGAAATTTTATCCCACGTACGTGCTTCACTGCAGTATGCTAAGAGCGATATTTTAACACTCTGGCCTTTTTTTGTGCTTCGCGGTTCGTTTCTGCTTTAGGCTACTGTAGATCTGCAAATGCTTACGGTTAATGGCACGATGTACTATTGCACGATTATTCTATTCTTTATACCAGGGGTTCCCAACTTGGGGCACATGTAACCCTAAGGGTACATTTGCTTGTATGAATAGGTACGTTTTAGCTTGGCAATAGAAAAGAAAGGAGTATTCAAATGTATGTGTTTCCAGATGTTTATAAGTATAAAAATGAATGTTTTTTTTCAAAAATAACTACGCTTATGGTTTAGTATCTCTGTGATTAATCATGATAAAATATTTGGGGAAAGCTCCATCTATGCCCCAGAAAGAAATTTGAGGGATACATGCTCAACTGTCAAAATGATGAAAGGGTAAATGGTCAGAGAAAGTTGAGAGCCCCTGCTTTATACGCTTTATGTGGTGATTTTAACTGACGGCAAACACCTTGACGTGTACGTCAATCCCATCGTGCATTTATTGACTATCTAAATATAATCGAAAATTGTTGTATAGAGAAGGCTACAACTGAAGAGAATGCTGCAAACTGTAAAGTAGTGATAGATATTCAAAAGTATTGCTTCGACATGGCAAACACAAAGCGTCAGGTCGCGTTATTGCGAACATAAGGCCTGTTTTACCACGTATAAGTGTTTGGGGTACATTTTGACATACCACGTATCAAGCAAACATGCCAAACGTCACATGTTGGCAAAACTGATGCATGAAAAACATTTGAAAACGGCTATTCTCTCACAAACATTGTTGACTAGTGTGTACGAAACCCCAAATCAAGTAACGAACCTGCTGGAGGTCCAAATACATTGTGAGAAGCAGTGATCTACAGAGAACTGCTTCATTTCTTGCGATTTGTTGAAAGGTTTAAGGCCCCTCGCAGTCCTAAACAATTTCATAGTGAATCTTACGTTAGCGTTGCTTGTTGCTCAAACCGTGGTGGTGTATGAGCGTTTGTCGGATGGAAGTTTGCTGTTATGCAATGCGCGATTTTTTCCTTGTGTTTCTGTGGAAATGGACCAAGGATAGGATATCTAGAACTCCGGAATTCGAGATATCCCTGGAGTGGAAATTGATGTCTACAGTTTGTGTAAACAAAACAAATAAACGTCTTGCTGAAATCGACCCTAGAACGTGTTAGTGGGGGCGGCATTAACTCAGTGGTCTCAATTGGAAGGTTGGTTGTTCGATCCACGACCACTGAATGAATCGCCGTAGTGCTCCTTGGGCAAGAGCGTTCACCCTAACCGCCCCAGCAGCAAGTAAATTTCAGGCCTCTGCCTGCCGCCAATTGCCGTCACGAAAATCATATTTGAAATAAACGTGCCCGTGAAGTTAATTTCCAATTGTATTTACTTGCAACGCAAGTATCCATATGCAATTACAGCAAAGTGGCTACTTTCGTGTCAGACCCTCAACAGTTACGAACTGCGTAAAAAGGCGATGTTTCGAGTAGATATCTATTTGCTGTTGAATTTGATAAGCTCACAGTTCAGCTGGGATCAACCACAGATGGAAATATGGTTGTCAATAACCTACTGGTTGTTGAGGATTTATGCTTACTTGGTCTCTGTATCAGTGGTCTTCAAAGTTTACTCTAACATTTTACTACTATGCTGCTTAACACATAAATATCTTTACCTGTTGAAAGATATTTGTTGTAGTTTTCATGAAATGTAGTTGTAGAGTTGTAGTTTCATGATATTTCTTTATCATGAAATGTAATATGTTGTGGGAACTTTGTCCCCAAAACACAATTTCAAAGAAGTCTTATCTAGACACCTCACATTGAATAATATATACGAAACCATAAACGCAGAACAGGACAAAACCAATAAAAAAGAAACCTAGACCTCGTGACACTAAACGAAGGAATAACCGAAGCAATGGTAAACTAAAGGTTACAAGAGGTTATGACCTGAAGAAACACAGGCTTAGCTATAAGCCTTCTGAAGCACGAGACACAATAAACACCCATATAAAAAAAGATTTGTCGGTAGGAACACAAAAAAACGCAGGAAAGCGTGGTAGACATCCAAGCACGTAAACCATAACAGCTGAAATGTAAAGAACAGAGAAAGATCATATGCTGCCATGGGCAACATCCGCCGATATGAGGAAGTGACACGATGGCACAAGCAGCACATGACTAAGGCTTAATCACAACAAAATATAAAGAAAGAACAACAAAACGCCCACCTGCAGGAGAGTACAAGACCGCTCTAGACCATGGAAACGAGGCGTTTTCAAAGAACAAACATGACTCAGCAGCTATAGAAGCAGCCAAAAAATCACCAACCAGCTGAGTTGTGTTGCGGCATGAACTCGAAGCAAGAAGACCTCAAGAGAAGCATTCAAGAAGATTCGTCGATCCGTGTAACTGACGTAGTGTTGGTAATGCGAGGTGAATAGCTATGGCAGTTATTCACTCAAAAAAGAAGGCTCGTCGTCCGTGCAACTAACGTTATTAGTTACACCAGGTGAACTCTGTTCACTCCCCCATCTAAGAAGACTCATCGGTTCCGTGTAACTAAACCCTGTTTATTTCACGAGGTGAGCTCTGTTCACTCCCTCATCAAACAACGAAGACAATTCAATTAAAGGTAAAAACAATGTATATGAAATAACATTTCTCAAAACAATCATGTTACAGTGTGCATATATTATGTTCTTTTCTGAGTACGATAACTGTATCGTGCTATACTAGAACTGTGAAACTCTTCTTCACAGAACATAAACTAGAAGATGATAAGGTTTGAATGATTGTCATCAAAGATATAAACCTCCAACCGTATTATCTTTTCAGACTATGAAGCTCGGCTTAAAAAACAAGTCTGACATCTGAACTTTACCGAAGACTGATCTGTAACAATCAAGTACG
>JGI24159J19872_10002340_pt1 | contig 22437 bp, 18 predicted proteins | sample Ectturendosymbi4_FD_19872 | JGI IMG/M metagenome (IMG submission 19872) | reverse complement strand
CATGATTCATTATTCATAGATATATTTAACAATACGCATATAAGGATTTTTGTAAATATTATTCCATGATATATAAGTATTTGGAAATAAATAATATATGAATATATTGTTCTCTTCTATTGCTAACCTTAAATGTACCCCTTCGGATAGGCAAATGTACCCCAGGTTGGGAACCCCTGGTTTAGACCGTCCAAACGATATTGCTGGCAGGTCGTTCAAATTTTCTGCTAATGAGATTGTACGTGGAGTAGCGAATTCATTTTCATTTCTAGCTTCATTACCAGTACTTACGTCGACCTCTGGAATTTCAATGTGATCCCGTACTGATTCAGAGAATCCATTTGTATTGTTGTCAGTATTTTGCATGTTTTAACCAATTTTCAGGTTCATTACTGAATTTACTTCTTCAGTCTCATTGTGATCACCAGTTGATTCCTGTTTGCGTATTTACACGGCACTTGGTGAGTTGTGGTTGGCCGAAAAACCTTGACTAACATATGCCACAATTTCGCAACGGCCTGCGCATTGGCCAGTGGCTATAATCCATTGTGGATTTCGAGTTCTGCGCCATCTCGCAAGCAAGGCCGCTAAAGGCCCAATAAAGTCACAAACTGGACAATGGCTCAGCAAGAAAAAGGCCACATTCGTCGAAGCACCACCCTAAAAATGCACCATGTAAACACAGTATTATCACTATACCACGAACACGAAGCTTTATTTATGTATACCTGAAACAAGCAATTTGATGTTTAGTAAAAGGTAGATTCGTCGGAATGAAGGACAAGTTGGAACATTGCATCTCCACGTCTTGTAAAATCCATGACGTTTTCTAATATCACCCAAATGTGAATCGTGCTGTTCTAATTTTACCCAAATTTGAGTGAACTTGTTTTAATTAACCCAGATGTGAATGAATCTCTTATAATTTACCCCAAGGTATCCCTGCTTAGCCCAAACGATTTAAATGAAGCTGTTATAATTTTCCCAAACGTTTTTGCCCAAATTTGAAAAATTCTGTCCAAATTTGAAAATACTGTTCTGATTTCATACGTTTTGTGTGAAACAAATAGTTTCCCAAATGCCAAATATCTTTTCCCGAGTAAATCTCCTGTTTTCAATGTTTGGATAAGCAATTCACATCCTCCGTTCATTGGCACCTTATCCGAGCTGCTCCTATAAACACAATGCAAGCTTATGGCTAAACGCTTCAAATGTTTTTCATGAAAGATTTTTCGAAAATAGTAGTGCGTTCGTTGCTTGCTTGAAGGTATGCCTCCGTGGCGCTGTCACTCCTTCATCATAGTGTCATTTTTTCTACTTGGATACTTCGCGGCTGACGCGTTGTCAGACAAACGAGCTTTGCTTTTACGCGGCCTAATCATGCAGTCCAATAAAGCCAGGCTGTTTCCCCGCTCGTTCGTTGTCAGATAAACACTTTTTTGCATTTGTTTTCACGCTTTCAAATCCTGGCTTTCATCTACGTAAAAAATTCCAGTGGCGCTAAAATGTTCTGCATGTACGGCGTATGACGTGATTTAAATATGATGTCCTGCGTGTATGCAGAGTATAAGGTGATTTGGTCTCTCGTCAACGGCGTAACATGATGTTGAAGTACACTTTCTTTTGTGTGGAAAAATGTTCAGTCAGAGTAATTTCATTACAATAGCAATGTTTTCTGCATGATGTTGTGTGGAAGTGTGTAGATTTCAATATGCAACAAAGTCATTGAAGCTACAAATTTCGCCAGTTGGTGCTGTTGTTTCAACCCTTTAAGGCCCTGAATGTCACTGCAGTGACCGGGGACGCCGGAACCGCGAAAAGGCAGGGAGGGAGCAATAAAAGAGCTGAGAACAATGGAAACTTATAAAAAACAAAAAAATCGTCACCACTTATGCTTGTTTCTGTTCAGTAACAATGTGGACCTCAAAAATAATGACAAAAATTATAGAAAACCATTCCAAATTTTTTGGGTGCGCGAATAACTGCAATAAATTTGTTTCAAGTCGATCTTGATAAACCATGAAATTACATATGATACTGTTATGAAAAGGAACCTACGGGCAACAGGTTTGAACGTGGATCACGTTCTATTCTTCCAAACGCAAGTTCATCCACAAAGACCTGGCGGCCAGGATATGCGTATAAGTAATGTCAGGTCCAAAGTGTGCTGGTTACGGAAAACAAACATGACTGTGCCGCTGTTCGTGGGCTTGGACAACTATCTCTAACTATAGCTGTTCTAAGAATGGAGTTCGAAAGTTCTAGTCCAGTGGTTCCCAAACTTTTTCTGATCGCATACCATTTGTGGCTCCTGTACTGTCACCACGTACCACCTTGTTGCAGGAAAACTTAATGTGCCAATTGACACAAATGCAACATGAACAAAATGGCTGTGAGAAATTATAATGGCCATTTTTTTTAAATCAACAAGGGAAGTAGGCTACACAAATTCAGGAATTTATTAACAGAACCCGACAAGTAAAAACTATAGCTGTGAATGTATTTTTTGTGAAGAAAAACAGAAAGTAGGTCTATTTGCGTACCACCTTGAAGGCCTCCACGTTCGCGTGCCACTAGTGGTAGGCGTACCACAGTTTGAGAGCTCCTGCTCTGGTCATTGTTGCGGTGTAGCTCAAATTAAGACCAAACCTCTTTGAATAATGATGTGTCTTGGTGTGTCGATTCGCAATTTTGCAATACATGTACAGTATTTGTTTCAGCTGATTTTGTTGATAAACTGTTGCCGAAATTGCAAGTTAAGCTATTACGAAGCTGCACATGCTTAAATGCTCATTAGGTCTATTTGCAGTGACCAAGTTTTCAATTTGAGGATCTTACGCAGCGACTAAAACCGTTATGGTAGATGGTGTTCTCTGCTTACTGTCCACTGTCATTGGTTGTCTGCACTTGAATCCTGGTGCTGAAACCACAAGGGTGAAGTTTCCTGCTTTTGCCTCTTGTGGAAGCTGCCGCTTAAAATATCTAGCCATAAGATCGAAAATCAACTGTTGTTGATGAAATCACTTGCTCTATTTCATCAGATAAACGATATGATCTTGAAGATCAAAGACAACGAGACATTACGCGGCGCCTTACCGTTGGATCATTCTTGTCTGGCGAAAAATGAAAACCGGCGTATCTGCTAGTTGGCGCCGGAGAGCCTCATATACAGATTTTCGTCAGCCAGTGCTGTGTTCACGTGACTGGTCTCAACAAAGGCAACTGAATCAATCAGCGTATAATTATATATTTTAGAAGTAACAAGTATATTGTATTTTGTGACAAACTAATGGTTCACACAAATCGATAGATCAAACAGAATTGCCTAAAAGAAAATGGATCTCTTGAACCAGGGCAGTGGCGTGCAGGAGTCTGGTGATATCCGGGACGACTGCTTGATTGTATGCCCCACAACTAAATTTTAGTATTGAGCAGAGGCGTATGGTGGTCATTGTTACTGTATATACGCTGTTTGTGACATCACAATATGACGTCATATTCACGCTTGCAAACCAACGTTTTGGCGAAGTTTGTTGACACAACATGCATATTATTCTGCACATACTCTCCTTACTCGTTGTACAATGTATCACTGTAATAAACAAACTATCAGCGCTACAGGTTAGGAGACCGGAGCAAAACACAGCACTCAACGCTAATACAGAGCAGTTCATAACTGCAAAAATATCCGGCAACGCGTTAAAACAGGGGAGTACACCACACTCAGTGCTACGTCAGCGCAGTTCACAACTGCAAAAATATCAGGCTGCGCATTACAACGCTGGAGCAAAACACACTTAACGCCAGGACAGGGCAGTTCACAAGTACAACAACATCAAGCTGCGCAAATGTCTCGTCGAATAGCAGTCGAGCAGAGAAGGTATGCGGCTGAGATGGCGGACACCTCGGTTTGACAGTTTAAAACTTGCTAAACCACACAAGAATTAAGAGTGCGCATAACGAACGCAAGAAAGCTTTCGTTTTTTATTATGTGGCTGTTATATGCACAACTACTGGGAGGACAGAACAGATACGGGCTTATGTGAGCCGTTATAATCAATCCGCCTGAACTGCCAAAGCTCGAAATGATGCACATATTGCAAGCACAGGTGTGCGGCTGTATTAGCGCACACCCAGGGTTCCCGCATCATAAAACGGAACGGGAAACTAGTGATGACTCAAAAATTCAGCTAAATCAAGCAAGTTGAAACAAGACAGTTTTGAAATTTGGCTCAGAAAATCAATTAAACGTCCATAATTATCTTTCAATCCTTTTTTGAGATTTCTCTTGATCGCACGATCTGGAACAAGTCACGTCACTATCAGTTTGATTGGGTGTGCGCCGCATACCTACAGTATATGTCCCTGGTATTGAAGCATGTGAGAACTACTGGCATATGAATATGTAAAAACTAATGTTGACAAAAAACAAAGTTTTGAAAAATTAAATCCATGCAGCATGTGTTAGTAGACTTACAATAGGAAAAATCATCTAGTCACAGCATTTTAATTTTTGTAATTTCACTCTTTGGATGCCCCCCCTGCCTTGGATGCGGATGCCCGGGGCTGTCGCCCCGTTGCCCCCCTTCTGCACGCCACTGAACCAGGGTTCCCGACCTTTTTCACTCCTGCTAAAAAATAAAACTTTTTTCCTAAAAGATTTTTGTTCTGACCTCGCACACACTACAATTTATAAAGTTTAAAAATGTGCGAAGAGAGTCGAACACCCAGACACGAAAAGATGTCACAAATTAACATGTGAATATACTCTGCAAAAATAGTCACTTGTTTGAAATTCGTAAATATAATAAAAATGAAAAGGCTGAGTTCCAAAGTTTGCTTATGTGTTTCGGTTGAATGACTCTTTTGTTCCTGTTTCTTGCTTATGAGTTTTTCAAAACGTGGAACTATGCTGCTGATAGCACCACCCATAACTGCCTGTGCATTCCACCAATTTCTAAACTTCCTCTTATTTGACAAAAGAGCGCTAAATCCTGACGTGCACTGGCATGTTGTTGCAAATGGAATGAGCACAGCTAGTACAGTTTCACCAAGTATTGGAAACATATCCATAGCCAAGCGTCAGTCTAGTACTCTTTCAAATTTTTATTCTCAAATTGCATTTTAAGATCACGATTTGAACGCAGTTATATAAGATCTTTTTTTTCAGCTCTCCATCATNTGATATTTTATCCAAATTGATGGAGTACAGATTCATAATCGATTTTTAAGAAATTTCCATAATTTTCCGTGCGTCAAAAATCTATCAAATAACGTGAGCCACAATGTCTTCACAAACACTAGGATTCAAACTCCAAGATTCATTGTCATCGACTATTTCTTCAAGTAATGGAAAATTCGAATCATTCCCTCTTTTCACTCAGCGACACCACAGAGACAATTTTGCAAACAATTTATCTTTGAACGGATTTACCGTTTCATGGCAATTCAATGTTTATGTTTTTGCCTTGAAGGGATCAACTCAGATCATTCATACGAGTGAATATGCCACTCAAATACGCTAAGGTTTGGTTGAATTCTTGCAATTCCAACTCTTCAAGCACATCACAGTGACGTTCCTTCAGAAAGACTTTGATTTGTTATCGCAGTTTGAAGAAGCAGATCAAACTCTCGCACATGAATGCCAGCGGAGTTCGTTGTGTAAAAGCAAAACTGTATGTTCACTTTCAAGATCTTACACAAAGTAACGGGGGTTGATTTGGAGCACGACCCCTAATCCAGTTGATGATCTTTGCAGAAATATCAAGGACATTATTCAATTTCGGAAGTAAGGTTTTTGAATCCAGAGCATGACGATAAAGGAAATACCGAGTACTTTTTGGAAGTGTGGAATACCCTATTTCATCACAGAAGAAAGCCCAGGTTTATTTCCCATGCATGGCAGGAGTGCATCAGTGCACACAGAGGTAATACTTTGAATATCCAATTCATGTTTTGTAGATAAGTCTTTCACAAACTGAAACACATCTTTTGCTTTGGTGGTTGTTCTCAGTTCTTCACAGAAAAGGAACTTCTCCTTCATAGTCCCATCATGGACATACCCCGTCAGTGGAATAAGTTGACTGCAATTCGAAACATCGGTAGTCTCGTCTTGTTGGAGGGAGATTTCGAGGGACTAGCCTTCACATGTGAGATAACTTGTTCCAAATATCTAAACTCAAATCCGCAATTCTTTTCTGAACAACATTATTTGATAGCGGTACTAATTCAAGCTTCTTTCTTGTGCCATTTTCGTGAATAGTTGCGGCCATGTCCAATGCACGCGGCTTAACAAGCTCTTTTGCAATAGTATGAAGTTTCTTAGACTTTGCTACTTTGAACGCCACTTGGTATAAAGCCGTCAGCAGTGGTTTGTTGACAGATACAAAACCTAATTTTGGAAGGTCCGCTCGAGCATCAAAACAGACTCTTTTAGCTCGCAAAATTTTTTCAGCATGACCCACATCGACCTCGCCATGTCTGTTGCCGAAGTGTTCTTGCCAGACGCGCAACCAGAGGATGGGTAACCGGGCAATTGTCTTCCCGAAATTTTCGAAAACGTTCCTAAATGTTAGGTACAGGAACAAGCTACATCATTTTGTCCCCCCCAAAAAAACATCGGCTGGTTGCGGCCCTGGTTCTTGCAGCTCAGATTGCGCTCAGATTTGCAAATCCTCAGGCTTTCTGAAGCAAGTGAAACCAAAGAGAATGTATAGTCATCATTGCATTTCCATTTCTTTGACATGATGAAGGGTTGTGATTATAATAAGAAACGAGAAAAGCTTCTATTATTATCTCCACTCGCAGCTGCTAAGCCGTACTGTAGAGCAAACGTTCACATTATACCAAATTAACAAAAGATTTCCACATAAGCAACAATTCACTCCTATATGAATATATGAAAGGCAAAGCACACGGCTCATTTCCTCTACGTTCGATTCACTTCAAAAGTATTTAGTATAAGAAAGATGAAATGCGAAACCCATTCGTATACATACTACGTTCAGACTATCCTAGAATTATCCAAAAAGTAATTACCCCGTCACAAAAAGCAATGCCAGTATCCATGGGCGGCGGGAAGGAATTTTTGCAGAGGTGACCAAAAATCTTTTCCTGGTGTAACCAACAGTGGTGAAATTTCATTCGTGTTTCCTGCTCGGAACTAAGAGAACAACCTTTTTTTGCTAAAAGATTTTTAGGAAAATATCAAATGTAAAACTGCATGGGCCAAGCGCTCCCTACCATATCTTCCGACGCCCATGCCGATATCTAGTTAGTTCATTAGAGCTAAAACTACTACAAGCTCGTAAATAGGAAAAATATATTGCAATTAATGCTAACGCGAATCATTTATATCGTGACATTTTGTCTAAACAAACCTCGAGCTTTTGTCTATGACCCATTGCAAAGGAAAACAAGAAACGCAGGAAAGTAATAGATAGATCAACAATTTCCTGTCATTAAGGCGGACGCTTCTCGCGCACCCTGGAATGATGTCGGTCATCCCTGGTTGGGAACCACTGTGTTGAACAAGGAATTATAAAAGTAAAAATTGTTTTTATAATTTACTGCAGATACCAATTTGTTTGGTATGAAACTATATGAGCTAGTGGAATTTATGTGTGGCAGTATGCCGCAAACTAGGCAGTTTCGTTCATTGCAAGTATAGCGATATCAATAATCTCATAATCATGCCTGACGTGTTGTAAATATAAGGCAGAAGCTATAGCATATTTAAGAGCAAAATTCTACGCAAGTACCAATATTTTCTGGTTCCTTTGCCACAAAGGATTGGTAAAAGGCCATTAGGTTATCTTGTCTACTAACCTTGCAATACCTGTACAATTTTCAGTAGGCCTACTATCATTCGTTCTGTGAAAAGAAAAGACAAGCTGATAAAAGCAAACACACAAAGGATATTTGCTGATGAGTGCATGCCTATGTACATAAAGTTATCATGATGGGGTATTTAACTCAATTCAGCTTAGAGCTTGAAAGCAAACCTAGAGCTTTCAATAGCCAGTGATGTGGTGCGATGTTGTTGTTTATTTCGATTTACGTTTTTTCCTGCAGTGAAATTAGAAAAATCATCCATCGCGATTGGTCTGCGCCGCATATTCCTTGCGCCGTGAAACACGCTGGCATCGCAAACAGCCCTGCGGTCATGGCTCAGTGCAGACTGTTGCGAGCGTCACCGGTGTGACCACGTGTGTGAAGAAACGAAGATACAAACAATTCAAATTTTTGCTTCAGAGTCTGCTCTCGGCCTTTTACGTGTGCGCATGTTTCAAAGCAATTGTACCGCAACGTCTCAGTCTTGAAGAAGACCAACAGACGTAGCAATGCTTTGTTGTTGGTGTCATTATTATTCGTTTTTATTCCATTGATGTGGAGTTTTTTAAAAGTTTTATCGCATATAACTTAGACATCTTTCTTTGAACACCAGTGGTCGTTCGAGATAGTCCTGAGGGAGCTTCAGTCACTGGCTTCTCGGCCTACAATAAAATCGACGACCTTGAAAAGGGCGAATATTTGACTGACTGACTTCGTCCAAGCCAACCGGTCAATTGTCCCGAACATCTGTAAGTTGCTGTCAAGTTGGATTCACTGGACATGATTGACTGCTTGTTGGGTTATGAACGACTATTTGCGTTTTGACGAAATGATTCGTTTTAACTAAATTCGTTGCGAAAATCTAAAGTGTTAAAACTGAACAGCACACAACTTAATGATGATATCTTTCCAAGTTAACTTTTAAAGTTGCATTGGAGTCAGAGTTGTCCATTTTTGCTACAAATTTGTTGAGCCTTAGTGTCGAGTGAGAGGTTAAATTTTATTGCAGTGGAGCGGTTTTTCTTCCTCCATCTGTTAACAGGGTTCCCACACATTTTCAAAAACCACTTTCCATACTTTTTCAATGCCTTTTCAATATGAATATGAAAAAACGTTTAATACCATGACTAATCTTAATTTTTCCAAAATTTTACTCATGGATTACAATGCAAGAAAACATCTGCAAAACTGTCATCAGCGGTAAAGAGCAAAATTTGAATAAACAAATGGCTGAATAATTGAATTTGGAATTTCCATACTTTTTCAATACTTCATGTACATCTTGGCAAAATNCAATACGTTTTCAAGGTCTTCAAAACCGATTTCACAATTCAAAACTTTCAATACCGCGTGTGAACCCTGTGTTAAGCTTTCGTCACAACAGCACTTAGTCGTGGCCCCAGCTGTTTCGAAGACAGTTACACCTTCAGCCAAGCGTTTCAAACATGAAGCACGTCATTTTTTTTTCTCAGCCGGCAGTGCCGTCTTGTCGGTAAAGGTTTCGCAATCGTTCCGTTTCGACTGAGCCTGAGCAAACAGGACACCGAGGCAGTTGCCGCTTATCGAAACATTGGTTATAATCGTACATCTTTGACAACTGTCAAACGCTGCATAGTACTTCATNGATTGAAATTAATTGAGGTTTGCTATTATACTGAGCGTTGCCAACAGCCTAGAAACAACTTGTTTTACCAGCAGCGCGAAGATGCGTACACAATTGACAATGCTTCGGATATTGTAGATCAGGGTAGACAAACTTTTCAGCACAAGAATCGTATTCAGGTCAGTTCTTTCTTGCAATTCTTGCTTCTGTGAGTTGTGTACAGACTTGGCGTGTTTGATTTTAAAATGCGGTTTCATTTTGTGTTCTTTGAACACACCAATTGTTTCATGACAGATTAAATACATGCTTCTAAATTCCGCTAATTGTCTGTGGCGAAATGCTTATCAGTCACTGTTCGTTTTTATTTAGGCATTCTTTAACGCTTCGTTTTTCAAATAAATTGAATTTTGTCAGATCTTAAAAGCTAGTCGAACATAAACGTTTGTATGTCGGCTAGAAAAATTAATGCGCCACTATCTAAATGCGACAGTGAGTTTTCATTTGCACCCATTTTGACCATCAAAACACTTAATTTGATGCAACAGTAAATGACAACTCTGTAATGGGGTTACGACACCAAGTCTGATATAATTTCTTCTGTTTCATAAAGTAACGTGAGCAGACGCTGCATGACTTGATTTTGGCAAGCTGCCTGAAAACGTTTGGTGGGCTGCATTTGACCCAGTCTACCGTAGAGACTGTTACACAGACAATTTGGGTCTGAAAATAGCCAACACTCCGTATAATATGAGCAGATAATGCTTGAAATTGCTGATGTTACCAAAGGACATTGTAAACAGTGTCTCCAATGTGTAAACGAAAACATAAAAACTCTGATTTTTCATGGAAGGCCAGTGGCGTATCTAGGGTATGGTAGGCATGGCACGTGCCATGGGGGCCACTTTGACGGGGGCGCAAAAATTGCTTGGAAAAATTAAAATCTTGATGTACAGTTTCTTGAAGCTCTGTTTTTCGCCCCATGCTAGGGACGCAACGAGGTTAGATGGCGCCCGGGACAATAAGCAAGTTTGGCGCCCCCTGAGGCCTTTCCGAATCTGAGGCTTTTCCGAAGCAAATGTACTGTATTGAAGAAAGTTCTTGTGACATTGTTGTGCCTTTTCGGCGCCCCATGCAGTGAGTCGGCTCGCCCATGGTGATTCGGCGCCCGGGGAATTGTGCCCCTCTTGCTCCCCCTCATTATACCCCTTCCTCATGCATTCATAAACTGCAAAAGCTGCATCAACACCGCACCCTTACCTAAAGCATACATCGGGCGTGTTACGCCAGCACCACTAAGCATTATCACAAAACTGTAGTATTGTGACATGCTATAGCACGAGGGTCAGACATTGTGACAGAACAAGAACGCTCGCTTGCCATTTCTACAAGACCTCGTCCCTCTCATGCTATAAGAAAAGGATAAGTCAGTCCGTACTGCTGCATTTCAGGCAAGAAGATATTAGTCAGAATCTGGCTGAGACGAGTTTAAGTCAGTGGCTGTGATAATCTGACTGTTACGCATATAACTGCTGTTGAGGTCGTACAGATTTACAAATTACTTAAATTACTGCGGCCCACTCCCCCTTATGAAACTTCTTGGATCGCCAGTAGTGTCCGATAAATAGGCGGAATACAGTGCTCCAGTCTGGAGACTAAGGTAGAGAACATTAGGTAGTCCTCGAAAATTTAGCAGTTAGTATAGTTGTCGTATTAGTTGAGCAAAAATGTCAATTCATGCAAGAGATTTGTTATTCTTGTTTAGAGTTAGCTTTATCTGTCCAAATTTGGCTTTCTGTTCGATGTCCAAGGCCTTGTGAAAAGGTCCTGACTGCGAGAAACTAAAATCTACGTGTGACAATTTAGGAGCTGTGCGCAGTTCAGNTGTAGATGGCAAGCAATTATACGAGAAGAGTTTAGATTACAAAATGCTGGTTTCAAGTGATAAACTTAAAATTATCGCGTCCTGAAGTCCTGACAACGTTCGAATTGCTTTGCAAATAATGCTGACGATGGCAGTTATACAGTATTTTCTGCAAGCTTCGAACGATCTTTCAGTCAACTGAAACTGGTCCTTTCATACCTCCGGGCCTCGTTGATTAACAATAAGTCAGGGAAGATTATGTGATATAGCTTTGATGAGAATAGAAAGGGAGGAAACAACAAACGCTTGCTGTACTTTGATGAAATCATAGACGACGTTGCTTCGGTAAAGGCACGGAAACTGTTGTTTTGTTTTAATTAGCATTTTTGTGTAATTTAACCGTAAAAGGCTGGATATGTTTATGTCTCGATGGAATTGTGTTTTTTGAACAGAAGTGATACATGGCTTGCAGTAAATAGTTGATTGCACAATTCAGATTGAATGTGTTTCGTTTTAAAGGAAATTGTCGTTTGCAGTTGCAATATGTTGTTTGATTTTTTGTTGAGATATACAATTTTATCAGGCAACAATATATAGACCTATAGACTACGATAACGTTATTATTTGAATGTTATTGATGTTTATCATACTAAAAGTAAAAGTATGTTGTAGTCGTCATGGATAATTTCATTTTATTTGCTGAAAAGTTTAAAGCAAAAGTAAACACAAATATTTTCTGTTTAAAAAATATATTTTCTCTATGGTTTATCTTTCGTAGAAATTGTGCCTACATATAATATTTAAATTATTAGAAAGGGCGCAGGTTTAAATTTTGCCATGGGCGCCACTTTGCATAGATACGCCACTGTGGAAGGCTAAAAGAATATAATATTTTAAAGTTCTGAAACAACCAATTCGGTTATCTTATAACTAAGGTTATTTTGGGTAATCTGGGAATGATTTTTGTATGCAAGATGGCATGTCTCTTTGGTAATTTGAATAGGTTTCTATGTCAGCTCGTTCACATCGAAAATTTTTTCGTTGCTCAAACCCTCAGCAAAAATATTTTTGCATCAATCAGTTCCTCTGATTTCATAAGATTGTCGGTTATTTGCTTGTTGCGAGAGGAGTACCACAGGTTCGCTGATGAACACTGTTTTTGCTGGAAAAGGCTGTGTTTTTTAGACCATACGATTGCTTGCATTAAACAGCATGTTTTTGGTTTCGTTTGTACAAAGTTGTTACGTTGGAGCGCACAATATTTGCCAACAAAATAGTCTATACGGTCAATTTGCAGGAATCATGTAAAATGTTTGCTTTACTGGATAAGGATAAAATGCTTGTTTAACAGCTGTATTTTAAAATGACGCCAATATCTTACCCAGCTGAAGAGCAGGTTTGATCTGGGCAAATGTCAGGTGTACAAATGGAGTCACTAAACGTACTAAATGAAAGAAAGCGGAATTGGTGTAATGTAGAGATAAAATCCAGGAAATGCCATCTATAAAATACGATAAAAAACAAGCGAGATCGAGCTTGTACGACGCACATGATGAGCAGAAAAAACAACACAATGGATTAAAAATGAGAACAGCAGTAGCACAGTAAACGCTATGCTAAACTGCTGATAAAAACTACATACTGATTTGCACCCCAAACACGGCTTGATAGCAGCTAGGTACAAAGTTTAAAGAGTCTTCATAAAGAAAATTAGCTTTAGTGTTGATGAAAAAGTGAATTACTTTTATCTACTGTAAAAAGTTTTGAAAAGCGACAGACAAGGATGTTTCATGAACTACTGCATTATTTTGCACAGGAGTAATGCCGAAACGTTGGTAAGAAGTGATGGGCTGCATTTTACTGTACTTTGAAACATCATGGAATTTCCTGTGATTGGCATTATCAAATGTGTGCATCTAATTACTGAATAAAGAACAGATTCTTTTCATCACAAATGCTGCATATTCTTTTAAATTATTGCCATCCCAGTTGATTAGGTTCGAGTATGAAAGCCAGATTTTGCAACTGAGCTAACTTTACGGGGGGAAGCAGCACTACTGGTTTTACATAAAAATACTCTCGAAAATCAAGGAGAAAAGATCAACCTTAACCCTGTCAAAAATACTTACGTTGCTCTGTACATCTCTTGCACATTTCTATGTTGCATGTGTTGTGTTCACCATTTTGGCAGGTTTCTACATGGTGCTTTGCATTTTAGACAAACTTGCAAGTTAAGCGCCAACAACCTGCAAGTTCATGGCTGGAAAGAATGCAACATTTGTTGTAGAGAGCCATTTTTAATATTCTGAAGCTAACCAAAGACATTGATGTGGCCTTCCAAGCTAAATGATATTTGTATTGGATAATGGACTAGATTAGATCCATAGTTTGGTGATTGTTAAGCAGGCTGTTTTAAAGAAAGATTGGGATTTGTCCAAAACATTGCCTGGTGCCGAAACTTGGCCGTTGAATTCTAATCATAAGAGATGCATGATAAGAAGTTATAGTTACTTTAAAGAACAGTGCTAAATATTACAGATAAAGGACAGTTTCGAAATCAACAGCTGACAGCTGCCGCGAAGTGCTAGTGCATAAACCTCTACTACGTTGCATTAAAATATCAGTCATTGTAAAACCACAGGTACAATCAACTTAACCATGTAACCTAATTCAATTGCTTTGCATTGGCTAAACTGAAGTGGGGCCATTAAATAGTCTCACCACTTGGCACTCCGTAATGAGTTCTTTAAATGCAGTCTTGGATTTTTAAATATAGTGTACTTAGAAATACAAAAAATTCATGTTGAAATCGAGTGACTAATGGCGACTCCAGCACTAGCAACGGTACACAACACACAGAATTGAACCACTAAGAAGTGTCTCGTAACAAAACGGCGTTACCTACAAATGTTCGTAAAGCTGCAACGGAAGCGAATTCCCAACCGTGAAACTAAGGCCAACTCGTTACTCGCCATTAGCTTATTGTAGTCTGTTTCTAAAATCCCATTCGAATAGAGAATGCACACTTTCAAAACCCCCAAAACGCAATACTTGGATGGTTCGAAATGCGCGAGACTAACTTTTGGATCCAAACACACTATGATGCCAAGTGGCGTGGTCTTTAGAGTATGTTTAATGCCATCTGCATTTATGTGCAGTGGTGTTGCTCACAACCAGGGCCGGCGTTAGCAAGTGCGGGGTCCGACTAGAAACACTTTTGTGGGGCCCCACTCAACGAAGCGTGTAGAAATTTGAGGGGATGCATCAAGTCATGATGATAGAAATCGGTGATGTTAAAAACTAAACAACATGAACTAAACAAAATTAAAGCAGGGTGTTATATTGGTGAAGTCTTATTAAATCACTTGATGTTTGCTGATAATATTTTTGTGTTTTGTCCTGGTGTGCTTTAGTTGCAAAGAATACTAGATGTGTGCCAGGCTTATGCAGAATCTCATAGCCCTATTTTCAACTGCAACAAAACTGTTTGTATAGGCTAAGCGTGCAAAAAGCACAGTCACTCCATTATTGACACTGTGTGGTCAAAACGTAAAATCTGCTGACCATTACAAATATCTGGGGATTGCATTGGATATTGAGCTCTCAGATGACAAAGACATTCAGAGACAACTGCGATATCAATATTGTGCAGCAAACAAGCTGCGAGCCTCTTCTTCCCGTTGTTCAAATTCAGTTAAAAATGTACTTTTTCCTTTTGTACGCCCATGTATGCATCACAATTATGGTGCATTTCAGGAAGTCATGCACGCAGAGATTGCGTGTGGCCTATAATTTTGGATGCAGAGCTCTATACAACCTGCCCTGGAGAGCAAGTGTTAGTAGCCATCAGGTTCAATGCAATATTCCTACCTTGTAGGCTCTGTTAAGAAAAAACACGTACCTGTTTCTCGAAAGATGCAGAAAATCTAACAACATATGGTTACGTGCATTGATGCAGTCAGATTGTTTGCATTCGTCCCTATTCTTTGAACACTACAATCGCATTTTACTCTGTGAATGAGTGATCGAACGTTGCGGTGTCCGTTTGATTGATGGCATGTCATGTCAAAATGCATTCGCAGTTTACCTGGGCTCGACCAGTTAAGGAATTAGCGCCCTACTCCGCAGTAGTGTTGAAACAAGTGTTGCGTGTTAGCTAACATTAGTGTTAACAATGTGTATGTAACCCTATGGTTCTGTCTTCAATGCAGTTGCATAATGTGTCTGTAACCCTGTGATTCCGCCGGATCGAATGCCTTGTAAAACGTTCTGTTTTGTCTTTATTTATCAACCTGCGTTAAGCAGGGTGTGTGTGTTCATACTATGGACTTCGTGTCTGGTCACAAACAAATAAATTAAATTAAATTTGAAAAAGACGAGGCCCGAAATGGTGACGCCAGGGCCTCTACAACACAATCGTCAATGAACAGTGCTGGAAACCCCAATGAATCAAATAATTTAAACACTCAATACTGTCTATCTGCCCAGGCACTTCCATGACCAGAAAGGATTTGTGTGTAGTACCTTAACCCTCTCTGCCTTGGCCTTACCGAGGTGCTATGGAAAAAAACTTGGCTAAACATTACTGAAAACAATGACGATTCTTACCAAAGAACATTGAGGAGGGCGTTAAAAACCACGCAGTTCACAGATCCCACGCTTACAAAATGCTGTGGGCCACGCAAGGGATTTTTTAAAGATTTGACCTTGCTGCCTGCAAAGACATTTTGAGAAACCGCAACTGTTTTATCTGAGTACTGAGATGATTGTAAAGCAAGGTTTTCGTGTATTTTGATGGTGGTAGTAAAGCGAGTTTAAACTGTTTTGAGAGACCGTTGGAATAATTTGAGAACCGTTTTGGTCGCTCAAAACCCCTTGAAAAACACTGGGCCCGCGCCGGAAATAGTCACAATCAGCTTCGATACAAAGTGCAAATTTGTGTTGGTTAGTTGGCGTAGCGAGGGACCCCCTTCGGCGCGGGGCCCGATTAGAAGAAATCGGTCAAATCGGCTTAAAACCGACCCTGCTCACAACCCAAAGCAGGAAACACACTTGTGTGTAGCCAATGCTGTTCGTAATTTGTTTGCAAGTAGGAGGGTTGATACGTAGTTCAAACTGAAAGATATTTTATGTAAAATGACTGAGAAATGGATCGCGCAAAAGTTTATTGAAGTCAAATTCAACTGAGAGCCATGCGCACTGACATGTGTACGTTTTTGGGTTGCTTCTCGTTTTGCGTGCCAACGCATTTCTCTGTCCAATTAACACTGATGTGCTGTAATTGATGGCATACGTTTAGACTTCGATGCAAAACTGTGTCAATTTTCATTTTTTTGAAGATCAAATCGTAACATGTTTTCTTTCGTAAAATGTACTTGATCGCGAGAAGTTTCTCGCTATCCATAATAGAAAAATATAGGTAGGTGTTGGTTATCACCAAGATGACAGTGCTTCCAATTANAATCCACTTAACACAGGTTCACTGCCAAGTATAACAAATAAGCAGAAACCTTTGTGCTTAGTGGTGCATGTGGAAGCGGTTAGAGCGGATATGTCATATTTTACAACAGTGTTGCCAGTTTGGCCCGAACCGCTGTCGGGTGTCCATCCACATGTCGTGGAACAACGGCGATACAAATGCACAGAGAACGCAGATTACAACACAAGGAGAGAATACACCAACAAGCACTAAATTCACTGCCAAGTAGGTAACTANGGGTCGGCAAGTAGGTAACTATTGGTCACTAAATTCGCTGCCAAGTAGGTAACTATGTGTCGGCCGCAACACAGGTAACTATGGGTCGGCAAGTTCACGCACAACGCAACACTGAAAGCAATTCCCAGCCACAGACAGGTTACGAAGATTTATCCCCACGAACCAACGCAAACCGACTTTCTCAACACACTTCAGCAACATTTCAGGTTTCAGAACGAAGTTTGGCACGAACCACTTGATCACCGGTATTACGCCAACATCCGGGGCGCGAAGAACCAGCTTTGTTGTCGCATTAAATAATATACGGTTATTTACTTATCGTGTGCACCAGATTCATGTCCGCTGCTTGCAGGTGAGGTGCATAGACAAGAAGCGTCAGTTACTGCTTTGTTGTTCTGAGATCAGTGCCTGCAAATTACAGTTTGTACATGCCATCAATGCAATCACTACGTTTTAATAATAAAGAAAGCATTGGGTGTAATAAACATATTGCCATCATCGCTAGCAGAGAAATTAGTGAGCATGCAATTTTAGCTTGGATTAGCCAGTTTATTTACCAATTGTATGTGTAGAGCTGAGTAGATTTGAATCTCTTTTCACAGTTGTTACCATAATCCACAATCTGTTGACTGTGGAAACATATTTTAAATAAGCAAAACAAACAATATTTGCTTTTGTTATGTTACAGCCAGGTTGCTATATCGTGCTTATTTTTAAGATGTGTGCCTATTTGGAAGAATGCTTAGTTCTAAGAAAAATGCCCTATTTTTAGTTGTGCGGTTATTTTTCAGTTATGATGTTATTGCAATGCCTTGCTGCATTTTCATTCACAAAAACTTTTTTTGCACTTTTGTTCGCAAAGTCAAACTATTCAACTGAAGTTGAAAACGACTTTTTTTAAAAAACCTTAGTTACAAATACCATGAACAGTAACCCTAAAGCAAAATTTATGAGAAAGCAAAGTGCGTACTGCTGAATTGCTGAAATGGCTTGAGTTGCCACACTTGTAATATTAGCAGTTGCGCTGTAACGACGTGCATCATTATACCACCTTAATCTGTAGATATGCGCCAAGAGAAATAACTGTGGTTCCGCACTGGTGAATATCTGCCAAAAATTCAGGGAGTGAAGTAGAACAGCTATAACGCAGATAGCTCATTGGCCCTTTTTTCGGCGTGATAAATGAAGGGAGTGAAGTAGAACAGCTAAATTCTTTGGACATCCGTTAACAAGAAGACTGGTGTTTATATTTATGTCCAGTGTATAGGTCGCACCTAATTTTTTGTCTCAATTTTTTGGTAAAAAAGTGCGACCTATACGCGAGTATATACGGTACGTTCATATACGTAACAGTATGCACGTAAATTTATGTGGCGTAAATTAATTGCCATTTGCACTGTAAGCTATATTTGATTGCTTAAATGTATTTTTTCCAAAACGTGCCTATTTTCAGTTAAAGGAAATGGTAAACCTGGCTATATTTGAACTGTTTTTACTTATCGAGATTTGCTTTTTTTCAGATTGCGAAAGCGCTACAATTTCTGAAAGGGTTGTTGTTGGTATCAGCAACAAAACTTAATTTTGCCAACTTTATCAACGTACGTGCAATGTCAACGGACGCTTCTCCCTACGAAAGGTTTGATTTCAGATGTGATTTTTATTTGGAAGAGTTTAAACCAGCTATGTCCATTGTCCAACCCGCGGGCCGCATACGGCCCAGTCGAAGATTTTGTGCGGCCCATTTTGGTCTTCACTGTAGTAAAAGTATCCAACATACTGACAGCCTGCCCTTTATTTGACAATCTTCAATTTGACATTTTTGATGCAGGTGGTCCTCAGTGCCACTTTATCACATCTTTTACCATTGCAGTTAGGATTCCAACGCTTTCAATACAGTAGCTCAAGCTAAATTTAGTTTGCTATAAGATCAATTAAGTCAATCAATGTGCGGCCGTCATTAGTATGTCATTCAATGTGCGGCTTTGGTCAAGGTAGTAACATAATTTTTGGCTCAGCAAGCCATTTGGGTTGGACATAGCTGGTTTAAACGTAGGGGAAGCTGAACTTCGTGCTTATATGCGAAGGACTGTACGTTCTGAGCTTTGCCAAAAAGGTGCTTTATATTCATGTTTACTACTAAGAGTAAGGCAGTTACGTTTGAAGATTTTATCCTGTTGCATTTTACTCCTGAGTTATGATTTGCAGAGATCGAGACCCACCTGGACAGCGCAGAGTGTACGTCCCCCCCAGTGACATGCTTCGAGAATCTGATCGTCTCAAAACATTTGCGAATTTTCCGATTGTCGTTCCAGTAAACCCAAGACATCTGGCCTCATCAGGATTTTATTACACTGGTTACAAAGATCGGGTGAAATGTTTTTGGTGAGCATTGTCATAATGATACTGTCACAATAATCCATATCGGTCAGTTACATTTTTTGTGAGGGAAATATTTTTCATCATAATCATAAGCAGGGACGGACTTAGGGAGCGTGGGGCCCAGGCCATCTTACTTTTTGGGGCCCCATGCTGGTGTGACCTGTTTGGTCGCTTGTCTTAAAAACATAATGTATGCCCCTCTTACGTGTATTATCCCCTCAAAAATTTTTCTTTTGTGGTGCCGACTTTGGTTCTGTGATTGCCTTAAATCTTCAACAGAAATTAGAGCCTTTGCTACATTCCTCTCAACAATAAATGGTAATGTGATCTTTTCTTGGAATTTATAGTTTTTTCTTGTAGTACAGAAGTTCCCTTCGTTAAATTTCCGTGATTTCTTAGCTTTTTGCAGGTTTATTTTTCGAATATATACATTTTTCAGCAGGACCGCGTTGGCGCCCGCGAAAATATCGTCTCGTTGTCGATCTGATTAGCTGCACGTAAACTCCTTTGTTGTAGTAACCACATAGCCTATTTTATCGAACAAACACAATCCATTCAGTGGACACAGGCTTTCCAACAATACAAAGTATAGTGTTTTAATCCTCTATGCTATAGGCTGATGGTGAAGAGCATGAAGACAAGTTTTGCACAACAAAGTATTTTCGCAACACTCTCAGCTAACCACATAAAGTAAGCCCAATGTAGACACGTTTTTCCAAGTAAAACTCACGAGAAACTGTTTTAGCTGATTTAACTAACATCTAGAGCAGCGGTTCTGAAATGGGGGTGCGAGAAGGGACTTCTTGTGGTGCTAAATTCTCTGATAATACAAAAAACAATACATGAAATGGTGCAAGAGGTGAAAAAATGATTTTTCCTTCCGGACGGGGTGCGGGCTTCAAAATAAATTGAGAACCGCTGATCTAGAGCTTCAACAAGCAAGTTCTGTATACTGGCAATCTAGCTGGAAACAAGGAAAATAGGATCCGCATCAAACGCGCCACAAATTTGCCTACTAAGGCTCATATATTTCAGAAACATCGTAATTGACAAATGGCTTAGACCAGCTATGTCCAAGCCGCGGCCCAGTCGAAGGTTTTGCGCGGCCTAGTTTGGGTGTTCGATGTAGTAAAAGTATCCTACATACTGACAACTTGTCCTTATTTTGATAATTTTGAATTTTACATTTTAATGCAGGTGGTCCTCAGTGCCACTTTATCACGTCTGTTACCACTGCAGTTAGGATTCGAATGCTTTCAGTACATTAGCTTTAGCGAAATTTAGTTTGCTAAGATCAAAGTGAGCCTTTCAATGTGTGGCCCTCAGTAATGTCATTCAATGTGCGGCCCTGGCCAAGACAGTGACACAATTTTTGGCTCATTAAGCCATTTGGGTTGGACATAGCTGGCTTAGACCTACTGTACTACTAGAGACCACCGTGCTGCAATGACTAGGGATCTAATATTTCAGAAGCGACTAAATGATTTACCGCTACAACAACTTTGACAACTGAAACCCACCATTGATAAATTAAATAACGAAATTTTATAAAGCTCTACCTTTGCTGTACCCTGTACAGAACAACAAGGTGTACTGTACAACAGGGGTAGCCAAGGGGGACACGTGGGCCATTGTAAAAAAAATGACGTCACTTTATGAATATTTCTTTTAATTCTTGACCAAAGCGAGGTAGCCGTGTTTTTTATCACTCCAATTAAAATGTCTGGTGACACCATTGCTCTAATCTAAGCCTTTTTGTAAATCACATTTGAAACCGTTATCACAGGTAGCACTCACTAGCACCAGTAGGCCTAATTGTAACCATGAAGAAGAAGGCAAATATGTAATTATCTGCATCAACCGACACCACATATTTTCCACCAACATACCCAACAGCGACAGTCTGTCACACATGTGTCAAACTGGTGGCCGCGGGCCAAATGTGGCCCGCCACGTCTTTTTATGTGGCCCGCGAAGCTGAAATTTTAAGCCTCAGCCTGCTTATTTTTTCGGAACTGTAGTGGTTTATACCTGTTTACAAAGGCGAATGATGGTCTTTTTAGGCTCCTTTCACTGCAACATAACCATTATTACGTCACGTAGATGCTGTTTAAGCATCAGCGTAGTGTAGATGATTGTGGTTAATTCTGTTACAACTGGCCCTTTGAGGGTAACCACAATGCTGATATAGCACTCAGTGAAAATGAGTTTGACACCCTTGGTCTATCATGAAGTTTTTTTTCATGTCTTCAGGCAATCGAAGTCATCCATAAGTTTTTTCGCAATTTAGAACGGCCGTAACATCAGGTTTTAACGCAAGGGCGACAGACACTGCAGAACTCCAATGAAAAGCAGTACTGTCATTCTTATGTTGCATAACAAACAATATTATCGTGTTGTTACTGTACTGATAAGTCTTGATGTTTGCATTTCCGCTCATTTCAAAGTAAATTGTGAAGTTATGACTCTGCGCACTTTCCCAAATTTTAAGTTAGTAATGAGTCATTATAGGAAGGAGTTGCGCGGGGCCCTAGGCCATGGTCTATGCGTAAATCCGTCACTGATCATAAGGGCATAAGAACTGCTTCTGTTGCGAGGAAATATGTGGCGTTCTTAGGGTGCCTTCAACTTTGCCTTACCTTTAGTTTCGCGAAATGTGGCCCAGACAAGGTGATAGCCGTTGCCTTTAAACTTTGATTTCTTTATTTTTTTTGTATTTGCTTAATCGAAGCTGTGGTCATTGGTTGGAAAACTGGGAAGCTGAAGATGNCGTGCGGTCCTCGAGGTGGCATCTGACTGATTGCCAGTTTATTCAAGGCNAAGATTCAGGAAATGTTCCGATAGGTATGTGTGCTATGCGACAGGCCGCTGATTTTCCTTCACGCGTTGACACTAAAAGCCTCTAAAATGTGGATGGATATTTGCTGAGTAGGCCTGCCGTAATTTTACAATAAATTAATCACAAGTTTTTTATTAGTTAAGCTCACGATTAGCACACAATGGCTGATTGTTTTCGCGCCTCTTTTTGGAAAATGAATACCTGTA
>JGI24159J19872_10002338_pt1 | contig 22445 bp, 12 predicted proteins | sample Ectturendosymbi4_FD_19872 | JGI IMG/M metagenome (IMG submission 19872) | reverse complement strand
GTGTGTGTGTTCATACTATGGACTTCGTGTCTGCTCACAAACAAATAAATTAAATTAAATTATGCCGCTTTCTCGCGAAAATATCCCAAAACTGTTTTTAGCAGGTGCATTGAAACTGATATCCTTATCTTGGAATTTTAGAAACTTCCCAGTTAATGTCAAGACCTCTTTAATACGGTTATTTTTTAAAACTCTGCTTTCCCACAAGCATTTGTCCCAAGCTGTTATATAAAAATTAACCAGTCTCCTTTTCTACTTCAACCGATTCCGGGCCTTAGTTGTGACATAAACCCAACCGTTTAATTTATCCATTGATGGTTGGGAAGTATCAGAAGCAAAATTCTAAAAACTTAAATTGCTTTTCAGCAGCGCAGGAATCGAGTAATACCTCACGAAGATTGCGTGATCAGCAATGCGAAAGGATCGACTGCTGAATGGATCATGAACCAGAACTTCGACGATTACTAGACGTGCAGGGTTCCAGCATTTTTACTGCAAACTACACGAGAATCAACTCTTCGGCTCACTTTTCGTGAAACAATTTCGAAACGGCTGGGACATTTTTCTTCAGAGTCCGAAACAAACCCAAGACCTCAAATGCAAACGTTGGAAAGAGATTTCGCTTTCTTTTACGAAAGACAAACGCTCTCAGGCTGGTTCAAGAAACAGCAATAAAGTTTCAGAAGCAAAGACTCGTGACAAAGGACGTTTTACATGTTTTCGGCAAACATCTTTCTTGCAGGACTTATGAGTTGCCCAAGAATGAAACAAAACCAAAACGGACCAAGTGTTGCAAGTTACCCCCGGTAAACAATCTTCGCCAAATGATGTTAGAAATTCAACGTTAAATAATGAAAATTGGCCATTATTTTAACTTTCAAGCAATCTGTTTACCCTTGTCTGCAAAAAGCTTTAAGCATCATATACAGTATTACACTATGTGTTGCTGGTTGATAAATCGCATCTGACTTTATTCACGTTGATAAGAATCAATGTTTCACCAGAATTTTGCACTATCAGGTTAACCACGATCTAACATCCAAGGTTGTTGGAAGAATTTGTCATTTCAAGGGAAATAATAGATATTAGAAAACGTTTTTCACGTTGACCTCAAGAAAACCTTGGATGTGGTCTATTACAATGGAGCATATCCTGAAAAAGAAACTCAGTGCCTACACACGCCACGGCTCTTTACAAGAGAAAGCTAGCAGTAGCTAATTTTGTTTACGCAAATTACGTCTGTTTTATAGAACTCTTCAAAATAGTGTTCCTATCTCCAATACTGCTTTCTAAAGTCTCCATATTTCACTATTGCAAATTGAAATGATTTAACATTTCAAACAATTCCACTGCGTTTCAAACAAACTAATTGGGCTTCATTTCTTATATAACCTCAAACGGCGTGTCTGTAATTTATCCAAAACTCTTGACAGTCAAGTATTCTTCACAAAATTCTCTTGAAGTTTGTCGAATACATTAAATGCTTAAAAGCAACCAAAGGTGAAATAACCAGCGTGTACTGAAAGCCTTTGAGAATCATTTTCATCTACATGTTTTTCACACACCAAAGCGACCGTCAAGCCATTACTCTCATCTCAATTATATCTCAAGAAAAGATAAAGCGTTTCCTTTCAGTGTTTGAAGCCTAGCTTCCCCCAGTATATACTTTACTCCGGTTCTAACCATCGTGTTCAAAACTTTCCATTGACAGGCTAAAAGTTTTTTTGAACAAAAAGACAATTTCCAGTTCTTTATGCGATTCATGAGATCAGTGACGCAGGCTATCAACAAACGTGTGCGTTGACAGGAAATTTGAATTTGTAGGATTTGACAACTCTCCCCCGCTCCGAACTTCGTGCCTTACCCTTGCTGTCGTGCAGAACCTTGCTATTGCGAAGGACAAACTTAACTGAGCCGCAGCGAAGCAGTGGACGTTGTTTAAGGGTCAAAGACGAGCAAATCGCTTCACATGCCATTGCGGTCTTAATTGCTTTGGATACTCAGCTTCTAACGCGCAAGATGATGAAGTAAAGCGGCAATGCGTACAGCAGTGTTTCCCAACCTGGGCACTGCATCTCTCTGGGGCGCCCTTTACAATGCCAGGGGGTGACACGAGCTAATACATATTTCAATACATCATCAAAAATACATTTTCAAAATGCCATCAAGCCTCATAGTGAACTGAAACGGGTTTGCCACTGGTTACCGAACATCATTTATCTCTTCTTTAGGATGCCGTAAGCCTAAAAAGGTTCGGAGTCACTGGCGTATAACCAGGGGTGTAGTGGGGCGCGAACACGTGGGAACGGCGTTTCAACACCTATTTCGAAAGTAGGAAATCATTCCCACACTGTATTCATGTTTTTCGTTTGTAGTGTAATGATTGTGAGCACTTCATTGAATACTGATTTAAAAATCGGTTTGAAGCCCTGTTGAAAAATTGTTGGTTTTTTGGTGCGTTCCCACGCTTCTTTTTTCAGCAAATCCCTGCGCACACCAGATTAGAAGAAAGATATTATCACGCAATTGGGAAGTCAGCCTCGGAGAGCGAAAGTTATGTCCTGTCGAGCCTGTTAGGATTTTTATTTACCACTGCGGGCGATAATCTCGGGGCGCCACGTCGTCCTTCGCTTTCGAATTCTGCTTTGAAAGAGGAATTCCCAAAACCAACGGCGGTTGGTCTCAATAATCCGCTAAATACACAAGTCGTTTGAAGGCACTAGCCCTGTTTTTCCTTCTATATGTTGGAAAGGTCCGACAGTTGCTGCAATATGGGCGAGCAGGTCACGCGGGTTCGACCGCATGATTATTAGACATCAATATCGGCATTTGATGAAATCTTACTTGAAAATATCTCTATCTTGTGCCACCACGGACAGTCGGTATTCGGATATCGATTCATAATCAATACTACCGGCCAGCGTCAAAATTCCACTCTCTTCACCTAACTGGAAAGAAGCAGCTGTGCCCTGCGCGAAATGAAAGGGAATTAGTTATTTATGGTTACTGCTTGGTTGCTTGACTGAATTTTGACAGGTTACTGAGAAATTGTGCGCTTTCTCGACAAAAAGCCTTCAGCAGTAGGCATGGCTCAAACAAATATTATTTTCCAAAAAGCTCTTTTCCTCGCTGGTCCAGCTGGGAGTGACTACGCCGTGTGCCATGCGCTGTGTCTTCAAACAGAAGAACAACTAAACAAAAGCTAAACGGGCACCTTGCGCAAATAAAAACACTAAGAAATGAATTTTAGTGATTTTCAAAACCGCAAACTTCACCATGTTTTTTGTGATTATTCGCGTGGGTTTGAGGCTTCAAATACAAAAAAACGGAAACTTGCAACGACACACATCAAAACTAAAATAAATGACCAAAATTTAAAAAAATTGTGGGCAGAATTGGCACTTAGTTTCATATCAAAATCTGATTGAATTGTTTAATCCAATCTAGATGGAAAACTTGTATCAGTCAAAATTTGCCTATCATAGATTGCTTCTTTTTTAAGTAGCAAAAGCTTGAAGTCATGGTTTTTACAACACGAATGACAAGCTTTCGATTTGAGAGTTTCACTTCGACAATTGAGCGCGAACTTCGGCCAAGAAATACTGCACAAAAATGCTTTGCCATTCCTGCAGGAAATGCAAAATGCGCATAAAGCGTTTTGTAAAAAACTACAAAGCACCCTTTAAACAAATTTCCGTCCCCAGAAGTTAGCCAATCTTTTTGTAAGTCTAGAATCTCGCTTGAGCGACAAATAATAACACTGAAAGAAAAAATCAAATCAAGCCTAATTGTTCTTCACTTTAGTTTATACCCGTCTACCCAATGGCCAGCACATGGTNGTCAAATTTGAAAACGCAAGAGATTTCAGACCGCCAGACAAGACCCATGGGATTCACGGTTGCCAATCAAACACACACAATTTGTGGCGTCTGTGAATGGAGCAATCGCAAAGCGGCAGATGGGGGGGCAGGCGATTTAGTGTCAGCTTTGCCACGTCTGCTTTTGTGAGCAAATGCTGGTGACGCAATCTGTTGGAAACGTAACCACGCGCATTAAATGTATGGTTCTACTTGAAAACAAAAACGGAATATGAAACAAAACAAGATTTCTTTGATTCTAAATTTTTTCGCACTGTTCACGGTTTTACAATCTTTTGTTATATTCCATCACAAGGTATTTTCTTGTGATAAAAATGTAAACTATCAACAGACAAAATCATCGGAAGAGATTATTTTTGCACCTTTAAGCCAGAGGTACAGTTCGTGATGTACAAGACATAGCTGTATTGTCTCCAGCTAAGACGTTTCCCTGAATTCATTTGGATTCCTTTAAGGCAAAAGGACTGATGTATTGGAAACAATTATGACGTGCTTGCCCAGATGTTTTATTTCATGAATTTGATAGGTGTTGAAAGTTTTTAAAGTTTATATACCTACAACCCTTATGACAACACCTTGTTCTAAACTGTTTAGATAAATTTCGATCGAAAACAAAAGATCGGTTACCTTTTCCGAAACAGCACTGGTGTCTGTTCATTTTGCCTACCTCCAGAAGATATCTTACTGAACCTCCCATTCCCGTATCGGGATCTGAAGCTGAAACTCGTATAACTTCGGTTCCGACCGGAGCATCTTCGGGAATTCTCGCAACGTATCGGTCACGCGTGAATCTCGGCGAGTTGTCGTTGACGTCCACGATTCGAATGTCGGCTTCTTGCTCAACCTTTTCGGACAAAGAAATAAGAGAAGCGAACATTTTCTTAATGAGATCAAGAACCTGCGTTATTTGCAAAATTTCCAAATTTTTTACTGCCTAATATGAATTTTCGAAGGTATACGTCACATAAGTTGTGCACAGTGAAGAGAGAACGCTGTTGTCGATTTAAAGTTGCTGCGTTTCAAGAACAATGGCGCATTTGAAGTTAGAATTCCATGCCTTCTGAATGTGGCGAGCGCCTGTTCGGAATGCTCCCGAATGCCAAATGCGAGAATGTGTCGAAAACGCACTAATTGTTTTTTCGTACCACAGCTTCCAGCTGTCGTTCATTACTGGCATCACGTGTAAATATGTTGCATCTTTGAAATCTTCTTGATGTGGTGTTACTTTGTAAAAGCGATCACCAAAAAACACCTTCTGACTACGCGAAGAAATCGCCGCAACCAAGTTTTGAGTGCTGAAAAAACAGGCATGAAATAAAAAGTAATTAGCAGACATCTTTGAAGCGTCGCTGTCACATTTTCTGCCTTTCTTGGTTGAGAGTTTAATTCTCCTTTCCTCGAGATGCACGGGCAGCGGAAATGTGTTACACAAAAAAGTGTGAAGTGCTCTTCCGGGGGAACGATATGTTCCATATTTCGACTTGACGAAATTTTGATGATAGCGCCAAAAGCTAATCTGCTTTGCCTTGTGCTGCTGAAACAGGCCATAAAGGAGAATTTGCCTGACACCAAACCTTCATTCACATCGAATGAGTTAAAAATTCGATTAGACCTTTTGAAAACCAAAGTTTTATGCAAAAGAAGCTTTATTTGAACGTGTATTAAAATTCACGCAACAGTACGTTTACAAAATCGATTTTGGAGTACATTTTTTGTGCATTGTTTCTGTTAAGACTTCCACAACGACGTTTCTCTTGGCTTAGCTTTTGAGAAACTGCTGTATTTGCTCTGCAAACTATTTGTTCGAAGGTGTCGCGAAAAGCTAAAGCTTTGAAGTTCTTGACTGAAAGGAGCATTTGCAGGATAAGCAACACATCTACAGTTAACGCCTATTTAACATGTTTGGCAAAAGCACAATAATTACTGCGAATTAACTGATCAGAAAGCAGGCAACTTACCGTGTCGACGCCATCAGTCACAGTAAACTTTGCCCGATATTTGCTGCTAACCTGAAAACATTGTCGAAATAGATTTTTGTTAGTACGTTTCTGTCTTTGTTTTTATTTTTTATTTTTCTTATTACTGTTTCGTTTATTTGTTAAATTTTTGTTTTATTATTTTTGATAATTCTTTTATTTTATTAACTCTTGTTATTTCTTCGTTTAGTTTTTTCATTTTTGTTAGTTTCTTTTTTAATTTTTGTTGCTACGCGTACTTTACGGCTGAAAGCCACCAAAACCTGAATCAGAATCTTCAGACAATTGCGACTCGGTATTTCAACTTTCAACAAGTTAGACTGCAGGAAGATGGAAAACCTGCATATTATTCGATATGAAAATATATCTGAAAGCTTCTTTTTAACACCCAACAGATATGCAGGGTTTTGATTAATGATTTTACTGTAAGTACATGCAAGCTACAGCTACTTTTTATAATGTTTATGTTCAAGAAGAAAAAATCAGTCGTTGTATGCAACATTTACAAGCCTCGTTCTTCAAACTAATTTAAAAAGATTTCCACAGTGAAGAATGCTCACTGGCGATATTATTGGAAATCACCAGTATTTTCCAGACTGCATCATTTCAATCTATGTACGTTGTTCAGCATATTTGTGGTCCTTGCCTTTCTCCTTACTGCATATACTCTTCCGAAACTCGATTTGGTGATACAAAAAATGAAATGTGGTGTGCAGTGATTCTTACATAGTAAGTAAATGTAAAACTAACTACTCGTCATGTTTTTTGCGTCAACAACAGTTTATGCCGTTTTTGACGAAAATCATGCAGTGCGAAAACCAAAATCAAAAACTTTTGTCACGAAAACCAAGCAGTGCAAGCATTGAATATACATTTACTTACTTCTCGATCGAAGGGCTCTCGTAGTTTCACCACACCGGAATCGGCGTCGACGGTGAAGTAGCGTGTACCGATTGTACCGGTAACGGCGTACCGGAGGCGTTGGTGGCGGTCCACATCGGATGCTATCAACTTTATTTCGCTGTTTGTAAGAGCAAACCTCGGGCGGGCGCCTGTTTGTAACAGGTATAACATGTTGAAAATGCAGGTATAACATGTTGAAATAAAATACAGGTATAACATGTTGAAAATAGTTGAATAACAGGTATAACATGTTGAAAATAGTTCGTTCATACGTTACGAAGCATTTTAACTAAAAAGTCGAAACGTGCAATGACGCTTAAACTCCAGATAAAAAATTGCTGTCGTAGTCTCACAAAGAAAATATTATTGTTGAAATGCTGACGTTTTAGATGCATTTTTTTATATCGGACTGTTTCAATGAATGTCAGTTCAATCTTTTTTTACCATAAACGGATACTTATCCTAGCTAAACACGTCTTTCTTCACTTTTCGTCAATTTTTTTTGATATGTCAGAAGTCACTTAGAAACAGTAGCGTTCAAGAGATTGATTTAGGCCAAAATCTTCTTTGTGGTAAGCACACAATGCCCGGGACCCACATACTGTATTTTTTAACCGGCTTATAAAGGACACAGTAATGCCAGGCGGTCTGTCTTAACTAGGTGACTGTATAAATCACAAAATAAAAACGTTTCTTTACATTGCAGCAAACGCCGAAAGTGGCTCCATGTGAAATTAGTAGCGTTTTTCATAAAGAGACATTAGCACTTTATGACAGTAATGCTTCGTTCATCTCTAGGGCATAATGCCCGATTTAGCGACTTGTGTTCACCGCCGTCGCCGCGGCTTATCCTTTAACTCGTCGCGGTCAGCAAGCAATTTTGGCCAGCAAGGAAAGGAAACCCACCATGCACTGCTTGCACCGCTCTGTGAACACAGTGCTTGGAAAGCTTGATAGGCTTTAAAGTAAAATCGGCGGCGCATGAACAATTAAAAAGATAATGTCCTGTGAGGAAAACTAATGGTTTGTATGGATCGCAAAACGTCCTTTCTGGGAAAGCATTAAAAAGTAACTGTCGCAACTTGGATCCAAGTTATCACTTGAAAGTAAAAAGGACGACCCATTCAAAAAGTTTGAATGCATGTGGCTTATCGACAATAATCTACTTTTCGGTAATTTTGTGAGTTTGAAATGGAAGGATACATTGTATTGCAACGCTTATTTTTGAAAAAGCGTATCTGCAGCAAGTACGTTTGTTCATACTTTGGAAAAAAACATTGTTTTGTGCGTTGATGTTCTTAATACGACTTGGCAAAATGTCAAGATCTGATCTTTTTCAACATTGTTTTCGTTAATGAAATTATTATGTTTTCTGTTTGAACCTGCTAGCTTACAAAAACATATCGTGAATCAAAATCATATCTTAGTGCACTGGCGTGGCCAGCCCAAAGTTTTTGGGAAAGCCAAAAAATTTGGGAGCCAAAATGTTTGATTTTAGACGAATAACACTATTTTGTTTGGGATACCGCTTCTCAAAGCACAAAGTGTCTGAATATATTAAATTTTGGGGGAGGGCATGGCCCCGCAGACCTCCCCTGGCTACGCCTATGTCTTAGTCGTTAGACAAACAGTTCATGCTTGCTTTGTGTTTCATTCTCCTCAAACCGTTTCAATGGCGCAACATGCTACGATTTCACTTGAAACACGATCCGAAAAAAACAGCGAAAATGTTGCAGAACCCTCAGGAACAGGCTCCCTTTAAAGGTTCTGGAACATAGCTTCTTATCGTTTGTTTTTATCACCTTTATAAGAAAGTAACCCTTTCCAATCTATTTGCCGACCGTTGAGTTGTTAAGTGCCGCAGCGCAACTGTGAATCTTCCATTTCGCGCTGTTATGCCGCAAGTGGATGGACGTGCGGCCTGCAGCACGCCTTCGCGCCATCCGGTCAACCCCCCACACAACTATCATCGTGATTACGTATTGGCACTCTCTGATCGAAACATGACGATAAGATGGCGATCTGCACTGGACGAACACAACCTTATCAGTTCAATAATTCAAGGCGCATTCTCTTTCCAGCAGCAGGTCATCACTCTTCAGTACATTAATGCAGTGAGTGAGAATTGACAGTCCCTCCCCTATCATTGTTTGCTGATTGTGACGTTCAATTGAAAGCGTTTTGGCGAAAATGTCGTCATTTGCGCCGTTTGCTGCGCCACAGTGACTGATAAGACTTGATTAAAGTCGTAATTGAAATCGGGCTTCCTATCAAAAGCCATTTCAGTTCCAACCATGATAGCGCGTCTGGTTTCCTAATCGCATTCATGATATTGAATACGCACTGGTTGATATGCCACTATCCGTGCATATGACGCTGCTGAGCATTTTCGTGTAAACGACGAATTACATAAAAAGCGAGTTAAAGCCGTTCATGACCACAAAGGCATGTGCGGTTTTGTTCGAGTAGCTTCTGTTGCATGGCAGACCTGATAAGTTGTTTGTAATTACGTGCAACTAACGCAGTCCTTTCACTTAGCACTAGTTCCTACCAACTGGGCAACTGCACAAGACGAAATGACACAACGATCGACCAAGTCCGATGCAAGAAAACAGAACGAAACAAAAATTCGAAACACTATTAACAAAAAAAATTGGAGTGAAAAGGTTAGGCTGTTTCTTTACGATAAGCGCAGATTATTATGGAAATGTGAAGGTCTACAGTAATTCAAAGCATGGGTCTTTACATGCAGCAATATTTCACGCACTGGTAAGAACCCTAAAAATCGTTTGTTTTAATGAGATTTTGAAACACTGATAAACAAAACGTTTGCAGCTATATCAAACTCGTTTTGCAAACCTTACCGTTTACATGTAAAGTGATAGCCATTGTTAAAAATCCCGAAATTTGCATGTCAGGCAGAACACAAATTCCATAAATTCGACATTTTCTTACAGTTTTTCTTTAGTGTTAAAAGTATTTTCATACCAACGTCGTCATCTTCACGCAGTTCCCACAGCCATTGGTTCTCGAACCACGGTGGAGTGTTTGCTTGCGCAAGCATGCTGGCAATCATCGCTTGCATCACAACCCAGAAGCATAGTCTCATTTTTTGGTCATGAAGCACAGATTGTGAGCAGCTAATAGCTAAACTATCTCCTTAGCGGAATATACTGCAATTCAGAAGAAAACAAACACTCTCGCGACATCTACTCTTGCACGTCGCAGCGAAGGTACGCACCTCACCCTGACTTGGACAGCGAGCATTAAATAGTAAGAAACATTTTGCAAACGTAAAGTTGGAGATGCAAAATCACGGCGCCTCACTTGCAAACTTACTTCAACATTAGCTCGCGAGATCTGTGTGGTTTATATCGTTTTATTTTGACACAAACCGAGCACGAAAAAAAAACAAGAAACCTCCTCAGGTTTCAAATTTCAAGGCTTATCTCGCTTTTTACAATAAACTTTTAATCAGTTTTAAGAGGAAAAAGTTATCTTTTAAGAGCAGATCTGTGATACTGCATGTAAGTAGCACTCTAAACCAGCTTCTGAAACCTAATGATATTCGGCCTCTTTCACAAATGCGTTATATAGTTAAATGAGGCGTGTGCCTGATTTATATAGTTAAATGAGGCGATAGACAATGGGGCGACAGGCTTTACGAAATTCTGTAATCGGGTCAACAAGGCTGTAAACAAAATTGACCCAAAAATAAGTAACCTTTTCTTTCTGCCTCATGTCTTTTGTAAAAAAATTTTTTTAAGTGTGGAAATTTTAAGCTAATCTTACTTTGATTCTTGTTTTTTCAAAGTACGTTTTCAAACCCGTATGCTCATTTACGTATTTCTTTATTTGCCCTGAGGATGTCCACTTTAATAGGTGGGCGAAACGTCGGCTAATAATTAAAAAAAAATTCGCCAGAAGAGCTAANTTATCTGCTTGATTTGAAACCTGGTGGCANATGCTACGAGAAATAGCAACATGAGTAGCAATAAGAATAGCATATTTCTTTATGTTGCATTTTTACAGCGACCTGTGCAGTCGCGCAAATGCTGTTTATGCAGGGACTATTTAGTTGGAACTATATTCTTCTGAAAAAACTCTGACAGAATCGTCGACATTGGATTGACCATGAACAAAAGCAGCCATCACAACTGCAAACTTTAGCTTATCCACGAAAAGACAAAAAATCTCGAAAACTTGATGTAAGTGCCTATTTTGAAAATATTTCCCGACAAAAAAGTGCAACTAGATCAGACAATATAGAACGCCTTTTGTTTTAAAATATTCGGTTGGTTGCAGGCTCAGCTGACTACCCATTAAACACAGCAGCTCGCGGCATAATTATCTAACTAAGTCTTGTAATTTGTTTTTTGTGAAGAACGCGATACTTTACCCGTAAAATGTTGCCAAAACAAGCTTGGCATGTGCATATACAGTTGCAACTTGGCTTGCTTACAACAAGTCAAAACCTGCTTCAAACCATCAAGGTGATTTGCTTCCTAATGGCACTCCTACAATATCTCTATATCTCTCAACGCACAAAAAAGTGTGTTTGAGTAGTATGCAACAATCAGTCTCACACAGTTCTCTGAGAAGTTTTTTTTTCTTCCAGATCAAAACACGCACAGAAACAAGTATAACAAAGTGTGAGATCTAGCAACGTTTTTGAAAAGAAAATGGTCCCTTTACTTGATAGAATTGACTTTTGCCTATTCGATGCTGCTTCTGAAATCACGTTACACCGCTAATCATCTTCTTGCTGGGATGTAACGACTTGAAAAACACTCACATGCACCAAAGGTTAACTGTCATCACCGAAGCCAACATTATTTGCGTCTCACTAATTCAAAGCGAAGCTTTCACCTGCGCCTGATTTCTTGGGTTCATCGTACTTCTAATCGCCAAAACCACTAAAAACATTCTCAAAAAGCTCTGAATATACATGCAGAATTCTTGGGCGAAAACATTAATACTCCAAACTACAAACAGTCTATGATAACTATAGTTACTTGCTGGCAGGTAAAGTTGACAGAAGTAGCTTGCTCTGAAAATAGCATTTAATCCGCCTTTGACGTTTTTACCATGAGTAAAACAGATTTGAGACAGATGCTTTCCTATTGCAGTGCAGCTGGCCAGTCTTTGCGACTACAGCCTTGTATGCACGTGAGAATTCTTACCACTGCCGGATATGTGATGAATTCCCTTGTTGTTTTGTCTCTTTGATCCACTTAATTTATTTGTACCTGCCAACACCTGATGGTATTTATGTCAACGGCTGCTGCACTAGTGCTCAACGTCAAATGATCCGCAGCAACTGGAACTAAACCTAAAATCGTTTTTTTGCACTTCTGGGGTCTGCACTTATCCTATCTCATTCAGGAGTGGGGCCATCCTTTTCGTATTGTAGCGATTATTTGAAGAAACTTCAAAAAAATCTTCTTTCGACATTTCAATACAGGTTGTTTTTGCCATTGAGGTGAATGCGAGGTCAAAACCAGTGAACAAGCAGATAGCAAATTATATCAAATTTATGCCAAAAGCGAAAGTTGAATCATCTTCAGTTTTGTCATGAAATAGATGCACAGATACAATTCAGTTCTGTCACGCAGTAGCGGTTTTACATACTCTCATTTTTAATGTGAAAATCGCGCCAGCGAAACGTACCTAATACTAAGTGATCATCATAACGTCTGTTCGCAAGCGGAATTGAAGCCTTGTTATTGTATTCTTTTGTAGTCGTAACTTTTGTTTGAGAAATTAGTATGACCCTAGTAAAATCTGTAAAGAAACTTCCAAAACTTCCCATCTCATTTGTCGTTGCAAAAAGACATAAAAACATTGATAAATCAGACTAAAAGTGCTGTTGCCACCAACTTCATGAACGTTGTTCTTCTAAAAGTACCACAAGCAAAGCATGGATCATACAAGCCAGTCTATGCAGGCCATTGTGAAAATGAAATAGCATGAAACATTTACGGTTTGCCACAGCAGCAGTTCGAAACTTCCAAGTCAAAAACCGTCCTCATCCAACAAGTTAGTTACTAGAGATTATGCCTTTCATCTCGACAGAAACGATCACATCCCACACCTGTCGTGTATTTCTCCTCTTCAACAAAAGCGAGGTGATTACGGCACCTCGTTTCAAATCGACGTGTTCGTTTGTGGTAATCCGTCGCTGACAATCGACGTCGCCATCTGTAGGTTCGGAAGCTATGCTGTTCAACGAGACGGGAACAAATTACAAATTTTCGCAGTAGGAGAAATCCCGAAGTAAGAAGTTTGGCCGTCAACTATCTTTTGAGCAAATGCAGTTGAAATGGTTTTGTGAAACGTCTTGACAGCGCGTGCATCAAGACCCATTTACTACGCCAGGACGAAGTTGTTCTTTTGTTGCCGATACAGTTGATGCGAAATTACGAAGCACCTGGCAACACATGCGTAAAATCGTTTTTTGCGCACAGATGACATGGGAGCATGTTTTTTTTAATATTGCGTGTGAGATGTTCAGCAAATGGTGGGAGAGCAACATCCATCAACATATGAACAAGCTCTTGGTCATTTTTTGGTTGTAAGGTTGTAAAAGTAACCAAAAGCCAAGTTATGTCTGCTGTGAAACGTCAACAACTATAAACATCCAATTCAGTAAAATTTCATAACAATTGCAGTTGAGCAGAGGGAAGCAGGTTTTCAAGGATATCTCAAATAAATGAACAATGCTGCTGGTATTAAAACAAACCTACTTTCAGTGGAACAAATCATACAAAATTTTATCGCTGATTTGCGAGACCTCTCTTATACTTTTTTTTCTTCCATGTCATCGCTTTACCACTTCACTTTTCCCAAGTAATTTCTCTCTGCAAAATAGCGATTTTTCTACTGGCATGTCGCTTGTTTGGTGTGTGTCTGATCTTTAACATACGTCAATGCTATCGAAATAAATTTCAGTAAAATTTCTAGCAGTGACGCATTCTTAGCTGATAAACTGCTTCATTATTACACAGTTTTCCTTTCGATTCAACGCGTCTTTCTCAAAGTGTGAAAAACACCGCCTAGCATATCAAGCAGTTTTTCCCCAGCCTAAAAAACGATAACTTCTCAGGGCAGTTTCGCTTTCGCTTCCAGCTGTACAAACTCGAAAACGTTTACGCTTTTGCATCACCCGCTGTTACATCCGATCTGTGCGTCGCTGCTGAGAGGATGGATCCCAGCCCCGCGGACCTCAAGCGAGAAACGAGAGAACAAATAGCATCGCTGACCAACGTCTGATAGAAGAAGAATTTAGTTACTCGAAGGCCCGAAAACTTAATGTGCCGCGCTGAGTAAGTGAAGTGATAAATTATTTACTGCTCTATCGATACTTCGTTGCTGTATGTTGTTCAGTCACGATGTAGTTCGCTTACGTGTGCATCCCAGTTGTGCTGATCGTGATAACGTTCCGCGCTACGCATTTTCGTGCGACGCTCTACTACGCATAAAACAAAAATTGTTTCAGGAGAACAGCTGGGCTAAAAAATCATCTGTACACTTTTAAGTCAACGTATCAGTTTAGTCGCAGACCTTGAATCCATTGGCTTGATCGCTGTCGCTTGTTCCGCAGTAAATCATCACATTATCGTTACACTGGAGTTCACTTTTACCAGCGTCACGTGTTGATGAAAATATGACTGGATCGGAAAACGTTTTTGAAAAACTGCGAGAAGGATCTACAACAAGATTTGTGCATTTCGTGTTATTCTTTAATGCGACGTACGTTACAATATGTCACAAAATCAGATAACATTTTATTATGAGAACTATTTGTAAGGGCATTAGGAAGACACCTCCCTCAGAAACTGATCGCACCTATGCTTGATAAGAATAGGAATGACATTGAAATCTCCTGAATAGCAGTCACATACCCATAGATCTTCGAACGGTGTTCCTAGTTGATAACATAACTTACGTTTAGTCGCCCTTATCCCATAAAAAAGTTTAAAAGCAATTTCGATGCCGGTGAGGAACTTCAAACATACGTTAATATTGAACATAATTTACGTTCTGACACAGAATTCACCTTTGTGCAAGCCATGCAGCTAACTGCTGCTTTCTTTTTAAATGTTTCATAAGTTTTAAGTTCTCTGATTTGAAAAAAGCACGCTTTTTTATGTTGCGCTTACCCTTTGCAGCTAAGCAATTAACAACTCTCTCATCATGCACTAATTTTTTCTTCTTATCTCTATTAATGTAAAACTGACTGTATATTGCTGGTCTCCAAGGTGATAACCTAGAAAATAAATTAAATTTCAAAATTTTTTTATTTGTGTTTAATTTTCAGACATTTTTCTAAAATAAATTTATAAAATAAAACACTCGATCTAGGCGCACGATATGTCAAAAACACAGACCTTTATATCACAGCAGTTCTTCCGAAATTTTTTATGATTAAAATAGTTTTCGTGTCTCAGCCATTTTTTCAATTCCATTTGCATTCTGTCGTGATGCCTTGCAATTACAAAAAGTTGGGAATGGATTTTGATGCATTGGTCAACTTATTCACGACAATTCAACATTCCATTCAGGGTTTTCATTAAACGACAAGGTTCTTCTAGCGTTTCTTCACTTCAAACATAGAGTTGAAGAGGATGTGCAATCACAGCACGACTAAAAATGTCAGTGACGCATTTTCGTTTTTCTGCTCCTATCGAAATGGACTTCAGGTTTGATACCTTTTTCACACGCCAGACTCTTCCACAAAAAATATAAAGAAAAACATGACTGTAACACGAAACAGAAAACCGATTTTAGTAGAAACGTTTCAAAATGTGGCAGTACTACCAGGTTGTTCAAGTTTTGTATTATTCTCAGCAGGAATCCGGCCACATATACATGAAAGGCTAAAATGTGAAGGTTTGAATCAGTGACTAAAACTGCTGCTGCGTTCACAGTCACTCCCATTAAATGAAGTGTTTTCTGTACATGACTAAACTTATTCACGTTCTAATATTTGAAATGAACGTCTGCTTGACTGTAGTCAGCATCTGAGTATGTGTTCCTCGACATCTGAAAAGAAAGAATGAAATAGGTTGATATCACCATGCAGGAGACTGCAAAAGGTTTGACTACTTGATGTAAAAATTATTTGCCAGCCCTGACGGCACGAAACTTGACTTTCTTATAAATTTGATTAAACTCGGCGCGAATCCGCAGGAAAATGCAGCAGACCCCTGGGTGTGGGGCCACGACATTTACGGAAAAATTCTATTGAATGATTGATGTGGTTTAGTGGTTTGGTTGCGCTATCAGCCTGAATAGTTTTTCATATTTACAAATATTGCAAGAATCGCCCGCAATAAAGATTCTTAGCCTTGCTACTCCAGTGGCACTGAGCCGAATTAGAGAAGTGATGGCGGGATGCCTACTCTGAAGAAGTAAAATTTTATTTATCTTTATATTTCGTGTAGTGTCCTCATATTTCACTACGACAAAGTAAATATACTGCACGTATGAGGCTATAATACTAAATTTAATAATCTAATCTCAGTAAAGTAAAGAATGGTTCATTACTCACTTCACGTTTCAACAGTGGTTTATTTCTCTTTGAAGACATAAAATGGTCAAATGTTAACTCAGCCCCAATTGGCGCGGGGCCCTCTTAAGATGCGGACACACTGAGATAAAGTTTGTCAAATAGGCTAAACCGGCTCTGAGTGAGAGATGTTGGCTTTCAGCCTCCATCGCAACCTGCAAACGTCTAGCTGCTGGGCTGGGCTTCTTCCAATTACGCGTTCATAGTGCAATGGTTCTTCCTGAGTTTCGTCTGTAAGCACCACACTCCTGCTTCGAAAACTGTATTACTAAACCCTACCGAATATGACACCCGCCTTTTTACTGCACAGCAGTGATTACAACAGCCATTGCTAAGTTGTGTAACTGTTTCGGTTGAAGTCCCTTTAAAAGTCTTCACCACCATCACAGCTGAACATATTGTTTGCCTTTATGTTAGGCTTCAGACTGAGGTTCGTCACCTCTAATTTATGGAAATAAGAGCAACACTTTTTCTAAGCTTTTCTTGTTGAAATGACTTTTTCTAAGACTGCAAATGTTAAGGTGTACCATTGAACGAAAGAATCAAACCTTCAACGAAATCCATATTGTCTATATTCACTTTACTTGCAGTTGAAGCCATACAGCCTGAGCTATTACCCACGCAACACACTAACTGAACTATGGCGAATAACGTTGTTTTCCGATACTTTAAATTAGACATCGGTTCAAGTAAAAGTGGGTAACTTCTCCTTTGCAGAGTTATTCACTTTACCTGCCCAAATTTGATATTTTGTTGCTAAGCCCGCCTGATGACTAGGGTATAGCATGGCACTTGTTTATTAAGAATTTCCCACTGAAAATTAAACAATAGCATGAAACGTGCCACGAAATGCTCGTCGCCAATGCCAATGGGTGTCAGGTGATGTAATGACGTGCCTTTAGGGCGTTACTTAGGATCTAACGATAAGAGAAAAAGGTGCAAAGGTAGCTTTGACTCACCTTGATTTCAAACAGAGCCATTTTTAATAAGATTTTCAGTGGGTCGCAATTTTAACCTCGACACTGGACGAGTAATGTTTGCTAGTCTGCACTTCCGTCTTTTGTTTAAAGACCTTTTGACTGGGGCGGTGGGGATTGGTCTTCGCTGGGTAGGAAAATACAGGGACTGCGGTGCAATTGTCCCCGAAATAAGTATGTTAAATAGTCCTGATTTCAAGACAAACACAGACGTTTCGCACCCTGCATGAGATACAGATTTTCAGTAATCATTTCATCAATTTGTTCACTCCAAAACCACATTTCCAAGGTTGTTAGGCTGGCGATTCTTCGCACAAAAACTAAACAGTTGATACTGCTTAAAACAAAATTTTAACTCAACAACTTGCCACCGACCTGAATGTGCCACCTGTGGCCCGGAGTCCCCGTGCCTAACCCCCTTGCTACGCCACTGCTTGCAGTATTTTAAAAATTAAAGTTTGGTGAATTCGAGTAAAGTCATTTGCAACCGCGCGTCAAAAATCATACGTGGTAACATTCTATTCCTCAACAATGTAACATTCCTGTTGGTTAGAGTAGTGTGCGAGTTAAATTTTCAAGTTGTTCATCGAGGAGAGCGTCTGATATACCTTTTTCTGGTTTATAGCCGTCCTTAACAGAAAATGACCATCTAAAAATGTATATTTAATTAGTAGATCGGCATACCAAAACTCATATCTTAGAACAAAAGGTTTAGACCATTTGTTCAACGCAAAATACATCAACTGTTGTTCCAGTGCTTTCAAAACACACTGTAAGTTGCATTTGTCAAAACATGTTTTAAAATCACCGCTACTGTCCATAGGCCATTCAATGCTAAGAACGCTATAGCCTCAAACGAAGCAAGCAACTAACGAAGCAAACAGTTCCTGCCTCATCAATATGTTCCTCACTGTGATGTCTGACAAACTCACTTGATATCTATTAGGAAAAGAAAAAATTCAAATACTTATTTTATGGCAAAAACAAAAAATTCTGGAAAATTTTACAAGGGTTGGTTTGGGCAGATGTAGTTGGCATCTCTACGACAAAGCATCGTGCTTCTAACATTGTACAGATGATCGATGGGTGGAAACTCTTCTGCTCTGTTGTTGAGACAGCACAATTTACCCAGGCTGGAGTGCTGATACTTGTATACCCTCAGGTGACAAATTGTGTTGTTGAGTGGATACCACTAGGTGGAAGGGTGTGTGTGCTTGATGTTGAAGTCGTTAGACCGCCCCTGTTCTTGATTACACCCCAAACTCAAATGCACTGTACCGTGATTCCTAGAAAAACTAGTAGGTCTAATGTCGCCTGAATGTTAGAAACTAACGAATCCCCGATCCTTTTGGGAGACTTCAATGTACACTTTGGAAACTGATGTTGAGGTATGGAAGGGTGTGATTGGCCGACGAGGTAATGCTGACGTTAATAACCGAAGGTCCCTGCTGCAACTGTGCTGTAACGACGCAATGTGTATAATGAACATTTGCTTCCAGCACTCAGACTTGCACAGGTACACCTGGTGCAGAGATTCATTGTGTCAGTGGTCACTCATTGATTTCTGCACGGTCTCAACTGACCTGTTCCATTCGGTGTTGGAGCAATGCGTCAAAAGGGATGCTGAACTATCGACTGATCACTACCTGGTGGCCTTCAACTTACGTCTGGAAAATCAGCTGGGCCTATTACACAAATGTGCAGGTCGGGGAAATCCTACCATACAAATTATGAAGCACTGGCGGAAAAAAACATATAACAAAGACCTTTGCAGACAGCGTGATGTCCTCGTTCCGAGAGCTCCAGAACTTCACAGCGGACGAGCATGTCGAGTGGCGGCTGTTGAAAGCAGTTGTAGCTTCATCTGCTGCTCGGATATGCGAACGGAAACGACTTGGTGTGGCGATAAATGGCAAAAAAAAAAACCTCCTGGTGGAACCTAGAGTTGCAAGATGCTTTTCGAGCAAAGAAAGTTGTCTGCAAGGCATAGATTCAGAACAAAACCGAATCTTCTTTGCATTCGCGCTAAGCTGAAGCGTGGAAGTCCGCAACCTTCACTTTGAAAGGGTCCAGAAAGGAATATTGGGAGTAAGCCAATCAAGTGTCCCGGCAAACCATCCAACGTCTCCTTGGCAAAAGACCATACTTCTAGATCAGGAGTTCTCAACCGGGGGGGAATTCCCCACCAGGGGGGAATTTTGTATTTGCAAGGGGGGAATTTTGTTTAACATGTAATTAAATTAGAGGCCAAAGAGCTTATCAGTTGTGAAGAGTTTAGTTTCCCTTCTTAGTGTGCTGACGTAAAAGTGTTCTTTACAAACTAAATTTCTGAGGGGGGATTTTATCTGTGAATAACAGTTAAAGCGGTGTATGCGATAAGAAAGGTTGAGAACCACTGTTCCAGATAGATCCATCAAAGACCAAATTGGTGTCTTCCTTAGCAATGAAGAGTACGTCTTTACCAGATGTAGACAGTGTTTCAAAGATTTTTTGAACCCAGTCACTACCACACCATCGGACAGACAGGAGGTATATTTTGGGGAGGAAAATATCATCAATGCAGCGAAAGTCTTCCAAGCTGTCAAAACAGAAGGCTGCCGGTTTGCAGATGCGATGTCATCCGGCCTGAAATGTTCAGAGCCTTGAATCGAAGAGTTCTTTGGCTGACTCGTGTGTGTCAAGTGGTCTGAGGTTCTGGAAGGACACGGAAAGATTGGCAAACTGGGGTGATCATCTCCATAGAAAAGAAGGGGTACGGGAGGCATATTTACAAAATGTAACATTATTCGCTTAATAAGAGAATTTTCAGCCAATCACAGCGCGGAATGACGTTCCAGATCATTGATGAAGCCAGTCTAGCCACGCCCACCTAGCAACGAGTTACTTGTATGAAACAACAGCGGCCATTTGAGAGAAATTTTGCATTTCAGAACTTTTTTAATTTCTGGTTCAACGGTACCTGAAAACCTTTGTAAGTTCGTTAGTCCAGAAGTCACGCATTCTTTCAAACTGAGACCAACACTTTGGCATTACATGTTTAGTGATGCAACAAAGAGCATTGTCTGTCTTCAAAAAAAGAGCCGCACTGAGATGCTGACAGTTTGACAATGTTGCCATTTTAGCTGATTTGCTGCTAGGGCTGTAGCAGGATTTTCTCGCTGTTAACTGTAAAATTTTCGCAGTTAACAATTAGCTATTTTTCTAGCAGTACGTTAAAAACTGCTTGGCAGGTTTAGCAGGTAACAACTTCCTGACCAAAAATATTTTGCAATAGTTTTTCGCGATGAAAATATTTACTGCACTTTCTACATCAAAAAATATCATCTTTATCTTCTTCATGACCTTTAAACTGGGCAAAATAGGGGACCAGTCACAACCACCTACTTTCAATTTTTTTGAAATTTTTATTATGACACAACGAAGCTGCTTCAAGCAGATAATTGTGTCAAAACAAAAAGTAACTACCGTTTGTGAAACCATTTGCATTATTATTCACTGCATAATTATTACATGCATCACCTTTGAAAAAGCGTGTTTTCACTGTATTCGAATATAAACCTGCTGTACATATACAAGTTCAAATTTAGCAGACGCTAACAAACAGCACTGAGAATAAATACATCATGCCTGGGTTTTTCTTTCGGTCGTATAGACCAAAATTATTTTGAAATGACCAAAAAAAATTTAGTCATATAGGCTAATGAACATTGTTACAGCGGAGTTTTCATACAGCTATGAGACAAAGTCCGAGATGCCTCATGGCCAAAATGTCTCTGCAAGAAATGACCGAAATGTCTCAGAAAAAAACAGATCACCTGAGCAGTGGTTTAATAAGAGGTGTAAATGAAGGAGCAAAACTTAGCAAAATGCTAAAACACACAGCCATATTCTCAATTTTAGTGGTTATGGCCGTGTGTTTTAGGATTTTGTTGGTTCATCGCTATGTTTGATGCGAGATTTCTTTTTCGCTTTCGTCCAGCTTTTATGCAGCTTGGCGGTCTGCCTTTAGCGAATGGTGCACATCCTCTGGGTTGATGTGCTCTTCGTCTGGAAAGGGCTGTTGGCTGGCACCTAATCTTACGTCCGAAGTTCTTGTACACAGCGGACGTTTTTCCAAAGGCATGCAATGCTGATAATATTTGAGGGCCTGAGTGCATAGCAGAAAGGGTGAAATTTGCCTTTTGCAGAGCGTTCATTGCTTCCCGTGAATGTAGCATTTGCTCCATTTTTACGTTTAATGTTGAGCAAAAGTTTTCCAGCTGTTGCTTGTTTTCCTGATAATAATCTGGGACCTCACTTTGTGTATTATCATCATTTCTGTCTTCATTTTCAGTCTCATGTTCTCTTGCAAGCCCGCTGACGGATGCTTCATCCGTATTCTCGCAAAGTGATGTGGTTGAGCACGTGAAATCATTGCTTGCATTGTCAATGGGGCTGTTTGCATTAGCAAAGAAGCTTAAGGATGGAGCTTTTTCAAGCCCAGCTGTAATGATCGCGTATCATCTTCTTTCCTCGGGCGAGCCTCGGTACAACAGGTCACTCTGTATGTGATTATGGATTAAAACACTTTTCAAGTGTTTACACATATTGCCTGTTGCACCTGAGTGGCAAGAGCAAGTACCACGTTCTGTGTCGACGCTATAAACGACGTCAATACTGGACTCGCTTTGAACTGCAAACTCATAGTCTGCAACTTTAGTCATGTATGATTCCCCAAGGGTGGAGGTTCAAAAGACACGCATCTCCGTCGGTTTAGCACCACATTTAAAATCCGGCTCTCAAAGTATTTGCTGTAGACTTCCACAGTGAACTGAAGCAGCTGGCAAGTGTTGTATGCTAAACATGTAATGCCAAAGTGTTGGTCTCAGTTTGAAGGAATGCGTGACTTCTGGACTAACGTGCTTACAAAGGTTTTCAGGTTGAACCACAAATTAAAACAGTTCTGAAGTGCAAAATTTCAGTGCCGCCCCATGGGTAAAATTCGGTGATACTGGGCATGCACCAATCCAGCGCCATACAAGTAACCAGCAGAGCAAAAGCCCTTCTCAAATGGCCGCTGTTGTTTCATACAAGTAACTCGTTGCTAGGTGGGCGTGGCTAGACTGGCTTCATCAATGATCTGGAACGTCATTCCGCGCTG
>JGI24159J19872_10002337_pt1 | contig 22455 bp, 17 predicted proteins | sample Ectturendosymbi4_FD_19872 | JGI IMG/M metagenome (IMG submission 19872) | reverse complement strand
CTTCGATCCGTTGAGAGAATCCCTGCCACTACTGTTTTCCGCAAATGTTGACATTTACTGAAAGAACTATGAAACAGGAAAAGGGAGAATTGATGAACTGTCACACCATCAAAGAAGTTGTGTTTGGAACAAGGAATAATAACTAAAAATTAGCTTCATTGCACGCTTCCAATGTACGTTGAAAGTCTAGGCCTTCTGGATTTTTTGTGAACTGTTGCGCTCTGTTTAAATCGCGCGGGTTCTCTCTGGCATATGTCATCGTCATCGCACACGTGTCGTGTGTTATCTCCAGAGGAAAAGAGCCTTTGTTAGACCGCTGCCAAACGCAGATTTTCCCTAGCAGTGACTGGTTTATGAGGCTCTGGAGAGGTCAGCCTTTCAGCTTCGAAAAATGTTTAGTAATGTTGTTGTAACTTAACTAGCCACAGTTCGTGTGTTTTTCTTTACTTGTTTTCAAGTGCCAACATAACATTTCGCCTGTAAGATTTGTCTTACATTTACAGGACTGATGATGCGTTGGAAAGCGCAAAACTAGTTTCCCCGTCAATAAACTGTGACTGATTTACTTGCCCCCATCTTTGTGGCCGTTAACTTTGACAAGCTGTATCTCATGACGTGATAGTGACATCATGACCAAATGTGTTGTGCGACCTTCTCTCACCACCAACTTCAATCGATGACGTCATCACCCGGGAAGTTGGGGAGGGCGAATTGTACACTAGACCCAGAATTTTAAATATTTTTGGTGTTGCTTGAAAAACTGTGAGGACTTTCCTGATGAATGCTATTATTACTAGGCTTACTTTTGTAAATGATTTTGCAGTTTTGAATGACCCAAAAACTGGATGCTATAATATTTGAAATAGCAAAATGCATCGAGAAGATCAAGATGACTCATGGTTTGATTCTTAAATTCTGGGAAGAAGAAACCCATGCCATGTGCATATTGCTTGGGCATTGGAAAATTTTTTCCATGGGGAAATAGTGGATTTTTCCAGAGGTTGCCAAAAAGATTTTTCTAAGGGGGGCAAAAAGTAGTGGGAACTTTATTTTTCCTCTCAAAACTAAGCGAACAAGACTTTACTGCTGAAAATGGAAAAGAGAAAAATCAACTTCTAATCCAGGAGGTTGAAGGCCTGAAATGTAGTTGTTGAAAAAACTAGGTCGTGAAAACAATGTTTCAGTTGAACGGTTGTTTTTGTCGACATGTCGATGGTGTTGCTAATGCTATGGGCTTACCTACAGCACCGCTCATAGTTGACATATGCATGAACTATGTTATAGTAGATCAGGCCTTGCCTTGGTGGATGGTGACACCAGTGGACCTGCTTTGCCACTGTATGCATGATGATTTGTTTTTGCTATTTCCTAACCAAGACCCTCTCAATAGGTTCTTTACCAATATTTAATCTATTCACAAGAAGATTGGCTTTACCAAAGAGCTAGAAACCAACAACTGCCTCTACTTTCGTGATTTTTTAATTGAGAAATCATCAACAGGTTTTATTATTTCTATCTACATGATACCCATGCATTCAGGTCTTTATATTCAAAATGGTCTACTTTTGTTCCATTGCACAAGAAACAAAACTTTGTTAACTCTTTCCTCCGCCACACTACACTTATGACATCACCAGTTCCTATGAACTAGCTCATATAGAATTTATGAATATTAAGTGGATGTTATTTCACAATGGCTACCCTCAAGAATTTTTTGGACTGTTCCATTAGCAATTCTTAAACAGAAAACATGGTGTCACACAGCAGCGTGACTCACTGACTAAACCCTCTCCCGTCCTTCACCCAAATATATTTCATTACAACTGCTGTATTTCAGTTGTGTATCTAACAACATATGGCAGGAACTCAGCAGTTTTATAAGATGCGAAGCTGTGGTAAATGTGAAGGTGCATTGCTTTCAAAATACCTGAATGCTTGAAAGCTGGTTCTCAGTTAAGGACCAGCAAGACTTACACAACTGTTATAATGTTGTTTATAGGCTTACATGCTCACGTGGTGCCTTTTATGTTGGGCAAATGCAACACAATTTAATAAATCGTTTAGAATAGCATTGAACGTCATTAGAAGAGCATCAAATGCTGAGCTTTGGCAGAGGAGCCACACTGTCTCTAGCACACCGTGCCATGGAGCCTGGACATCTGCTCCACTCAGCGTTCATTTGTCCATGGAATGCAAATGCACCGCGGCTCAAATCGAGACACCCATTTGTACCCGCTGCATAAGATCTCATGAGTTCATCTGACAACAACAAGATACGTGCGACGCAGTGGGCAGATCACCAATGGAATGCGGAGTGGGTAGACAACCCCAGAAGACTCCACATTTTCATCTCTGACACCGGCACCTCCCCCCAGAATGACCCTCCCAAGAAGAGTCTGGGTCCAGCTTAACCGCCTCTGCACGGTGTTGGACGTTTCCGCTCCTGCTTGTACAAATGGAGTATGGCCTCCTCTGCGGCCTGTGAGTGTGGCGCAGAAGAACAAACTGTCAACCATGTTGTCCTCCAATGTCCAATCCATCAACCTCCTTATGGACTACATGGCCTGATGGTTCTGGACGATGAGACAACCGAATGGCTGCTCAACATCTGCCTCGAGATCTAGTGCGGCCAAGCAGTGGTTTGAACAACTAGCTCAAAAGAAGAACATCATTAAGCTTGTCAGTCTGCACTCTGCAGGCACTTGCAAGCCAACCCAGATAATCGGATTGAATTTCACAACCCCAAGGTCATTGGCAGTGACAACAACTGGCAGCAGCTGCAGATTCTTGAATCTTTATTGATTCAAGAACACAAACCAAGGTTGGAATGCAAACATCCCATCCATGTCTCTATGCATATTTAACTTGTAACAGAGTTACATGCCTCACCCATGACGTCATGTGTCATCACCATTGGCACATATCAAGCTGAGTCACATGACTACCTCTGCTTTGTGCCACTATTTCACTACCATAATCAGGGTTACCACATAGTATTGAAAGTATTGATAAAGTGTTGAAATTGGTGAAATACGCACTAGGTATTGAAAAAGTATGGAAATTCTAAAAAGAAAAGAAATTTGAAGTATCTGAACAGAATTTTACTGAAGGCAAGGCACTTTATTATTTATGCAGTGTTATACAATGTACAAAATTGAGTTTCATGATGAAGAATTTCAAAAAATGAAAAGAAATAATGGTATTCAATGTTTTAAATTTAGCATTGGAAAGGTATGGAAAAAGTATGGAAAATGATTTTTAAAATTGTGTGGGAACCCTGCATAACAGCCTTCACATTTTTCACAGTGCTTTTCTCCTGACTGACCATAAAAACTTGCAGCAAGATCACTGCAGTTTAATTTGCAATTGCACTGATGATGGTAACAGAAGTTACAGAAACATCTGCAAAATGTCATTTATATCATTTTCTTTGGCTGTTATTTTCATTACAAGGCTATTCAGCACTTGCACTTTTCGTGTACCAAAGTTGAGTTCAATGCATTAAGAACTTTGTGAGTTATTCATGTTTTTATCGAGTAATCAGACTCTGTTCCTTGTGCGTCGGACTAACTGTTGCTGCAAGTGGCTAGCAACATGCTAATTTCTTGGGTTGAGTAGGTTGTTGAGTAGAACGCAATAACTTCTCTCATGCTTGGTCTTTTACAACCAAATTTTAGACGAATGTTCTTGTGAAAATAAATCTTACCTGATAATTTGATGTCAATCAGACAAGTACATTTTGAGACTTTGAGTTATTTAATTTTGAGTCTAGCTGTTGGATGAAAACAACCCAAAAACCGTCCAGATTAGACTGAATAATCGCGTGGACTTCATGCCACACCAAAGGTGTTAAAATGTATGTTTTGTTGTAATTAAAATATAATTTACAATGCCTCAGTCAGTTATCCACTTTCTGTCTTTCTTCACTAACCATTGTGGCAACCTTCAAAAGAGGCTTTGATAATAAACAAAGCATTGTGTCATCTGTGAAAAGCTTATCTCAAATTTAGTAGAAGAAGCAATCATTTACATGTTTAAGAATAACAATAGCAATAAATTTAAGCTGTGGGGAGAGGCACAAGCGAATTATGCAAGACCAATCTAAATTCCTTGATGTCAACATACTGCTTGAAGTTATCTAAATAACATTGGCCATTGTGGTCTCAATACTGTACCTTTTTTCAATGATAGGTGATGATGGAGTTATTGTAAAAATGCCATAGGATTTCAATTACACTATAGGCTTTTGCTTTTCATTTCTTATACGACTTTGTAAAACTTCTAAATTTAACTCTGTGGAAATAATGTTTTATATTTTGTTTGTTTGTTTTTCAGTACTGTAAGACACTGAAATAATCAAATGCTATAGATGCCTGTTCAAAGATTAGTATAAATAATATATGTAATGTGTGTCATTGCATAAGTTTTGGCATTCTGCTTGTTTGGTGCATATTCTTTAAATATAAAACTTAGATGGGCCAAATAAACACTAGTAACCACCAGTTATGACTACAAGTTTCACACCAGCTCAAGATGAGGTAATTAGCATACCTCTTCCTTTAGAGAAAGATTCATACGTCAAATCTGAAGATTGTAGAGTATGGATCGGCAACATGGATTCTTCATTGACTGAGTAAGGATGTGGTCATGAAGCATGGATTTGAAAGTGTGCAGTTGGTTATGGCATGATCCTCATGAAAACAAAAGTCCAGCGCTCATTTTTAGCCCTTTAAGTCCCGCATGCACCACTTTTTATGCAAACTTTGCAACACCATAACTCACTAGCTGATTGAGCTAGAGAGCTGTTCAAACCTTCTATGGATTTGGCAAGTCTTCTACAGTACTTAAGGTTAAGTTTTTTTTCTTTTCGGGTTTGGGCTGGGTGGGTGACATCAAAATGGGGGCATGTTTTCACTTTTTTGGCCAAGTTTACCTGGCCCTGAGCGCCAACCCAACGAGCCATTTTTTGGTCATGTTTTTTTGGAAACTACGCTAAAATCCAAGTCTCTAGAACCATTGATTGGCTTTCTAGCATATCTGGAGCCAAAAGTATGTCTCAAAGACCTAATTTGTGACAAAAATTGAAAAGTTCCATGCAAGGTAAATTTGCTCCTTCAGTGCAAATTTTAGCCAGCCATAACTCGGCAGCAGGTTGAGCTAAAGAGCTATTCAAACCCTTTAAAGAAATGTGACGTCTTGTAGTTTATAATGAAAAAAAAAAATTTAAAGTTTAGGTTGGGTTTGGGGTTTTTGGTCGATGAAGTCATAATTGGAGTATGTTTAGTGGTTCGTTTGATGATGTCATCGGCCGATCCAATGAGCTGATTTCATGGCTAAAAGCTTTTTTGAAAAGTAGGTTATAATACAAATCCTTACAACCCTTGATCAGCTTTCTAGTGTTTCTGATACTAAAGTTGTAGCCAAAAAATTGCAAATATTTCAGGAATTCCCTTGGAGATTATTGGGGATTTCCCTAATTAATTGCAGATTTTTGGCCATAATTTTGGAACCAGAAATGTTAGAAACTTAATCAAACCCTTTAAAGGCTCATATTATAACCTAGTTTCCAATAACTTGAGTCAAACAATGGCTCTTCGCGTTGGCGTCCAGGGCCTGATGACGTCATCCAAATATAACACATATATGCATAAACATACTCTCATACTGTAAACATCAACAAAAAACTTGAAATCCAAAAGTTAAAAATTTTTTTTATTCTTAGGTACAAGACTTTCTGAGTCTTTAGAGGGTTTGAACATCTCTCTAGCTCAACCGGCTGCCGAGTTGTGGCCTTTAGCAAAAATGGCCATGGTTACCATTTGTGGGACTTGCAATTTTACCCAGTTTTGTTTTTTGAGCCATAGTTTTGGCTCCAGATATGCTAGAATGCCAATCAAGGGCTCGAAAGACTCAGATCATAGCCTAGTTTCCAAAATATGGCTTGTTGGGTTGGGGGCCAGAACCAGGTAACCTAAGCCAAAAACTTGCGATAACATGCCTCTATTATGACATCACCCACGGAGAACCCAAAAAGAAAAAAGAAAATTTAAACAAAACTGGAAGACTTGCCAAATCTGTAGAAGGTTTGAACACCTCTTTGAACACGATCGGCTGGCAAGTTATGGAGTTGCAAAATTTGGTCAAAAAAGTGGCCTGTGTTGGACTTCAAGGGTTTGAAAACTCAGCATAAATTCGCAAGCAATTGACAATGACGGCTGAAGTGTCTATGACAAAATCTTTAATTTTGTTTGAACTCATCATAATGAGGTTGAAAGATTGAAAGAAGTGGAAGACTGCATACCATAGCTTTTTNAATGCTTTGAATCCTTTAATGGTAAAAAATATACCCATCGGTTGGGTATTATTAGTTGTTGCAGACATTATGAGAGTTTTTGGACACTTTCACGTCTGGTCTAAATCGAGCGATTTGTGCCAAAACAATCGAGTCACAAGTGGCTTTGCACGAGTGTAACTCTGGTGCTGAAAGTGGTAGAGAGCTCAAAAGACTTGGCAAGTCTTGTAGTTTGCAATGAAACAAAATTTTTGGTTGGGGGNTGCAGTTTTTTTTGTGAGTGATGTCATAAGTGGAGGACTTTTAGGCCACCTGGCCCTGGGCCCAAACCGTTAGATGGTAGTAATTCGCTGAAGTTTTTATTGGAAAGTAGGCTTCAATCCGAGTCCTGGTACTTTGGATGACCTGCTAGGGTTTCTGGTTCAAAAGTTATGATCTAAAGTAATAAAAATATTTGATTAATTAGTTAATTAGATAATTAATTAATTTGTTTACTTTAGATCATAACTTTTGAACCAGAAAAGCTAGAACGTCGATCAAAGGCTCAAAAGACTCTGATTTGAGCCCAGTTTTCAACAAAAACTTCAGCGAAATACTTCGGCCTGGCGGTTGGGCCTAGTGCTGGGTTCAAGCAAGCGTGAAAAAAATACTTAAGTAAGAAGTAATTTTTGAAATATTACTTAAGTAATTCAAGTAATTTTTAAAAAGTGCTTAGAGACAATATACCATATTTTAATCACCTTATTTATTACACATCCATAAAGAAGAATTATTTGCACACAAAGTATCTACGTGCAAAGCACAAAGAATCAGTAATTTCATCACTCAACGATGTCCTCAACTTTGAAATAGACAGTCCAGCAACACTGAAACACCTTTCTGCTTCAACAGAAGAAAGTGGAAGTGAGTTTAGACAAGACTTCAGGCTCTTCAAGACTTTGGGACATTCCTCTGTTGCTTCCTAAAATGTCATTTCTGTTTTGATGTGTGTCAAAACATTTTCTTGAACGCGATCCAAATGATCTTCTGGCTGGCATAAAATGTCATTGAGCTCTTCCGCTTCGGACTTCTTCATAGGAGGCTCCTCAGTGATGTCATGTTCAAGATTTTCAGCACTCTCATCAATAGGGCCATTGGGAAAAAGTTGTGAAACAACACTTGTGAAATAGTATCACTCACTGTGTCAACAAAATCTGCATTGCAATCATCTGGCAATGTTACTTGCCAAGGTTCGTCATCATCAGAGCTCTCGCAAATGTCATACTCATGAGCTTCTGCTGCTTCATTAGTGTCCTCTTCATTGTGACGTTTCTTGTATAAAACATCACAAACTGGGAGATGAAGTCCATGAGGATGGCATATTTGGAGGATGATGGCAGAAAGCTTCTCTGTTTGACCATTACTAAAGCACCATCTGTTACCATGCCAACAATATGATCCTGCAGGGTCAATCCAAAATCTTCCGATCGCTTCTTTACAAGATCAAGACCACTCTCTGCTGTCATTGATCCCTTGATTCTCACCATGTCAAGTGATTGTACTGTGGCATCATTCAGGTGCAAATTCAGGCCGATGTACCTTTGGTTTTCGATTGATGTCCACTCATCCAAGGAAATGGAAAATCTGTCTTTATTGCTGATTTGCGCAGCCAATTCTCGCTTGAAATTTGTCTTGATTTTGTCTGAAAGAAAGAAACATCTTTTTCATGACCTTTCTGGATGTTGGAATCTTGAGGCCTTGATCAGCCCAACCATTTTGAATGTCCTTGCTTTTCTCAAGCTTCTACATTGGCAATAAATCCACAACCAACAGTCTTGCAAGGACAACCTCAGCAGAAACTTTTTTCTGCAAGCATGAATGAATTGTAAGCTGTTTCTGTTTAAATTTTGCATCAACTTCCTTTTGCTCAGAGCTTTTTTGCAAACTGATGCCCTCTTTCTTCTGTAAGTGATATATTGGAGATGTAGTGACTTGCTCTGGATTGAACTTGGCTGAGCAGCATTTCACAACTGAATCATCGCTTGACTTAACAAGAACATGTTTCCAAACCTCTGACTTCTTGCCAGTAAGCTTTTTCCAACCACTTGAGTTTGACATGATGGATTTAATTTGCTAATAATCTTTGAAAACAGACACCATTTTTCAAAACAAATGAAATGACATGGAAAATTCTAAATCAAAGCAAAACAAGCATGTCCAGTAGCTGAGATACATTTGTAAACAAAAAAACTGGTTGATCCTACAGTGCTACTGTACCAGTTTTCCAATGCAAAAATTGACAATTTAAAATTACTTATTCTCAAGTTGTCCAAAAAATTACTTTAGTAAGTAAAAAGTAAAAATTTTACTTAAATACTTACTTACTTGAATCCAGCTCTAGTTGGGCCCTAGGCCAGGTAACATGAGCCAAAATGGCCCAAAAACTACTTCATTTATGATGTCATTCACAAAAAATCTGCAACCCCCAACCAAAAGTTTTTTTAGTGCAGACTAGAAGACTTGCCGAATCTTTTGATGGTTTGAACAGCTCTCTAGCACAATCGGCGGAGGAGCTATGGCGTTGGCAAGGCAACTGACAACTGCTGGTTTTAGGCCAATTTCATAGTAGGAATATACCGTACCCTGGCTCTCAAGGTGTTAAGATAATAATGCTTATGTTTAAGCTTTTTGTAAGGATATTTTACCAAATGTAATTTTTTCTGTCTGCCAGTTGGTGATGCAAACTTTTTGAAGCAAGTTTTGCACGCAAATGTTATGTGGCTTTGTTGTATACTGCTCAAAAAAGCTGAAAGATGAAACATGCCAATATGATTTGAAAGGTTCTCATGCACCTTATTTTGCCTATATAACATGCACCTTATTTTGCCAAAAATATCTGTTCAGGTACTCACTGCTGCAACTGCTAAGACGCTGTGGAAAAATAAAAGACCTTGACTTTTTGTTTCATAAATCTGGTCCACTTCAAGGACAATGTAGAGGATTTAGTTTTGCAACTTTCTACTGTAAAGAGGTAATAGTGTCCTGTTTATGTATTCAAAGTGGTTCAATACTGCATGATTATAAAGATGTTCAATACAGCACTGCAGATTTAGCTTTATTTACAGTTGTTGGATTTGATAGTAAGACTATTGTAAATAATTCATTCGTAAACACACATTTTGGTACCAAGAAAGTTTCAATGGGTTTAGAGCAGTGGTTCTTAACTGGGGTGTGCGTCTCCCCAGGAGGGCGCAAGACCTTATGTGCTCTGCAACATGGAAAGTTTCATAAAGAAATTAACCAATTAACACATTTACTCATACAACTTGTTTGTTGTTAGGGGGCTTGACACAAAGGACAATTACTCAAAGGGGCGTAGCAGAAAAAAGGTTAAGAAACACTGGTTTAGAGTATTTTGATGTTACTAAATCTGAAAATGACATTGGTTTTTCCAAATTATCTCAATATTTTTTGAGATAATCCATATTTTTGTTTGAAAAAAGTGCTAAATACAACTGCTCATCGTGCTGTTGTTTGTCAGTTACTTTCCACCAGACTTTGTTGATGTTGAGCCTTCACTGCATTTGTTCTCTGGGCTAATGGCCTTGAAGTGCGTTTGTTGTCAATAAAATCTGCACAGTAAATCCCTACAAATCATTACTCCATTGAATGGTCATTTTTTGCTCTATTATGTATGCTTTAGACTTGCTTTATTTTTCTGGCAGGTGACCTTTCTGATTTTTTCTGACAGGTGAAAGTTTACTGCTCAGGGAACAAACAAACAAGTTACTGAAATGGCACTCAAAAATATATGTGCAAATAAAATGTTTGCTTTCGCTGCTCTTGCCTTAGCCTTTCAACTTTTCCGCTATAAGCTTTGTGCTTGCATATTTCAGGACTGAGAATTTGTAATTTCATGTGAAATTGATGTCCTGTTAAAAATTTGCTGATTGAATCCTTGCTTCTCCCATTGTGGGGAGTACTTGAATACATGTGTGTAAGTTTGAATCATCACAAAAAGATTAAAGCAGAGGACAGTTGACTTATTCCTCGGAAGCATACAGAAAACCTGGAGCTTTTAGCTGTACATAGTATATGTATACTGTAAACAACTAAGATGCACATAATTTCAACTTGTCTAGATTTTCCCTTTTCCAAGTTGGTCAGTTTGACTGTATAGCATAGTCAAACCTGTTTGAACTGAATTAATGCAATGTTGATAAAATGCAGCGGTTGTAAGGGATAAATGCTTAACTGGCCATGTGTACATTTGGTTGCATTTAGTGCAATTTGTAGGCAATATATTTGGATGGTGCAAATTTTGTTTTAGCGCAACTTGCTGTAATACAACCTGAGAATATTTTATGGGTACAGTTTACTTGCTGAGAATTAAGCATTAATTCTGAATTAATTGACTGGATTTTTGTCAGAATAGTCTTATATTTGAAATTCTCAGAACAATATAATAATATTTGTGTTTTTTGCTGGATACTAGTCTTTATTTTTGACCTATACTACAAAAACAGTGTAGCCAAAACAATACATTTCAGTTTTTTTGATAATGTACCAAATTACAACAACATGAAAGACTGTCTTGTTAGGTCAAGTCATTCCTTTTTATGGGTGATCTTCTTTATTCTGTCTGGTTTTAGTAGACTACAATATGGGGAAATGGAGCAAACAACAATTGTAACTTCCAGATACAACTGTGCTGACCAATTACAATCCACCTGTAATTGACTTGATTTTTTCGTAATTTGATGTGAGATAAATGTGGATTTTGCAGGATGCTGAAAATACTATCAAAGCATTAAATGGAAAGTTAGTATTGTCCAGGCGCCTTCAAGTGAGGTGGGCACATGAACAACAGGATGACAGAAAGTCTGTTCCAGTCAGCTTAAACCTTAGTTCAGACATAATTCACAGTTCCAAAAGCTCGAGTTCTACATGTGGATCTCATTCAAAGTGAGCACTGGTGTAATTTTTAGCTGTATTGTCTCATACTGGTAGTCTGCCTCTGGTGTTAGAAACATTATCATGTACAACTTTGTGTATCTAACAAAACGTGTTTTTGTTTATGAGTGTTTTTCATGTGGATGTCATAGGTTGGTTGAGTGTCAAGATTCTTAGAATTTGATATTTTCCTAAGTTTCCACTTGTGAAAACTGTAGCTTACATTCCATAAAGGTTATTTAAAGTTGTGCCTATTTTAGAGCAAATTTTGGTTTTGTTTTTTACTTTAATTTTTCATGGTTTTAAATAAATAAATTAGGTCAGGGGTAGGCAATTAGCAGCCCACGGGCCAAATGTGGCCCACCACAGCGTTTTCATTTGCCCGCAGAAGCATTCAGGAAGAATCTTCAAATCTCAAATTTCTTCCAAATCACACTAAATATTAGTGCTGAGGCTACCATTAAGGGGAGATTGCTTCTATTTCCATTAGAAGGTACGGCTTTACACTAAACGCAACATTCTCAAAGTGGCCCCCGAGTCAAATTAATTGCCAACCTCTGAATTAGGTTATTATTGACAACATACTGTAATTACTGTTAAGTTAAATGCTTAAATAGGTGATGAGTTTTTTGAATTTAATTAAACACAGATCTTGGTAACATCCGCAAAATATGGAGTATTATTTGAGGTGTGTTTTATTTACACTGTGTTTCTTAACTTTGCCATTGTAGCTTTGTTGTTTTTTCGAAAACAGAAGGTGTAATTCTGTAATTAACATATTCAACTTCCGAATATATTTCTTTCAAACAGTGTTATGTTATCTATTGCTACTCACTTTCAGACTTACGATGATCAAGTCGATTGAACAGAAGTTGAAAGACATGGAAAAAAAAGAAACAAAACTCTCTGTTAACATCCAACCACCACCTTCTATGCATCCTTTACTTAAGCAGTCAAAGGCAAAAGCTGCTGCTCTGGAAGCACGAAAACAAGCTTATCCATACAGAAAACATTTCAAAAAAAGAAGATGATATTCTTTGTCAGATTTTTATTAGTCATTGCATCAGTGGAACTTCTTCACACTGATCATAATCTCACTCATTTCACTTAATTGGTTTTGGAACTGAATGGATTTGGAGCAATTTTCAGTGGACTTACAAAGTGAGGCAGTCAAATGGGAGGCCAAGCAAGCCATTGCATTCTTATACTTACTTATCTAGAGAATCTCCAGTTGGGGCCTGTGTGAGTCCCAAGAAGCATAAGCTTGTCTCAGCTCTCAGATTAAATATTTTTCTGTGTTGGCAGACGATGCGCTGAGCATAGGTATTAAGACTCACAAAAGAAGGCAATGGGCTGAGCCAGATGGTGATGTTTGCGATGTTTTTAGAAGTTTCTAAAACTAACTTTACTGAGCTTGTATCTTACGTCAGTGAATGAAGTTGGAAGGAGAGTCTACAATACGTATAAGCCTGAAATGGCAGACCACTACACACAAACGTGTAAAAAACGTTGATATGGCCTGACGTGGTACATAAATGGTCTGTCGCGGAGTTTTGAATGTACTGAATTATGTGCAATTTAGCTAAATGGTAAAATTCTTTGTTTGTCTTTCATGGAACAAGGACATATTGGATACTTGGCATTTCTACAGTTAAAATCTTTTTAATTTCAGTGATATTATTGGAATTCTCTTTTGTGGTTGTTGATGTGCTGGCTATGCTTGAAGGTTGCAACCATTCTTTTTTTAACTTCACGCCATCTCCATGTGTAGCCTATATTGCAAGGTAATTTCAGCGTAGGTTAAAGATCCGACATACAATTTCATTTCGTGGGATTCGAACATCGAATAATAATGGAATTACAGCGAATGTGTGTATTTATGTATGTTTTGTTTGTTGTAACTATTCACTTACTTCGTTTTTATGTCCACTATCACGCGACAGGAAGAGATTGTAAGTTAGTCAAGCAATGGTATGGGTGACGGTTGTGACAACAAACATGACCTACGTACTGTGCAAAGCTTAGAATACATAAAATATAGTGTTGATGAAGATAAAGCGTCCATAGCTTTCAAAAGAAGAAATGGAAAGCTCTTGGCACCCGGAAAAGATGGAAGAGTAATCAAAGAGTCAAATAAATGTAAGTGTTCAAGGCGTGCGTTGGTCTTTCAACCCTTACTGCACGTTTAAGTTGGGTATATGCGAACAGCAATTAATGTTTCCAGTAAGTTTCATAGTTCTTGGTGTTGTGTAGTGTTGTTTTCGTGACTTGTGAAAGCTATCATGTAAATCTTTTTTTTTTGAAAAAGAAAAAAAAGCCCTATTAGAGTGCTACTGCTGCTTGCAGATCCTGTTATTGCGCATGCGCAAGTCGTTGTAATTTGCGTTGTTGCAGCTGATTCCAGACAGGTTGGCGGCAACGCAGTGGCCGTCGACAACATTCGCCAACAGATCTTCTCTCATCTACGTCCCAGTCAGTCTCGTAACAGCGCAACGCAGAACACAGTGAGTTTTGAAACGAAAGTAAGAATAAAGTTGTTGCTTTAATCGTTTTATGACATTCGAATAGAAGTACCGATCAACCCGGATCAAGTCACAGGGACGGAATTTATCGGAGAAATGGTCAACCTGCGTGGAAAGTTTGTCCAACTGATGAATGCGTTTGTGTGTCACCTGCGACTGGTGGATACTGTTGGGCCAGTGTCCACGTAGCGAACGTTGTATACAATCACTACACCTGTCAAGAAGGTTTTGTAAATTTCGCTCCAATCGTTTGATTTAGGCTTGAATGAGGCAGGACCCTGTTACTTCTGTAGTACTTCTTCCCAGGGCTGTGGAGCCGGAGCGCAAATTTCAGGCTACCGCTCCAGCTCTAGACATATAAATTTTTTGGCTCCAGCTCCGGCTCCAATATCTAGAAGTTTTGGGCTCCGGCTCCAGAACAATTTGGTCCATTGAAAACCAAAAAACATTGTAATATGGGTAAAACTCGCTTTTCCACAAACTAAGTCTGTGGAACCGGAACCCAAATTTCCGGCTCCACCATCCAAATTTTTTGGCTCCGGCTTCCGCTCCAGCCATCCAAAACCGCTTGGGCTCCGGGTCCGGCTCCACAGCCCTGGTTCTTCCTGAACTAATCGCTGTGTGTCCTCATCTCACTGGAAGGATTCATCGTGTGCATTGCGGTAAAAGTGTTGTAGCAGAAAAGTACAAGGCTTCTGAAACCGCAAATAAGAGTTAACTCAACATTTGGCATAGTCCAAGGTACACTTCCTTAGTTACACCTTTGTGTCGTAAAATGCAGTGAAATTATGGGTTTGCTGTTTATGCCAGACTTTTGCTGCGCAAGTGCTGTTGAAGGACTCTGCCGAGTTGTAACTAGTTCTTTTTTGCGTCAAAGCAAACACTGTAAAACTACGACGCAGCTTTAGGAGTGCGTACTACAGAGTGCTGTACCTTTACATTGCCAATTCCTATCACGTATATTTTCGAGCTGCCTTGCAGAATATTTGTGATCTTTTTGTGTTGGGACTTAAAAATTAGAAATCCGTTACTCTCTAAAAGCTTTCCGGAGATTCTTGAAAATATTCGCCAGTCTCTGTGTGAGAAGCTCTCGTTGTTGAAAGATGAACATGGTGATTCCGTTGGTCACTAGCAACTGCCCTGATAAAACCTTTAGGCTGAAGACTAGTTCAATTACTTTTTATGTGGATAAAAATTTGTGTAAATTTCAATTGGAAAGGCTATCACCATTAAATCACCACGCCTGGGAGGCTTACACACTTTTTTTAATAATTACACCTGGTAGGTTAAGATCACATGCAGCCAAATACCTTGCTTTTTGTGAAACCCCTTATCAGGATACAGAAGAAAATTGCACCTCATCAATGAAGCGCGTCTTTCAGCAAACGTCTCAACTTCGTTTCAGTAACGCTTGACGAATACTGACCGCCTACTTGTTGAGAACAATATTTTTTCTCATTTGCTGCTGTCCCAAGTGAACTGTCTTTTTCAAGCGAGTGCTATCTCGATTCACCGCTGGTACTGGCGGAAGACACTTTCGCGCCTTTGATGTTTACGTCAGTAAGTTGTAGGCTCTGACCGGGCTCAAGTGCAGTGTTTCTCCCTTGATGTGTGGTATTTCGTCTGTTGGACAGAGCCACACAGTCACCGCGACGGACGACAAAATGAAGCGGATTTCCTCATCCCTCGATCGCAGGAAAGTCGAGTCCAGGGAAAGTACACCGGAGGATGGTGAAATCACGACCGAGACATCGTCTGACAATTCTGACCGAGAAGCTCCCCGAACGAAGTCATCCAAGCGAGCGGCGGAAGAAACTGTCAGAGCCATGAGTGCCAAGCAGTCATCTATACGAACAATGTTTCGAACGGAAGAGGTATCGGTAGTTTGTTTTCTGATCTTGGCTGCAGCTTATTGACCACATACCAGGAGTGGCTGATCCTACTTCTCGTTAGAGCCACGTACGATAAAATTCGGAGTATTGGGAACCGTAACAAGCAAAACAATGTTACTGGTTTTTAGTCTTTATTTACACACATGCGCACAGTAAAGATCACATGATCTTGTGAGTCTCGGCTTGGGCTGTGAGTTTTTAAAATTTGGCCGATAGGTTGTCAAAGCTGCTCGAATCGGCTTTTTCACTTTTTTAGAAGTTTATTAACACAACACCGACTTCTCTAAGCGCCGTTTGGTTTCTGTGGATGAAGCTGTGAGGTGAAATTTGAGACTGCCGAGGCATTGGCCAAAAGCAAAATGATAATTATTATCGAACGAAGGGTCGAACAAAACTATGCCCCGTAAGAGCGACCCGCTTCAATTAGTTCCGCAATGCGGTTGACTCGTTTTCACATGTGTTTAGAAATATCGCTTTCAAGTGATCATTACGGAATTCTCCAACTGTCCGTTTCTCAAGAAGGTAACGATTCGCAGACACGATCAGTGAACACTCAAGCCCAGCCCCTAGCACGACGATTCTCTCATAACAAGAACCATCAGACTCGGAAAGCCAGGTGTCAGTGCATTGGCAATTACGATAAAATGAAACCCAGCAAAGAACCCCGCAGCCCACGCGAAGGCCGTATATACCGCTCGGCCCCCGTGACGCAACGTTTATAGCTCGGTGTGCGTTGAGCAGCTCAGTGCTAAGAGTTTACAAGAATAACCCGAGTGGCACGTGGCAGTGCGTTCATTTATGTTACCTGAAATAAATATTTGCCGCAACTTGCGGCCCCTTATTTTTTACAGACGCGCCGAGTCTCTGACTGCGGTGACGACAGGAAAAAGAGGAAGTTGCTTTCTGGTAGAGCGGAGCAAGTGACGGTGACCATCGCCAGCCTGTCGGATGTGTCTAGNAAGAAGTTCAGTGACACAAGCTCCGAATTTGGCACGGACGATTCAAGCCCACCGATCTTGAAAAGGACAGTTCTCAATCCGGATGTTGGTAAACAACCCAAACAAACAGCTTTAGAGAAGGTGCGTTGCGTTGCCCTGAAATTTTCTTTGGTTTTCTGGTTTTATGGAGAGATTCTTCGTTTCAATATTCTTTCAATATCTCTTTATTCCTTTCAATAAAAGAGATTCAATATTCTTCGTGGACCATGGAATGCAGCAGAGTATTAATGCATTGTGTTAAAAGTTATCCGGTGTCATAAGCCGAATGTTGATCGCTGTCCGCAGAGCGTCACTGTCCATTGCAGTCAAAAAATCTCTGTGGAAATGGCGTTGATCCCACCACTTTTCTCTCCTAAACCCGCAGCCGCAGTCGCTCCATGGCAGATTTTTTCGGATTCCAAATGCATCGGTATGCTGATATGAATCGGCCGATATAACGATGATGATGATGCTGATGCATCGCATCTGCGAAATTCTGCCGATACGTATTTGCCATATTTTCTCATTAAAGCCAACATGCTATTATTTTGCACGTAATGTTCGGAAGCACAAGTTCTTACTCCATCTCTGGTTTAGTAATGCTAAACCTCCTGAACTGTAAATCAAGATTGTTAAAGTTTGATGATTAAATTGTTATTTTCCAAAAATGCAAACATTTCTGTGTATTTCTTCACTTGTGAGCCCATTCCCATTTTCTTGTGAGCTGGTTTGACATCCATTGTAATGTTGTGGTTTAAGTGATGCAAAAATATCGGCATCGCTTACCAGCAAAGAAAAATATCGGTATCGGTCCGACAAAGTCTTATCGCTCGAGGGTCTAACAGCCAGCGCAAGTACCCAGTCATCAAAACGTAAAATATCTTCGCTAGTGAAATTGACCTTCGGCGGATGTCGCATTCTGGTCGGGTTTGTTGTACAAGAACCGTCTTAATCTGAGGGAATGACGACTCCTCATGACTATCGCCATGCTGCGATTATGACGCTGACCCATACTTTACTGTCTTGTTTATTGCGTGATCAGTGCAGTCATTGGGAGCCCCACGCACTAGTCACCGTATCGAAGTGTCGTCACCGTATTGGCTAAACGTTATTTGAATAAACGCATGATCCTTTCTAGTACACATTTATTATGTTGGGGATGTCCATGAATTACGCCACGTCGGTTTCGTGGCATTCCTCCCCTTTCATCGCAATACTGACCCCTATGAATATAACGTCACACTTCATTAATGTACCTGAACCATTCGAAATGCTCTGTTTGGCTTTAGATTTTTTAAGGTGGTGTTGTGTTTGAGTTATTTACTTATGAAGCCACTGCATGTAATAACTAGATGTATTTGAGCTCTTCATCACTAGCTGAATATCCGGTGCATTTCATTTTTGGACGCTGAAAACAATCGGTCTATGCCGAATCAGTGCAACGGGCAGTGTAAACCTTTCAGCGTCCCTTTTCATATAAACTGTATGGCTTAGTCATGCAGATAGACGTCAGCTGATTTTATTTTTTTGATTTTTATGCTCCAAGAGATACTATAAGCTTACACCGAGCATAGGCTACGTTACAGAATCAGGTTACGTTGATGTGTGATATCATTTGTGCTCAACTAAAAAACGCGCACTGAAAAGCGATTGTGGACTTGAACAAATGAGAGCATGCTAATGGACGGGAAAAAATGAAAACTAACAATAAAAGAGTGTACTCAAATTTGGGTCATGAAGAGTAATTTTTTTACCCCAAAATAACGACAAATACTCTGCGCCACGTGCTGAAGTAATATGTCCAAATTTATGTACATTTTTAAACTGTAATATGTACAAAGGTATGTACATTTTCAAATCACATTTTTAAACTGTTAGAAGTAATAGTAGACAGTGCAAAAATTGTGGCAGGATACTTGACCTATGTTTTTTCTTCGAGTGGTTCTTAACCTGGGGTAAATTTCCCCAGGGGTAAATTTCATCTTCTAAGGGGGTAAATTTACTGAACCATAAATTGCAGCCAGTGTAAATTTTTATAAATTATTCTAAACTGTAATAGTGTTAATACGAATTATTTTCGTATTTTCAATAAATGAGTACCATTGCGGGTAAATCTGGTAATCTTGTTCGATAAAAAGGAAAGATATGTAAAAAAGGTCAAGAACCACTGTACTAATCCAAGTTCTATCAGGCTCCGGCCCGCGGAAGCTGCTGACTTTCACAACACGTTAATTTTGAGATGCATTGCAAAGTTTCAAAGAACCGAACTTTGGTTTGCTAAAACGTCTGTTGCTCACAGCTGTAAGCTACTAAAGCAGGGATTCTCAACCTTTTCAAGCATGTGGCCCATTTAATAAACAAACGGAAGGTCCATGGCCCACCGACTATACAACTTCTCCAATGCGACAACTGTTGCACACAGAGCAAAAATAAAAACAACTAAAAACAACATTTGATTACACAACGTGCGCTACAATCAATCGAAGGCTGAGCCTGCTTGTTGTTAGAAAGCAAAATATTCGAGGCTCAATACCTGATAATGCATAGTCATCTTCCATCTGCTCAGGAAACCTTATTTTACTGTAAGAGTCAGGAAGAGTAGGGTACAATGCTACCCATAATTTACATACGTCTTCCTGGGACACGTGACATCCGTTATTTCCAGACCAAACTTTTTTACTTCCATATTTCGATTGTTAATCACTTTCGCAACAATATTGTGTCTGCGCAGCGACACATATACATCATACAAATTTTATGCACGGTACCACCAAAAAGGGGATTTTTGTTTGTGCGTAGAAAATGTCANGCACGTGCTAGATCCGTTTTTTTTCATATCAAGTCATGGTGTAGGAAGACTCATCGCATACAAGGTATCGGTGGTCATATCTGGCCAAACCGGTTTTGCACTTAAAATTGCATTGAAATGTTAGCTTAGTAGGGTGTCCGAAATTTGCTACACATCAGGTAACCATGGGTAGTATAGTACCCAGGATATATCCTATACATCAGGCTTTCAGCGACATTTTTGTAAAATAATTCTGGCACCATTCCATTTGTCTCTGAAAATCAGGAAAAGTCATGGAAGCATTTTACATTTTTTAAATACTGTTTGTAAATTAACAAAAAAAGCCTTTGGGTGGTGGACCACCCAGGATACCTAAGCAGAGCCTGCTTCTAAATTTCGTTTTCATGGCAACAAAAGTCGCTGTTTTCGAGAGTCATCTTGCAAAACGTACTCAATTTCAATAGTACAAGGCCGTGGCCCGTCAAAAATTCCTTCGTGGCCCACAGGTTGAGAAACCCTGTACTAAAGCATACGAAATAATTTAACGTTTCAGCAAAATGCCTATTGTTCGTCGCTCTGGTTTAAGATCAACAAGTAATTGTACTGGCTTAACAAATAACCACTGACTAATCCTTTTTTCTTCAAAGCTGTTGCTGTTTGGAATTTTTTCATTAGATTCATTTTGTCTGCTCTAGATGCTAAATTTGATGTAGTACAGTACCTGAAATTACAAAAATATCCAGATCAGCAGACGTGGATCGTTCCCAAATGCAAGCTGGTTGCTGCAAATGGATACTACGCAGTATTGATACTACTGTATGTTACACAGTATTGACACTCAGTCTACGTGAATACTTTCATTTTGTGACGAATTCTGGCAAAGACCGCTTGGTTTAAAGCATTTCTGAAATGATATTTAAAGTTTCTGCAGATTGAGGCAGACATTTCGTTGCACTGTTTTGTTGAAAAACCATGAACATTTCTATGGCGTCACCATACCTTGTGTTCCCCCCTTGATGACAAACGCCACAAACTGAAACCCCTCACTAACTAAATGTATGTCGTCATTTATGGACGGTACCTTTTAACAGAACAAATATTCACTCAAATGTTCCCAAATATTAGGTTTTTGTAAGACATTAAAAAATGATTATATATATTTTACTCTGTGGTAGATGGTATGAAAGCAAGTGCTTTTCACATTTCGAACAAAAACTTGGTGTGAAACTCTGAAACTTTAAAGACGTGGCTCATAAAAAGCAGGGGATCTGAAAAGCAGAGAATTAAAGTGAAAGAAATGCTGAGTCGTTCGCTCCGGTTCGGCCAATGTTCAATTCCTCAAGTGAAAACATTTTGGCGTTTTGCACAGCTATAGAAGCTTCTGGAAATTGCTTGTTGTTTACGAGTGTTCCTAAAAATTTCTGGTGGCTGTTGAAGATGTGTGTGGCCGATTGCAATGCTGTACTGCGAATATTTATCACGCTCATGTCTTCTTGGGTGCATCCCAGTGATTGTACGTATGAACAGGACTCTTTTTAAACGTTAATTACTTATATACGCATGGTTGCATTTGCGCACTCTTGACTTTCGGCTGCGTGTCGAACATCCACAATATAGACAGTGACATCAACATTAATGCTTTTGCGTGTCACCTGAAACGCTGGGTGATTGTGTACAATCCTTGTTTAGAACAAAATCACAAGGTTTTCGAAGTCTTCAAAAAGGGTTCTCAGCGGTGAAGTCGCAAAGGGAAGAAAACTAAAGTCGACCTCGCATGGGAGTTCTTTCTCAAATAAACTCGTTCGGAGAAGACGACAAGATTCTAAAAATATCCGCTCAGACGCCAGCAGCTTTTCAGACGAAGATACGGATGACGGAGCCCGACATGTCAGAAGGAAAGCAAAAAAGGAACCTACTAGAAAGGTTTGTCTTCCGTGTTTTTTGCAAAAACTCCTTTACTGCGACCCTTCCGGGCGTAGTGCCGTTCTTCAATTCTGTCTCTGATGTCGTATTTGGTTAGTGTATTATTTCTTATGGAGAGTCCCGTTTAAATTGTACTGCTCATTTTGTTAATACTGACAGAGGCCCTTTTCTCGGCCTGTCAGCTGACTTGTCTGAAGAATATTTCCCCATGTTATTGATGTGTGAAGGTCCAGATGACACGCTTGTTTTTCATGCATATTCTCATTCTGACAACTATTTTCATGCATATTCTCATTCTGACAACTATTTTCATGCGTATTCTCATTCTGACAACTATTTTTATGCGTATTCTCATTCTGACAACTATTTTCATGCATATTCTCATTCTGACAACTATTTTCATGCATATTCTCATTCTGACAACTATTTTTATGCGTATTCTCATTCTGACAACTATTTTCATGCGTATTCTCATTTTGACAACTATTTTCATGCGTATTCTCATTCTGACAACTATTTTCATGCATATTCTCATTCTGACAACTATTTTCATGCGTATTCTCATTCTGACAACTGATCGTACTATCACTTACTGTCAAGCGCCTTAATGAGCAACCATCGAGTCACTGTGAGACAGCTAACCTCATAAACGCGATAGAAGTTTGGAATTGGGGTCGATTTCAACTTGCTACCGAATGGCATCGCTAACGTTAGAACCACTCCATGTTGCCACTGCCCATGTCCATTGGTGAACCTTTGATAGCTCTAGTGTGAAGAAGCAGGGTTGCCAGAGTGGCCTATTTGGGGCCAAACTTGAGAAATTTGGTCCCAAATAACACTTGCTGGTCCCAAAACTTTCGTTTGGCCCTTTGGCTCTTTTTTGGCCCTTTTCCAGGATAGACTTAACCCCTTGCAAGAATTTGGTCTGAACATCTTGGGTCCTGTGTGAGAAACCATATTTTTTCACTTATTTGACTAACTGATTGCAGATTTTGTTGCAGCCTCTCCGGTGGTGTTGCGTTGATTGTGTGCTTCACCACGAACGGGATGTGCGTGAAGAATAACACCATTATATATGTAGCACGAGCAAGCAATAGTAAGAGAGATTGCGAGCATGATCTCTATTGTT
>JGI24159J19872_10002334_pt1 | contig 22483 bp, 7 predicted proteins | sample Ectturendosymbi4_FD_19872 | JGI IMG/M metagenome (IMG submission 19872) | reverse complement strand
AAGGGGGGGGGGCACATTTTTAAATACGATATTGGATGTATGCAGCAACCGGAGGGCCAAACGTGAAATGGGGGGGACAGATTTCAAATGGGGGGGCGGGCACCACTGGCTCCCCCGCTGGCGAAGGCCATGGGTTGGACCTATAAAAGTGAAGACTCTGGTCGACAACGTTTCGCTGGCGGTCAAAATGAACGCATCATCGCTTTAAGTTCAGTGTAATGAACATATGGGAAAACACGCCGACTTTCCTACTAACTGGCGAAGCAAGAACTATGTTTTTGAGTTTCTAAAAAGCCATAAACGCTGCTGTCCAAAAGCAAATGTTTGAAGAAATAGCATCTTCAGCTTTAACTATTGACGAAATGACAGGCATATCAGCTAACAAGTGCATGATTTTGTGTTTCAGATTCAGACCAAAAACATCTGCGGTGCACAAAATGTCATCCGGCAGAATACTTGAATGCTTCTTGACACCAGCGTGGTTGTGTCAGCTGTAAAGCGTTTAAGCAAAAAATAACCTGGATCTTAAATATTGGTGATGTTATTGTCTGATGGAGTGTTACTGATGCTTGACCGGGCAAACGGTGTCGCAGCTCGACTGAAGCGCGATGTACCACACTTATTGCAACAGCACTTATGCAGCGCACCGCTAAGACCTGGTAATTTCTGATGTTTGGAAAGAATCAAGATGATAGGACACAAATAAATTATTTACATCCATTCTTCCCGTCCTAACTGCAACAAATCAAAATCCAGATAAATTGTAAAAGAGTCAAAAAACGAAGCTTTGGGACTTAAGTCATTCAGCGAGGTGAGGTGGTTTTCCGGACTCTTTGCTTTGTAACCAGTTCTGAAGAGCTACGATTCACTTCTATTCAACAGTATTTTAATGAAGGTAAATTTAATGATCCTATTGCAAGGAATTGTTATGAAGGGGCTAGCGAGCATTGAAAATAGGCTAATGCTACAGGTTTTGAATGACGTAGTTTTGAAGACCTGACAGCACTGTGTAAGATTCTTCAAAGGCGTGGTCTTACAACCATCGATGCCTTTCATTTTGCACGAGGAAAAATCAACAAGATAAGAAAGCAGTATCTCGGAGACATGTTCAATGGAGAAAGGAAGTGGAACATCTGCTTGCAGACAGCTGTGAAAATGATGCTTCAGTCGAAACTTCTTCACTACTAACATTCATTAAAGTCACTACACTGTTTCAGTGCACATTTTTTTAACAAAATGCGTAGACTACCTCATACGTAAAGATCTCCATCCACTGTTCCAAAGGCATAGCTACATGTTGTTACTGCCGAAAGATAAAAATCTCACTGCTCGTTAACCTCATGAGTCGTGATCAGAAAGACGCTTTTCCAATTGGAGGTAAAGAAGAGTGCAAGAAAAATTGAAGCCAAGCTCATTTAAAGCTTCAATGGCCGCTGTCAACTTTGCGTTTCAAAACGAACAATTTGATGAGTTGTCAAAAATTAATTGATATTGGTGCGACTTATCTTGCGATCAAGTAGTAAATGCAGGAGAGATTTTAGCTTGATGAACTAAATGAAAAACATACTAAAACACCGTTTGGAGGAAGGTAATTTGGAAATGTTGATGCAAATTAAGAGTTTCTTAATAGATGGCAATTCTGTTGGCCTTGAAACGACCTACCAAGTATGGGTTAGTCACGAAGACAAAAGAGAAAAGAGATGCTCATTTCTGTCCTACGTTTACACACACTATTGCGATTCACGTTTTCAAAACCGTTGTTCTCAACCACAAGTGAAATACGTAAACGTTCTACTTTCAAAAGCACATTCGGAAATTCTTTACAAAAGATAAAATAGGCCACAGTCGTAGGTCTGTGGCAGTCAGGCGCAACGTCACATGAACCACCAGAGCGAGAGGCACCACGAACGGAAAGCGCGCTAAGAATAGCACCTATGCGAACGTATGGCAATCCAGTGTGATTTTATCGTGTGAGCTTAATTTTTTGCATCCCTAAATATAACTTTCGGCATTGAACACGAATTACGACAAGATGGGCATGCCACAGTCACTGCTCAGTTTTTTATTTTCGCGAAAAGCTACACAAACGCAATTTTTTGCGCACACGAGGAGTCTGAAATTAGAAGGGGAACACTGGTAACGAGACTTAGAATGCTGCATCAATATGGTTGGGTAAAGCTTTCGTATTGCAACCTGTTTGCTGTTTGTCGTATCTTCGGGTAAGCAAAAACCCAAAAGCATAGGAAAAAAGGGCAAAAATCTACAAGACCAAAGCTTAGAAATGATGACCATTTTTCTGAGAAATTTAAAAAAAAATTGTAGAGTTGACAAATTTTCCTCTATGGCAGTGGTTATTAACCTTTTGCACATATCTTACCCCTTTTATCAAACAATATTAGCAGATTTACCCAGTACACTCAATTATGCTCATTTCTTAAAAATATGAAATTAACAAACTCTTTAGAGTTTAGAATGATTTATAAAGATTTATTGTTACTGCAAGTAACACTGAGAAGTTTCCAGCAGGCAAATCATTAACGCGCTCCCTTTAAATCACTTGAAAAAGGAAAAACAAACTAAACCAAATAACGTGGAAAGACATTATCAAACGAGGCACGCAAAATACACGAGGCTCGCCTGACTACTTTTCAGCTCTTCAGCGCACCGCAATATGCGAGCTCCGAATCATAGTTGCGCGAGCGCACCAATGCTGTCGTTACAAAACTACAATTCATAAAACAAACACTCAAACAAAGTGCCTTCTACGAAAACCAAAGCATAAATGGTCAAACAAAGATTTGACTGCAGGCAGGGCCGGATTTAACTGATGCGAGGCCCTAGGCTAATCCACTTGTGAGGCCTTCTCTCCCATTGTTGCGAGGAAAAAATGGAAAGCGTTAATAACTTTGCGAAAATCCGAAAATGCCGCTCTGAAAGTACGGTCAGTAAAAAATTCGAAATCAATACTGGAGTGCCCAGGATCACTGCGTTTGTTGCTGCCTTCGACGCAAAGGCGTGAAATTGCACGGAATTGTTGAAATCCTAATTGGCTGGCGGGAACAGGATTATTAACTGCCACAGGCAAACCAACCGAAATTGCCACAATTGAAATATTTGACAAAATTCATAGTCTATGTTTTTTATAAGAATCACACCTGTTTTTTGTGTGTTCAAAAAAAACAAACACACTGTACACCTATATAGTATACGTGGCGGCATAAAGACTTTAAAGCACAACGTGAGGACCACGTTCCAACTCGCTCACCACGGCTGTAAAAATCTCACACACACGAGCAAATCATGTCACAAAAACGCATCCAAATGGTTGTAACTGTTAAGTTCATGATTCGCGTGTTTCTTATTTTTTCGGACTGGTAAGAATCGAACGCAACTACACTGTCGCGTGAAAAGATGTGAAGTTTAAAAAACAGAACCGTCGCCAGAAAGTCTTGAATATGGGGTTTAAATTTCCGCAGTGGGACTTGACATTCTGAAAATTTGATGAAATCTTTACTGATTTATAGTGTTTCATGTTTAAATTTGGAAGAGCTGAGCTCACCAATGCCCACCGTGGCGACCGGACTGGTTTAAATTTCGCTTAGGTTGTCATGATTGAAATACGTATAAACAAATGAAAAGCTACTATCATCGAATCAAGTAAGGCTGAACATAACACAGTAAACAGTTAAAAAGGTTTTGTCTTGCCTTCTTCATAACAACATCTAAGAATTCATCACAATTTCTTTGCCAAGTTTGTCACTTTTAATGCACCGAATGCTTAATGTAGACATCCTATCCTGGAACATTGCGACCCTTTAATTCATTTTTAATTCTTTTGAATCTAGAAAAGAACCTTTCGCCTGAGAAATTAGTGACCATCAAGCTAAGAAATAAGGCTTCGCGTGGTTGCATCAACTAAGAACCACTAATCCAAGGCATCAGACCCAAAGGCGCTTTTGCCACTTTTCTGCGGTTTCCCTGTTTCGTTGGGGAAGAGTTCTGTGGTTGCCAGTCGGCAAATTGGCTTTTGCTTGCTGTTCAAGCTCATTACGATCTTCACTGATTTGCTTAGCATGGGAGCAGTACAAACTTGCGCAAGTACTCAATAGCAGTCTGATTTCTGAATGAATTTACTGAAGAAAATTCAAATTGACAAAAATCACATCTAAAAATACCGAGCTTTACGCGATACAAACGCTGTCAAAACTACTATATTGGTCAGTCACCTAAGAAACAACTATTCTTTTATTGTAGGATACTGCTGTTAGCCCTACACATAGCTCTTATATGCAGTACAACCTTTCTTTGATCAGGTGCAGTGGCGTAACTAGAGGTTTGAGCCAGGGGGAAACTTAGCTGAAGGGAGCGCACTGGCTAACACAAACAAAATGGTTGAGAAACAATAGCAAATGCGGTATTGAACGGCTATACAAAAACCAGAAATCATCGGAAAACATTTATTTTGTGTGTGTATTGTCATTTGAGCCCTACAGCTATTTCAACTTCCGGCAAAAGTTGAATTTATTGGAATTGTAAAGTCAACTTATTTTGTGCAAACTGTAAGTATTAGAGTGATTGTGATGCAAGATATGCTCTTTGTTCAAACAGAATGAGCTTTGCAAACTACGTCAGCATTAGACTTAGTTATCCTTTCCAAAAAGTTGTGCACCAGACCGCAGTTTACACTCACCCTGCAAAATTAAATTGCACATGTTTGCTTAGCAAATTTTTCAGGAATGAGAAACTGGGGACAGATTCTTATCAACATTCAAGTTGTATATGCCTTGCTTACATCCAATTTGCTGGTGTCAACTTATGCTGCAGTAACAACCGATAAATGTGGAAAAACGAAATTCTGCGTGGGTCAACCTGATCGCTGTTCTCCTACCGATGCAGATTGCTTGTTTTTCAGCTACGCCTTGGTAAGTGAATCTCTGAAAACAGACTAAGTTACCAGCAAACTTAAACCTTTAGTATGGCTATTTCGTCAACCCAGATAACACAGGAGCCCAGATAACGTGTTTGATTTAAGTGCATAAAGAAATGATAGTGAGTCCTTGGACACCTAGCCTAAGAGGGAAATTGAATGTAACTAAAATACTATAGCAGAGGTTTTGGAATGACGCTTTCAGTGGAGTTTTTCACTGACTTCACTTGCCTATAACAGAACTGTTGAGATTGCATCTGAGAAGATATTTACTGATAGAGAAGCGAGCTGCGTAAAAATCTGGGATCCTCTGCTCTGCACTGATCATCTATCGGTAATTGCTATAAAAGAGCTAATTTTAAAGCAACTCAATGCCTGCTGGCAGAAACCGAAATAAAAGCAGACGCTGTGTGTTTATGGTTTAATGCACCTTGGTATTCGGGATTCACAAGTTGTTCGTTTTTTGCAGAATTCTAAAAAATCGCAATTTACCATGGAGCTATCTGGCACTAGCGGCCGCGGTAACGCGTACGTTGCTGTTGCTTTCGCCCCGTACGCTCAGATGATGGATGCGGAAGTTTACTTCTGCACCGGATTGACATTCCAATCTACAGTGATCCAAGCCCGTCATATAGCTCCAGTGGTGGAATTAAAATTACCGGTAGGATGCAGATTTTGTGAAATGAAGGATTAGTTTGATGTGAAATTACGGGTAGGGAAACTTTGCGCAGTCGAAAGCCGTATTTCAGTTAACTGGTTATCAGTTAGTTAGGGGTGACTTAAAAAGTAGGCATAAAAAATACCACAAAGCTTGTTTATAGCTTCAATGCGCTGGTGGTTTTGGGACCTAGCTCTTGCGCTGGGGCTGACGATTCTGAGCTAGAGCCGAATATTTATTGTGGCTAAGGTTATTTCTGAAATTGTTTCTATCCGGATAACGGATATATCCGGATATTTGTATTTTAGTTAACCGGTTAACCGAATAATACCCCGCTAATAATTAGACAATTGATTTCACAAGATTTGCGTGATAAATTGATTGTAAAATCATGACATAGTTTTATTGTAAATATACGCACATGCAACGTGCGAGCGTACATGAAGAAAATCATGCATTTTTAACATTTCACTGATTCTGCAAAGCATTTCTTATGAAGCACAACCGGTGGCGCAGCAAGGGAGGTGCTGGGGGCTCCGGGCGGCAAGTTGTTGATTAAAAAATAGCTTTTGAAAGTAGAAAGTAAACTTGGAAATGTGGTTGTGTAGTGAACAAATTAACAAAATATTTCCTCAAAAACACAGAGTTAAATCCAGAGTTCTAAGCTGCCCCTGTGTTTGCCTTCAAATCTGGGTTTCTTCCAACTTACTTGGATGGCAATTGCCATCCAGTCTCCGCACCTTTCTCCCCGTCCCCAGCCAAGGCCATTTCACCTCCTCCTTAGTCAAACGTACTTTGAACAAACGATAGAGATGACATTCGACCGCAGATTAGCATATATCACTGGTCCAATAGTTCAAGGTTAAAATTTCTCCTCTCCAGTCAAAATCTGATAAACAAGCCCTGCGTGTAATCACTATAATAGTCAAAGTTATCTTAATCCTATTTCTGTCGTTTGATCTTTACCGACGCCCAAACGACACATCATCACATCACCTGACACCTGTCGGCACTGGTGACAAACATTTTTGGCACGCCTTAGGCTATTGTTGAATGTTTAGTGGAAGATTTTCGATAAACAAGTACCACAAGCTATTGCCAAGTCATTGGGTGGGCTTATCAACATTAAATTTTAGCGGGTGAAGTGAAGATCTCTGAATAAACTGAAGTTTTTATGTATGACGTCACGGTGTCGGAAAATCACGTTCTTGAAGAAAGATAGTGCAGTTGGTGTGTTTCCATGGGTAATTTAGAGCTCAGATTGTGGGCTTGAACTGCAAGCAAAGTGAATCAGAGCAAGCCGGAAAGCAGTATGGGTTTCGTAAAAGGTTTGGCTTCATTGTTCAATGGTACACTTAACATTTGCAGTCATAGTAAAAGCCAATTCAACATGAAAAGCTTAGAAAAGGTGTTGCTCTGATTTTGATAGAGGCTACGATCCTTAGTCTGAAAACTTAACGTAAGGGCAAACGATATGTTAGTAAGGGAAATGATATTTAGTTATGATTAGGGCAACCAATTTTTTGACCTAAAAACATAAAATTTTGACTTTGCAATTTACGAATTTTGACTTTATTTTGACCTATACTTTTCTGCGTTTGTAACTGCAAAATAATTCAGCCATAGGTGTTAATGTTAACCCAGAAGGATATTCATGCACTCTACGCTTCGAAATTAAAAAAATTGGTTGTTGAAAAAAGCATGCACTCTATGCTTCGAAATTTAAAAATTTGGCTTTGGGAATGATATATCGATGAATACATAAATAACTACAGTAGAGTCAAACTTGAGAACATCATTCATAAAGTTGAAACACTATATGCGTGATGAATTGACCATTTACCAAAACAGGTACTGTAAAACCACGTTTCTTGCCTTACCACGCCTATCCTACATAATACTCAATCGTCCAGTAGTTAAACAATATTGGAACGTGAGAAATCACAACAAACCCATTATTATTACAGAATTGCAACTAAACTTGCAAAAGCACATCAATATCTGTTTTTGCATTTTCAATAAAACATCGTTAAAGAGAAAAAACTGCGCTCCAAGGAAAGTTTTGCCCAACGATAAATTTTGATCTAATCATAAATTTTGCCTTTTTTATCTGATAACTCGGAATTACCTCATGGTATAAGGGTGAACATGGGCGTCGGAAAGGGGGGGCAGGGGAGGTAGGGGAGGCCTTGGCCCTCCGCTGGATTTTGAAAATTTCAGCAAAAAGGGTGATTTTCTTAGTTTCGAGAGGGAAAAAACAAGTTTGCCACTTTTGGCCCCCCTGGAAAAATTTTGAAAAAATTCCCTGAAGGCCCCCCTGGAAAAAATCCTTCCGACGCCCATGAGCGTGAAATTTGGTTTGTGGACGTTTCTTAAACTTTAATAAAGGCAGAAAATTTTTGGCTTTATTGACTTTTGGTTGCCTTAGTTATGACAAACGATATTTAGTGATGAGCGTGGTGGGGGCTTTTATCAGAAGGGACTTTAGCCGAAACAGTTCCACAACTAAGCAATGGCTATACTGAATCAAGTCGTTCAGTGCAATTGCCGTCGAACACTTCTGAGCACTAAAAAGGGGGATGTCGTGCATGGCAGGGCTTGGTGATACAGTTTTCGAAATACTCTATGCGTCTGCTGCTAACAGAATAAATGTAAAGAATATGTAAAGAAGCCCAGTCCAACAGCTAGTCCAAGTTTGCAGGTTACGATGGAGGCTCCAAAGCAACACATCTCTACTAGAACCGCTTTTAAGCTTATTTGACAAATTTTATCTAAATGTGTCCGCACCTTAAGAGGGTCCCGCGATAGCGCGAAGTAACGTTTGTAGCCTTTTATATATTCTAAGAGAAATAAACCACTATTGAAACCTTAAAGTGATCAAAGCAACTTTAGATCACTGAGATTAGATTATTAAATTTATTATTATAGCCTACTATATGCAATACTTTGTTTTCGTTTAAGATGGGATACTACACGAAATATAAACATACCTTTTTATAAATGTTTACCTGTAGAGTAGGTATCCTACCATCACTGCTCTAATTGGGCCCCGCAATAACACACTTTTGTGTTTTTTGTTTTTATCCGCTAGCCTAGAATGAGTAAACGATTGAAGCTAAGTAGTGCGGCATACCCATAGGCGGATCCAGGGGGACGAAGGGGGCTGAAGCCCCGCTAATTTTTTTAGATACGATTTTTGATCGACGGTTCCAAACACAGAAAGTTCCATTAGTGTGATTTTTTAGGATATTGTTTAAATAAACCATTTCTTGCACACGGATAGGGACGAAGACATTATATGCAAAGCTTATTTTGCTGAATTTGGGCAGTCCGAAAGTGTTTATTTCACTAAGAATAAAATTCTAATAAGCAAGTGTTTATAAAAAAATATGGCCCCAATGTCATATAAACCGCATGTAAGTATTTAAACTCTTGTTTAATTTGGGTAAGATTGGGCTTCTTGCGGACAAAAGTTGAATAAACAGTAGACTACACTATTTTTTCCTACAAGCTTTCATGAATGAATCCAGCTCATTTTATTACTAAAGGAAAGACATCAAAATCACGTTGCAACAAACTTACAAAGCAGTTAACTACAAGGTATAGGCTAGAGTGCTCAGGGACAGCATAAATTCCATAACAGCAAACTTAACCGTGGAATGTAGCCTACAAGCCAGGTAGGCTAAAAATGATGTGCGTTAGATTAGCTGTATAGGATACGCTAAAATGACTACTGATCAGACCTGCCAGAAACAATTTGGACAAAAGTTCAGCTCAGCACGAAATCAGACGCTTTTTTCGACCCATATCCTGCTATCTCTATAAAATTTTTCAACCTACTGCACAGTATTTCTAAAATTGCGTTATCGCGATATGGTCGCGTGTCGTACAAAATTGGATGGATGAGAAGTTGGTTATTGACTCGCTGCAAACTTCACACTTCCCGCTGTGACGTGGTAAAAAACACTTTCTGATCATATTCCATATCCTTGTGGTGCAATAAACACCTTCCAGGTCATTACTTCGAGTTTTTTGCAGTGTTGCCAGTTTGGATTGTTTAAAGCCAAATTAATAATTTTTCGCTTTTTTTCAACACCTTGGGTTTTTTATTTTTGAAAAAAGCAATTCGATTTTTATTCCGATTTGGCAGATTTAAAGATTATTTTATCAGATTTCTGGGAACTGGCAGATTTCTAGACACTGTTTATGGACACAGAATGATACATTTTATTGGAAACTCTGCACGAGAATTTATAATTTTTTGTTTTGCTGTTTCGTACATTGTTAGGTTCACAGTTTCAGGTTACTCTTCAGCAAGACCAAAAGTTTCGAGAAGTTTAGTAGAGTGACTAGTGAGCTTTATTCTTGTTATGTACAAAATATGTATATATTGCCTTATAAAAGCGCGTTGGGTGTTTCAAAGGTGTCGTTGTGTGTTTATCTTGAATTTGCTGTTTTGGTGCTATTTGGCTCTTCTCATGGGTTGATCTAGCCTGTTTGCCTATGGCTACCTGTCAGCCTTGTTTTTTGGGGGATATTTGTCTCTACTCATACCTAGGAGAGATGAACATGGATGTGGATTTGGATATAAATCCTGCGGATTTGCAGTTTTTTGATGGATTTGGATTGGATTTGGATTTCATAAATTTCTGACTAACCGGGTTTGGACTTGGATATGATAATTTTGTTTAACTTGTTTCATAACGGCTGGTTCAGTTTCAAGATTACTGTTTTTATTCTGTGCGATGACTTTATGTGTGATAATGCCATTGATCTGTGTAAATTTGTTTAAGTTTAATTCAGGTTCAATGAAAATAAGACGTCATTAGGAATTGTACAACACATCAGTGTTGCCACTTCTGATGTCTCAACATCAGATCTGATGTTTTGAGAGTTATTTCTGATGTCTGATGCTTTGGCAAAAAATCTGATGTTGACTAAGATGTTGCTTTTTTCAAATTTTCTATTCTTTTAGGATGAAATTGAGTTAGATTCACGCTTTTTAAGTTTCTTTCACCAATTTCGCACCCTCGTGTGTGTTTGGTAATCATTCCAGAGTGAAGAAGCTTTCTTCATACCGTTGGGAATAACACACAGGTTGCGCATAAGTAAGCAACTTTTCCATTTAATGACGATACTTCCCTCTCTTTCGGATTCAACATGGGTTATCACACTTTGTTAGATATTGCAAATAGAAGCATTTTGCTTATGTTAAACTGTAATGTAAAAACCGACGTTATCTGATGTTGAAAAACACAACAATCTGATGTTAACGCCATTGACCCCAGTGGCAACACTGCAACACATACATCGTGCTGGTTCAAATGTTCAGCCTTCAGGATGACCAAGAGCACTAGCAGCGATGAGAGTCTGCTCTCATGTTCAGGCCACTGGTGCCACTCCTGGTGTTTTTCCACTCGGTATAGTGTTTTTGCATTTCATCTAGTGTTCTATTGGTTTTTTCATAGGTGTCTAGTGTTTTTTAATGAGTGATCTGAATGTAATTACAGTACAAATTTTGCGTAATTGTAACTGTGATTGAGACTTGATACACAAAAGCATACAATCTGTTTTGAGTAAAACCGCAATGAGTCGAGGTGACTGTGGTGATCCGTTAAAACTTCCAGTGACCTGTACAGCCTACAAACAAACACAAGCGTTGCTGCTGAAGGTTGTGGGTTATGGCTATGTTGAAAGTCATGAAACAGAGGTGCCATTTACCCATTTGGCTAAGCTTCACATTTCAGACCTCGAGAAATTTCTCAAGAGCAATGGCGTGGAAGTGTGCTTGGTCTTTTCCTTGTGGTAATTTACCATGTTGTGTGAAGGTGTTGCACTTCACCAAGTCACGTTAAAAGATTGCAAGCAGAGATGAGCATTGGACTGGAATAGGATTGGGCTGGATCCAGAGTATGCCGAATTTTGTTGAATCTGGATTGGATCCGGACTGTAAATTGCTTCATAAATTTAGGATCAGGATTGGATTTGGACTGAGTTAATGGAAAATAATTGAGTAATATTTGTTATTAAAAAGCTGCATTTTGTTAATATTTTGGACTTTATTTGGACTTGGACTTTCAATTTCAAAAAAAGTTTGGACTGTGGTTGGACTTGGACTTTCAATTTCAAAAAAAGTTTGGACTGTGGTTGGACTTGGACTAAATTTTAAAAATTCAGGACTGGATCTGGATCGCAAAGTATGACAGTCCGCTCATCTCTGATTGCAAGCGTAAAAGAATAATTGTTTGCACGTGCTTGTGTGTTTATGTGTGTTCTATGGTCTATCTGATCTGAGACTAATAAACATACTTGTTTGAAACACCCGCCTGCTCCTAAGTACAACACCAATTTTCTTGTAATCTGACAAATCTGTCACATAGTTTAGATCTAGTGTTTTCTTTTTTTGTGAATCTACAGCTTTTCATCATGAAATCCAGTGCTTTTCCGTAACAACAGGGTGGCAACACTGGTTCAGACGAATTGTGTCATCAAACTTACCGATTTGGTGTGGTTTTCATTGACCCAATCACAGTAATACCTACTGTAACAGAACAGTAATACCTACTGCTTAGTTACATTTAGCACATTTCATCAGATCATTGTTTATTTATGTAGCCTAGTGCCAAAATTTTGCGCGTGCTTTTTGCCTGTTAAGCTTTTAATATAATTTTAGTTACACCGACAGGCTATGCAGTAACGACGGCCTAATGTAGATTGCTATTGAATAAAATTTTTTAAATGGCACAAACGGACAAACGAAAGATACGTGCCTTGGCTAATATGAATAGATCAAATGTCATTCACTGCATGCCTTTTTCATTGAATTGTTGCGTGTGTACATCAAAAACTTGGTTCTATTTTTGGTCATAATGGTTATAATTTTTTTCAGGTATTCTAGTTTTGAGTGGTTAAAACTGACTCATATGACTAACTGCATGAGCATCTCAATGGATTGCTGCTAAAATTGATTGCGATTTATGTTGAAGTCTTTGAAGTGTCAACTATTGAGGTGTTGTAAAACAAAGGTACAGCATAAATTAATTTGAATTATTATGCAAATTTCTTTCTCGAATCATACTGAATTGGATTACATGTAGACTAATATAGTGGTGATAAGATTTCGGATTTAAACAGGATTTGGATTTTAAAATGGTCGATTTTCGGATTTGGATATGGATTTTAAAATGAAATTCCGGATTGGATTTAGATTTGAAAAACCTAAATCCGTTCATGTCTGATACCTAGTGGCGTAACCAGCCCACAAATTTGGGGCGGGCAAATCTTTTGACTTTAAGCGAGCAACAGTATTTTGTTTTCGACACCGCCTCTAAAAGCACAGTATCACAAGAAACGCTAGAAATTTGGGAGAAATGGTTCCCTTGCCTCCCCCGCCTACGCCTATACCCGTACCCATGTGTTTTTTCGGTTGTGCTTGTTTTCGAAATAACTGCCTTTTTTCGACCTTCAACTTATTTTCTATGGTCAAATGGCCTTGATAATCAATAACATTTTTTAATAGTTTGTGATTGATACTTTGCTAATGATTGGCGGGTGTTTTTGTAAACAAATGTCGCCATTTTGGGTAGACAATCGCGATGCGTAATAAAAACTGAGAAATTTTTTCGAAAATAAACAAATTTTCAAGTCCGAACGTCATAAACTTCTATTCCATGCACATCTGCAATTTTCGAACACAATACGGCATTGGTCTTGTACAGACTGCCAACAAAGGTTTCGTTTTCTTGTGTCACTTTGACACTTTTATGCCTGCCCCACGCGATTTTTCTGCGCGGACCTGTGTTTGTTTTGCTTATGATTAAATTTTTTCGACAATCAATAAGTTACTTTAAGGTTAGATGAGTTTGAGAATAATTTCTGAATTGGTGCGAAGGCCACTTCTGCTCCGGAAACGTTCTAGTAAGCCTGGGTAATGGCGAGAATGCGATTGGCCAAAATGTCTATGGGTATTAACGGTGTTTGTCAAAAACGTTACCCGAGTAGTTGGGTTCTCACCGCTATGCAGTCAATACACATCCGGATGAATTTGTCTCTGAGTCCCCCCCTAAAAAATTCCTGGATCTGCCTATGAATACCGCAGACTGAAAACCAGCAGGGAAGTAACTTTAACAAATTATGCCGGATCCATAGATGCATATGTAAAGAAAGCAGAAAAAATGGGAAGAGGAAATGATGAGAAAGGTGGCGAAGGGCAGAAAAAGAAAGACCCATTATCGAGAGTGTAAAACAAGACCCATTCATGATTTTGATGTCCACGATGTTTTAATATTTCTTACATCTTTACAAAGCACAAAACATGTTATTCATTAATTTTGAATTATTGTAAGCAACTTGGAGGGGTGGAAAGGGAGGCAATTTTCACGGCCGGCCCCTGGCGACACTTAACCTCGCTGCGCCACTGAACGCAATGCATCGATTGTGGAGTCGCGTAAACGAGGCCATAGTTAGTCCACATACATTGAATGCCTTTTCTGCTTCCACAGGAGTGGGTTGGATAGTAAGCAGAACTTCAAAGAGTGTTTGAAGATTGGAAGACCGCTGACAAAAGCGTAAAACGCATTGATAGCGTTACTTTTTTATCCGGTTAACCGACAGAAAAATATCTAGATATCGGATAGCAAATATACTCTTGGTCAACCGGTTAACCGTTATACGGATAAAGCAACACTAATTGTGACAAAAGATGGTAAAAACTAGCAACCAAGACAAACAAATTTAGCAAGCAAATGGCTGGAAGTCCGCACAGGCTCCTCGAAAAGGTCGCACCTTCCCCCATCACTGGCTTAGCTCATTTGTGCATAGCGCTTTTTTCCACATCAACTTGCGAAACAGTGAAAATTACACGAGTGTCAGTTTTATTTTCCAAATAACAGTATGCAATGGCACCAGGTGGTGTAGAAAAACACCGAGGTTGAAATTCTGCACCAGCTTCACACGATTTCGCAAAATTGTTGAGGAAAACAGAAGCAATTTATTTTTTATTTTAAACTAATTCCCTTTTGAAAAATAACCAAAGCAGAACAGAAGACTGCGATCATCAGGATTACAAGGTGGAATTCGAATTCCAGTCTACTGGTGTGCTTTTCAATCATGTAATATTATTTACAAGTGCTACTCGTCTTGAGATCACCGAAGTGAAATTACATACAAATTCGATGACAAGCAGAAACTGACACTCAGCGGACACAGAGATGGTTTATAGAGTCAGTTAATGAAGTCAAGCGTTGTTTGATCTAAAACTTCTATTTACTAGATCCGTATCCGTTCTTCGAATATGAGCGCGTTGCATGCAACATCCTAACTCGAGGTACATAGCATTTCGCGTTGTAACCTCAAAGACGGGTACTCCTGTAATTTGAGCATTTACCCCGACTATACGTACATGCATATCCATTTCATGTACCCTTACTTTGATAGTTCGTCAAAGTTAGTGCAGTGTTTCACTATTTATTGTGGACTTCAAAGAAATGCATTTGCTGTGATTGAGTTCCGAATACCGATGCTTTCACTCTAACCTTCACGTTTTATTTCCCAAGCACATCAGGTTCTACCAATGACACGAATGTACGGGAACGTTCGAACTCATTTCTAGTTTGTTGTGAACTATTTCTAAAGCGCTTGTGAGGACAAAAATATCAGTGGTGCGCTGGCGTTCCAAAAATTGTATTCTCGCAGAACCTGAAATAAAATCACGTTTTTGTAAATTGCCAAACGCATTCCATTAAGCATTCTTTAAAACTTATTTACATTTATTTTCGGCGGTGCTCGAATCCGGGCAACAGTAAGTCATTTTCCGTTTGTTTTGTTCACAAAAACAAAAGCCTGTTCTGGGTCCCACCATCGAAAAATTCAAAACCGGTGCCTCTCAGTCAGATCTTGTTCAAAAATGCTTACGTTGAATCGTTGTGACTGTTGAAAAACTTGACTAGGGTTAGAATTTTACATCTGAAGCTTAAGTGATCCCAACATACAACAATGAAATGTTTCAAACAAGGAAACACAAAAATCATTTTACAAGATCATTTGTTCCACATGAGCGTTAAGAGTCAATGCGTATAATAACAACAAAGGTTTTGCAGCTAAACGACTTCTCAAACTCTCATGCCACTTTGCCAAACTGTGTTCGTTTTTCAAATTTGAACAGAACAGTGCTATCGAATTTTGCTGTGGAAAATATCCAATGCCGGAAAAGTAAACATGGTTCGAGAGTTTTCGAAACGCTTTATTCTTGAAAGGACACGCGGGCCTACACAAGTTGGGTTGTTTCTAATGCACTTTTTGTTCCTTTATTGGGTGTAGCGTAGATTACTGCAACTATGCCCGTAGTTACAGTGATAGCGAAATGTTTTAAAACATGTTGAAGTCATTTCAGTGACGAGTTACTATTGTTTTGAAAAGTTAGTTTTCCCCTTATTTCCTGAGTACAATAAAGTGAAACCGAATCATGAATCAACTTTTATTTGGATTTGTCATTAGATTGTTTATGCACACAAAATACAAAATCAAATCTGAAAAATAACATCTATACTTGACAATTTAATCCACTGTCTTTCTGTCAGAAAACTGTCACAAGGTTCAAGACACATCTGTGAAAACAGGTTCTTTCGGTTGCAGTCACTACGCTGGAAATAGTTTCCATTCCTCCAGCGAAATGGAACACCAAAACAGTTTTAGGAAGTGATACAAGTTTGTTAAAGTAAAACGTTTTGTGCACTTTCGGAATATTAGTAGACTACACATGTTGTACATCTGCATGTTTTTTATTACAATAGACCTAAACCAGAAGAAGTGCAAGGCAAAGAAGAAAAAAGGATTTCTTTTTAATTTTATTGCTCTGTGTCAGACACTTGCAACCAAGTACACATTGTTACATTTCTCTCGATTAGTTTATGCGGTTACCGGTTAATTTTTAAAATGGCATGGGTTTATATTTACTGGAGGGATTCAAAATAAATATAATCTTCTTGACTACATTACGCCGCACTACTTTTTTCTTGAGCTTATACAAGGCAGAAATATTACAAGTTTCCGCTGTTTCGGAACGGCAGTCACTGCTGTGTAGATTGTTTGACAACATACACATGAGACCACACTAGAAAGTCAGTAGGTGCGCTTCATAGTTCAACCACACTGGGAGCCGATCACTTACGACGTATTACAAGGATCATGGTTTTTTGGGAACACTATTCGGTAATGCGTCTTTAAGTTACAAAGCTTTAAAGTTTTGGGAGCTACAAACGTTTGTGACCAACAAAGCATATTCAACAATTTCCCGAAATTGCAAAGGTAATGTTGAGGCAAAATTTTAAGAATTTACTAAGTTTTTAAATTTTTTAATTAAAAGATTTTTACTAAGTTTTTAAGATTTTGCAGATGTTACCAAGTTTTCGGTTACATTTATAAGTCTTGCCTACTCAAGATTTCGATTGTTTCTTGCTGTGTAAGTCCATGAACTAAACCAAACGGATGTAAAACACAGGTTTTCGATGGGAAAAAACGTACTTTTGAGAAATTACTGTTTATCCCATTTTTAGATATTGAAGTTTGGCGGAGAAAGGTCCAAAAACGAAGTATTATGCATTTTACGTAGGCGCACTCCAATGTATCGTCAGGTTTTCCGCAGAAAGAGTCGTGTTTATCATACACTAAACTTTCACTGAATTTTTATTATTTGATTTCAATAGCAAAAGTGCAACAGAACTTAACGTATAACATGTTTCCCAGAGTCATTTGATCTGAACTGTAAAGAAACTGCTTGTCGAATACATAGAATAAAACTTGCGCTGTGGACCATGTGCAGTTACAGACCACTGTGTTGGATAAAAGGGACAACGGTATACCAGGAAGAAATATATTAAATAAGCGCTAATTACAACTCTCACATCTGCAGAACCAAGTTCGCTTGATTTCTGTGACCACTTATGAAGGTGTCGCTCAGTGCACCTTCACTCGTCCTGCAATCGTTACGAAAACAACAAGCAAAGGTCCTAAAGATTTTGATCTCAGTTCTGAAGACTATCACATCCTGCTTGCAACTGGACTGATTTCTGGAAGTAAGAATTTTACCTCACTGAGGTCTTTACCATATGCTTAAAATCGTATTCATTGGAATCTTAAACGTTGCTTTTACGCTTTGATATAAAATGGGAAAAGCATGATCATTTCCGTCCTACCAGGGTCGTCAAAACTGATAAATTGTTGCATGTTATTTCTAATCATTTCAGAAATAAACTATTGTCATCTGATGACTTGGCTTTGTTTTTGTAAACATAAAAATCAAGTCAAAAATAATACTGCTTATTTTTTCACCAGCATATGACTACTTTTTGTTCTGGTTCGTTCATCTAACTCACCAAACCAATTTTAGAAGCGTTGTTCGATCCAGAACAGTGAGGTGCACCAAAGTATATCAAATTTCTCTGAAGTGTCTCCAAAGTACAAATAAATTGGGAACCACTGAGTAAAAACGAAACCAATTTCTAGGTACTTGTAGAATATGGGCGCGTTCCCACCTAACCACAGATGTTGTTATGCCTATACGTTTTTCAAACATCGTCTCTCTGCGAAGTGCAAGAATGTAATCAGAACAGCAAAAGCAAATAATGAATTATGTCGGTTAGTGCAGTGTTTCACAAAGCCTGGTAGCGTTGATCGCATATGTTCTTTGTATTTCAATGGCAGTAGTATTTATTACGATTAGAAATGCGAAGGTTTTGTGACATTCAGCAACATTGCTGTTTCTTGGATTTGTGACAAACATTTTCGAGGAACACGTTTTCGAAAATTGCAAAATTCTTTCCGTATTTATTGATTTAAAATCTCTAGCTTTTCGGATGAGACTCATAGAACCACTTATGTCATGGTCTTAATGCCTTGTAGCATATCTGCGTTGCTTTGCGCGTTTTGCATCTTTTCTGAGAACGTTCGTGTAAGTACGATCCAAAATCTTCCGATCATTTACGGAATGATTCAGCACCAGCTGCTAACAACGTTCTTGGTCTCGGCAACAAAGTTTTTCAACTTCCCCCGCCTGGAAAAAACTGTGCCGAAACACATGGCCATTTCGCGTAATTTTAGCAAATCATCTTTAGCCTTAAGAAAAATTCCATTTAATCATGTATTAAAAACATTCTGTTTCTGAGTTTCATGAACAAGCAGAACTCAGACAATTCACTCTTGTTCGCTGCTGCCCACTCCCGACTGCATGAGAAGAGTTTGTCACGGCCCATACCTTAATCATGTTTTACCTCTGATGATTATTATCTATCTCTCCGGAATAATGGTCCGCAATCTTTATGGAATACTACGCCATTTCAGAGCATCAAGAAGGCACACTAGGCCAGAAGCAACAAGGTGTTCAAAGACAAGTTGTTTTAGTTTATTGTACGAGTCAAACACGAAGTTCTTTAAAGATTTGCATGGTAGGCACACAGCTGCAAAATGCAGTTTGCCAAAAAAAGACGAACAGAACATTGTTTGGAGACTGTTCGAGGTAAGCGCACGGGATAAAGTTTAATTCGCAAACGCTATGACTCGATTACTCTTTAATGCTTGCATGAACACTTATTGTACACATATATTATTTCACTTCATTTGCAACTCACATAAGAATCGGACTCATGCCAACGACCGCATGGGACACAAATGCGCTGTAAAACCGAACACTGCGAGTGCGAAACCCTTTCTCAACTCCCCATCCAAACGTTGACGATGTGTTGTCAACAATCTCAGCGCGTTCATGCGAACCAGCAATAATGAAGCACATATTCATGTTGGAATGACTTTATGCGTGCAAGCAGCAAACATTCAATTACAACAAGGCGTAAGATTTTAACAATATCAATTTGTTTGCAGCATTTGCAACCGCGAACGAATAACTCCACCGAAATAAACCTTAGCAACAGCCACCTACACATGGACAGACTTACCCACGCACTCAAATCGGTACTTACTAGAACGTTTAGAATCCACGCATCCCACAAAAGTGGCAAAACACCAGCGCTACTAACGGCTCCGTAGCATAATCCTTTTTACGACCGTCAGCGCACTAAATCCGCAGACATCTTTCTGAGTCATTCTACTACCACATATGCAGTGTCATTGTGACGCAAGGTAACACTACAACATTGAGAAAGAAATGTAATCTCGGGATTATATAAACCAGCGTTGCCAAACGTGCGGTTTTCCCGCGAAATAAAGCTTGTTTTTCTGAACTTGTGCTTTCTTTAAAGATTTGCGGTCGCTTGTTTTTGGGCTGCTTGTTGCAAGTTGCTTGTTTTTGTGCGAATCAGCTTTTTTGAATTGATCTTGCTTTTTCAGAGTTATTTGCGCTTGTTTGTTTTACTTAATGTTTTTTGTTTTGTTCAATTTTCCTATAACACGCATTTTGGGTTTGTCTTTCTGTTGCATTGCTTATTTTATGTTTGTTTTTTTTCACAGTTGCATGCTTCATTCATTTTCAAGTCTGTTTTGGGTAGGGTCGCGGAGGCAGCCGCCATAGGAGTCGAAATGTCTCGCTATCAACAGCAATCTCAGATAGTTCTGCTGGCTCTACACCAAGACGGGACCCAGCAAGTACGTAGATGTACTGCAGTCGCTCCACCTGGTCCGTGGACATTGTCCGCTTTTCCGTGGTTGTAGCTAGAAAGACTTGCCTCAGCAATCTTTCATGGGGCATTCTGGATGCAAACCCTACCCTTTTACTCCGAACCCAAATACCTCGGAGTAAAGCTGGACAGGACGCTCATGTGTCGCCGACACCTTGAGTCACCTCGCAAAAGTTGACAACACGCCGCGCACTCTTGAGGCGGCTTGCTGGCTCGGGCTGGGGAGCTTGGGCAACAGCGTTGCGAACAGCCACCTTAACCATGGTTCTTTCAACAGCAGAGGACTGCGCTCTTGCCTGGTGTCGCAGTGCACATACCCGCCTCATTGATCCTGTCATCAACGACGCCTTGCGAACTGTGACTGGATGCCTGCGCCCTACACTAGCGGACAATCTTTCTATCCTCGCGAGAATCCAAACTACTGAGCTCCGTCTCAAAGGGCCACACTGTCTCTTGCACGCCGCTCATGTAGCCTAGACATCTGCTCCATTCGGCTCTTAGCCATTCGCTCGGTTCAAGCGCACGGCATCTCAAATCGAGACACCCATTTGTACCCGCCGCACGACAACTCATCAGTTTATCTGACGAAACAGCAGAAGTTCGGTGCACCTGGCGGATCACCGATGGAATGCGGAGTGGTTGGAGAGCACTACGAGACTCCGTACTTTCATCCCAGACACCGGCACCCACACTCCTGGAATGGATCTTCCAGGAACAGCATGGGTGAGGTTTAACCGTCTTGGCACCGGTGTCGGTCGTTTCCGCTCCTGGTCACACAAATGGGATACAGTAATGGCCACTTCTGCGGATTGTGATTGTGACGCAGAGGAACAGACCGTTGACCCAGTGCCGGATTAAGGTAGCGCGAGGCCCGTAGCATTTCGAAAGCTCGGGGTCCTAAATTTAAAAAACATTTCAACACCTGCTAAATCATAAAGTGTGCGTACAAGGCAAACATGTTACTATAGCTTTACTCTCTGCATGCTTTCTCCAGTTTGTATCGTGACATGACAGTCTCGAGTGTATCGTGCTGACCGCCATTGCTGTCAGATGGTTGTGTCCTAAATCTGCGAAATGGTGTCACAAAAACTGCTAGATTCTACTAAAAGTGTCACAAACTTTCATCTAAAATTTGCTAAAAGCAGTGAAATTCTGTTAAAAATCTGTTATTTGAACATGATTAAAAGAAACCTAAGTTATACAATATAGTAATTTTTCGCCTTGCACTCGCTCTTAAGCATGGGCTGAAAATGCCGGTTTTGGCCAACACACTTTTCGGCCCACACTTTACTTTTAGTCAACATTTTGGGCAACGTAACTGCAGCCTACTTCGTTTTTTGTATTACGCACAGTTCTTGACGATCGTTTTCAAATGGTTGCATGCTTTGATACAGTAGAACAATGCTCAGCAATAAACAATCTGAGCATAGCTTCAGCCCTGCANCTTTCTCTGTCTGGCCTTTGTAACTAAAATTTTGTGTTACATTCGTGAGCATGCATAAACTTCTTTATTCTTACCTGAGTGTTTTTGCAATCAGTTATGCCTTTTAAGCTGACAAGGTTTCACTATGATTGCATTATTGCAAACTTCGCAAAAGACTTTTCTTGAATCAGCACGATAGGCAGTAGGCACTGAACCAACTTTTAAGTTCTGAATCTTGCAACCATATATGTCAAAACTTTTGGCAGCTTTGGTTTAGCCGGAAGTTTTTTTACCAGACATTACTACTTACTCGTGTAACTGAACCACTTGGAAATATAGTGCCATGTGATAAAAACATATTCTAACAATGTCGTCTTTAACTCAACGCGCTCACTAAGCACCCAAGCAAATCATTTAGGCTTCAAAGCCATTTAATTACTTGTTATCATAGGCGTACGGGAAGGCATTACTCGGGGGGCGGAAAAAATTTGCCCTGTAAATAGCTTTTTTAGTTTAATCCAAATGGGGCCTGAAATCTCTTGTAAATCTGTTCTATACAATTGAATTCGTTTATAATGGCTTCGTCTGTAACGTCAATTCGCATACAACGTTACATTTTTTTCGGTTACTATGGCATCTTTTACATCCATTTCAATTCGCTTATAACGTCAATTCGGCAATAACGTTCTTTATGCAATCTCCTAGAGGTGCCGTTATAGGCAAATTCTGTAGTTAAATTGCTTGTTAACTCAAGGGGGTGATGTTCCTTGCATGTTGTGTTCTCCCAGACAAGAAACTTTGCGGTAATCGCCTTTACTGATGCAAATATATACGCGACATCAATGGCGCAA
>JGI24159J19872_10002333_pt1 | contig 22492 bp, 15 predicted proteins | sample Ectturendosymbi4_FD_19872 | JGI IMG/M metagenome (IMG submission 19872) | reverse complement strand
ATGATACAGCTGTGGAGAGGATAAACTGCTTTGCTCCTCCCAGTGTTGGTCATGTGCTAACACCGTTTCTGTAATGTGTGCTGATGTACAGCAAAACACTTCTTGTGTCTGTGATATGGACCATGAGTCCGCAATAAAATATCATTAATTAATTAATTAAGCAATCATCCATACTTTTTACTTAATGCCTCACTGAAGGATGACAATGACATTTACAGAAAGTGAAATCGCCTTTATTGTGTTGCAAGCAAGTTCAGAGGCACCTCTGCGCAGTGCTCAACTGTAGTAAAAAAATGTTTCGCGCCTATTTCATTACAGCAAATTATGGAACAAGTACAGAGTTTGGTACTGTACTAAACGCTTCTGGGTAGCCTATAACAACGCCTATCGAATTTTCCACTACTTTCCCAGGAATGTAAGTGCTCGTCTGCACCTAGTTAACTATTCCATCAAGACTTTTGATCCTTGATCAGAAACAACTCGTACACTTTTGTTCAACGATGCGCATCTTCATCAACTTTTTTTCCGTTTGTATCAAGTGCCTGAGTCTGATGCTTTTTGCAAGTTGTAATTTTTCTCCCATTATGTAACCCTTCTGTATGACGAAGAACGAATGGAGCAGTTGCTGGTTCCCTGTTTCATTGTTTGCTCTTCTTTGGTATTACCAGCGTGTACTAACTACCACGTTCCTTGTGTTATAACTAGTCTTTTCGTGTTCTTTGGCTAACACTTGTCCTGTGATATGCACCATGGGTCTGAGTCAAACACTTAAAATAAATCAAATATATCGTTTCATCGTATTTTAACTTTAATCCAAAATTAGAGAGGTATGCCTCGTAACATACCAACTTAGCGCAGATATACAGATTGGACAAACCTAAAACAGCAAAGAACTAGCACAAAATATTAATGCGAATTCGTAGGGATGATCTCAATGATTCCTTAGAGCACTTTTTTACATTAACTTCATGATTTTTTTCGTTCAAACTAAGTATGTCAAGTATGAACAAATTCTATACTTTTATTGCCACAAACGCATCGCCGCTCTTGGTTTCATGAAAATGCAACTGGTGAAAAAAAGTAAATAAATTTAAGGTTCACTGAAGTTTGGCTAAAAGCGACTGCCACTGCTAGAAAACTGGGAGTTACGTTTGTATCGAAATATTGTGGGTTAAATAATGGATATACTCAAATATGAAATGGCTGAAATGTACACCCGTATAAGTCAGAAACAGAGATTAAAGCAACTGCTTTTATGATGCTTTAGGAACTTAATGAAACATGCGCATAGCACAAGTGAACTTTTTGCGACAAAGTTTGGGTTTGCAGGACTAACTAGTTTACCTCTGGAACAAACATGAACCTCCATTTAGATCACGACTGTTGTCATATGATGAACTTCTTATTAAAACAGAAGTGTTTTACGAAAGTTTACAAGATTTTGCTACAACAACAATTTTTTAATTCAAACATATGCGGATTAGCGAAACAGGGGCTAATAACTCCGCTAGCAACTTGGAAGGTATGCTTTGATGCAAGTGTTTGCAACACGTCGCGCCAAACAAGTCATTGACTCATCATTCTGCACTAGAGAGCATGAAGTCAATGAGCGCACTATTATCCCAGAAGAGCATTCGCAACGAGATCGTTTTCTCGCACACAGCTTTCTACAAGCTAGATGCCCTGATTGTGATGCCACTGATGTACATACCAGTTGGCGCAAATCATTCGCATTGAATGTCAGGTTCGAAGATCTCCAGCCCAAAAACGCGTTAAAAGTGATTCTCATGATCTGAAAATAGCCGAGATCTTGCGTAGATGGTCTACGTTCATAATAACCGCACGTAGGATGAAAGACATTTATGAAACAATTCGAAAATAAGAACAACGCAGCAAAGGAACCATATCCCTTGCGACAAAAATTACATCAACAATAATAAAACACAAAAGAATCGATCATTACGCACGATGTAAACTTTACACAAGGCACAAAGGTAGTTATTGGCGCAGCATGTGAGTAAAGAAAAAAGCAAACGTGATGCATTGACCAACGGCGCAAACGAATCACTGACGCTCCAACCGCACACGGACTGCTTCATAGCAACGTCAAGGATTGTCACAACTTATCATGTAAAAATCCTGATAAAGTTATATTGTCGAGAATGAAGAATATTTCTAAAAATGCCATCAATCACCATGGATTATTACCTTTGCAAGTTTTATATCCCAATCTTGTTACGACGATTGTTGTGTGAACTCCATAAACTTCAAAATTTTCTTTTCAACTATTTCAAAAGTAATAAAATCATGAGGACAAAAGCTTTTTGCGACAATCCAGCTTCGTTAGGCAATAAACTTATGAAGCCCTGCATTGTTTTACGAGACGCAAACCGTACAGGTAAATCAAAGCAACACTGAACAGCAGGCAAAAATGAAGTGTGAGACGAAGAAAATGAACTTTGTAAACGCAAGTTCCAGAAAATTTTAAAAGTCTTCTTGCCGACATGAAACAGAAAGGCCATGTTTTGGCGAAACGGATAAGTTTCGAAAAATTTTCGATCAAACGCCATGTTACTGATGAGACTCAAGCCTGTGTGTGCTGTTACTGACTGTAAAAACAATGCTGATTCACTTCCAAGGTGGATCTTGTTTTTTTACAGCCAAAGAGAGGATCAATCTTTGACGTCCTACACGAAGAATCGTAAATCCCACAGCATTGCCGACAAGTTCCAACTTGATTGTATTGAAGCGTTTCTTTAACGACAGTGCAACATATTAGACAGAACTCTTGGGGTTTGAAAGTTCCAACCTAGCGACCTATAAAACGCTTATACGACTGTCTCAGTTCTCCACTAAATTCAGTAAACGTGTGTTGTTCTTCACAAATATTTCTCCGACAATCGCTGACCAGTTCAGTGGAAAGCCGACCCACTCCAGCGTCCCATGGGCTGTACTGCATATCTCCAAGACGCAACGCAGAATATACTAACGCGATGCAGCGAATATCAACGGCATTTAATAATAATTTGTGGTGATCAAGACAGCACCTACTTTTCACTTACACGCAACGTCGCGAACATAAACCAAACAATCAACAACAGCAGATTTGCAGTTCGGTGGCCTTTTTCATTCTGGCGGTGTGAAGTAGTTTAGTGACATTTGCAGCGACTCAACGTGTGAATGTTGCGACGTGTGAATATTTTGATAGGGGCAGCGTGTCTTTTCACAAACAGAAGTAGCGCAGATTTGCATAGACTATTGAAAATATATTAAAAAGGCATGAAAGTAGATGTGAAATGCCAAGGCCGCTTACACTATGAAGTTGCTCGATCAAAATGGACGAACGTCAATTAGTAAATTAACAAAAGGATAAAAGGCACAAAACAGCTTGAACTCATGGATCGCGACGCTGCGATAAATCAGTCGCTGGCTTAGTCCACCAAGCTTAACCGTCAGCACCCACGAGAATCTGTTGCAAGACAGCACCACCTGCCGGCCTCGCACTTCCGTTGTTATCAGCTTTGAAACTGAGCGGCTCACCTAAATCTACATCAGTGTTGCTTATGGTCGTCTGATGGTACAATAGGCTTGCGGCTAGTTACGGAATAACCCCATCGTCGGTCCTGTTGCAGCTCGGACTGATCAGGGGCGTATGCCAAGGTTCGTTCGCTGCTGAGATTCTTTGAAAACTGCTGCTCAAAACACGCCCGTCTGCGCTGCTTGCGCTGGTCTGTTGGCTAGTTCCACAACCAGAAGATGGCGTTAGAGGCGCAATTACCGCCTCGTTTGAAACGATACGACCATTTGTGGAGTTGGGATACGGATGTAAACCAGGAACCAGCGGTTTTGCGGTCCCTTGACCAGCGTTGTTACGTTTCGCTTCAGTGAATGAACGACGGCCGTGAGAGAAGACACGTTTATTACTGTAATCTGTTGCTGGACCCAGAACCAGCAGCGACTGGGAGCAAGCCCGCCAAGACATCATCGTTTTTCTCGTCCAGATCCAAACACCTGTCAACAAAGCCCATTAAGAGTTAGTTTAACCACCACCAGCAAAAATAGCGCGCGAAGCTGAAACGGTGCAAATCTTCACGCAAAGCCACATGGATAAGCAACGGACAGCAATGGGTACAGTCAGATGAAACGTTGATTGTGCATGACCTCAATCAGTTTGTACGGCCTTGTAAAACTAAATTTGAAAGAAGATCAGAAACCTAGGAAAGAATAAGTTACGATTTTAATTTCATGCCGTTTATTTGACAACGCCAAAACTCCAGCTGAACACTAGAATTTCACGCAAACTTCGGGAAGTTTCATCACCAGGGAAAAAAAGGGTCGTTAAAAGTACCAGGAAACCCATATTCGTGGTTGCAATTAGACTTTCGCATTGGCAAACTGCGTGATGTAACAAGATCACAAAATATATGCAGACTTCGTTACCACCTTCCAACAATTTATTTTTATTGTTAATGAAAACAAAAAGAAAACGTGAGTAAACAGTGATTTTTTGTTGCTTTTCAGTCCAGGTTTGCTTTCTTGACAAAGATTCAGCGCAGGGAAATTATTTCACATGTCGTTTGGATGCATTACATTGGAAGGTAACGCCCATAATCGTGAACTCAGCGATTCACTCCACATACTCTTCGCAAATGCATGCATACATGCTTCTAATGAATTATTAACCCTGGGGAATTTTTTTAAAATCCACTACGTCCTAGTGATTCTTAACCTTTTTTCTACCACACCTCCCTCAAGTAATTGTCCTTTGTTTCAAGCCCCCTGAATTAAAAAAGCTGTAAAAACAAGTGTATTTATTGGTGAATTCAACGAACAAACTTTTCATCTTGTAGGGTGCGTAAGGGCTCGCGCCCCCTGTAAATTCATTGACGGGGCGCGCCCCCCAGTTAACAACCACTCCACTAGGGAATTACAAAAACAAGTAATTAATTAATCCCCTAGAGAATTAAATAATTATTTATCTATTTTTGGCCATAACTTGCCAATCACAAACGTTAGAAAGCCAATCAAGGGCTCTAAAGATGCGGATTTTCGCCTAGTTTTTGTAAAAGAAAGAAACAAAAAATTGCCCCTTGAGTTTGAGACCCAGAGCCCGATGACTTCATCCAAAAACCTCTAAGCCTACACCAATTATGACATCACCCACAAAAAAATTCAAATTCTTTAACTTCCAAATTTTTAAAAATCAAAACTACAAGAGTTTTCGCATCTTTAGAGAGTTTGAACAGCTCTCTAGCTCAAGCGCCTGGCGAGTTATGTTGGAGCCAGTTGGTGCAAAAAAGTGGCGCATGCGGGACTTAATGACAGGATTTCGACGAACACATTTCCAATGCAACCCTGGTGACAACACTAAATGATTTCAACTGAAGTCGGGCAAGCGGCTGAAAAATGCTAAATTTTCGCATCAGTCCATGATTTGTCTCATGTGATGGCACAGTGGACTTGAAAATTGTCCCAAGTCCCATAGTTAGTTATATTACGTAATGCAGCAGGAATTTTCTGAAGTTGACTACCGTTACTCTAGGCTCACAGCACAGTGAGCATTACACGTAAAGGCTCAGTGCCAGGGCGTAGTGATGCGAGGCCCCAGAAAACACAGCTACCGGGCCCTTTTCGGGTGGTAACTTAAAAGTCACCTAATTTTCAAGGTTCGTTGATGTTCAGATTCTTTGAATCCCTTAATTGGATTCTCTTACTTGGAAGTTTTGGGTTGCTTCAGGCACGGCTCTGTGGAGGCTAGACATTATACATGCACATGACATATTGTCAGGCCCGTAACCAGCTTGAGACACCAGGAGGGGCGAAGAGTTTTCGGAGAGGGGCCCAAAGTTTTTGAACTATGTCCAACATTTTCAAACTATATCCAACACCTTTTTCCAGGGGAGGCAAAAAAGTTTCTAGGGTGGCTTCGCCCCCCCTGGTTACGGGCCTGCATATTGTACTTCGTATTACTAATTTGGTGGGAATCCAATGGGATGGGAAAGTCACAAGTTGCCATGGGATGGGACAGAACAACGTGTCCAATGGACAAGCCTGCGCAACAATGTGACCAGCGGTTGGTCTATTTTTCTTCAAATCATGTAAAGTAACTGAACACTGGTAAAAAAGTAGAGCCGAAACGGCGGAAGCAACGAAAATTACCAAAAAGGTTAACTCAACTACTCGGTAAAAAACGTGCTGAAATACAGTCATTCCACAGCGTAGAACTCACCAGTAAACACTCCGATAATTAACTGCATTACTATGCGAAGATGGTATACGGAAGCGCTCGGATCAACATCATGGCCAGCTGCCCACGCTCTGAAACAAATTTTTTGTCATTTAAGCAGAGGGAGCAAAGAGCGGAAAGAATATGCGGGGTTTTCATGAGAAGTGAGGAACTTCTACGACGCCCATGCATTGAAGAGCTGAGGAGCTTCTAAAACCGAGTGCTACTACTTTAACAATAACTATAAGATTTCTGAAGGTTTCTGCGTTAAGCAAACTTAGACGAAGATTTGAATGATTGGCACGGGTATCAGTACCTGTTAAAAAGTTGTTAGTGGGAAGAAAAGCTCAATTAAAATTTTTAAAAATGGTGGAAATTTAGCCATCACTTTTTCAGCAACAATCTAAAAATTTACGCAAAAAACTTGTTCGTGTTCTTCTTGCGAAATAATCAAATTGACCGCTCAAACCCAACTGAAACAGCAAGTATGCTACAAGATAATTTTGTTGTATGCACGTAATTTTGCTACGGGGCGACGCACGGAAAGCGCTTGCTTGAGGGCTCACATGACTAACAGATAATAAAAGAAAATCAGGTTTGCTTTGTTTCACACGCTACTGTCTTACATTTCAACGCCTAAACACCAAATCAACTTACACCATTGTAGAATGCTCGTAGAAATAGCAGCCAACAACGATGGAGGCAGGAACAATGTACAAGACAGAAAAGATACCAATCTTGACCATCAACATCTCGAGTTTATCGGTCTTGCTACCCTCCCGCTTCATGTATGATCTGTAAAATAAACATCATGTTAAGTTTGTTCTCATCGCTTTCACGATCGTTTTGAAGTGCGAAAAGGGAACGAACAGAGGAAAGTGAAAAAAGAGCATCAGTCGACAGTGATGCTTGGTCTTGCACAGTTCGGAAACGAAACATTTCTCTGAAAGTACTATGGTACATTATTAAATATCCAATTCATCCAGGCAGCTTTGATATAGCATTAACCAGTTTGCAGCTAATTTTGCACTCACGAACGACATCCCTGTGATTAGAGCAAGTGCGTTTCATCGCGACAAACTCTGTTACCATTGTGTAGTTCAGTAGCTCTCAAAGCTGTTTTCATATTCCACCCCTTACAAGCCGAAACACTGTCAATCCCTCCCCAAGAAAAATCACAAAAAAAGATAATTGCAAAATTTCACACTACCTGGATATGGTTTCAGGTGTCTTTCGAAGATTTATCTCATGGATAAATGTAGACCCATCTAAAACCAACCTTGTGCAGTTTTTATGTGTTGCATAAACATACAATAAAAACTTAAGGTTTTTTCATCAACAGCTTTTCCTCCCCAATTCCTCCCTTGAATAAATTTCTTCCCAGGAATTAAAAATTCCTCCCTTAGTGAGCCAAGTGGTACCCGTTGAGAACGACTGTTCTAGTTCATTTCGCTGCAAACCAATTCAGACTCTTCTACTGCTTAGCAAACAAACAGCATATTTGTGAATGAAATATCTGATCGCACAAACAAATCTTAATTAAGCACTCCAGCTTTAGCAATCGATCTGTCCCGAAGTCTGAAACATTCGTGGTATCCGCAGGTAGTCCATTTAAATTCGCATGCATTTGCACTCTGCTTGTATTGCCGACTACACGAACAGTGTTGGTTGATTATTATATTTTTGAAATAGTACGGTGTGTTTGACCCTCTAGCTGTGTCAGACAACAGTTCACGCTGATGTTGTCGGATGAAGAACGATCAAGGGCATTCATAGTTAATTTGTGCCAAAAGACCAAACATGCTTTCTCATCTCTGCGTGCCCTACCAATGTTACCCAAGTACTCTACTCAAGCGATATACATTTTGCTTGAATCAGAGCAAAAACGTCTTCACAAAAAATGATCTTGTCACTGTTTCCAAAAAATGGAACCATAATAGAAACGTTCAACGCAATGTTCCTGCTGTCTTGCTGATTTTTGCAAAACACGCAACAAGTTTAGAATGTTGCATACTTAAAATTTTTGGCAAAAACAGGCAGAAATATCCGCCGACCTCACAAGAGATGGGTTCTATTTCAAGAGCAACGAGTAGTGTTTCAAGATGACTGCTTGCGTGATAACGCGGGTGGCCCGATGCTTGGAAATTAAGTGGTGCTGAAATTTCAGCGAACATTGAGGTACAGTGGAACGAGACTTTTGCAAAGCTCGGATTGCCGGCGACAGTTGCAAAGGTCAACCGAGAGCTTAGATGTAGCCAGCAACGCTTTGATGTATGCTATGCTACATAGGAGTTTGAGAATTCTCTTCAAATAAGCAAAGTTTGATAAAATAATTCACGGTGCTTCACGTTTTTCCTGCAGTGGGGCGTCCGTTTGTTGTTCGTACATGTTATGAGAAAAATAGGGATTCTAAGTTTTTATTTTGCTGCTTTCGCAAGGTATGGTATATCTAGCAATTCCAATGCTTTTTAATTTCTAATATGCGTGCTAGTAGCTAGAAAGCTGCTAGCATGTGCATTAACAATAGATTCTACGCCAGGCTGCATTTCTAGATTTTCCTAATCTACAGTACAAGATTTGAGTTGTAATGACAGGTAATTAATTATTGTGATGTATCAGTGCTGAGATTGTAGATGTAGAGACTAGAGAGATGTCACGTTGTCATGTTGGTTTGCTGTGTTGAAGACTTACGATGTAAATTCCAGCGCTTCATCAAAAAGCGTTGCTGGCTAGTTTGAGCGAGTTAGAAAACTTCAAAAAGCTTAGTATCAGTTCGTTGGAATGACATTGCTTTTAAGGTAAGAAGATGGAAGATTGTTTTATGAGCACTTTTTCTGACATTTTGTTGTCTTACAGACAAAAGTACGTTTAAATCTAAACTTTGCCTGCTCGAGCTTTTTTTATCCTGAATGTTGCGAAAAGGATATCCAAAACATACAGATTTACAAAATGCCAAACACACAGCTTCGGAGAAAACGAAAGATTTAAAGAAAGTATTGTGTGGTTGATTTGTTCGAAGCTTGACTTTTTGTTCATTCTTTCTCATGCTCATCTCGGTGCTTTGTTTTTTGTGACATATTGTGGGGAAGGAAATGAAAGTTTCAGGGGGTTGTAAGGGAGAAATTAATTCGGAAAAAACGTTGGGGAACACTGGCCTAGACAGTAAAAAGTAGGTCAATAAAGCCTAACAAGAGCAAGGGATGGTGTGCAACCTGCTACCATACCAGTGGAACAATTTTTTTCCAAAACAGGAGTGGGCTACCCACTCTTGCAGCTCAATATACTATGTTTGTAAACCCGAAGTCAAAATAAATGCAGAATACGTGATCGCAAAAAACACAAGCGAAACAGGAAACTGGACTCTAGCAATCGACATTCGTACACGTTTACTGACACAAAAATCGTACTGATTGAACGTCAACAGAGCTCGTCAAGAAACAAACCACGCGTGACACTGGAGCGGATTTCTTCTTATTATGTCATCACAGATACGATACGGTGTTTGGCGAACTACTTGCTGCCATGCCTCATCTTCTTACACTATCCTAAAGATTTTAGGACGATCCGATTTTAGTGTGCATTACGCTGGGATAAATCTGTTTAACAGGGCTCCTTCCTATATTGCATCAATCAATTGCCGACTGCATCAAGAATGTGAGCGAAACAGCGTCTTGACAATCTGGTAGCAAGAAATGTGAAAGCAAAAGCAGATGACTGACCCAAACAAAGTTACGTTAAGTCAAGTTAGTGGTTACTTCCAATACACTACAACACGCCCGGTTAAAGCCCTTCATTGCATACTATGTAACAAATGCTCTTGAGCTAGCCTGGAACAGTTAATAAAATACCTTTGCGATTGGGAGTTTCGAAGAAAGCAGTTTGACTCGGTAGTAAAGTCGATTTACGAACCCTAGTGCATCTGGCAACGAGATAATCGATTTTTAAAGACCTTTCGCAGGCGTAAGCACCATCCCATTACAACCGGAAGGCAAAGATAGCCAAAGGTTGTATCCGTCACAAAATGCATTTCACCGATCCTCTCAAATCGTATCATTCAGTGAACAATGAACAATGTTCACTGCCATCACGTTGACAAGGAAAGCAAATGACGTCGCAACTCAGGCATTGCCAAAGCATGTACACATGCTTCTGGCTAGCATGGCGTGACTTTGAAAAACACTTGCAAGATCATTCAGGGCGAACGAGAAGAATGTGCATCATCAGGGTTGCTGCAAAAGTAGTTGTTCACCCGTGACGATGAAATGCTAAACGTAAGGTAATATGCTAAACACAAGGTAATATATTTCAAAAAAATGCTAAACGTAAGGCAATATATTTCAATAAAGCAAGCTCATGACAACTGGTTCAGGAACAAGGTAAATTTGCTCATTGACAGCCACATCTTTAACTTTCTGCTTGAAACGCGCGTGCTCCTTGATATCTTTCTATTTCGCAGAGGAATCGCTTCAGTAGAAGCATTCGCCAACTTTTCTGAGGCACATCCTAAAAATGCCTTCTCGAAAGCTGTCGTGGCGCCGCCCTTGCTACTCACGCGTTCTTTCTGACAAAACGGCGCCTGTGCAAACACAGGCAGGGGTTGATGTACTACATGGCCGGCAACAAAAGACTACGAAGAGACCAAGCACGTCAATCAGAAACATAGACAATGCTTGTCAACACAATGACACCTACCACAGAGTAAAGATATTGCAGCTAGAAGATGAACACCCTCAGTCCACAGTTGCAGAAAAAATCGTGATCAAGTAAATTCAGTGCTAGTAAACAAATGCGATATATTCACTTTCTGTTGCAACTGACAGGAAAACTATATCGGTCGAATCNAAACTACCACATGCATAAACAAAAACTAAAGCTGAAAAAACTTCATATTATTTATGCGCAAGAAACGGAGCTTCAAGTTGCTGGANTTACAAGTGTTTACCGCAGCTTCAGAAGTTATCTTGAGTCATCTATAACTCCTTTATAAGCGGAACTGAGCTGATTTTATGGGTCTTTTACAGTGCACAACAAGTTCATCATAAAAAATTATCATGAAAGTTTCTTCAGCGGTAAAAGTCTAATAATTAGCAAATGCAGAATCCTTTCACCGTGGTAATGGAGACAAAGAGCTGTGACGACGTTTTCTTAAGAGAGGTTTAGTTTAATGTTAGTCAGTTGGTTTGCTGTGATGCCCACCGTGCAAGACACTCAAAATAAGTAAACACAGTCCGGCGGAGAAAATCCTCCTGAATCATTCACCGCAACGCGAGGGAAGCGCGCGTGAGCGCGAAATAAAAGTGGAAAAGCGGAACAGGTTCGAAGTTCGAACGCTCTTCTCAAGAAGGCAAATCTTCGAGAAACAAGGCAGCTTTACGTGGTTGACGAACGAGCTGAAAACATGGCATTTAGTCATGAAGACTTCAATAACGCAAGACAGCCAAGCCGCTCGAGAAAACACGAAACTACGTGATTAAATTACAACGTTTATAAAGGCTGACGACTGCAGCAAACCAAACACTCTGGCGCTCCACTGTCCCAAACAAAAACGCACCAACTTGCGCAAAACGTGTCAGTTCTAGACATTTTATTTTCACGCGCGACATCTCGTCTTTACGGGCATGGTCCTTTTCAGAAGAATTTTTAAAAAGCTTGGCGGAGTACAGTAGCGGCACACTATGAAACTGAACACGGTGCACAGCTTATTACGCGATAACGAACAAAGCTGATCGATAATAATCCGCAGTGTACTCCTGTAAGATTCACACATGCACCATAACTAGCGCTCAAACTTTGGGTGATTCACAATCAAACATGCAAATGAAGAGATTTTATGCTGTGCTACACTTTCTCTATTTGAGCAGCTAGTTCAGTAGAGTCTGCAGCGAAAAAATAGGTCATGTGGGTCAGACTATATCGCTGGTTTCTTGGAAGCACTTCAGGCATTATCAGTTAATAGAATGAAACATTCCCACTTAACAGAACTTTTTTAAAGAGTTTGTTGCGCAAAACTTTTGCTGTACAGGTTCTTCACATTTGATACCTGCGCTGTAGAAACATTCACATTCATTACAGTCTACGGCGGTGAAGTTTTAGCAGAAATGTTACATAAAAAAACGTCCAGAGCACAGTACTCCTTTACAAAATGTTCGAAGATTCGCACGCGAACCAAAATCGCAAGCCTTCTTACTTTATACGAAACATACTGAAGAATCCAGCGAAAAGGAACGAAGTGCCAATCATCAAATAGGTAAAAAGCGGCGCCAGCACGAATCCCGTCAAAGCGTTCTCGTTTTGGTTTCCCACATAACAAAGACCAGTCAACTCGTCACCATCCACCTGCATTGATAGAAAAGAACGGTAAATATGTTTTCTGCAAACAGATGAGCGCGCTCACGGCTAGAAGCCAAATCCACGTAAACCCGAACGCCATTAGTAAACGAAGCACGTTTAAAATAGTCGCCTACGTGACGATGGTAAATGGGGTTGGGTATCACGGACGATTTCGGAATCATGACGCTTGAAGTAAGCAATGCTAGCACGCGTCGGGAAAATTCACAGCGTTCCTTTCCATACTTTCGTCTTTATATGGTTCAAAGCAAGTCGTTTGATTCGATCTTAAAGTATGAAAAACCATGACTGTTCGCAAATGGGTGAAACACCAACGATTGCCTGAAAAACTTTGAATACACACAGAATTCCAGGTATGCATGAAATGTAGTTTTAAATTAAAAAAACTCAACGTCAAGTACGTACTTGTCGCATAATCAGGACGATAATGATTTTTATCGACGGCACGGACCAGGCAACGAGATGAAAATACGAGCTGTGCATCTCTAGCGCCTCGTGCGACCATTGCATCCCTGCACAAAAGACTTATGTCAGGTTTTCATCACGAATAATTTCGTGAAGGAAGTCAAGGAAAGAAAAAATCCACGACAAATTAAACGCTACTCCTTGGATGACAATCCAAAATAATCTTACAGTTTTTTTAACCCACACATGTTCATGGTTTCTTGGTGAATTTTTTCCAGATGGCACACCACATCACTACAACGTACTGTTCGAGACAGCAGGTGCACACATAAAACTAAGCTAGCACCTGGGGTGCGCAATAATGAATCGCACATCTGGATGAAACGAAGCAACAGAAGGATAAAGCTGAGCAGGGAATCTCCTTTCACACAGTGTCTACACGCCTGCTCAAGCGTGAAACTACAATATGATCCAACGTGTCAATTGAGTGCCACGTCCAACCGACACCTTTCGCAAACGCTTTATTCACTTTCAAAAGTCTTTTGCCATTCAGGAAATGGAAACCAAGCCCGGTGACAACCTCACATTGATTTTGCAAACTTACAACATTACAGCATACCAAGGTTGGAAAACAGTCACGGAACAGTGGTTCAAAACTCATTAAAGAACATCATAAACCTATTTTCTGATTCGAATGAAAAGCAATGATAGAAGTACACTGCTTTCGCTGCTCATGGTTACGTGCAATATCTAAATCTGGGGTGCTAAATACGTCAATCGCGATCTACCAGTCGATCTCAAAGGTACTGTGGGTAGATCGCATGGCAAAAACACCTTCGGCACCGGTGGACGGACATGTCCGAGTAAAATCAGGTAATGATAAAAAATGTACATAGTTAACTGTGTTGTGCAATATGGGCTCATGTGGGTATGCAATGTACATCAACATACATTTTCAAAAGAATTCTCAACACTATATATTTAATATACATTTTACATTTTTGTAGTAGGTAGATCATTTTGATTTGTTCATTTTATAAGTAGCTCGCATGCTGAAGAAGTGTGAGTACCCTTGATCTATTCTAAATCTTCACGTTGAGATAACACCGAATCACTTGCTGCAATCTTCTATGCAAATTCAGGCCTTGACAATACAAGAAAACAGCAAAAAGCAGTAGGATAAGTTACAACATGGAATGATTGATAACAACGTAGCAGATGTTATGGTCCTCAACAATTCAAAGCAAAACATTGCAGCACTGACTGCCGTTCGAAAAAGCAAATATTTGTCAATCGATGCACGGAATTTCACTAATACACTCTAAAAGTAAACACACGACGCATTATAATCACGAATTTGCTAAAAGGCTGACCCTTGGTTCTGAATACAATGCATCTTGGAACGTCGCTGTGAACGTAAGCCGAAGGAACGTATGCTAACATAAATTTTTTACTGTATGTTTGCAAAGAACGTGTTTGGCATGTTTCTTGACTTTAGCCAACGCTTCTGTCTTAGTTTAAATCTTTGCACCGTGTGTGATGAGTAATGTGCAGCGATATCCTGCAGTAATATTTGAACGTGAAATGTTGTTGCAAAGTATGAGCTGCGTCGATCCTGAAATGACGCGATCGACGATGACGTTGAGGGTTGTCGACGTTTGCTACCCAATACATTAATGACTTTTACGTCAGTCTAGCCCAAAGTAGCGTTGGTCTTGTCCGACCAAGCGATCCAAAGTCCTAAATTATTGGGTACCCACTGACGATCCATAAGTTAAGGAAGGGTAACCACTGGCGATATCGCTCTGCGTCATCGCTGAGCGTTGTCGTCAGCCCAGTACGTTCTCTGCAAACATAAAGTGAAAAATCTATGCTCCCTTGTATTACGTTCCCAACGGCGTTCTAAGATACATTGTATTGTACTCAGAACCAAGCACGAGTTAGTCTCTTAGCAAATTGTCAAACTCATAAAGAGTCGCACAGCCAGGCGCTTCAAACTTCTGAAAAAATGCAGCATATTTATGCCGTTCCACAATGTACGATTTCTTTTTTGTGCAAAAATAAGATGCTTGTTATTCACCAGTCACCACAGCACAGGACGTGGCTGATAATGATGCTTCATGTGTTTACTTTTAGCGTGTATTAGTGAATTTCCGTGCATCGATTGACCAATATTTGATTTTTCGAACGGCAGTCAGTGATACAACGTTTTGGTTTGAATTGTTCCGGTCATTCTAACAACGTTTACAAACAGTAAACACCACTCTGTAAGCTGGTGGCGGGAGAATCGAAAAGAATTTTTGGAGAAGCTAACCCTCACCTGCACGTTGAAAGTTAACCAACCTGCACTGAAAAAAAAATCGGCGCGGCTGTCAACAATTCGCTCTTGTGTAAACGGTTCGACGAAACGTTCCATGGCCAATCGCTGAACAAGGACTTGCTAATGCGTTCAAGGTCAACGAAATTCAAAGTGAATTTGCGATACTGAAAGCGTGCAGTTGTTCTGGTTTCGTCCCATCAACGCTACGCTTCTTGCGCGCATAAAAAAGACATTTTATGCGAACCGGGAATTCCACAGGAGCAAAACATCAGGCCAGGAACAGGTTAAGTCGTAACAAAGCCCGTTGTGGTTTGAAAAACTTCAGGAATAAATGCGCAAACGATCTTATTTCTTAGCGCAAACAGCAATGTTTTGGCCTATACACCGCGGGAGCAATTAGCCTGCCGAGCATTATGCTTTCCGCTCCAAACTTCAAAGAGTTTCACGTAATTGATTTACATGGCAATTTTCGAGAAATGCTCTTCTTTAAAAGAGCTTGTGGAGAGTATTTAAGTGCACAAAGCACAAAACCAACTCTGCTCGTTAAACCAATTCCAGCTCAATGTTTTGGACAACAGTCGAGAAAAAGCGAACCACACCTCTTAGCAAGACGGTTTGACCTTCCTATGTTAGAGTGAGTAACGCTACTTTAAAAATTCCCTTCTTGGCACGAATCGCATGGTGCCTTACGACGAGTGTAACGTAGATCATGTAACGGCGGATTAAATGTTGACGCATCGACGTGTTCATTACTGGCTCGAACATTACACAGCCTTCTATTGTCGATCAGAAAACGTTGGTACCAGGAGGCGGGCTGAGCAGTTGCTCTGGCAACAATATTCATGACGCACTGTATTCGGGCAGTGGCTCACAAACCCTTCAAAACACCATATAAATTATAGAGCCAACTCGTTCTCCAACTATAGTATAAAGATTTGCCTGAGACGTACACTGCGCGCAAACGCCTAAGATTTTAATGCTGGACTGATTACTGAAAAACGCAGACCTCCCATCTAACCTTACACATCACAAAGCCCTCATTAAACCTAAATCACATCAAACAGTAGCTAACGTAAAAGTGAAATTTAAAAGTAGAAACAAGCGGTGCCACAAGCAGCGAACAGAAGTAGTTCACTATCAACCAAATAAGAAAAAGTCAAGAAATAAAATACCGGAAAAAGGTAAAGAACCTGGAAAGAGACATTTGCAACAATGCTGTCAAAAAAAACGGAGTAACAAGTTTCCAGTGCAACTGAGAAAGCCAAGCAATTCAAATGGAGTGAAGACTATACCTTTTTCCGGTATCGCGCATATGACAAATCGAACGAGTTCACAAACATGAGTAATCGTATAGTGCAAAACCAAGAAATTTTCTTAATATCGCAAAATGGGAACCCCGTTGCTTTCCAAGAGGTGAAGACCCCTTCCTCCAACACCAGGAGCAGCCATCACTCCCGGTGTGACCTGACTTGAGTTGACCAAATGAGTTAAAAACAACAGCCAACGCCTACGCGGAAAGACTTTTTAGGGAAAAGAGCGACAGCAGACGAACTGGGTAGGGTTAACTGTAAAGCAAAGTGGATTTTTTCTCGAGTGGCAGCAATATCTTTCAAGTAGGGCACTAAGGACAGGCAACAAGACAAAATTCAATAGATCCTTTCCAAAAATGTGAACCATAAAAACTGTTTTAGGCACACTCGAAAGTACGTCAATGCAGAGCAACCGTGAATATCAGTCATGCGAGTTTTGAGTAAATGGTCCTGTACACTCTCTTTCTCGCCGACGGATGCACAAATCTAGCCGCAAAATAATCACCAGATTTAATGAGAATTGTTTCAGGTGTAAATATGACGGTCTATGAAACACTTCACTGTCACCTCTCTTACGAATCAAGCGAATCATTTACTTTGCAAATTCAAGAAAGATTTGATTCGTTTGAATTTTCAGTGGAATGCACACATTGGTTAAACCCTTGAAAAAAAACTAAAAATTTTGATCGCGTAAAATAGCACATCTGTGCCATTACAGGCACTTCACACCAGATCGGTCATGGAAAAACAGCACATTGAAAAAAACGATTTGATCGAGTAGGAAACTGTAGAGCTGATTTTGCGACAGCGAAGGTTTGAATCGCTCCTGTCGCAAAACAGGCAACGGTCAACTAGCGGAACAGACAATCCGGTTGCATTATGGGTGAAAAAAAGCATACATATATATATATATATATATATATATATAAAGTGAAAACCAGTTCTAAGAAATAAAACAATGAACGTCAGGGTATCGCATGATCAACGACTTCTGCGACGGACCATTGTCCGGTCTAACCGGACCATTCCTGCTTGATGACAGATACCAAGCACGCGTGATGTTGGATGACGACGAAACCGAGAGCCGAAAAATCGAAAGGTCGCTTGTAACGCTGTCCGCGCCGCATGCGATGCGTGACGGGGAGGGACGCGATCGTACGAGAGCAAATATCTACTCTGTTGAGCACACATGAAGATGTATGAGTTTTGACGGGGCATTATTTGTAGCTATGTTTGCCATTTGATCGCCCGCGCTCAGTTGAACCACGGCAGTGCGGCTTGATGTTATGTTGGTCAGTTATAATGGTTTCTGGGGCGTAAGCGCAAGTTTCATGAGGTCGTAAATTTGCAAGAGCCTTGACAGCTGTCGTACTTAAGGACGTACAGTTTTTCACCAACAAAATTAGCTGTTTATAAAAACGTGCAAAATGTTTTACCGCAAATGCAAGAACATTCCTGAGTAGCAAGAGAGGAACTAAACAATAAAACATGTAAAAAGCGAAAACCGTTTGCACGCGAAATGACATCTCGTGCTTCGTGTCTAACATTGAAAATGGAACTGAGTTCGAAAACACATGTTGTAGGTTATCAGTTTAAAAGAAAATTAACAACATTAAAAATGAACGACGAACACTGGGGAAGTGAAAACTTCACATGAACAACCGTTAAATAGCTGTCAGATCAGAGGCATCGTCAGTAAAACTCTCCTGCAGCCCACAACAGGGGTCTCAAACGCGTGACCCTTGAGCTAATTGTCCATCACTCGCAGACACCTTCCTATTATGAAAATATTACTTTGTTGCAGTTACCGATTTCAGAATGTTTAAGGTGCACCATGCAATTTCTCATACAAGCATAACACCTGTTTAGAGCTATTGTACATATAGTCTACCGGCGATTCCTGCCCCGGTGAACCCCTTCTTTGGGTCAAATTGGCCCTTTGTCTTCCATGAATTTGAGACCCTTGTGCAGACTATCAAAAATACTGGCATCCCCTTCAAGCCATGAGCATGAAAGATTTTAGCGGAAAATGTGTGAAAAACAACCATAAAGAAAATCTTGCATTTACTTCGCTGTAAGCCTATAACACCATGCATCCGCCCGTGTGACCCGAATTTGCAGCTTCACATTTCATACCAAAAGCTTTTCCATGTAGAAAATGGTACGTACAACAATTAGTAAACAGTTCAAGCCGATATCCGGAGAGGTGTTTGACAAAACTTCCAAGACAAAGAAAGCAAAGTCAACAAGGCGAAACGAGAATGCGATAACGGTGATCGGTTCTTTTTAAATACTGGAGTACGCACAAACACCGTGTTGGCAATTTGTCACTTTCGGTCTGAGTCGTTTCCATCACCTCCCCTATCATCCTATCAATGTTATTTATTAAATCGTGATAAACGACGTTTTTTCTAGGATTTAGGAAACTGGACGTCGCGCAGCGTCGGATGCCATGTGTTGACAGGGTCCGCTGCTGCGCAAATTCCGTGAATCCATCAGCAATGCACAACATACAATGGAAAATCGTGAGTAGCTACACGCCACGAAAGTGGAAAATAGTTCGCGTTCAGCGGTTAAGTCCAAGCGGTTTGCAAACTACTAACTACGAAACTTTCAATTTGGGTTTCTTTTCGCTGAGACATTTCGGTTATTTGTCCCATAATAGTATTAAAACTCGCCGTAACAGTATTCACTAGTCTATATTTTCGGTCATTGTGGCCGAACTGACTTAATTTTTCTCGGTCATTTAAAAAACAATTCGGTTTATGACCGAAACAAAAATAGCTTTCAACTACAGTAAGCAGCTAAACATTGTTCAATTTTTCAAGATCCAACTAAAACAAGGACTCTGACACCTTCACAGTTTAAAAAAAACACTTCTTCAAAAATGTTTCTTACGCCAGCCACGTATTCCACATTATGCTTGAAACTGATGAATCTTTATCCCCGAATTTGCATCGCGTAGTTAAAATGACTAATTACAGCCTGACAGGCGCAGTCGGAATATTAATGACCATTTGCAAAAAAACAGCAACGTGATGTTCAGTGAAAAAAAAAAAATTTACGGTTTAGGATTCGCGTAAATTTAAACACGTGCAAGAAACTCGAAACCCTTTGGCTTTCTTCCAGACCTTATGTAAAATTCGCTTAGCTATCTGCATAAGCATGTCAGTCCTTATCAAAACACGAAAAAGCTCAATAATGAAAAAACAACGCTTCGTTCTTCGAGGAAAAGCATACAAAACATACTTTCTATTAGGTTTACTTAGGAGGTCCTTTGTTCCATCCAAAAATGACATGTTATTAAAGACAAGCAAAAAAACGCTGAGTTTGAAGTACTCTTGAAAATTAAGTAAATTTTGGAGTTAGCTTAGCGAACAGACGAAGTAAAGTCGATTGTTTACTTTGGCAAAAAGTTGTGGTCCACAAGTAGACAACGCATCTTTGTAGTCTGTCATCCGTAACGGCCAAGCAATTCGGAAGGCAGTGAACAGCATTAAGCATAACAACTTCAAAAAGTTGACCAAACTACAGAAAAAAATAGCTGTCATTACGCAATAGTGTTTTGACAAAAAACGATTTTATTGCGCATGGGTGACGTAAAAACGGCGTGACGGCAAACACGCAAGGTTTAGATCTGAAGAAATTGCAAGTGCAGAACAAAACTACCCTTGCTTATCACAACCCTCGTCTTTTGTGCAGTTTCACACAGCTACGTTTTTGACGAAAAAGTGTCCATTTAAGAATGAACTTCGTCCGCACATGTAGTTTCACATGCTTTTTTATGTGAAAAGGTTCCAGTCTTTTTTATGTCAACTCAGCGAATCCAGCAACTCTACTTTCAGCCAAAGTTAGTTGGCATTATTCAAAACGTCAGCAGTTGATGAAAGAACTGATGTAACGGCCAACGGCATGCGTTCTCACTCAAGAACACATCAAACAAACATACGCAGTTATGGGGAAGAAGGTGCAACTGGGGTATACACGTCACCAGAGCAAACAACATTCAGGAAATGTTACAAAAAATTTTTCAGAACATTCTCAAATTTTCCCGACATGTCACAAACAACAAAACTCGCATAGTCTTTTTCGTGCTGTCTGTGACTATTTGCCTGTTGCGCAACGATGGATGCACGTAGCCAGCTTGTGATTATCGCGTTTGGGTTGCGCTTACTTCAGTCGAGTAAGCTTACTCAGAAATCGCCTTAGAAATCCAGTAATTAAGTTCCACACGAAGAAGGCTACGATACAAACAAACAAACTTTCGAAAATCAGCCCAATAGAAACGAAAAAAAGACATTTAGCGATTACGCAGAAAGGCTAGTTTTCGCTTGGTTGACGTCTTGCATCAGCTTGCAACATCTGATTATAAGAAAATTGGGTTTGCAGTATCATACCGTTTTTATGCAGCGAATATGCAGTTAACTTTGCACGCCGGATTTCAAACTTCAGGCTAAACAGTTACTTTCCATGACGATCTTTCATCACCCTGGAAGCAGGCGCAAACGTACTCATTACGAGGGCAGCCAGAATGATAAACAAAAAAGAGAAAAACCCAAAATCAAAACTAAGCAGCTTCAAGTAACTGGAAAATGCCCTCGTCACTCGTCAGACTAAACGAAACAAACAAGGATATAGCTGAGAAAAACACTGAGAATCAGCATCAAAGTCATTGGATGCCCATAAACAAAGATATCATGACAAAGTGTGTCATTCGACTTTACGCATGCCAGAGAAATAGGGAAAATATAAGAAGCCGTCAATAGCATCTCTTGCATTATAATCTCGATAATAAATCAGCAATAAACGTTTTTACGCAGGTAGCCACCAAGGCAAGTTAGGCCACACGGCAGAATTCCCCAAAATCTCAACCAGGTTTTTACGTTCTAGTGGAATAAGCGGATGATTACTGTCGTTCTGCCAGACTAGAACGCCCTTGCCGATTGTGGCATAACAATCACTTCTATCCCACAGCGGCGCGGCGTGAAGGAAGGACCACCTGCCGCGCGTGATAAGCCCAGCCGCTCAAAATCGCTGTCACCGAGTGCGAAATACCACAGAGATAGCACCAATTTTATGGCCGTAAAGCATTGTTCTCTGTATGCAGTAGTTCCAGCCACATTTACAACGACGAAAGACACAAACACCTCGCGTGCAACTTTGGAATGGAAAGCCTTTACGACAGTTTCGCACCATGTGTAAAAATATCAGAGATTTTCACAGAAACGCAGATTTATAGAAAACACAAAAAATCATCACGCCTTAAAATCTCTCAACGCTCGGGTAATGTTTAGGAACTACCAAATGTCATACAAATAACTACGTGACGCTTCACCGGTCAACAGAGCAATGAAAATATTAATGGGAAGAACGAGACTCACCTGCAGCTAAGAACCAGGTTATTGTTAGAATGACCCACCATAGGTAACTTGCCATGCCGAAAAAGTACGACAAAAGGAAAACGATCGCACATCCTGTATTTCCTAAGCCCTCCTGAAAAAAGAACAAGTGCACGTCGAGTTAGAGCAACGTCAGAAGAAGTGTGGCTGGTTAAACGAAAACCAAGAAACAAACGATCTGGCTTATTTTTCGGTTGTGTAGTTAGAGAAACATTCATTGGACTTCACCACTCGGCAACTCCAAACGTGCACCGCTTGTACACTTAAGCCACTGAATCCAGGATGCATCATCATTTCTGCACTTAGTATTCTAAAGAGCGCTGAGTGGTGTTGACGCACACATCCGTTAAATCTGAACTAGGCCCCACCTGACTTTCGCTTCATAAGTTGTAAAACTTATCTGGTGTTGGTTTAGCGCAGATTAAATAACATCTACAGGGTGTTTCACAATTGTTGAAACAAAGCGGCAGCTTCTAAAACCTTT
>JGI24159J19872_10002332_pt1 | contig 22493 bp, 9 predicted proteins | sample Ectturendosymbi4_FD_19872 | JGI IMG/M metagenome (IMG submission 19872) | reverse complement strand
GCATTCTGGAAGCAAGTTTTAGTATCTTGCTTTTACGAGACTTATTATTCCGTGAGACAGAAAACTGAACTTTTGTTGTCTGAGGCTCATGAAATAAACCTATATGCGTGCTTGGATGTTGTAAGTTTTAGACATGTATCGCTTATCGAAGACGCTTATTGAAGTTTGTGGGCTCAAATCTCACGACAGCCGAAGCTTTTTTCTGGTGTTCATTGTTACCTGTGTTAAGTTACTTGACAGCCACGTGTGAAGTAATTTTATTAGTGAAAGAATAAAATCATAAAATGAAAATCAAGCAGAGGAAACGTACACTAGTCATAAAAAAATTTGCGTAGTGCGTATATCAGTTACCAGAAAACAAAGTCAGTTTATTTTAAATCTAGGCCCTTGCCCCCCTTAGTTACGCCACTGCCGAAGACTGTTCATACATTTTTTTATTTTCAGGGTCTGAGGGGGGGCATTACGCAGTGCCTGCCCCCCCGTACGCTAGTGCCTGCTAAGATCGATATTGTTTTATTCAGGTCACCTACAACATGAACGTGAAAGGCATGACATGGAACAAAAATATATGAACAGTGACAAGGCCCAAAGAAAATAGCCCGAGTTAACAACTTAGTGAAGTGTGGCCGTGAGTGGTGGCACAATTATACAAAGCAATAAAGCTCGCGTTCTCCGATGTAAATCGTAATCGAAGACTCCCGCTAAGCCCAAGGAGCCCGTGTGTCGGAGTCGCCAGTGGGCTGTTAAAAACACTAAAAACACAGCTTAAAACAGGCAAAAACGACACAGCATTGATACCTGTCTTAAACACATTCAAAATCACAACTTTTTCATATCTTGAACCAGGCCCGCAACTAGCTTGGGACACCAGGGGGGCGAAGAGTTTTTGATAGTGTCCCAAATTTTTTAAACTATGTTCAGTAGTTTTAAACTATGTCCAACACATTTTTCCAAGGGGGCAAAAATTTTTGCTGGGGATTTCTCCTCCCTGGTTATGGGCCTGTCTTGAACACAGAGGTAACATGACTGAATACTGATTCTACAACTGCATTAGATACCGGAATGCAAAGATAAGGCAAAGCATATATAGCAACTAGCAAGTTGTTTGTAAGGATCCCAGTTGTGTTGCCAATCACAGGCGTAGCCAGGTGGGCCCAGGATGCCAAGCCCCCACGCCAAATTTTTAGCAAATATAGTCATTTTGTAGTTTGAAAGGCGGCATCCCATTCCCAAACAAATACTCTTACTTACCTAAAATCAAACATTTTGGCCCCAAAAAAATTTGGGGCTGGCTACGCCACTGCTGCCAATGCAGAAATAAAATATAGATATTTAGCGTTGCCAATGCAAAAACTAAAACACAATTGAAATTGATCTGTCAAATATTTCATTTTGCGTATAAGATTCAGCAAAATTTCACCATTTAGAATGATGTTAAACGCTTGAAATTACACCAATTTTTCAATGGTGTGGCACGAACGTTTTCTTACACACAAGCATGGTTGTCGGAAGAGGGGCAAGAGTTTGAAAATTTCAGCAAAAAAGGTGTTTTCTTAGTTTCGAATGATAAAAACCAAATTTCACCACTACTTTTGGAAAAATCCACTAGTGCCCCCCTGCAAAAATCCTTCCGACGCCCATGCACACAAGCATGTAAAATTACACCATTTTTGTAAAATATTTTGTTGTATTACACCATCTGGCAACATCGTTCAACAACACCAGTGCGGTAAGCAAGCCATAGTAGGGTGACTTGTGCTCGGTGTATTCTGCCAAACAATTACGAATCCCTGCCAAACTACAAATAATATTGACAAAATACTGCCAAAATTCTGCCACATTTTTTTCATTAAATGATTTACTTTAACAATGTCCCAATGCTAATTGTTGCTAAAACTTCTTTAAGCAAAATTCGAAAGTGAAAAGTGGAGGGCCAGGCCCCTCCAGAAATGAAAGTGAGGGGGTCTAGACCCATGCGGCCCCCCCGGTTCCGCCACCTATGCCTGAACTATAGACTACCATAGTGTTTAGACGTCGGTGCATGGCATTATTCAGCGGTTCAGAACCTAACATCGAGGTAGGGTAAAAACTACAGGAAAAAAGCCTGTCATGCTACAATCAAATCAGTTGTGAATTTTGTGTGAAGAAATTCACTAAGAAACGAGAAAACAGTCAAAATCTTTGTGTCAGTGAGGAAAGATGTTTCCCCTAACGTCGTTTCAAAGAAACGTCTTCCACCTTATTTCCTTTGACAACAACACTGGCGGGATTCACTTCGCACCGTAAGTGTGAGGTTCATGAAGATGCAGACGTCTTTTGAAAGCTTTGGGGAAATTTATCATAAGTCAGATAAACACACGCGTTTCGCTACAATTTCTTTTTGTCGTGTTCAGCTTTATGTAAAAGACCGCAACCAAGTATTGTGAAAACAAAGTTATGGTCAATAAGCGGCCCAGTTACAATTAATGTTAGTTATGTATTTCTGTCATTTGAATCAAGGCGCCATCGAGCATGCGATCAAGCTTTGCGATAAGTTGCTTGGGTTACTTTAGGCGCCGCTTGATGCCAAAGTACAAATCGCCAACAAGGTTTATGCTGGCAAAAAGGTCATAGACATGGAATGTGTTTTTACTGGCATTCAAAGAAAGAATGGGTAGTCATGAGTCAGTCAAAAGCTTTTTCTCACAACGCGATCGCATGGCGACTAGGTTTGAGCAACATACACAAAAGCTCGAAACTCGGGATTTATCGGACACTTTATCAGCGACCATAACGATAGAAAGCGTGCTTATACGGAAGTTGGGATTTTCAACTGCTGGAAATTTTCGAAGTCGTTTACAGAGCTAATAGCTTTTAGGATGAGCTTGCATGACCACTAACAGAAACGCTTACATTGTTTTTCTTCATAAAACAAGCTTCAAAAAGTAAACAGAAAGAGGGGCAAGAATATTTCATATATTACAATTAGTTTTCAAGAAGACGTAATACTTTGGCCAATATTTATACAGTTTGCGTTTCGAAAGGTAGCACAAAAATCAGTGGAAGATTTAAAAATAGCAAAAAGAGCAACACCAGGTGCGCACAATAAAGCATCTGTAAAGGGCCTGTCATCGTGATTACTATAACATGTGCTGTAAACGAACGCAACCTGCTTTTTCCTCTAATCCGTACATGTTTGCGTTTAGAGGCATTAGAACAAATATCTCTTGCACGAAGCCTTCCTAACCGTAGTCGTCATGCCGACAAGTTCGACAAACCGTCGTCTGACGTACGAGTTTTATAAACCGCCGCCCAAATCCTTGCAAGAAATACGTCTCGAGCAGAAGAACGATTACAGAGACTCAGACAGAAGCGGTTCGCATTCTTCATTTTTGAAGCGAGAAAAATATCGCAACAGCTTTTCGGAAAAGCAGGTCAGTAAACATAAATGCAATCGCAAACTAAGAGTGTTACTGGCGTTATTAAAGTCACTAATGCTGAAAGTATTTCAGCAATAGAGTGTTAATCTCATTAGCACATAAATATTGAAATAAACTTAGTATAAGCTCAGCATGCTCTGCTGTCAAATGGCGCAGCTGTCTCATATAACAAAAAATGATTGTATTTTTAGCGTTATACATACATTAAAGAAAAAACAGTTTTCAATAAAGTACTCAAAAAGCACTCTTCTTCGCCCCTTTCTTCAAAAGTGGTCGAATTACAACTGTTTTTCGTTTCGTTCAATTTTAATTATTTCTTCAATGTGTTCGAAAGGTGTGTAGTAAAGTTATGTGCGTATAGCATCTAAACGTTGATTGGAACAAAAAGTTTGAGCACTTCTTTGTTTTGATGTCCTTCAACGCTTGCTTCAAATAGCTTTCAAACCAACATTAAATTTGGCAAGCTGCACAAACCTCAGCAGATTTGCTTATTAAGCAGGAAGGTTAGCATTTGAAACATAAACATTTTTTCATTGCTCGTAGACCGCAATTGTAACTCCGGTTAACGACGGCCCCCTGGCAGCAATCAATGGAAGGCAGCATCATGGAAACCACAATAATGCTAACTTAGGAAAAGGCAACATTTCACCGCCTTTTGGGGGCATTACTTCCAACACAAGAATGATTCTAGGTGGCGTTTGCTGTCGTTGTCATGGATGTTGCTGCATGCGATGGAACCTTCTGCTCTTTTTGTTCGGACTTTTACTTGGTGCCCTTATAACTGGTCTTGTGATTGGCCACGTTCTTCAGTTTGAAGATGAAACAGGTGATTGCGTTACAGTTTAAGCTTCTCTTCACTACTTGGGCATTCTGATGTTTTGAAACTTATTCTGCGACGAAGGTTTTTTAATGGCAAAAAGTACGCAAAATATTGATATTGCGCAAAAGCATCAATGAAAATCCTTTAGATATATTTGTCAAAAATATGGGCTGGTGTTGGGCAGGTTCAAGTTGTGGGTTTTAATGCGATCTTTACTCTTAAACTAATGTTGAAAGTCTGTGGTTTCAATAACCCTCCACCAAAATAATTACTCACATATCATAATGCACTGAAGAGAACTACTCAGATATAATGTTGACTTCGGTACTTGCTGCATAAAGATTTATAAAAAGCTTCTTCACTGACTTTTTGGTGGTTTGTGGTTTATACTAGCTTCATCCACACAGCGGTACTCTTGTCTAGGTCAGACAAACAATGTTCGAGGAAAAAATCGCTTTGAAGATGAAAATCGATTGAATTGATTGCACGATAAGTTCACAATTTGTTTATACACGTTATTTATCTGTTGACTTATCTGACACTTTTCTCTCAATTATCAGCTTCATCTAAACAAAATTTTGATGGCTAGCAATATTTCGGTAGGTGCATGTAAAAATATCGCAGGCGTTTCTTCGCAACAAAGACAATTTTGTAGTCTGCGCAAAGTTGTTTTTCCTTTTTCTGGTTTTCTGGATCTTCAGACAAATATACCACACTCATATAGTAACTAACATCAGCCTGTAACGCATTCACTTTAAAGATTCCCAAGCTAAACTAGGGGAGTTGCAACAATCGCGTCCTTCAGAAAAGTTTCTGTTGTTCTCAGCTTTGGTGTGAGGCTTGCTGATGCCAGTCTTCGCCTTGAAAAAAAATTTATGTTTCGATCTTCGTTGTAATTATGGTATTATTTAAAGCTTCCACAAGTTTTGTTTATATCCAGTATCCTGTTTATATCCAGTATTCTAATAAATCCAGAATTTAAAGCTGGGCATAGCATTGAAATATGCCATTTGTGCTCTACTTTGTCACGACTGGGTTAAACCTGGCTCATTAGCCTGTTTTATATTTTATTGCATGGCAGTTACATTTAGAATCTGCACCATTACAGTTATAGTCAAACGTACCTGATCTGAACATGCTTGCTGTAACTCACTGCGTTTCGTCTGTGTAATCAGTATTCGCTTATATCATTGCGGTTTGCAGCTCGATGTATAATGTTGTTTTCAGTTGTTGCTGAAGGTAACTCACAGAACCCCGATGCTTGTTTTGTGAATCGATTCAACAACTGTTCGATAGTTGGTTGCACATACCAACTTGTTAACACCAGCAAAATAGACTGCAAGTGCAACCAAAGTTCCACAGGTATTTGTAAGCAAAAAAAACAAAGTCTTTCTGCTATAAATAAGTGTACAGATTATTTAACAAAACATTGTGTTGTTAATATTCAGTATTTCCCTGCAGCTGCGGAAATTAAAAACGCTCTTTGCAAAGTTAACCAATGGTTGCGCTTGGCAGTTTAAAAACTGCTTTGGTAATTTCTCATACCTTTTTCCATCAACTAAGATTTTTATTAAGTTATAAGAACATCTTTCCTGCGCACATGGGCGTCGGAAGGATTTTTTCCAGTGGGGACCAAAAGTGTGAAATTTCAATTTAGCCACTCGAAACTAAGAAAGAAACCTTTATTTCCTAAATATTTCATGAGAAATGTCAAATTTCAAAATCCAGGTGAGAGCTAAGGCCTCCCTTTTCCCTTTCAAGGCCAATGCCTGCAAAAGGCATGTTAATGGGCTGTTTCTCATTCCAAATTGTTTACGACATTGTTTACCCTATTTTGCTGAATTTGTTTAAAGGAAACAACCTGTTTTGGCATACTGGAGACGATCGCAGGAATTTTATATGATGTTTTACCACAAAAAAAGCAATGCTTTTCTGTTCATAAAAACAACTTTTATCAAACGGCTGTCTGCGATTTTAAATTTTGAATAAAATTATTGAAACTTGACAACTTTTTAGCAGAACAGTGGTCTGGTTTCGAGTGTTTGTTGGAAAATATAACGACAACAACTCCACCGACGTCATCTTTTTGCGGAACTAAACAAAGAAAAGCTTTGATCTTGGTGATGTTTAATGTACTGCTCCAAGGAGACAACTTATTCCAAAGACTTATTTCGTTTGTACTGTTTGTGGTCTTGTCTGCTTAAAGCACTTTAATTGTTGCTCATTTCTATGTTTTATTTTGATCTGGTCTTGCGATTTTCGTATACCAAACCATGAAAAGGACAGTTGTACACTACGAGAGATTCGCTGTAAATTTTGTTTGCATCTTTACTACCTTGTAAGTACAACTTACACCGTCACCAGTGCCAGCTGTAACCGATCTCGCACTTTACACCACAGACTGGGAGACTATGTACAATGTACATGTATGTTTTAACACATTTCATGTTTTTTTCTTCTATCATCAAATTTGAACCAAAGTCTTGTTTTTTTCTGGTGCAAAAATGTACACTTTTACGTAAATTATGAGAGAATTTGTTTGTTAAAAATTGTAGAAGGAAAAAAACTTACGATAAGTTACAATTTTGCGTCAAATGTGGTTGGAACCAAACTTGCATTGATCAAAAATAAGTCTAGAATTTTTTAATGTCATTCTCGCATGATGGAAAGTTTTGTGAAGATTTTGTAATTGCAAAATTTTTGCTTCACCTTCCTTTCAACTTTACTTTTTGAACTGATCACCAAAGTTTTAGATCACCTATGTGTGGAGTTCATCTTGCTTTTGAATAGCATTACACTACATTCACATGAGCGCGCAGCAATTTATTCATGTTGCTTAGCGTACAAAATCATAGCGACAGAGCTGTGGCGGCATAGCAACAGCTTGTACAAGGACGTTATCTACTCTGATTCGTTTACATAAACCTCGGATTCGTGGCAACGTTGGTTGTAAAGCGTGGGAAAACCTGTATTGTTGAGACAATTATTCCCGAAACTGATCGCTTTGATTCTGGAGCTGATCCTTTGCGCAAACCGCGATAATCCCAACAGTTAGAAAACACAGGTGTTCACAAACTCACCAAAGAGTCGGAAAGCAAAAGCTGAAATAAAATTTCTTCTCCGAATATGATAAACCTTGCTTGTTAAATTTTCACAAATGTTTATTGAAAATATTGCTGGAAGGATAGCTAAATGCGTGTATAATTGATGCTGTGACAAGAAAATTAACAAGTCACAAATGAAACGCAATTGATTCTACCGGTAAGAAGTTGCGGAGTTCTGTGTTTGCGGTCGGAAAACATTGGCTTGTATTAAAGTGCAAGATATGTCCAATCGTTTGAAATTAACACTAAGTAACGATTACGTGTTTGGCACCAACGCAACCCGTTCTTCTTTAGCGACCTAAACTTGTTTAAAGTTTATGCAGTAGAACTCGTCTAATTCGTCATCGTTTAATTCGTCAATTCACTTAATTCGTTACTTTTTCGTCGGTCCCGGCAGAATCCCTATCTTTTGTGTACATTTCTGTTCGTCTAATTCGCCATTGTCTAATTCGTCAATTTGCTCAATTCGCCACCTCTTTCTATCCCTGAGAAGCGTTTTGTTTGCAGTTTCGCTTTTGATGTCTAAGCAGCTAGTACATGTGGGAATTCAAACAAATTAAGGATCTTTATCTGAAAATTGTTGCACATTGCAATTTGTTTATCGAATTTGTACACGAGGTGCGAAGCGCGACCCGACTCCCCATTGAGAGAAGGCGGAAAAGTTTATTAAAAAGATTTAAAAGGTGCTTGATTAAATGGAGGAGTCCAGATAGAGCAGAGGAATTAATGTTGTATTCAACCATAATGTCATAAACTTGTATTTTATTGCAAATACGAGCACTATGTATACGAGTCACTATGATAAAGTATACGAACTTCCATGATAGAGTTTTCACCTGTTTGCATAATTCGTCAGTTAATTCGTCACTTTTTTCTAATCCCCTTGAGGTGACGAATTAGGCAAATTCTACTGTATTACAATTTGAATAAGTGTACAAAGAGATGTGGGTAATGGATAAGCTGGTGAGGCAATGCTAATATATTTCGTTTTTCTTGGTAATATCAATATTTATCAGGTAAATGTGCTTTGTGTACGATATCCAGTGTCTTACCCTGCTGAAGCCAGCCGATTTTTCATATGTATGTTGATGGACATATTAATTTTTTCTAGCCAGTTATCATGCCCCTTGTAGACTCTCTCTGTACTGTGACAATTTGATTGCATCAGCAGAGCAGTAGTTTGTATCGTCTAACCTAAAAATGGCTTTCATAGAAAACATAAGCTTCCGAGGAAGCTTCAGTGTACCGTAGTAATATCTTTGAAACACAAGTAGAGACAAAACGAACCAGTGGCGACTCCGGCACTCGGGATCTTCGGGCTTATCCCGAGTTTTCGTTTAGGATTTGCACTGTAGAACGTGAGTTTGCTTGCTTTGTATATTTGTGCCACCACCCACTTCACTAATTAAAACTGTCAACTCGGACTCATTTCACTGAGCCTTGCCACTCTTCACACATTTTCGTTCCATGTCTGGTCTTTCGCTTTCATGTTGCAGGTGACTTGAATCCAGGGCCGGATCCAGCCAGAAAGGGAGGGGGACGATTTCAGTAATATTTGGTAGTCATGTCCCATAACGGATTCGCTACTGTAAGAGAGACGAAGTATACTTCACAACACTGCTGTGACAAAACAACACACGAAACTATGATCTGATATCGCAAATGATGTTTTCCCCAATTGTACAAAAGCATGGTGAATAAAGTTATTTTCATAAGTTTTAGGGGGCGTAACCCCAATCGCCCCCCTGTATCCGCCCCTGCCTGAATCAAAAATATCGTTCGTAGTAGGCACTCTCTCGAATTCGTTCGCTCGCGCTTTACTCGGGCTCATTAGTTAGAGCCCGAGCTACCATCTACAATTAAGCATTTTTTAAATTACAATTCATATCAGATTGAATGCTTTTTTGAAGCTATGGTTTTGCATAGGACATTGGATTTGAATGATTTCAAATAAGATATGATTTCAGATAACGATCAATTGTCCAGTCGAGAACAATTTCAAATGAACAATAAATTGTCCAGTCACGCGGGGTAACATGAATGAGCCTAGTACGCGCAGGACAGGGGTCGGCAACCTATGGCCCGCGGGCCGCATCCGGCCTGCCAAGCAAAATCATCAGGCTCACAGCCCCTTTACAACTTGTAGTGAGTGTATGACCCGCCTAGTGGTACCGTATTATATTTTATGAATCTGCCCTCCTTGCAACTTCTTGTGTTGCATGATTATGAGCAGCTACTTACAAGAACCCGCACTGTGCTGTAAAAGTAGTGTATGTTGTGTTGTGGGCTTTCGTTATGAACTGTGAAAATCAGAAGTTAATCTGATTAAAATTCCATAAATTCCCAACTTTTAACAACATCATAAACAGCAACGGGAACGGAATTGTTGGTGGAAATTAATACGGCCTGCCATACCTTGCAGAATTTACTTATGTCCCGTTACTGGGGAAAAGTTGCGAACCTCTGGCATAGGACCAACTGGCGTTATCATTGCTCTGTTGACGTACGTTACGCAATAATGGAGGAGCTCTCATAGAAACTTCTTGTTCATTGTTACGTAACACATGCAACAAAGCAACAACAATGCCAGCCAGAATGAGAACAAATGAAAATTTCAGTGACGCAAGCCTCGAACGGTTGCATCAGAGTTGTAAACGGGTCTCATTTTGAATCTAAAACCGGCCCGAGCCCGAAATCGCAAGCCCAAGTGTGGCCAGAGCCTGACATTTGTTTTTGAAGCCCGATTTGGGCCCGAAAGCCAAATTTAACGAGTGAGTCAAGACATGCGCAACTGCGGGATATAAAACGTAGTGTATAGCTTCCCTGCAGGTACCAAAGTAACAATCACCTTAACCAAACCATTGGCTTGAAAAAGCACAAACTTAGCTTGTTAGTCAAGGATAATACTACGGAATGTAATGTTTCTCAAGAAAGAAAGAACTTATCACGAAACTATCCAAGATCGCGCTATAGACATTAAAAAAAACTATCTAGGATAGCGCTATAGGAATGAAAAGCCTGTTTGTAGGCCACTGTTGCTTAAAACAAGCCAAGAATCCAGTAATTGATTAATCTTTTTGGAGCAATACCATGGCGTGCTAATCTCCTCACCCCTGTCGCCTTCTCAAAAGGAGTGAAAATAATCCGAGCAGAGAACAAAAGAAGGCAGCAGTGTTTGCAAATAGAATTAGCTGAAGAAAAATCACAATCACAACTCACAGAAGTCACCGCAGTGAACACAACAAATGAAGGTCACGAAAAAAATCGTTACTCTGAATGTTATAAAAAAGTTTTGTAAGCAAGCCCGAAATCGGCCCGTAACATTTTGACAAACTTAAGTCCGAACCTGGTTCGACTTACAACTCTGGGTTGCATTCAGTCAGTATAATCGCGGCTTGTCGATCAGTTTGCTCAGCAAAGCTCTTTTCATTGCTGTTTTACCCTTAAATTACGAACGGAAGAAGACATAGTGCTAAGTGTAAAGGATAAGTCATTTGGGACTATTTATTGATGCGTTTATAAATTTGGTGTGTGATTTACGTCCTTGCATTGAATTTTATTTTATATTGACTGTATGCGAAATGTGAGTCCGAGTGGCGCTATTGACCGGAAGTCGCCTCTGAAACGAACACATTTCTGAAAAAAACTCTAATTGTGACGTTCGTGGCACCGGTAGATTAATTTTTTTTGAATGTGTTCGTCGATAAAACTCATGTACCTTGTTTTCATCCCAAAGCTAGGAACAGAAAAATTTGGTCTTCAATAAAAATGAATGGTAGCACGAGTGTAGTGACATCTTGAATGCATTTTCCCTGACAGCCCTACATTTGATGTCACTGACAGACTACATCACTTGAATGATCCGTTGGGTCTATTCTAAAATTTGGTGAGTTACGCAAGTTGCTCGACTGTTATTTTTTCTTGCTTCTTGAAAAAGTAAAATGTTAAGTTATACATGACCACTTGGTGCTAGCAACCTCACCCAATAAAGCTTAGACTCCGATCTCACATTTCTTTGCTAAAATAAAAAACATTCAAGCAGATTGTTCTATGTTTTCGACATTTATAATTTTTTTTGATGCATCAGACTAACTCACTCCACAGTTTCAAATAAATTCGGCAAGAAATCGGTTATGTTTGGCAATTTCACTTTTCAAGTCCTAACCATTGAAACGTGAATTTTTTATTTGGATGCCGTGGTGGGGTTGTAGAAATCAACCACCTCTGTTCGCCAGTGACTGCTTGTAATTCTATATCTGCTTCCGTTTGGCTCAAACAGCTGTCCTCGTTGGCAAACGCTTTTATTACCACACACGATTTTCAGACTAAAACAACAAAACAATTCTACTTGTGGTAAAAGAGCAAAAATCACTAATCTGCCTAAAATACAAATTAAAAGAAAAACATAGGTCGATTAACAATACCACTCATAACCAGCTCTCAAAATACTTTGCCTGCAAATTAAAAAAAAAATTTGCTTGACTGTATCCTGATATCGGCGAGATGTATTTTTCGCAATGGTTCTTTGTTTTCTGAAGTATTTCGTGTTTAATTGACAATGATTTCACATGAAGTAAACACCTGTATTTGAAATACTTTTTGTCTTTGATCTTGTTTAGTGGCTACAATGCTGTTGGTCACACGTTGTGGAAGTGTCAGTTAAGGATTAGAGGAAGTACATTTGTGAAGAGCTAATTTTTAGCAGTTTTGAGCAAACGTTCTAAAAATTCGGTGAACCGTTGATCACTACTCTAAAACTTCCTGTTGTAAAAAACATATGTTTGATTGCAAGTCAAAAAACAATGAAACAATGCATAAACAAAAAATGAAAATTTCCAGCTATCCACCGAACCAATGCTCACTTGCAATACCAGTTTTGGCCTAACCGCAAAATCTCACCAGCACTTCAAATGCCTCACGGCAATTTGAAGAGAGTGAGTTCAATTTTAGCAGTTGCATTTCTCCGATATAACATACCTCTCAGTGCAAGAGTATGCAGTCGACTGAATAGAATTCCTTGGCTTTAGAATGCAACCCTTAATTGCAAAACCAATAGCGTTTAATTTTTTTGAATAGTCTGAGAAATAATGTCAACCTCTGAACTGACAAATGGTGACTAAATAATGACCGATGTAAGATATATTGCCAGAACATTTGTGCCACAGGTGGTTGCAAGTCGTGCAAGCGTTTAGGTTTGCTTAAACATCTTGTATTTCACAGTAATTCAAAGGTACTTGCGAATACTCGGCAGCAGTGTTCCCTCTAAGAAATTTTTACTCTGAGCAAATGTTTGTTTTAGTGAGCATGGATACTTTAAGAATGAGTTAGCTGAGTTCTGAATGAATTACAATCTGTGTAAAATATTAGTAAATCTTATCAAAATACGAACAAAGTAGGCTGCACATTTATTTCAAATAGCTTCCCTTCTATTCGTGCTTTTCTAACGTTTGTACACTTTTTCCAGCTTTATTGCTGTTTCTCGATTGGTAGCTGGAATGTTTAAAGTGCGCAATAATGGGCTTTTACTGTGTAAACGGTTTGGTGGTACTGCGCATTTCCACGCCTTAGAGAGAACATATAGCTCGGCAGATACACGCCAACGGTAATTGCCTCAATAAGAGGCGATTTTAGCAGTTCGCGACAAATAAAAACTTGCTCCTGAAGATTTATTTTCAGATGTCACTCTAGTTCTTCAGCAGAAATTGTTTTTATCTTTTTATTATCTGGTGCTTGCGTTGGGCATCTACAAAAACGACAAAGTGGCTAAAGAAAGCAGTTAAGAGCAACAAATCTTAATCGCGAAATTTTCAATTAGTTTCATCCTTCTTTAATGCATCACTACCGGCGGGGTGACAGCTCGCGGCAGTGCAAGTTGTATTTTGTCTTCAACATTCTTTCTGACCTGATCAGGCTTAGCCGATTTAACAAAACGTAGTGATAGGGTCGCCAAAAAACTTCTGACACAATGCAAAGAAGCAGAAACGATATTTTCATCTGCTGATCACGAATAAAAGACATTAAATGAAGGTGTTGTTGCTGGTTCAAGCTCTGGTTGCCACGTCAGCGGGATTAAAACCACTCTTGAAAGCAACACATGGAGAGTCTTCAGTGCAGCCTGTTACATGTAAGTATAGACAACAGTGACGGAGTAGTCTCTTTCAACAATGAAAGTGTCGAGCGATTGAGGAAAAGCTGTATGTGTGATTGACTGATTGTTAATCTTTGTTTGCCTAGAAACTACTTAAATAAAGGTTTTGATCAGTCCGGATCTAAGCTCACTCTCCAGATACAAGCTGTTGTTATACTATTCTCTCTTATCTGCCCACTCAGTTGCTTATCAGAGTTATTGAATTTGGTGTCGTTGCAACAGATTAGTTTAAAGCTTTTGGTTAGATTTCATCTTACATTGTGGTAATGTCGGTGTTTCACAATCTATTTACATCATGGGGTAGCAGCGAAACGCAATATCATACAATGTCAGGTCAGCCCACAAAACACTTTGCCGAATAGTTACATTCGTCTTTGTACCAACAAAGTTGTCACTCCAGTCAATGATAAATAGGACCGTATAAATGTTTTTATGTTTCACAAAGTGTTTCGCAACTCGATTTTTCATAAATATCTTAACAGAATATGCCAATACAGCGGGTGATGTTACTTATCATCGAGAGCAGTAATTCAAATAAGGCCACTCGATCATTTTTGACGCGATCACAATAGTAGTTCAACGGCTGTGCTCAAATATGATCCACCAACTCACTTTTACAAGGGCACATTCGTTTTTTTTGTTAATTTGTTCACTTCAGCATCGACTAACCCAACGCTTTTTTATCAAATATATAACAAGAACAGTGATGCTTTGAATACCAAGCATTGTCCTACCATAAGAGGGAATTGGAAAGGCTGGTTTCGCGCATGCGCACAAAGGAGGTTTAAGTTTTGTGCTTGAGTGAAACTCGCAATCGGGATGTTTAGAAATATTATACTATGAATCCAACAATCCATATCTAAACTCTTAACTTCAGCTCTAGCACTGGTGTTTTCGTGTCGAAAGGTATTTAATACTCATGTGCAAAGCACCTCAGCAACACTTTCATTTCAAAATGACACTGGAGAGACAATATCTCGATCATTTTTTGTTAATTTTCTTTACCGGTTGTGGCACGCAGCTGAAAGCAGAACAAGTTCATGTTGAAGGCCCTGTTCAGAAGATACCAGTTGTGCCAAACCGTCCGCAAAAAGAAAATGATTGATCCTGCAGTTTGCAACTGCACCATCTCGTCGACTCGGCTTTGGATGTTTATCCAATTCATATTGACTGTCAGGAGTGTCGGCAGCACCTTGTCGAAATCAAATCCGAGTTGACGAGGGTGTCACTGCTCGAAGCTGCCGGATCAACGGTTTTTTTTTGCGGACGATTTGGTGCTGCTTGCATCTTCTGAACAGGGTCTTCAACATGCACTTGATCGGCTTTCTACTATGTGAGCTTTGTCGCACTGTGGTTATAAAAAGAGAGCTTTGGAAGCTGTCGGTTTTGAGATCGGTCTTTATTCCGTTGCTCACTCATGGTCATTGATCTTTGGTAATAGCTAAAAGAGTGCTATATCAAGTACGAGCGGCAGAGATGGGAATTTTGTAAATAGTTCACGGCGCAACACTTCGCGATAAAGCGCGCAGCTGTGAAATTTTTAAATCCCTGAATATCGGGACACTTCTCAGAATAGAGAGATCTCAGCTATGTTGGTTCGTCCATGTGTACAGAGTTTTCTAGGAAAGGTTAGCGAGACAAGGCCTGCTGCCTATACCCATGGGAAAAAGGCCGAAATGTCGTCAAAAGAATAAGTGGCGTTACTCCATATCCGACTTTATTTGCCCCGTCTAGCAGAGGAGCCAGCAGAACGATCTGATATTGACGAGAACAGTTATGTATTTTACGTCCTCCTAGAGCTACTGCCTCCGCGACCATCCCCATAAAAAGCGGGTATGAATATGAATGAATGAATGAATGAATGAATGAATGAATGAATGAATGAATGAAGATGGATCTAGTAGTACTAGATTTTTTTGCGGCGGAGACGCTCCGCATGTTTTTCCAGGACGTTTCGTTGGCTTGCCGGCAATAAGAATTCAGTTCATGCCCGAAATTCTCTGCGGACTTCCGTGCCCCAGTGTACTGCCAACGCAAGAAAAGCGCTGCTTTGTTTTGAAGCCTGATCTTGTAGGCTACTCTCTTTGCACCATGGCACGTTTAACCTCCTGGTTCCACAACGGGTTATTTTTTGCCATTATTCGACGCACTGGATCATTTCCGTCCAAATACACAAGCAGCGTATGAAATTAACTAGGGGTTCCACAATAGCGGTAGGGCAAGGGAGCTGAAAAGGAGTTGAGGGCAATGACAACTTATGAAAAACAAAAAATTGTTACCAATCATGCTTATTTCTGTTCAGCAACAACGTTGACCTCAAAAATAGTAACAGAAATTATAGAAAACCATTCTTAATTTTCTGTGTGCGCAAATAGCTGCAAGCCTGCAATACATTTGTTTCAAGTCGATCTTGATAAACCATGAAATTATCTATGATACCGTTCTGAAAAGGCATCGCCGCCCTCATTTCCCCCCTTTTGAAAAGTGAGGGGAGGCAATGCCCCCGTCATGGCCGCTTTCTCTGGCGTCCTTGTTTGCAGGTATTTTGAATAACTAGCACTCCACCTCTACGCCCGTCGCAAATTCCGATTGGTTTGGAACAAGAACGATAAGTTCTATGCAAAGGTAGTTCTTACATGCTTGTCCACCAAGGTTTCTCATTTTATTCGGTTGGACCTGTTAATCCTGCATGTTTGCGTAAGCACTTTTGGTTTTTCCAGACGTAAGCTGCAGACCACCAGGTGGATGATCGGTCGACAGTTCTACAGTACACACCAGCAGTGATTAGAACATGTCAATTCAGATAATGCAGGAATCAGTCAGTTTCCGTTGATCAAAAGAATCTCTGCAACAGGTGCATTTGTTCAAATCTATGCGTCGGAAGTAAGCATTCAAGATGCACAGTTCATTCTTAGAGCACGGTTGCTGTAGGAATCCTCCCTTGTCATTTACGTCAGCATTACCGTGTCGGCAAACCACAACTTCCGTAACATAGCATCATTCCCAACGTTGGCGTTGAAGGCTCCCAAAAATATCGCAGATTCAGTAGCTTTATGCCTTCGCAGGGCGTCACTAGTTTCTTCCATGAACTTGTCTAACAACTTCAACATCAATATGCGCACCCATTTCTTTAGTGCAGTGTTTCTCAACATTTTCATGTACGTGACCCAAATAACTCATGGTAAAAAAGTGCGTGGCTCACTACGTTGTTAGCATAGGCTATGCTTTCATGCGCATAAACAAACACATTTTATTCTAAAGTAGCGAATTAATTCTTGTATGCAAATCAGTGAGAATTTTGCTGCTGAACACAATCCATGTGTTCCCACGCTGTAGTGATTAGATGTCCATATAAATACATCATAACATATTTTTCTAATTCCGTATCCCACTGGAAAACTGCGCTGTGGCTACAGGCTGCGATACACTGTTTTAGTGAGAAACATTCATTTACACAACTTCCAACTTGTCAGTTGAGGGCCTACAGGTATTCACACTCAGGGACCTGGAAGAGCGGTAGGACAGGGGGCGCAGTAAAACTGTTAAGGGCAAGGGAAACTTGCAAAAACAAAAACATCGTCACCAATTATGCCGGAGCAGCAGAGTTCCCATCTATCGTCCAGCTCAACAGTGTTAGAACTACTCCGCTTAGTCGTAAAGATGCCAACAACATCCAGGAAATATGTTCCAATGTCCGCTCACTAGCTTGTGCAGAATCGGCGTTAACTCGTGGTTTTCAAGTCTCCCAAAATAGACGAATTCTGCGCTGTCCCACACGCTTCCCCTGGTGCGGAGTTGGCACAACGTGGGGCCTCCACTTGTGAATAACTGATGAAGGACACTGTCGCGAATTTTCCGAACGGGCCCTTCTTCCTAAAGTCCGGTCCTTGATCACTCGCACGACGACCGATGCGCGATAGTCTTGATTGTGTTTGCGCTTTATAATATAGTAACTGCCCAAACTGTAAGCTACTGTTGAACAAACCAGTCGTGCCATTGCCCAAGCAACTTTTGTGATGTCAGGGGAAGGCGTTGTCTGTGTAGAAACCGAAGACAGGGCTTACTGCAAGTGAGCGGCAATACACTGCAACACTTGGAGACGTTCAAGACCTAGGTACAACCTAGACTCCTAGAGATACACGAATTGGTAAAACTAACGCAGTTCTGCGTGAGCTCTATCGCCCTGTTGTCGCAAAACAAGAGCTTTGAAACACCGCAAAGCTTCCGGTTTTTAAATCGGTCTTTGTTCCGATCTTCACCTGTGGTCATGGATCTTTGGATAATGACTGAAAAATCTCAAGTGCAAGCGGCAGAGATGGGATTCTGCGAAGAGTTCACGGCGTAACACTTCACGACAAAGTGTGCAGCTGTGAAATTCGTAAAGCCATGAATCTCGAACCACTTCTTCGAATAGAAATCCCAGCTATGTTAGATAGGTCATGTGTCCAGAATCCCCCACGAAAGACTGGCGAGGCAAGTCCTGCTGATCAAATCCACGGCAAAGCGACCCAGAGGTCGACCAGGGAGCAGGAGATGTAGTCTCCGACCTTGCTTGGTCCCGTCTTGGTGTGGAGCCAGCAGAATTGTCTGAGATTTCTGATGACCGTGAAGTATTCCATGTCCTCCAAAGGCTGCTACCCCCCGACCCTCCCCAGAGGAAAAGCGGGCATAAAAAGGAATAAGGGGAAGACGTTCTTGTGGGCACATTTGCATAGGATAGGCCATATGCAAGTGACCTGCTTGCTGGAGTACCGGAAGAGCCCACTGCAGTGACTACACCTGAAAAGGACAGGTTACGTATTGCGCTATCGCTTTTGTTGGACAGTGTGGACGATGTTTTTGGTTTCTTTCAGACACAACCTCTTGCAATTATTGTTAAACATAATGATTGAAATTTACTTTCGCAACGTGTTCATAGCCTGACAGGTCTATCAGTATACCACTGTTCATTTCATAGTAAATAGCCTACTGAATATCCAAAATATTTTGCTGTTAATGTACGACGACATAATGGAATACAAGCACATAATGCCAGTAGTCCAAAGTTTGCGAGACAAACTCAAAAATGACGGAAAACCAAGATCAACTTATATCACCTTCAATCAGAGCGAAAGCAAGTGAAATTATTTGATGTCATGTTCGAAGATCTACACCAAGGGTTTCCAAAGTACGGAGACGGGCATTCATCAATAACGAAAAAATAAACATAATTTCGAAAACTCTATTGGTTTGGTAGAATCAGTGGTGGGTTTAAGGTTAGGGGGGGGGCGAGGCAAGACTAAAAAGGGGGCCCCCCTGATGACGTCATCATGATCAGTCGATCGTGATAATCACTTTTGATCAAGACTAAGATAGGGCCACCGAAAAATTCATTCCTGAGAAAACGGCTTGACTGACATAGTAGGAGAATATGCAAAAGGGTGTTCATGATACACAATTTTGAAAACACTGAATGTTGGGAAGACAAGGCTGGCAACACATAAAAGTTAGACAATANCAAGTTGGCATCTCCCCCACTTCTTTATTTTCGCGCCCCATTTCTCTGCATTCACCATCAATACTAGGGACTACAAAGTTTCCCCTTTGAAAGTTTCACACTTTCCCCCTTTAAAAATGCTTGGTAGTTGGTATCCTGAATTTGTTTACATTCGTGTTTTAATGGGAATCCATGAAACCATAAACAACAACCAAAAAGATTTGAAACACTAAATTTGTTTTAACTTTGATTCTTTCAACTGCAAGAACACAGCACACAAAAGCATCCAACCTGAGACTTGTTTTGGAAAGCTTTGAGGCTGGTGAGTTAAGGCTGCCCCATCTTGAATTGACACTAGTTATTTGAAAAATGTGCTGAAATAGGAAATAATTCATCATAATACCTTATCGCAAGCGTTTCTACTGAAGCAAGTAGCCTACACAATTGACTCAATCTGTGCTAAGAAAAAACGGTTCAAGTTATACTGGCTAGGAGCTGACAAAAAAATTTAACATCACCTACCAAGCCTACCTTAAACCAGTTGCTTACTAGTCAAGCTTCAAATAACCTGTGACTTCAAGCATGGGCCAAATTCCAACCATCTAAAATGCCTGAAATATCTGTAGAAAAAAATGTGTACCCATAATACTAAAAAAATGCCATTTCTGCTACCTGATAGGAAGCATGAATGTAGCCTTGCTTATTAACAGTCTTTGCAGCACAACAGTAATAGTACAAAATTACTTCGTAAACTAAGAAGGAAATTTTCTATGAATTAAAAAGTGCAGAGTTGTCACTGCTATAACAATAGCATGTTGTCTTATTTTCTGATGGAAATGTTTACTAAGCTAAGGTACAACATCACAAGAAATGACAATTTTGTCTAACCTTTTCATTTCAGAGACATAAAAAAGAAATCCTTCGATAAGAATATGAATGTTCTACAGCTTGTATTTATCAACTTCATTTTTAAAAAACTTGAGTTTTTGTTAATGGCACATACGATTATGCGCTAAACAGACATAGCTACTATTAACAACTTGGGTGCTTGAAGCTGCACTCTCCTCTCTAGGCTCAACAGTACCACTTGCGACAATAAATCTGTCCAGTAGACCTTACATTTTTAATCAGCATTTATTGTTTCTTCGTTTTTCCTTCTTTTTGCTGCTCCACTCGGATACTTTCCCTTCAACTGTGGCATTTTCATAAAATTCTCAATGAACCAAATACTTCAATCTCTAAAAATCATCATTTGGTATAAAAAATTATCAAGTGGTAAAGAAAGTTATCAATTGGTATAAATATTTGCCTTTATTTGATAGAATCTTTTCAGAACTATTTGGAAGAAACTTTATCTCACAATTTTTTAGGTAGGTCGATAGAAGTTGGTTTGAAGCTTTTCTTTAGTTGTACATTGGTGATGATGGTGGGCCCTCTTTGAACGTAAGGTACTTACACATTACAGTTGCTGTTACGGGTCCCTTTGAAACGAAGGTACTTACACATTACACTTGCTGTTGAAGCCCCTTTGAAAGCAAGTTACTTACATATTACCATTGCTGTTGAGGGCCCCTTTGAAAGCAACTACTTACATATTTAAGTGGCTGTTGGCAGCCTCTTTGAAAGAATGGTATTTTACATTACAGTTGCTGTTTTGGGCCCCTTTGAAAGCAAGGTGCTTCACCTTACAGTTGCTGTTTGGGGCTCCTTTGAAAGCATAGTAATTACGCATTACAGTTGCTGTTGGTGACCACTTTCAAAACAACGCACTTACACACTACAATTGTTGTTGGGGCCTCTTTTAAAGCAAGGAATTTTATATTACAATAGCGGTTGGGGGCCCTGTGAAAGCAAGGTATTTACCCATTACAGATGCTGTTGTGGGCCCCTGTGAAAGCAGAGTACTTACACACTACAATTTATTTTAGGGGCCTCTTCAATGAAGTTTGAAAGCAGAGTACTTACACATGTTAGTGGCTGTTAGGGGCCCCTTTGAAAGCAGATTACTTTAATCGCAGTTGCTGTTGGGGGACCCTTTGGAAGCAAAGTACCTGCACATTACAGTTTTTGTAGAGGGGCCCTTTGAAAGCAGTACTTACTTATGATCTGCTTTTTAGCGCATTACATGAGTGTATAATACATATTTCACCAAAAATAAGAAAAATTTATACGCGTAACACCTCAAAGGGGGCCCCCAAAAAGGAGGGGCCCGAGGCAAGTGTCTCGCTCGCCTCCCCTTAAACACACCACTGGGTAGAATACAACATATCCCGGAAAAAATGACAGTACGTAAGACGGTCACGTAGGCCCATAACCAGCTTGGGACACCAAGACGAGCGGAGAGTTTTCTGATAGGTACCCAAATTCTTTAAACTATGTCCAATAGTTTTAAACTATGTCCAACACATTTTTCCAGGGGGGCGAAAAATTTATTCGCCCTCCTACGGGCCTGCGGTCACGTGTATGTCAAATGGCTAGGTATTACTGCGCTGCAGGCTGACATCACCTCAGATGATATGTTGCCACAAATTGAGGTCTTTATTAATAGCAGGCACATCCCATCTGAAGCCAGATATTCCAAATATTCCCACTATGCTAAAATCAAAGAAGTAATTGCACCATTGTTTTTAATGATATTCTTTTATTAATAAACAACATTCATGCATTGACAATCTTTTATTTTGGGCTGAGAGTTTATGTGAACCTCGGACAAAAATGTTTGGAGACCGCTGAATTCTGCATGGTGAATGTTACGGCAAAGTATACAGAATTTGTCAAAGAAAATTGCTACTACTTTCCTTAACAATTTTGCATGCTTGATTTTTTCCAAGTCTTTCGACAATGCACAATCTACTTAAAAAAATAAACAAAAGCCCTGTTACCTGTTTCAAAGGGCATTATATACATTTAACCAAAGCCTCACACAAACCTTAAAACAGTTTCAACTTTTAGGCTGTAGGCTTTCTTTTGTTCTTTTTTCACACTTACTTTGTATTTTCTTGAAACCGAAACCTCCTGTTTACACTTCAGTTGTGCTGCGGTCATTATAAAAACCATGAAGTGGTTCTATTATATCATTCACGCTTTAAACTGTCGCATCATAAAACGATCACAGGCTTTTCACGATATTTCTAAAACTATTCTAAGACTTCACGGAGTTTTTCCAATTGAAACTTGCCATTCGATGCAACTGGTTTTGAGAGCTCAAAAACAAGTCTGTCCAGTTAGGTGTGTATGGCATGTATAATTCCTATTGGAACAGAAAATCTTGAATGCTAATTGCTAGCTGGGACAAAACGAAGTTCATGTTGTAATTCGTGACGTAATTCTGACGACTTTGAAAGGGGTGTCAAGCATTTGCAAATTTCGCAACGAAGCTAAGACAGGATACACTATGCAATTCATCTTGAAAAATGCCTTTATAACTAAAGGCGGCTTCACACAGAATCCGGTTACGGCTTACGATCCGGCTTATGGCCAACGGCAGTCTTCCCACATGCAGCAAGAACACCATCACCGACAACAC
>JGI24159J19872_10002331_pt1 | contig 22497 bp, 15 predicted proteins | sample Ectturendosymbi4_FD_19872 | JGI IMG/M metagenome (IMG submission 19872) | reverse complement strand
TTTCCATGTGATTCTGCATAAGCCTGACACACAGATAAAAGTTCTCTTCGCAACATTTCCGAAAATGAGAACTTTTCAGTTGCAATCAAGATGCAAACCGAACGACCAGGACAGGGTAAAAATTTGTATTCTCATACACACACCTGATTCCGTACTCAACTAATGTAGTCATAGCTTTAGTGTGACAGATGTATAGGCTACTACAGTAGTAAACCTGCCTAATTTTCGTTTAGTTTTAGCAAATTCGTTCTAGCCCTATTCTTCTAGCATGTGCTTGAATTTCTATCGCAAATGAAGATCCCAAACTTGAAAGATAGCCTATGTCAAGGGTGAGGGGATCTTTGAACGCTACCATTTCGGGCAAAACGGATCAGGTGTCTTGTGCTTTTGGCGCATAACGGATCAGGTGTGCTTGGGGCAAAACGGCTTTTTCTGGCATCCATGAGTTGTGTGAAAGCTTTTAGAAGCACATTTAGGGCTTTCAGGACTTGCACTGGTTGCAAAAGTTACGGTCTTGTAAAGCGTCATTTGGAGCCAAAGTGGTCTAGTAGGTAAGTGCGTTCAACACTTGACTAGCACTCATATGACTCTTTACTAAACCTTTTTCCCAAGCCGTGGTATTGGGATAAACCCAGGGAGACACTAAAATGTGAAACAGTCCTCAACCCAAATTTAGTTAAAAAGTATCAATTTTCGAAGCAAAAACGCAGCTAAACCACGCTTTTTAAGAAATGTACTACGTTAATAATAGTGATCCGCTTTGCCCCTAACAAAAATAATAATCAAAAGGTCGCAGAAGAACAAGCGGTTTGGTGACGCACTAACTACTATGTCAAGATTTCTCTTGTCAATTTGAAAGTTTCAGCAATTTGCACGGTTCAACAGTACCCTAATGTGATAAAGTTTCATGAGGACAAATTGAGGCCTGTCTAAGACAAAATAGTACACGGACAAATAGATTAAAAAATACATTAAAAATACGAACAGTCCAAACTATCTCCCAAGTTGACACTTCCAGCATAATTGTGGTTGAATACCAATCATTTACGAAATTTTCGATTAGATAACCTGTCTCAAGATAAATCTTGTAAGGAGATGATAATTAACGAGCAAGACAAAGAAAAATTCCAATCATATTTCTTCAAAATGATTAGAATATATAATTTCATCTTTATTCTTTGAAAGTTTCTACAAATGTCAAAATTGCTACGCAATGTTTTGAAAATTTCGGGGGGGGCAAATGGCTTAAATGCCCCCCCCTGGTTGCGCCCCCCCTCCCCCCGGTAGATGAGTATAACAGAAATTGCAATAAATGAACACAGTAAATGGCAATCGCACGATGGACGAATGAATCAATACCTGCGATGCAACGAAACAGGACACATCCTACATGCACATCGAAAACTCTTGCTGCGCGTGTACGAAACATCATGATCTGGCCAAACCCCAGATGAAAGTTAAGTGTCTCCCAGTGACCTCGATTTGTAATCCGCTAACCTGCATTCGTCAATGTTTCTGAGGCACTGTGGACCTCCGAACCCAGCTGGACAGAGACATTCGTACCCACGTTGGTTCGTGTCGTTGTCTTCCGTTTCGACATTTGGATCCGGAAGTTTGTTCACGCACGATCCTTGATTGTAGCATGGGTTCGGGTCATCGCATGGAAGCTTTTCGCAACGCACTCCCTGAAAAAGAAAAGGTTTGCATTGACTTTGGAAACAAAGAGTGCCGCTGTCGTCTAAGTCCTACAAACAATGACCATTGCTCAAAAACAAATTGATTTCTAACCGTACTCGACAAAAGCTATCGCATTATACCTCAGAGATACATAGGTACTATAACCAGTCGTGTGATGGTGCAAAGAAATGCGGACAGCGTGCTATCGAGAGGCAAACAAGCATGGATACTGTGAAAGTTGTTGAAATGTTTTTTCTTTTTAGGATTTCTTAAAAGTAACAAAATATGGGTCTCAAGGTGGATAAATGGCTTTCACCATTCATAAAATGGGGTAGAGTTTCCCCCATGTTGCTCCCCAGCTGCACTGCTGACTATAAGTTTTCAAAATTCGAAACATCGATGCACTTTTTTTTAGTTTCAGACTCTTGGACCAGTAGCTATTGCAAGTATTCATGGTAAGAAGCTCCACATTAAGAGTTTTACCGGATAAAAGTGCTCAATAATTGGCGTCCCGCAAGGATTGCTAAGCCTGTCAGGGCGGTGCTTTTTTTACCGCGGAGTTAATCAAACATAGAATAGCAATGCTGGGTTCATCATTAAGCAATGGACCGGCGTCAGTGAATGTCGAATCCGGAACAACTTTAGAAAAGAGAAATATAACTGGCTTGCCAAAGTAGATCAAAACCATACCATTTGCAACAAAATGAAAAATTGGTGGTTTCAAACGCTTGAATAGTCAAAAATGCTATTAGGGCGTGCATGTTAAGAGTAAGAATCAATTAACAAAGGAATTTCGAGCAAGGTGATCCGTCAACAACGAATATTGACCGAGCTGACCTTGTAGGGCAAAGGACATTCACACTCATATCGAGCAAGAAGATCGACACATGTTCCGCCTCGCAAGCATGGGTTAGAAAAGCACTCGTCCAACTCATTCTCACAACGAGTTCCTGTGTAACCGGGTAGGCACTCACATAGATAACTTGCTTGGAGATCCTTGCATCTACGTAAAAACAACATTTATTCACTCACACAGGGAGAGGTGCATTGCAGGAAGGTTGTCTGCAGCAAACTGACTTGTTTTAGTCGTAAAGTACAATTTATCACCGAATTGTCTTTTATATACTGTATTTGATATAGATCACTTTCAGCTAACATTGCAAGACCTTTGAACGTCGAGTTGAACAAAAGTAAGCAAAATCTCGCAAAGAACAAAGTACGTACATTGAGCATAGAAAAGGTGGTGAGCAATATTTATCCGACTAAACAACAAACAACAGTACGTCGGAGGGTCGGAAGAATCGTTATAAGAAAAATGAATCTAACCCATGTCGAATCGAATCCATTCTTGACCAACATGCTCTACAAAGTATACCTTTGCAGGTATAAGTTCGGTCAAGTCAACCACTACTAATTGAATTAAAATTATTATTAAACCGACTGTACCCAGCTTAGTTTTTTTGGGACAGCAACAGTGTTCTCTGTTATGTATAGATTGTGAACAACCTGGCCCACCTTTTGGGACCAGCTTAAAACGTTTTGTGAATTAGTGACATAAAGCGCTTTAAAAGTGTGGTTAATCCCTGAAAGATCGTTTATTTCAACCATCATAAACAGCCACTTTAATGACCTACAAAAAGCAAACCACTGTTTTGTGATACCCAGCGACTGTCACCGACAACCTTCGATGCTTAAACAAGTGAAGACCTTTTTGGTGCGCCCCTATTTGACTGCCCCCTCAAACGCCTGGTCAGGATCTTCCACTGGCTTGTGACCACACTAAATACTGCCCTAGAAATGTTTGCGATCCAACGATATGCCCTCAAAGCAGGGAGATGAAGCAGCCGCGCGTCCCAGCAGTCCAACAAAAGCGAAAACAAACCGTCCACTGTTCTTGCACGGGCTGCTTTCACATTCGTTGATATCGATCTCGCAGTTGATGCCGGTGAATCCCGGGCGACATAAACACTCGTATCGAGCTTTTAGGTTCACACAGGTTGAACCATGCTGACACGGAGAGCTGCGGCACTCGTCGATATCATGCTCGCACCTACGCAAGAAAGTTTTTCAATAAAATAAGTCAAAACAGGGTGACGACGTTTCTTGGTGCTTTGCAACACAGCAAGTCAGATATCGTATCCCTAACTCGAGGATTTCAGAGGCTTCAATAGGAGGGCCGGCAAAATATGTTCTGTTATACTCGTACAGTATATTTATGAAAAACATACAGGCAAAAACTGTTAAATGTTTTCATTTTTGACCTTCAAATCTTATGCGACTAAAAAGTACGAAAACCTCAAACGATCAACGTTTCCTGAGGATTCTGTCTAAGGAAAGAAATCCTTTCTCAGCACAGAATCAGACACTAAGATCTTACAGAGTATATATTTCGCCTATAAAGCAGGCATCATCAGCTCTTATTCAAATAGAAATAAAAGAAGCTTCCTGAGGATGTCATGCAAGTCATAAATGCAAACTCACTGAGAAAATTTTCCGATCAAAATCGCTCATTAATTTGTAGCGAAGTTTTTGTTTGTTGCTTTCTCTTTTATTCTCTCGTTCTTACACTTTTAATTCTGGCAAAACTTTTAGCTGTGTTTATGGAGCTCCCATTTAATTTTATTTAGTCGAACAATTAAAACCCTTTAAGGTCGGCAGAAGCCATTATAATGGCTTTTAAGGTTATTATCGACCATAACTTGTGCATGGATTGCGCTAGAAAGTCAGTGAAAACATCTTCGGACGCGGAAGACAGCAACGCATTTTATTCCGCGTTCTCGTGACGTCATTGTGACGTATTTGTAAGAGAACGTTTTTCGCGTAGCCAAAAAACTTCGGTGTTTTTATTTAAACACTCGTGGAGCGAATGCCGCACATGTTGGAAAAAAACGGTTATATACAAAAACTGTCAGTCATGACAATAACTTTGCGAAAATACATGAAACAAGTTCCTTCTTTTATGGGGCAAAGGGGTGAAAACCCTGAATTTATGGGGTGTTATCATCTTTTTTGTCTTTGAAAGACCTATTGTAACAATTCAAAACACATGAAACATCTGAAAATTGCAGAAAAAGGTTGCCCTTGGTGTCTTACAACACCCTACCAAATTTCAAGCGAAATATTAAAAGGAAAAAAATTATGGAAGTTTTTATTTAAACAGATTTTTTAAAATACATCAGTCAATGTAGTAAAAACTGTCTAAACCTACCTGCTGCCTTCAAAACCGTTCTCACAGTAGCAGAGAAATTGATTGACGCCATCCACACACACTCCATGCTCCTCGTGGCAAGGATTTGAATCGCATTCGTTGGTGTCGATCTCACATTTAGTGCCAGAAAATCCAGGAAGACATTCGCACCTTAAAAAGAACTTATAGTTCCTGTCATATTTAACATATCAACATGCACAACAGAGGAACGATTGCACAGCTGTCGAGGGTCAACAAAGCGTACACAGCTGGTAATTGACATTGCAGGTTTGTCAGAGGCTATGCGGCATAGTTAACTCGCATATAACCTTAAATGATATGTTTGTACAGAGAAATGCAGATATTTCAAAGCTGGCGTGATGAATTATCTGGAAAAACTTTTTCACATTTGTCTATTTAATAGGAAAACACTATTAAAATTATGACATACGGAAGTTGAAAACTACTTCGTATTTTCAGTTTGGCGAGACAGCAACGTCAGTGAATGTCAAACTGTCATTACTTTGAAACAGAGATAAACCAGAAAATATTGATAACTCGTTTAAAAGATGACAACGTAATATGGATGTTTTTATTAAACTTTGTTTACTTTTCATGTCGCAAAACTCTATTACAATTGACGCACTTTCAATACACAAAAATTATGAGACCAACGCTCCCATGCATTTCAACGGCGATACACAAGAGGATGGAAGTTATTTACTGTTCAGTTCATCACCCAGCTCAAATTGCAATTTTGCATGCAAGGAACAGATAAGATATAAGCAAAAATGCGGGATTAGAAATTGTCAAACTACAAGTGAACCTTTTCGAACTCCATAAAAATACTGAAACATCGTATGTATCATGATGTAGAGATTCTACAGCGATGTATGGAACATTCAGATGTCTGCGTCATATTCATAATGCAGGACGCACGACATAAACAAACGTTGCTGTATAAATGGTTGGAAAATTCAGTGTTTGAATTGCACCGCTGGAGTCCGAGTCAGTAAATTTTTTTGAGGACCGCAGAAACCATATATCGGCTTTTCGGCGCGGTTTTCGCCATAACTAGCGAACCGCTGAAGCTACGTCGACACGTAAAACATTGCAAGAAAGTTTTTTGGCGATCTTTTGAGGTATTGATAACGCATTTATGACGTCGTTTGTTACGTCAGGCAGGTGAAAACCCGTTTTTTGGCCTAGCCCAAAAAAACAGTGGTTTTGTTCAAAGTTCTGTGGAACGGGAACCAAACACACTAGAAAAGTTCGTTCTACATAAAAACAGTCGACCATCATCCCAAATTTTTTAAAATGTAGACCAAAAGTTATCCCATGCTTTTTTGGAGAAAAATGTCTATTTTTGGAGGGTGCTTTTGTCATTTTTCGCTTTCGAAGGCCCATTATCTCCGGTTCCAAGAAGAGAAAATCTGAAAATCGCAGAAAATGTTCACGTCTTACAACATCCTACCAACTTTCGAGTAAAAATATTGAGAGGAAAAAAGTTATGACAATTTAAAATCTGAAAAGATGCCAAAAATTTGACAAAAAGTCAAAAAATAATTTTCGAAAAGTTTCGAATTTGTTTTGGTTGTATTTATCGCGTTCTTTCCAATGATACAATACAAAATCCGCTACTGTCAACGGTTTTGGCCTAAAAAACAAAAAATCGCATTTCTCAATTTTTAATAAAATGCATCTTTTTCCCAAAACTTCTTCCCCAAAAAACAATGATGAGTGACTTTTTTTAGTATTAGTGCTTAGTTGTAGTCCTTCGAAGAAGTCGAAGCCAAAAAAACGCTTCGAAAAAGCTAACAGTTAAACGTGAGACCGATTTGTTGAAGACGACCAAAAATTGCCAAAAGTCGCTTACGAAAAAGCAAAAAAATTAGTTTTTCGTAAGATTTGCAAATGCAAACATTCCTTTCTTGGGTTTATCGGACAGATCGCTCGAAAGCCTTTCTTGCAATGTCTTACTTGTCGACGTAGCTTCAGTGTTTCGCGAGTTATCGCGAAAAAAACGCCAAAATGTCAAAATGTCGCTTCTGCGGTCATTAAGGGTTTTGACTCCGACTCTGGAAATGAACATATTCCAACTCCGGCACCGAATAAGGGTAAAATTGCAAAACCCATCAACTCCGACTCCGAAGCCCTGCGTATGAAGCCAGAACACTGCGCAAGGTGCTCCATCACAAGAAAAGTTTTAGTAATGAACAAGTACGAAATTTCATAAAAGTATTTTCTGAAATAATCGTGAACAACGAGCATCAAAATATAAATTTCGAGAATTCACGAAGAGATTGCCCCCTTGAGCTACGGTTCCATAGACCAATGGTTCTCAACCTTTTTTAGTGATATACCTTTCGAGCAATATCTTGTCTATCAAGTACCCCTTGACTGTAATCATGAGCACAACAATTAGAAATGTACCTGTACTTATTGTACTTTGACGTTAAAATATCATTATGAAGACACTTAAAATTTCGTGTACCCCTTGCAGCATTTTTTCGTACCCCCGTTTGAGAACCACTGTCGTAGACCATAGTCAGAGGCGATTTTGCCAACCATACAACAGAAGAGATCAAAATGTGATAATCTTCGTAAACTACAAAAATTCGTTCAGTGACGGTACAGAAAAAAAGCACAACTTACAGAAAAAGAGCACAACTTTTGCGAGGTAAATGACTGTTCACTAGCTTGCCATTGAAAGAGTTTAAAGACTGCAAGGAAGTTTAACTTTTCACAACAAAACCTCGCCACAGCATCACTGTAAATAATCCATGTGTTTTTTACGTAAATAATTCAGGTGTTGTTTACGATGTTTGCAAAAATTGAAACATGATGGTTTAACGAGCAATTACTTGTATCCAGGGGAAAGATTTGTGCAGTTTCCTTCATTTTGACAAGGCTTGCCCTCACATTCGTTCACATCCTCTGAGCACAACTGACCAGTGTATCCAGGTTTGCAATCACAAGTGTAATTACTACCAGCTGCTCTGCACTGCAGAGTTCCATTTTCACTGCAGGAGTTATCGAAGCACGCGTCCATCGCAACAGTGCAATTCTTGCCTGAAGTGAAATAGACATTTCAGCAATGTCAAAAGTCCGTAATTGTTTGAGGCAAAGCTAACGTTTTTTTTTTCATCAAGCTAGCACAACTTACACACAACCAAGAACATTACGAATATTTTTTACTAATTGTAACCCGTTTCGGGTCCCTAGAATTGAAAATCGGGTCCCAAGAATCAGATAAATCGGGTCCCTACAGGTCCATACCGGGTACCTGACATTTTCCTTTAAAAAAACTGAGTTTGTGCAAAACATTGACAAATTTTCTAAAACGAGATCACGTATGTTTTGAAGGCTTTCCAACTGTAAGGTCAACTCGTCCACAAGTTCACCGAAAGGCTTAAACTATGACGCTGAAAGAAATCGGCAAGAACTAACAGATGAAAATTAGCTGGAAAATAGGAATTGATCAATTGCAATTTCATTTCACATTTCTAAATGCCGCGATTCAAAAACTGCTAGTAGTTAATACTGCGACTCTATTCTGCAACAACAATAAAAAACTTTCAGTTGCAAGTAATGTCACTAATACCAAGTGCCTGCTGTGGATGCATATAACAATGCCTGTACCCATGTTGATACTTGCACCCTCTAAAAAATGCATTACTGTGTTTTAACAGCAACATGCTTAGGCACGGGAAACATCGAATTTGATCACGCTCTAAAAACTAGACTACAAATTCAGTTTCGACACCCGTCCCAATATAGTATACCCTTGTTTGTTTATAGTTCTCCAGTAGTTTCACTTCGTAAAGAATTGCTGAATTTTCTACGCGGTAAATATCCAAACACTTCCGAAATGCCGTTAAAAAAAAGTAGTGTTACGGGAAAGAACTTCAACCTGGAGGACAGAAGATGAAAGAGTTTGATGTACACTTTTTGCGGCACTCGTCCTGGCAGGGCCGGGTCCAGGGTGAGCCTATCGGGCAGTGCCCCCCTAAAACAATACATGCGTATTCCCTGTAAAATGTTTACCAGTCTTATGTTGGTGAAATGCTTCCCAGAGTCCTTTTTGTGGCACTAGTTATTAGTTAGACGCCAAAGGTAAAACATGCGTTGGAAACAGTTTATCACACCTGCCCTACAGTGATCATTGTGCGTGTGTTTCCTCTCACAGTGCTTGAAAGTTTTTTTCATGGCTACCGAGAGATACGAAGCAACTTGTTTGTATTAGATCGTATAAAAAGTTTGAAAACGTGTTATGTTGTGCCCACCCCACACAGAAAAATCCTGGATCCGGGCCTGCGGCCTGGAAAGGCGGGTCTTGTGGATTCCGAGCAATGCAGAAGACAAAGGATTCGCTCAATGCACCTGTATATCCATGATTACAAAAACAGAGGTAGTCATCTGGCCCAGCTATACAAGTTCCGTTGTTTTCGCACGGATGAAGATATTTGCAGACATCCATCAAAATGGAGCAGGTGGGTCCGGTGAATTTATTTGGACAGAGGCACTTGAAACCTAAACAACGCAAGCATTCAAAACGTCAATCAGGTTGTTTTACACAATGTCTTTATTCTGGAAATGAACAACAGCAGCTGCAGGGAGACAACGGGTTTTGCAACTACAGAAAGTGAAAGACAGAGTCAAGTCGACAAGCCTCATGACAGTTTTGAACTTCGTTTCATTGAACAACACCAGGTTAGTAAGACATGCGAAACGAAGTCACTGAAGAAGCAAATTTGTACGCTACGACGTTATCAAAAAAGAAAAGTGTTTACGAGTAAAAGTGAACTTTGTACAAGAGTGGTTGATGATTTGATTCAAAAATTCTATCTATACACATTTTTGTACTGCAAGTAAATGTAGAAAAAACAGGTTGGGAATACAACGTACATTACACGCAAAGCAATTATCGTGCTGAACAAACCTCCAACTAAGTCCAAACACGTTGCATTGTTTTCGCACGGATTAGACTGGCATTCGTCTATTTCTGCTTGACAAGTAGTGCCTGTGAAGCCGTCAGGACAAAGGCAGGAAAAATAGCCAACTCCATCAATGCATGTTCCGTTGTTCAAACACGGGATCGAGTCACACTCGTTTGTCTCAAGTTCGCATGAAGATCCTGTTTTGAAAGCGAAGACCAAGTTGACACGACTGGTAAAATTGGAGAAAATTAAAGTTTGTTTTTCTATAGTTCAGGGCTCAGACCGGCAACAGAGGTGGGCAACCGGGAAATTGTCCCCTTCCCCGAAATTTTTTTCGAAAAATAGTACAAGTTATCATTTTGTCCCCCTCAATAATATCAGCTAGTTACGGCTCATGTCAGCGCTTTTACGAAATTTTCTCACAGCACCGTTCTTTAGGATTTTTAAATCTCGCCCACATATTCCTTCCAGTTGTGAAGAACATAATAAGGCAAAAACGAACAACACAACCATAAAGTTTTTGTCAGTTTGTAAATGGCAGTCTTTCAAACATTTATAGGACACTGTAAAATCGCTCCATGACAGCAAAAAACAGCAGTTATGAGTGAAATAACAGGGAAATCTTTTCCCAGAAAAAACAGACGGTGATCGACGGAGTGCTCGTCGCAGTTACCGCACGTTGGCAACACCACTTAAAAGCAATGAGGAAGTGTTTGACAGCCGTTATCTTTACTGCTTTTGGACGCTTCAACATAAAAGTTTGTGTACGGCAACCAAAATTTTGTTCATATAAATGTACGGTTTCTCAAGATTTTCCAATTCTGCCAGAATCAACACAAACCGTAGTGCTACATAAACATAACCCACTTCGCCGAGTTTGCACATACGCGGATTTTACTTATCAAATTAAGATTGCTTGCAGTTACGTGGATTCAATGGGAAAACAATCTTATTGCGCAATTTATTCGTAGTGTTTTGTTTTTCAGCCATTGCGATCAAAAAATGGACAGGAACCCATTGATCACCCTCAGAAGTATTTTTGTTCCTTTGTGCTTGTGCAAACAACCACCACTCCGATAGACATCACCTTGGAATCCAGTTTTGCAGAAACATTTGTATGAACCGTTGCCGTTGACGCATATTCCTCCATTAAAGCAAGGCTGCGATTCGCATTCGTTTACGTCTGTGGTGCAGTCAGCGCCAGTGAAGCCTGGAGTGCACACGCAGTACGCTTGCTTTCCTGAAATCATTTTTTATCCACAATCAGTTCTGCTCGCTTAGACATGGAGGCCTGAATGAAAACCCTCAAAAACGAAGAAGCATAGCAAGTTGTTGAATGGAGGAAACTTAAAAGACACGCCTAGGATCCAGCAGGACTTGCCTCGCCAACCTTTCCTGGGACATTCTGGTTTCGTGGCTGAATCATCGTAACTGAGATATCTCTATTCGGAGAAGCGACTCGAAATTCAGGACTTTACAAATTTCACAGCTGTACACTTTGTCGAGAAGTGTCACGCCGTGAACTCTTCGCAAAAATCCCATCTCTGCCGCTTTTACATGCGACATCACTTTTTCATTCATTAACCAAGATTCATGACCATAGGTGATGATCAGAAAAAAGACCGATTTAAAACTGGCAGTTTTGTTTTTTAAAGCTCCAGTTTAGTGATCACAGAGCGATAAAACTCACGCAGAAATGCGTTTGCTTTACCAATCCGTGTATGGATCTCCTTATTCTACCTTCCGTCACTCGTGAATACCACCCCAAGTACTTAACTTCTCGGCCTGCTGCAGTGTTTTGCTGCTTACTTGCAGCGAGCACTGACTTGGATTTCTGGAGAGACATAATACCTCGGTCTGTTTGGTGCTAATTTTCATTCCCGCTTGGTCGGACATAACTGAAAACCGATCGGCTACATGCTGAGGACCCTGTTCAGAGGATGCAAGGAGCACCAAATCGTCTGCAAAAAGCAAACGGTTGATCCTGAAGCTTTCAACAGTGACATTCTCGTCGACTCGGCTGTGACTGTCGATCCCATTCACATCTATGAAGAGGAGTAGTGACAGCACACACTCTTGCTGGAGACAACACCCGTGGGGAACATTTGTGATTAAACTCCGCTGACACGGACACAAGCTTCTAAGCAGGAATACAATCACTTGACGGCCAGTAACAGGCGGCCGCCATCACCGTACTCTAGCAACACTCCCCAAAGCTTTCCAGGAAAGACCCCGTTGTGTGTTTTCTCGAGGTCGACAAAACATTTGTCGGCGTCTTTGGCATATTACCAAGATTTCTCAAAAATTTTCTGGAGAGTGAAAATTTGGTCTGTAATAGTGCCACGGTCAGGACGGAAATCACACTGAGTATCCTCCAGCTTTGGTTCTAGTATTTCATGACCTTTTTTCCCAGGGTAGCTAAGGGAAGAGATTCTTTAGCCTGATTTTCCTATTTTCGACATCGCTGGGGTATCAAACCACCCTCGCATTCCTAAGGTGTCGTCCATCTTTGTACAAAAAACACTGTTTCTATAAAAAGAGCTTGCAGCACTAAGAAAACGAAAACCTGTTAGATGAAGATACCTTCGTCATCCAGCTGGCAACTACCGCCATTCTCGCACGTTAGATTGTAACAGAGATTGTGACGTTTCTCGCAAAACAATCCATCGAAACCCGGATTGCATTTACATCGATAGGTAAACTCCTCTCCAATGCAGAGACCATGATCTGTATGAGACCAGTTAGACACTCTGCGACTATATCCACAAACGTTTCCCAGATGTATAGTAAATATATCGATTACTACAACAGAGGTCGGGATCCTGCGGTCCGTGTGAACATTTAATACGATGGTCCGCATCAGAATTTTCGTTAACCAAGTTAGAACACAGCGTTGCGTTAAAACGAAAGTCCATGACACGCACACGCGCAGTCAGTAAGAAAATAAAGAGAAGTGTCTCTCGCTCCCTGACATAGTTTTCTCTCCTTATTTTCCTTCGGAAGACAAAGTTAGAATTTTACGAAAAAACTAATTGATTTTTGCGGCCCGCTAGCGATATTCCACAATCCATGTGGCCCGTAATAGTATATTGGTTCCCCATCCCTGCTGTTAGGGCCGGATTATAAGCATTTTATGCACTACAGCAAGCCTGCACAACTCAGAAAGCTCGAAGGGCCAAATTATCAACATAAATTTTCCGCGGGCCGCAAAAGTCTATTTCATTTCTATGTAGAGATTTCCTTGTAATATGGAAGAAATTCTGGAACGACAATTACTTATTCGAGGTCGAGCTTTTGCAACATTTGCTACAATTAATAAAGCTCTCGCGGGCCGCGAGAAAAGCTTTCGCTGGGCTGGTCATAGTGCGCAGGGCTGCACTACAGCAACAGGCCCAATTTCGTCTAAACCGTTCCTGCTATACTGTATATCTGTTGCAAGTAGGGTGATAAGAACCAAAGGGATGCTATATTCAACTAAGACAAAACACGAATTTTATCTCAGTATTTTTTCATTGGCCGATGTTAGGTACGCGAATAAATTTAACAAAGATTGAACCCTAATTGCAGTAGATTAAACTGCAACAGTGGGTTATGTGGAGGTTTCTTTCAATCATAACCTCCGTTTTGATACCATACGTGCATCAATAGGGTCTTATACCACTGAAAAGATTTACACAAGTTTTGCTAAAAACAAAATCTTACCGGAACATGTCGTGCCATTAAAAACGCATAGCAAATCCGTCGCGAGAATTTTAATTCTTTGTCCATCCAAGCAGTGGGTTCTGGAACCTGCGAATAATATCAGTCAAGATAAAGCTTCTTTTGTTTATTCATATCAGGGACATGTAGACACTAAGGTAAACCAATGTGCAAGTTAAGCCAATGTGTGAAAATTTTATTGATTTCATAAACTTTTTGTTATTGTACTGATATACTTTCAAGAATGCCATCCTCCCGTACAGTTAATCTACTTACTTTGTTCTTATCTTGTGTCTCAAAGGTATTAAAGCAGTTACTCTTGAAACCTGCTGCAGTACCTAAATCGTTCCTCATTTACCAACTCATATATCCGCTGTTTCTTGTTCGTTCTCCCCACGCAGAACGACTGCCAACACAGCTGTTTCTGGGATGAGGTAAAAAAGAGTAGACTTGAACAGTTAATGAAGAAAGCACTGAGCCAATTGACTTTCGACGCTTTTGCATCTTTTATTGACAAGATAAAAAAGACACTGTGCTGCCTCATGGTATTCCGCTATATCCAAGGAAAATTCAGTTCGTTTTCAGTACACAGGTTGCTCTGATGATTCAATAAGTTAGACACTGACTTGCAGCGACTCTGATTCGACAAAATAAAGGTTGGCATTGCATGACCTATTTTGGATTGTACCAGTTTCTGGTGACGATCAGGTTTGTAACATCTACGTAGGTTATATTAAGGCATGAAGCACTATATTATTATTGTAAAAATATTGTATTGATAAAAAAATGTAATTTTACGTTTGTCGTTCAAGGCTAATGCAATTAGTTTTTCATTTATCTTGTAAGTTTTCCAAGTAAATACTCTTTACAATGGGGGTAAGCAGGGAATCGCTCGGCAAAGTTGTACTTGAATAATATTTCAGTACTAAGGATGCGTAATTTTACATAAAATCGATTTCCTATTAAAATTTTGCCGATCATTTCCTTGCTTACCCCCATTGTGGAGACTACTTACTTGAATATACAGTAAATATGTGCAAGTTTGAATCATCGCAAAAAGATGAAAGCAGAGCGCAGTCGTCTGATTTCTTGAAAGCTTACTTTTCTTGATGTTTGATTTTACACACAACCTAAAGAAGATAATCAACAATTTTGTCAACAAGCAACGGTTGATACCTACTCCTAGATATAACGATATTCATAAAAATCCATTTATCGCCCTGTTTTCACACATTAAACAATTGTATGCACTGGAAGAACACAAGACCGCAAAAATTGCGCATACTTTGAAAAAGGCTTCACTGAATCCACGCAACAGTGCTAGAACTTCACAACACGCCTTGAATATGTACAGCTTAAATGTAGTAAGTATAATACATAAGAAAATTTAGAAATGTTTAAAATAAAACAACTTCGCTTGTATGTTGGTTGTTCGTTCAAAGATAAAAGCTGCTCAAACTTGTGCTGGCTTTCGAGAAGTACTGCTTGACGACATGAAGGGACATACTAACCAATAATTTTTGTTTCAGGTATTTTCAGTGAATCCACCATCCGTGTTTTGGAGTTAGGCAACAATCAACCCGTGTTTCGTGAGTGAAACCGCTCGTTTTCTGTAGTTTATTGGGAAATAGTTGGAAAATCATGTCAGTCAAAACACCTTGCAAAGCTTTTTTTAGAGCTGCAGCTGGTATTTTTGTACAATTGTCAGCAGTTGTTAGCACCTCGTTATCACTGTTACCAAAAATGTGCATTTGGTTCAGCGCTGTGTTACTGGCATATATAGCCGATTTCCTGTTAAAATAATTATACTGCCCTAACGTTTTGTAACGATTCATAAAAAATGCAGCGTGCGTAGCAATGAAAACTTATGGTATGTCAGCTTGCAGCACTTGCGAAACCCCAAGACATGGGCGTCGGAAGGATTTTTTCCAGGGGAGGCCAGTAGGGGATTTTCCCAAAATTTTTTCCAGGGGGGGGTCAAAAGTGGTGAAATTTGGTTTTTGCCCCTCAAAGTTGAAAAACAACCTTTTTTTTGCTAATAATTTCAAAATCCATGGGGGGCTTGGCCCTCCTGCCCCCTCCTTCCGACGCCCATGACCCAAGAGACATCTTTGTGCAGTGGAAGATGGCTAGTAATGGTGGTCTTACTACAGAAAATTTCACAACGTCCATCCAAGGCATCGGTGCAGTTGGGATCTCTCTGCGTACCTGCAACAAATACATGCGTTTTCGCATGCGTTGCCTCGAAAGTTCTTGTCGGCAGGGCCGCAACCAGCTGATATTTTCGGGGGGTAAAAATGATTGTAGTATGCCGATGTTCCTAACAACTAAACATGTTTTCAAAAATTTTGGGGAAGCCAATTGCCCGGTTGCCTCCCTATATGCGGGCATGCTTGTCGGACCCTACAAAAGGTCAGTTTGGGTGGTACCAACGAAAAGGAGGCAACTTCCATATATCGATTCGTCAAATTTTACACGCAGAGGAAAGTCCCTGCTTGAGCTCACTTAAGGGGCAAGCGTCGGTGTCATCTTCTGAAATGTATGCACCAGACATTTCTCACCTAAATGAACCAAGTCCTATTGCAAGTATACCTGAACTATCATGTTTGCTAGAATTCTCATCTGGAGTTAGGCTGGATGATCTTTGGCAAAACTGATGTCAACGCAACCTTTTGTTATGCATCATATCGGCGGCAGCATTTACCACTGTAGGAAATTTCCAATTTGTAATCGATTGCTTGTTTGCGGTTTTGATGTCTCGCAATTGTACACATGAAAAGCATGCCCATCTTCTTGTCATTGCATCGAATGAGCTAGTCAAAGAGAAACTGTTAACCCTGTTCACCCAGAGATAGGCGTTCACAGTTGATCTCTAAGTCGCGGATAGTTGTTCCTATCAAAATTTATTACAGCAATAGTGCCATGCTGATCATTAAATTTCGATTTCATTGTATAAACTGGCTTTGAATGTTTTACAAAGAATGAGCAAAAACGTTTGATGCAAAACTTGCACATGACACATTACGTCTTAACAGGGAGATCAGAACGTTTACTTCAGGCGTTACTATATTACAAGAAAGAAATTCACGTCTTTGTCTTTCATTTATTTTCAATCTCATCAACAGCTGTCATCTGTCCCATCGTGTTGCATACTTCAATTAAAGTGGTAAACTGTCGTGTGGCGTACTTCAATCTAGTTAATGCGTATGTTTCTTTTTAAGTAAACCTGGTTACCTGCTGCGCGTGATTTTACACCTATGTGTGATTTCGCATGTTGACTGTAGTAGAGCTCAGTCTCTTGTCGTTAGCAGATTCAAGTTTCTGAAATTTCTTCAAATGTTGCAACAATGATAAGTGTTGATACTTCAGACAGAGTCTCGGTTATGAGTTCTGTCCTCTGTCTGCTTTTTTGTAAGCTGGGATAGGTTTGAGTTTTTGGACAGGCTTAGCTTTTTTTCTGCTGAATTCGTACAGGACAGTGGAGCTGACATAAAAGATAAACCACTGTCTCTTGTTCGGTGAGACCTACTGGCGAGTTTCCGATCACGTTGTCTAGATATCCCTGATTCAAACACAAGAAGTGTTTAGAGTGAATAGGACCTTGTTATTACGTTTTTTTATATCTATGTCCGTACTTCATTATTTCTAAAACCAGTTTCCAACAGTCAAGTAAGACCTGGCTCAGAAATTATGACAGGGCTGAAGATTCGACACATTTCGCCCGTCACGCAAAACACTCGTCTTCTCGACTATATACGGACTACCACGCAATTACGAACGATAAAGTGCTCACTGATATGCTTTTTTATGGGTTGGAGTTCTCCTTTTGTCTGTGCTGACTACGAGATCGAGCTTTCTCAAAGGTAACTCTAACTTTCGAACACGCCAGAAAAAAAGGTAGTGCTATTTTAAACAACCACAGCCATTAACAAATATAAAGTACGCATGCACTCAAGACATCAGAAAAAATTTAACCATCAATTATTATCTTAGCGACGTAAATCATGTAGTTCTGGTGGATGTCACGGAGCTTGCTTTGGCATGCGTGCTAGGGTTCGCTGAAATTACATCACTAAAACAGGTAGACACGAAACCAATCGCTAAAATTGGAAAAACAAAAAAACACTTCTCCGGCTACGTTTAATTAACTCACCGCCACATAGCAAAAATCACGCTCAACATTTCGAGAGTTTTTTAGCCCTACAGATAGGCTACCACTGTTGGCGATTTTGTTTCTGAACTTGCGCAAGACTGTATCAACCATGTCAGTGACTTACCATTTGCCAAGTTGTACGAAAAGTAATTAACACCGACATCAATCATCTGGTGATCTGAAAGTTTCATTGAAGGCGACGAATTTGAAAAGGACGAACCGTCAAAGACGCAGTTAGCGAAATTAATCTCATCATCCAGCTTAATAAGACCATCTGCCGTTAAAATGCAATTCCAAAATGGATTGTTTGATGTGCAGTAGGTCAATCAAGCAGTTCGTAAAATAAAAAATAGCTTACAAGATTCGTTAGGAAACTCGAAATGTATTTGATCCTTCACATCCAGAAACTGCGGGCATAGTTGAAGAGGAAGTTCTAAAAAATAATGTAAATAACTTGCTACAAAACTGTGTGTTTTCGTGGAAAAACGCAATGACTGGAGTTAAGAAAGTTACAAATTTAACGGAATTGTTGGAAGATCATGACTTGTTTAGAGATTTCAGGTCTCTGAAGATTTTGTCATTGGCGTCACGAGGAAGACACAGGCTTGAACCAACGCAACATTCACAGGGTGCCAGAGATCCATTTCTGATTTGAAGGAAGCAATGCTTTACTTCACAGTTTGAGGTGCAAAAGCGGGCTTCGTCTTCCGAGGCTCTGGACACGATCTCAATCAGATTGTTAAACTCTAGAATTTAGATTACGAGTATTCCCAAGCAACCATCCACAATTCAGTGGGAAAGCAGATATTAGACTACGATGCCATAAAACCAAACCATAATACAGCGAGATAAGAGCAAGCAATTTACCTTCCTCACCAGAAAATTCTGAAGGTTCGATGTCACCGTAGCAGCTTCTGGATGAGTAGCACAGACTGGCTTCAAAATCGATCGTAACGTTCTCCGTCGCGATGGACGAGTTCAGCCGATTTTCGACAAACTGCGTTACACTCGGAAATACTCCGCAGTCATCAGTTATGTGGTTATTTGCCAGACATCTTGCAGCGAACAGAACAACTACCACCAACTGAAAGTACATGGTAACATGCTGATAACCTACGTTGTGCCTGCCTCAACCAAATAAAGGAAGTTAGCTGAATACCAAGCCAAGATTCACCAGTCGGCTGCAATACTACGGCAATGTATGCCGCGTTTGTGAGACGCCTCAAACAGCTCCAATTATTTCAAAATTCCGTGTAACGCAGAAAGTTATAGGAAACTAAGTGTCTCCAGGGTTCACCACTTCCATTCAGTGTTTTTCAAGGTGTGTTGTGATCGAAAAGGTCTCTCAAAATACAGAACCTCGCTTTACGACCACCACCAAAATACACTGAAGCCTTGCTTTACGACCATCTGTATTTAGATAAAATAGTTTTGGTCTCTCAAAATGTCTTTGTGATCACCAAGTTCAAACCTTTAAAAACCTGCTTCCACTAACATTTTCATTTGTTTTTATCTAGTATTAGTGTCACTGCGTGTGCTCGAACACTTTACAAATGGATTGGAACAGAACCATATTTAGCAAGCCATTCAGGTCTGATAGCACTTCAAGCACAAGGACCCTCGCCGCTCAGTGTAAAGCGCTCGACTTGCTTCAACTTCTCGCTGAGGTAAGCGGAGTGGGCGACAGCCTGACGCTCGCGGCGGTCTCACTATTCAACAAGTTGAAATCAGTTTCCAAACAAGGGCAACTACAAAACGTTTTAATGCAGCATTCAAGACACGATGTAAAAAACATAGTTCAGCAAAGAAAGTGAAAAGAACAGAATCGCATATGCCAACAACAGTTAAGCACATACTGTCGGATATTAAACACTTTATTGCGTACATCTAACAAGACGCTGGTGTTAAGGAATTAACAGCAAAACGCTGTTAACAAAGCGAGTACAAAAACGGTATTCCACACATATCCAACTACGTTTAAGCAATACGCTCACTACAGTGGTTAAGTAGTCAACGTTCCGGGTAATGCGTCCCAAACTACATACCAGTAAATAAACTAGCCTCACAAATGTCATGAACGCTGAACTGAAACTAACATTCCATCTATCAGCTAAAAGCACAGAAAATGTCGAAACAAGACAACACAGTGACGCATGTGGTTTGTTTTGTATTTATACGAATTACAAATACAGACATCTGTATGAAGGAAAGCCGGTTCCACTCAAACTTGCAAGCTAGCAAGACTCAACCTGTTTATCGAAGCTTGTGGCGCTTGATCTGACGTCAGCCAGTCTTTTATCTGGACACCGTTAACGGGAACAACAGCCATAGGTGTTTAACCACACGCAGGTCACTGGTGCTACTTTTGTCCCCACAATTTTCAGCAACTTTCCATCTCTATTTCTAACGCTTGTGAAGCAGGCGCAGTTAACTGATGGTTGCAAACTCGTTTATGCTAGACTGCATTCTTTGCGTAACACCGAGAGCCATTGCTTTCATATCCCAACTTTATCCGAAGAAATTTACATCCAACTCCAGTCTCATAGCAAGATGCTGCAGACCTACGCAGGAACTTCGCTCTTACTGCCTTGAAGCGATGGCAGCCAACAACGTTGGGCATATTTATAAGAATATACCAGCAATCTTCATTAGATATTTTTCTGTAGTTTCCTCTATGTGATCCGCAGCAGATTGCTGAGAGCAGAACGTGGCCCACAATGGCATCCGAAATTTAGCCACTTCGTTGAAGCTTTATGCATTGGAGGGAAATTTTGACTTCAGTCAGGCTCCAAGAAAAAACTGCAGAGAATATGCAGGTAATTTAAATACCATTCGTTTGCATTGATCTCCCACGTCCTCTGAACTGAGAAAAAAAACTCCAAGACCTTATCCTGGCAATCGTGTCACGTGACCGCGAAGACATAACTGCGGTTTGGATATCAGACACGAAGATTTTATCAGATAAGATACATGTTGAAAAAAACAATTCCACATACAAACGTGGCGTCTCTAATCTAAAAATGCATGAATAAACCACTACCAAAGGTATTGTTCTGTCGTGCTTGTACAACAATATGAAAACCTGGTGATACTATCAACTCACATAACCGTTTCACAGCAGTCTGGGGGTTTGTCTATGATGTTGGGGGAAAAACAGGACAGTATGTACAGAAAAGCAACGCTTGTTTTCATTCATCAAATTTTTAAAGCTTACTAGACACAGTGCTTGCTATTTGCAATGTACGAAGGTTGTGTCAATGCTAAGCACGACCCAACACCGTAACTTGCAACTTTTTCTTTTCAACAAAAAAACAAAATGATCTGAATTTAACGAACAGATTATCACAGCAAAAAAGTAGAGCACTGTCAGACAAAAGAGGAACAGGCTTCAATGAAGAATGGTTAAATAACTCCAATGAGAAAAGCAAGTTTCTTGTAAAATCTCATGACTGTTCGAATAACTTGCGTACTAAGTACTACGTATCTAAACTGAGTGTGCTGCAAAAGTATTACTGTGCAAAAATAAGCCCATTGTTACCCTTTTGATACTTATGAGAAAAAAGTTGCTAAAAATGGGTCTTCCTACTCATGCTGGAATCACAAACATTTCTTGTTAAAAAAATCATGAGCACGAAACGAATTGATTCTTGAGTGAACTGTTTGATACATCCAGAAAAACCAGCAAGTTTTGCAACATTACGGAACGCTTAAAGCAAAACAAACAATATTCTTTTGTGTAGGAACAAGTGCAAAGTGCCAAAGCGTTAGCGAGAAGTACGAACAGATAAGAATATGTATCAATTGCGTCAAATAATAACCCATCACGACGCATCAGAGAGTACAGAGTAACAGAACATACAGAGCACTGCGTTTCGATCTTTTGCCGCGGACAGAGCATCGACAACCGGCTGAAAAAACTTTCTTCATAGTTGCGTAAAGTTTTCAGCATAAATTAACTCCAAAATCTAGACACAACAAATGCAACTAACGGTTTAAGTCAGCAGTTCACAGAGCAGCAACTTGATTTGAAACTATGGCGTTACCAACATCACCAGATAAATAGATTTAATGAGTTAACCACAGATTTGTGCCAAGTCTTGGTGTTTTTCAGTGGCTTATCAAAATCGATTAGGACGTTTGTCAGAAGTTACAAACACTGCAGTGCGTTGAAACAGTTTTATTTTCTGATTCAATAAATATTTCCGATGATCACTATCACTTCGCCATTTACAACTTTCATACGTTTTGGTATGAAATGGTAAGGTGTGCATTTTTTAAACATAATAAAAAAAATAAACAATAGAAATATGATACGGGACGCAATCTCAAAGCACAACGAATTGGAAGTCTTAAACGCGAACAATGAGCAGCACTCTCGCTTCAAATTATTGCCAAGTAACGAATCGTCAGAATAACATCAAAAAGTACTGGTGCACGTGTTCGGCAACAAGGAGAGCGCTATTTGCATTGCATAGGGTGGAAATCGGGATCAATACACGCGTCGAACACGTTTGACAACAGTCCGGAAACATTGGCAGCGATTAGTTTCATGGCAACATTGCCAACAACCGCTTCACCAGAGTATTAGACGCTTAACCGGCGCACCTGCAGCAAAACAACGAACCTGGACGGTGAGTATGCTATCATTCATTTTCTTCAGGACAGAAAAAGCGTAGCAACGTGGTTTGTTTCGGTGGAAATATCTTCTAAGACAGTGCTTCCCAACCAGTGGGTCGCGACCCATTGGTGGGTCGCGAAGCCGTTTCAGGTGGGTCGCGAAGCATTTCTAAATGTTACAGTTTTCTACGAGATCGGGAAATTATTGCATTATCATTACGTAA
>JGI24159J19872_10002330_pt1 | contig 22498 bp, 14 predicted proteins | sample Ectturendosymbi4_FD_19872 | JGI IMG/M metagenome (IMG submission 19872) | reverse complement strand
ACTATTGGGTCCAGTGATAAAGTAAATCGTTCAATGAAAAAAACGTTGCAGAATTTTGGCAGTATTTTGTCGATATTATTTCTAACATATTATTTGTAATTTGGCAGGATTTTGTAATTGTTTGGCAGAATACACCGTGCACAGTCTGACACCCTGCTATGGATTGCTTACCGCATTGGTGTTGTTGAACAGTGTTGCCAGATGGTGTAATACAACACAATTTTTCACAATAATGGTGTCATTTTAAATGCTTGTGTGCATAGGCGTCGAAAGGAATTTTTCCAGGGGGGCCACTAGTGGATTTTTCCAAAAGTTTTTCTACGGGGGCCAAAAGTGGTGAAATTTGGTTTTTACCACTCGAAATTAAGAAACCAGCATTTTTTGCTGAAATTTTTAAATTCCTGCCCCCCTTCCGACACCCATGCTTGTGTGTAGGAAAAGTTTGTGCCACACCATTAAAAATTGGTGTAATTTCAACCGTTTTAACACAATTCCAAATGGTGAAATTTTACTGAATCTTATACGCAAAATGAAATATTTGACAGATCAATTTCAACTGCGTTTTTGTTTTTGCATTGGCAACGCTAAATGGCTATATTTTGTTTCGGCATTGGCAACACAATTGGCATCTTTACGGCAGGTCCGTCGCCAGCAGGGGGGCCAGCGGATGCCCCCCCATTTCACGTTTGGCCCCCCGGTCGCTGCATACATCCAATACTGTATTTTTAAAATGTGCCCCCCCCCTGCTGCTAAATCCTGGCGACGGGCCTGCCTTACGGACAACTTGCTAATTGCTACGCATGTTTTGTCTAGTCGTGCATTCCGGTATCTAATGCAGTTGTAGAATGAGTATTCAGTCATGATACTTCTGTATTCAAGATGAGGAAAAGTTGTGATTTTGAATGTGTTTAAGACAGGTATCAATGTTGTGTCATTTTTGTTTGTTTTTTAAAAACTCTGTTCTTGATGTTTTTAACAATCCAGTGGCTACTCCGGTATACGGGCTCCTCGGGCTTCGCCCGAGTTTTCGATTACGTTTTATATCTGAGAACGCAAGCTTGCTTGCTTTGTATGTTTGTTCCACCACCCACGGTCCCACTTCACTAAGTTGTTAACTCGGGCTCATTTCTTTGGCCTGGCCACTGTTCCTATATTTTCGTTTCATATCTGGCCTTTCGCGTTCATGTTGCAGGTGACCTGAATAAAACAATATCGTTCGTAATAGGCGTTCTCACGACTTCATTCGCTCGCGCTTTACTCGGCGTCATTCATTGGAGTCCGATCTGTCCTATGCAGCTAAGTATTTTTTTAAACACAATTCACATCGGACTGAATGCTTTTTTGAAGCAATGGATTTGTGTAGAACATTGGATTTGAAGTTCAATCCAATGGGCAGTTCCCACTTCGAGAATAATTTCAAACGAACGATAAATTGTCCAACAGTCTCGCTAATATGGATGAGCCTAGTAAGCGCAGGACTTACTGGTGTTATCATTGCTCTGTGACGTACGTTACTCAACAGTGAAGTTATCATGAGAATTTATCATTTATTGTTACATAACATAACGTCACAGGGCAACGATAATGTCAGCCAGAATGAAATCCAATGGATATTTAAGGGACGCAACGTCGAACGGTTTTATTCAGTCAGAACAAATCGTATGATTGGCCCGAGTGACGCTAATGACCTGGGTCGCCCCTGTAACATCCTATTGGAATTTCAGGTGGTTCACCGATACGTTTTCACAGTCGTGTAATTTTGTCTAAAATAATGTAACTTAGACCTTCCTATGGTGTATATGTAATGACGTCATATTTCAATGCTTGTGACGTCACAATTGCCAATTCAAACCACAAAATTTGCTATAATTTCTTTTTAACGTGCACTTAAACCCCCCCACTTTGAAAAAGGTTCCGCCACCCATGACAGCAATCCTAGTCCGGATCTATTTTCTGGTTGAAACGGCAAGCACTAAACAAACCTGAACGTTAGCTTTTGAGAGAGAGTGTAGAGCAATCTGAAGGGAGTAACTCGGTTACTGCTAAGTCATCCTATCACCTCCGTTTCGACTTTTGTGATGTTATCAGCCAAGCACAGATTTGACGCCTACTCAACGGTCCCTACATGTGACTTCGTCTCGCTTTGCTTGGTCGTTATCGATGACAGGCGAATAGATGTTCATTCGAACAAGATCAACTGCGACAGCATTCAGAGGCTCCTAAACCAATTCGCTATGCGCAGAACTATCATTCTGTGGAGTGGAAACTTTTCATTTCCGTTTTTTTCTGAGAGTTTCTCCGAGTTTCCCATCAAAATAATAGCCGGCGTTTTTGTACTTTGAACATATAAAAAAGTGAGTTTTCGAATAAAATCTTACCCCAAACTGCGTGCCCGAAGTAAACGTTTGCGATGTCTGCATTTTTGGCTGCTTTTTCAGTGCGCTGTAATAAAAAACTGATTGTCGTACGAAACTGTCACGGGATCGAATGTACAGTATTGGGCAACCGCCTGCACGCCACTTGCTTTGAAAGGTGCGATGGGAACAGTTTCTGTTGGATCCGAAGTTTCTCAAACTTTTCCGTCTTGCGGACACCCAAGTCATCATATATTCATTTTTTACGGTCCCCGAATACTCTCAGTCTAAACAATGAATAACAATAGACGGCCTGGACAGGAACGAAATACACAGGTCTTTATCCACGTCAATGCATTTGCATCTGCAAAGTTTGAGCAGAAAATTCCGTGGACAGTGTAAACTATTACATTATGAAGGCAGTTCTGGACTTACCTAGTTAGGTCTAGAGGTGCATGTCAGAGTCAGACTACACTTGAGGTGCGATTAAGCTGAATAGGCCAAAATGGGCGGATAAAAACCAGCGGATTTTCTTGATTGGATTGTGGTTTACGCCCCCTAAAACACATTCATGGATCCCTAAGGGGTTCACGAACCCCAGCTTAGGAACCCATGGTTTAAGCAGTATATGCAATATAACACCACAAAGCTGCTTCGTCATTTAAGCCGTACCTACAAGCTCACGCTTTTGAAAGGCAAGATGAACATCGCAATGGTGGGCAAGACGTGGCCCGTGAAGCCAACTGCAGTAGCCTCCCTCCTACACCGAAAAAACATTTCCTGTGACAAAGTGGAAAAGCACTGAGAGTAAAAATAGCCGACCAATGACAGTAAGCTTACTCGTTATACTGTGGCAGAGGCTGTTTACTTTTTGCCTCAAAACCCTCTGGGGCTATTTAGATTAGATGTTGGAGGTATCAAACAGTGTATTAACACTCCATCGTCGCATTCCTTATAGCAATCTGTTGCTAGATTGCAATCTAGCACTGTACCCACATGAAGAAGAAGATTGGTACTGATGAATGTGATGCAGCCTTTGCATTGACCTTTTTCGTCACTACTGTAGTGAATGTTTCTTTACCAGTTGTTTCAATTCTTGCTATTTTGTAGTAAGTAAACCTTGTTGAAAAGGGATATCCATATTAACAAAAATCTGACTTGGTGGCAGTGAGGTGTTAAAACTTCAAGAACCACTGTACTAGAGTTAGACTCATGTTTGCAGGTGCTTGTATCCTTTGCGGAAAGGAATTTTGTTGGCTTAAGCTACGCCGTGCGGCTTGCGTCTTTGCTTTTCGATTGTTTCACAGTCTGGTGGATATCAGCAGTTGATCAGATCCCCATGCAAGATTTTCAGAAAACAGCGACAAACTTTTTAGTTCGGAAAAACAGGTTACTCAATTGGACCAACAGACATGCACAGCAAGCATAATTATTGCGGCTTGAGCTTACGTAGCCGAAGCTGATCATCAGCGTACAATCGCGTTAGCCGTTATGTAACATACGTCCGATATTCTTCCGCGCGCCTTCAGCAATGCTTACATAACCATTGAATCGGGATATCAGTAAGACGACGAGTCACCGCGAACGCTGCCTCGAGTTTATCCAATCAGAAAGCGACGTGCTTCATTCCGAGGAGTTGAGGTTTCCGTTCTAGCGTAGCTTGACATTTGCATTCACTCCATGCGATAATGCTTTTATGAATTTTTTCAGTTTAACGAAGAAGGGTAAATTCCTTGTGAAATGGATCTACAGTTCCAGTAACGGTCCAGTGGTCAACAACAAGAAACGCAAATGTTCTATGCGTGGTTGCTTCTGGGGCTCGGTATACAAACAGAATACGGCCTAACATTGTTAGTAGTTTGCGTTGATGTCGAAGCTTATTTCTATTTCGGCGACGAAGAAATAGTCGTAAGCTACACTGGCAAAAAGGCTCCACTCCTCGAGTTATTACAAATCGCGCTCTAACAAGCTTTACTGACTGCAATGGACACTTCCAAATCACCACTTAATTAAATCAAAAGACGTATGAAAGAAAAGGATAAAATTTGCATTGGCCTGCAGCAAACCTTTAGACTTTTAGGCTTAAGCAAGAACGTATTTTAGTTAATGATACTTGAATTCATGTTGCCTTTTCGACTGTTGGTGCCGGCATGTTTCGATTTATAAGTTTCTCAAAAGCGCCCTCTCCCGCGATGAAGCCACTTTGTACTGCGTAAGCAATTATCAGATTGATTTACACCGGTTTTCATCTAAAAAATCCATTTTTTTTATTTTAAAATTCTCATGTTTGGAGACAAGGCTTTTACATTATTCGTATTTACGTCATTTTGCAGACCCAGTTGCGCCGAAACTGGGGAGTGACTTTTAAAGAAAGCCGTTACTTTGTTTTAAGTCATCTAGTTGCAGCTATCCACAATTTCCGCTGTTAGCTACATAAAGCAGAAAATACACGAAAGAGTTTCAATCCTATGAAAGCACGGCCTGGTAACAAAGCTGAAAACATTAGTAGCCAATCACAAGGACAAGAAACACAGGTATTTTAGACCAATTCAGCAATGATTCAAAATTATCCATGGGTGGTGGTTAGCACAACGTAAAGGCTCTTTTTCGACTAGCTTTTGCTTTACTTTGCCTCATCATCAGGTACGATCCCGATTTTGTTTGCAACACGACTGATGAGAACGGAAGGTACGCATTTCGCAAGCAGCCGGAAATATGCCGATGGAACCTGGAGCGTCTGGCCGAAGCTTTGCAAGTACGGGTTGATCTTTTTGGTTGGCACAGTACACAGTTGCTTTAGTTGCCCGCGTGAGCGTGCTATCGCGTGACGTCGGTAAGAGCCAACATGCTACGTTGCTCAAGCCCAATTTTGGGAAAGAACTTCAAGCCGCACCCAAGGGCGTCGAAAGAGGGGAGCAGGGGGAGCTCCCTCCTGGATGTTGAAATTTATTCTTTTTCGGTTAACTTTTTAGTAGAAAAATGTTTTTGTCTACAGTTTCGAGTTGATAAAATGAAGTTTCACCCCTGTTCGTTCCCCCTGGAAAAATACACCATTGACGCTCCTCTGGAAAAAGCCTTTCGACGCCCATGGCCGCACCATAGAATTTAACACGAAACATTTTTGCAATCGCCCTGGCGGTTGCTACCCCTCATGCCATACGCTCTGAGTTGCGATTCAATGAAAAAGCAACGGTTAGATTTAACAGCGAATCAATCGTGGAAATCAGAGAATAACAACTGAGTTTGGCGTTCTGTTTTCATGTTGCTGCCACTTGCCGTACGTTTATTAGAAAGTGGTTTAAAAGTTCGTACTTACGCGAAACAATTGCTGTCCCGGGCACTGCAACATACTGGCGTGAACTAACAGTGCATCAAAATGCCACAGCATGCTTCAGAATGCAAACATTTTTGACGCTAATGTTTGTCAAAGGAGAACCTGTCCGCGCTTTTAAAGGATGGTGGAAAATGCCCGCGATTTCGAACGAAATTTTCTCCGATTTGTACAATGGGGCAGTGGTTCTCAAATGGGGGTACGCAAAATTGCTCTATGGGGTACACGTATTTTTTAAGTGTCTTCAGAATAATATTGTAACGTAAAAGTACAATAATTATTGGGATATTTCTAATTATTTTGCTCATGATTACAATCAAGAGGTTCTTGACAGACAAGATATTCCAAAAGGGTGCATCACTAACAAAGGTGGTTGAGAGCCACTACAATAGGGGTTTGAACTTGATGAAAATGCACTGTAATTGCATTAATGATCCAACACGATTTTGCAGGGGGTGGCACCGCTAATCCGAACAAAAGAAGTCGTAGACCGCGTGTACGGGCCAGCATTCAACGGCGCGTATCTGCGCGAGATGCGCAAAAAGCTTGGCTTGATTGTGAAAGAAGATCCTGGGGACCAGGATCTCATCGACAGCTTGCTGCGCACCATGAAGGTAAAAGTAGTTTTAGTAGCAAAGCGAATTTCGTGCCAGTATTTTCGTTGCAACCTCGTTGGACGTAGACTTGTAAGATCCAGAATTCGCCGTACATTACGGCCGCTCTCACAGACGTCAAAATCCTATCTTTCCCTTTCACGTGTGCGAGCGAGTGGCGCGAAATACTAGGAACCAAATTAGGAGTTATTCAATCACAGCACGACATTACTTTGCTGGAGTGTGACGTCATCATTTTAATGGAGTGGGACGTCATCAGTTTGCTAGAAAGGACGCCATCACATGCTAGAGCGAGACGTCATCAGCTTGCTAGAGCGAGACGTCATCACATTGCTAGAGAGAGACGTCATCACTTTGCTAAAGAGGAACATCATCACTTACATTTTCTGGGAAAATTTTTGAACAAACAAAACAGATCAACTGTTTCCTCTGAAAAAAGCGTGAAATTTTAGCGGCTTGAACTTGAAAATGTCGAGCACAGTAACCCGACTTTCATACCCAGCCACGACTTTTTGTTTCTCATGTCGTCTCCCACTCGAGTTCTCGAAGGTTCGGTGGCCACATGTGCAAACAACGAGACGCTTCGTCTGAAGTGATGTCAGAGTTCTTGTTTTTTCCTGGAAAAGCTTCGTTGAACCTCCGTAAAACTTTGTCGATAAATATAAGCAGATATATTTGTCGCGAGTTATTTTCGCAACACGGCACGAACGAACGTTCCAATCAAATTTAATGTAAATCTTTTTGAAAAATTCAAAAATACAAAAAGAAACAAGCATCGCAACATTCAGCAGCTGAACAACACGTGCCGTAAAGCCTGGCCGCCATAGTTGACCGAGCCCAGTCAGAAAAGTTTGTTGAGCAGCTTAAAAGTATGTTTAATGCAATCAGTGATGGAGTCTCAAGACTTGGTCTCGGTCTCGAGACGAGTCTCAGGACCAATTTTTGCGAGTCGCGGTCTCGGAGGTTTCAGGTCTCGTCTCAGTCTCGAAGGCTACAGGTCCCGAGACTTTGAATAATTGCTAAGAAATGGTTTAGTAAAATTTATATAATTCAACGATTTTTGTTTGTTGTATTTGCAGGTAAGAAACAACCAAAAGAGGTCGCAAAAATGCCAGAAATTTGAAAAAAATTCAACTTAGAAGTGATGGCGACATTTTAAAAAATAATTTGGCAAAATGCACAAATTTTGAAGTCTCGAATCTCGGTCTCGAAGTCTCAAACCAGGTCTCGGTCTCGACTACATCACTGAACGCAAACGCAATGTCAGCAAATGCTCGCCATGCAGGACCGACTTGACTTTGCCAGATCAGCAACTTACCTGTTTTTTTAAAGCAGCGACTCGTCCTCTCCAAGCGCGAGCGACCTTTTAGAAGCGCTTCGGAGACGATGCGCTCAGGCCGCAGGCGTTTATTTTTGCCGTGGTTGCAAAGCCTCCGGCACGTTCGCGGTTTTCCGTGTCGCGCAGGAGACTTTCGCCGATTACACGAACACTTTGCGGTCCCTGAGCTGCCTGGATCTGCCCGGAACTGGGGGGTTCGACGCCTCGCGATCCCGCCTGCTCGAAGAACTCGCGAAGTGCTGCTTGAAATTGGAAGATGTGAAGGAAGTTTCAAGGTGCGGAGATACTTCAACAGCGCTGTTGTATATTTTTTTACCAACGAAATAAGAATATAAAACGTTCCGAAACAAGTTTCAAACTGATCGAGACTGTGCCATAAATCGTCCGCTAAAAAATCGTACTTTTTGACGATGATTCGTTAAGTATGCTCCTGTCCAATTCAAGCCGATGGGAGTATAATTCCGGATAGGGCGTACCTATGTGTAACTGGGCGTTTAATTGAACCTAATCACATAATTTTGGAAGTAAAAAATGCTTCAAACCTTTTTTTGCACTTTTCAGATGCAAGGATCGGGATCACATACTAAACTAATCTTAAAACTAAGGGTTGAAAGGGTCACGCATTTCTGAAGAATTGTACAGATCTTCGTTATTATTTGCGCCCTTTTACATCTCGTTTTCTTAGTTTTATCCCAAAACCTCTACGTTTTTCAAAGAAAGAAAACATACTTTTTTCGTTTTTTTTTTTGTTTTCCCAACTGGAACTGCGTTAACCTTGCAGTGATAACAGCCGACAAATAGAAACGTGAAAATAAAATCACACAGCCCGATGAGTTTTTGAATTATTGCCACGACGCAGGTCTTAATGATCGTATGACAGCACATGCCGTTTTGTTTACATCGAAACTTCTCGAGTTCAAGTTCCCTTGTTGCGCAGGCCTAGCTTTGATCAGCAACAGCTGGAAGCACTGAAGCGCGCGATGGATAACAATCCTGCTTTACTGACTTTGTTCGGGGGAGGCAGCGGACCCCTGAAACAAGAAATCGAGAAGTCGGAAAGATACGAGCGTTTTGAGGTACGCCATATAGTTGTTGTGTGCGTGCGCGCGCGCATGTGCATGTAAACATAAGCTGGGTTATTTTGATCGAGATCAAGAAGCCGGATAACAGAGGGATTTGTCTAAATTGACCTTTAAAGAGGAATGCACAACGCACACACAAGTCTTCCAAAACGAGATGTGAGTTCTTATCAGATTTATGAGGTATCAGTCCGCCCCAGATGGTTGCGACGTCTGCATTTTAAAGTAACATGGACATGTTTTTATATCGCTTCTGCGGGGCTGTTGGCATTCTTTACAGCAGCATCATGGCCCATAAAATGACCCAAAATTAATCAGTGGTCCACCAGCATGGCTGAAGATAATTTTTTGGTGAAAGAATAATGACATCAAGACATCGAACTCTCGAAAATGTTTTGACCCCCTTCATATAATAGGACGAGAAAACATACGACGTGACCCCAAATAACCGTTCAGTCAACTCGATTTGAACCGAAACCACGCCCGCAACGAAGGTTGGAACAACCAATCAAATTGATTTTGAGTTAATTGGTGCAAATTTATTGAACTAACAATGCGGACGATCGACGTGAACTGCCAGGACACGGAAAAGCCCTGTAGTTTCTCCAGCCGAGGGTGACCGTCGGAAGTTTGTTAATCTTCTCTAAAGCTTTCAATGCAATAGCCGCGTTTGAGTTGACCTGATGAGCTTTTCATTGGCTCTTTCACTTCCCAGAAAACCGTAGATGACCAGTGAAAATATGGCTTATTAAACATTTCTTCGGGAAAAAAACGCGCTTTCTGTTAAGCAAAAAATCAGTGACTGGTTTTTGCCTTTGCTGTATTTTTAGGGTAAATTTAAATCAAACTGGGCAAATTTAGGACGATGAACGTGCACTTTTATATTTCCCTGAAAAGTAAAACCAATGGTTGGCATCAGAGATCAGGACAATGGAACATTTTTCACTTCAAATAGATTGCGTCTATTGTAAACTGGGTGTCCATACTGATGTTGGAAAACACATATGTCACTGCATTGAGTTGCGTCGCAATTCAGCAAAAGGTCATCTAGAAAGATTGACATTACATTGAGAAGTACACGAGACTTAAAGATGCCCGTAAGTTGCAATCTTGCAAACATTTGCTCCTCGATATTTCAACCAGACTGCCACGGCAAGAAAATGAGATCTTTCGGTTTCGAATTTTCCCGAACAAGTTCTCTCCACAATGGAGGCAAGCAAGGAATCGATCAGCAAAATCAAAAAATTTCAAATTTTTTTAAATTTTGAAACGTTTTGTTCGCCGCAAAATATTATCGATTCCTATCGTCGACTTGCGGCGCTACATATATGTCTTTCCATATCAATATAGTAGATATGTGCAAGTTTGAATCATCGCAAAAAGATGAAAGCAAAGCCCAGCCAGCTGATTCCTCGAAAGCTTACAGCAAACCTAGAGCTTTTAATTGTCGAATTTTCCAGCCTACCTGTTTCTGGACAGTTGTTCCAGTTATTTCGCAAGCGCCAAAGTCTCATTCCGCGAACCAACGCCCGCGATTCGCGAAACTCTTTTTTTGTTTGTGCGCGTGCGAGATCTGAAAGTGTCGCTTCCCGCTCGCCTTGCGGTTTTTCTTCGAAACGGAACGGCTTCGGGCGCGCGACGCGTCGATCGACAAACAAGTTCGCTTTGCGTGAGTCAACTTCCCTTTCGCACGGAACGCAGGAGACGCCGCACTCGTGCGAGCTGCGGTTTTCACAGCTTTTCAAGTTTCGGGTTCTCCGCTGCTGCTGGGGTTGGGGCAGTACAGAAAGTCGAAAGCCTTGCTTGTTCGCACAGGCACTTGCTGTCTCGAACACGCTTTAATTTTTGAAAAATAATCCCAGACAAATTGACAAAATTTACGGCGATTTTAGAGTTTTACCGGCACTGAATTGTCTGCCCCCATCCCAAGCCCTGTTTGTTACAACCGCATGTTTCCTTCTGCCAACCCGGGCCCCACTGGCCAATGTCACCACGCTTAACCCTCTGTGAACCGAGCAACTTGAGGAACAACAGGCTACGGGCAAAATAGCGCCAGAAATGAGCGAGCGTGGCCCACGGTTATGTAACAGGCAACCTCAGACATTCTCGTCGTTGTCAGGTCTTACGTAACCGCGCGTTTTGCATCGCGCCATCCTTCCCGGCTGTCGTCGCCGAAGCCGCCAGACTTTTTCGTAACTAGACCGCGAGAAGAGCGCTCGACTGCTTATTTGCCTAAACCTTATCGCGCAGCCGCCGATGATCGCACGTTTTCGCCGCGAAATATCACGCGTAATTGCAATTTGCCGAGCTCTTGATCAGCTGCTTGGCGTTTATTTGAGAACGGAGCACTTCCATTTTGGGGGGCTGTTTGCGGAAGTACGTTTTGTCGACGAAAAGTGCGCAGCGGTTCGTTCTCCTAAGGCGTCGCCGAAACTTTTCGACCTTTGACCTCTGGAAAAATTTGATTTTGGCTTGGCTTGGAAAGGAAAGACGTGCTGTTGAAATCGTGTTTTATTTCGATTTTGAAAGTTCCCTGTTTCGTAATTCCAGTTTTCTCTGAACTTCGGTCTGGTCTGCGTGGCGAGGTTCCCAAGCAGTCGTTGTTCCTAAGTCAAAATTTTGCAAATATCCTGATTAGAACGGCACATAATCGGTAAAAAGGCATCATGTACATCACCAAGCTTTTGTGTTGGAGACATAGATGTAGAAGCAGGCAAATTTTGGGGGGTACGAAGTTTTTTTGCCCGAATATCTCTAAACTTCCCGAAAAGTTTTGTTGCGACTATAGTTTTGGTGCGAAAAAAGGTAATACAGTAAAGTTTCACATCCACCAAATTCCGCTGAAATTCCCCTCCGCTGGCTGCGACCCTTAATGGCATGGAGGGCATTGGCGTAACTAGAAGTTTGAGTCAGGGGGGAACTTAGCTGAAGGGGGGCCACTGGTCAACACTCGGAAAAAAGTTGAGGGAAAATGCTTGGACGAATTAGAGCGAAATGCCGGTAGTTCTAATCTAATTTATTAAAAGCTTCTCTGCTGTAATTTTATTGCTAATTTTCAGTTATTCCGAAAATGCTTCCTTCCTTGTCCAAGAGTCTTTTTCAGCAAATAATGCAAGAATGCATCTCGCACGAAGAAAATGATGCAGCAAAAATATGAAAGGGCCGTGAAAAAAACACGTCACTTAAGCCAGCCATAGCGTCACAGAAGGCATTGTGACAAACAGCAGCTACGTTCTACCAACTTATGACAGCAACAATGGCTCCATCGGTATGAGTGCTCAGTCGCCCAAGTGAACTGTACAGCGAGGAACGCGCAAATCTTGGCGTACGAATCTTTGCCATTCTCACAATTATGCAAATCAATTTCGATTTTGTATGAATTGAACTCGCATGAAACTTGATTTTATTACAAGTAATTCGTGTCCGGAGTTCATTTAAATTTCTACTGTAGTATTTGCGAATTCGGTAAATCTAATCCAATATCGGAAACTTGAGTGGCTCTAATTTTGCTTCTGAACTAATTTGGAGAAGCTGAGAAAATTCGAATTGTCCAAGTATGGTAACAACAGCAGATTTTTTTCAGGTGTCTGCTTTGCCCCTCTCTTGTCTGCTGCGAGGTCCAACACGAATAATCAATTCATTTTTATGTTGCTTTTTCCCCATTTCTTCCAACGTTCCGTGCCTGCGGGCCACCATCTTAAGTGAATCAGATGTTGTTACGAATGTGAGCTACTGACGGCATCGTCGCATTGTTTAAACGTCAGCTGCGATTTTCATTCGCAGAACATGAACGCCGAAGATTACAGATCATCGGTTTTGCAAAAGTGGACCGCGTGGCTGGATTCTTATTCTGAACGCTTGCTGGTAGAAACCGAAGCCCACAAGGACCTCAACGCACTAAACGCCGAAAGAAAGCAGGTACTTTTCTTTGTCTGCTTTGCAAGAACTGCATATGCTTCATCGGTTGACCTTGTTCAATTCATGAGGGGGGTTTGCAACAAAATTGTGACCAGAACAATAATTCGAAACAAATTCACCGGCAGTGGCTTATTTAGGATGGACACATTAAAGAAAAATTTAGTGGTCTAAACCTAAAACATCGAACTCTGTCGGAAAGTTGANAAACCATAAGTTTGGCAGACGCTTACTGCCGGGCCCACAAGCAAGGCAGTAAGAGCTAATAATTAATACAATGGCTATCGATGAAAAAGCGGATATTTGCATTTCATGCGGGAAGTTATTCAGAGGTCTCCTCCCACCCGCCGCTACCCAAACCATTTTTAACTTCACCGAAGCTTTATGCTGATTTTCACTTTGGTTGACTGCGTGAAGTTCGAAATCGGGGCTAATTATAAACAACGAAGTGTTGCTGCACCCTCTGTCATCGCTACATGTCATCCGAGATGCGTTTTCGTTGACCATCAAGATGATGTTGATCCAGTCCACTCTGTAGCCATACCAGCATTGTGGCATTGCTTTCAATTAGTATCTGCGTCAGCACAAGCACATCTCGCAAACAGTAATAGCGGCGTCGATTGGATGAATGTGTTTGTTTTGTTTCAAAGGCGATGAATCGGCGCAACCCGCGATACGTTCTGAGAAATTACATCGCCCAAAACGCGATTGCGGAGGCGGAAAAAGGCAATTACCTCGAAGTAAGTAGTATATGCGATCGAAGCGTCCCTGTTGCTGAACTTCGACTCTGACAAGCGATATTTTGCACTGACCGATTATGGTTCAACAATCTTCTGTACACTGAGTTACGTGTGCTCGGGAGAAAGTCATAAAGTCGACACAGAGCAACCAGGCTCTTCGCCAAACTAGTGTGGCCATACTGGGCATTTTCATATTGACCTTAAGTCAGTGAACACAGAATGTTTTCTCATATTAGAATCAGAGCTACCTTTCTGATAACTCTGCTGTTTCTAACTAAATGTGGATATGAGAGACGCAACCCTCCGTCAATTCTGGTCGTCTTGGCCTGCCCTCGCCATCGGAACATCTTCATGGAAGGCCAAGTACGTGCCGCCGAGAGACAGGCAACCTCTGAATCACCCTGAACAAAACTCCGCCCAGGCGTCGTTCTGTGTGCTTTTGTGCTCTGTTCGTATAGACTGCTGCAAACGTCGGGGTGGGCCATAGCAGCGGTCATGGACGTCGGAAGGGAGGGAAGAAGGGGCGCCGATCCCCCTAGATTTTGAAGTTTGTTATTTTTTTACTAACTTTTCAGAAGAAAAATATTAGGTTCTAGTTTGTAGAACGAAATTTCGCCACTGTTGGCAACCCCTCGGTAAAATCCTTTTGACCACACTCTGGAAAAATTCACTATTGCCCTCCCACAGAAAAATATCCTCCTCACACCCATGGCAGCGGTAGTAGCCCTGACTAAAAACGTTAACAAGCGCTTAGTTGGATTAGTTTGTCCTTTTCACTTGGAATCTCTTTGGTAGCATCGCAAACGGGCTGCACTTGAGCCAAAAAGCAAACTTCTACTGATTCTGCTCAGCGGTCCGGATTTATCCGTTTCTCTCTTTCATCAGAAGCCATGACGTGACGGTAAACTGCAACTGGTGATATGGCTGCAGTTATTGCAGTTTTGGGGGAGTCGGAATGTCCTCATCAGGCTTGAGCCATCAATATTCCCAGGCCCAGCATGCCCTGGGAATTTTTCCGTCACATACCGTTTTTATTTTTTGAAACGACCGAAAAAAAATTAAGTAAATTTGGCCACGATATCCGAAATTGCAGACTAGCGAATATTGTCACGGCGACTTGCGACACCAATACGGGACAAATGACCGAAATGCCTCAGAGAAAAAAAAACAACAGGTCTGTCCCCGGGTGGCGGTGCCACGGATCGTGCAGACTGATCTCCTCAGCCGTGCAAAACAAGCAATTCAGGTGCGGGGAACCAATAGGCAGGTGGTAGATATTTTTCCACGCTGGCAACCGCTGCAGCTGAACCTGGACCCAACGTATTGGCCCCCACCTTTCCTTGGGTTCCGTCGGGGATGGGGAAGTGCGGTCTGCTGATGAGTGGGCAACTCAGTCGCCCTGACCTCTGAATGGGATCGCTTTGGAATTATTTCAAAGCGGTCATCCGCTCTCGTGGAGGTTCTGACGCACACACACACATTTCAACAGAGGACGAAAACGCACGTTTTTGTTTTGTCTTTGGTTTCTTGTAACATCTACTGCGTTTACAGAGTTCCAAAAGGTTTACAACTATGCTTGCAGCGGCAGTGTAAAACGTACGAAACATTCCTCGAAGGTCCACCCAGATGTATCATCTATGTTTTTGCTGTTTCGCGTTTGAATACCTTCTGAAGAGTGATGATACCTGACAGGGCACAACCAGCTGATATTTTCGGGGTGGAAAATTTCAGGGAGCAATTGCCCGATTCTCCCCCGCCTGGTTGCAAGCGTGATACCTGATTAGCAAGGAAACTCTTCGAAAATGACAAATCGGTCGCTGAGAAAACAGCTATTCTGGTAGAGGTAAAAAATTTTAATCGACGCTTTGTAGGTTCGCAACGTTCTTCGTCGCTTGGAAAACCCGTTCGATGAGGAGGAAAGGTCACCGCAAACCGCTGAACCGTTTCCGAGATTCGGATTCGCCAATGTTTTGTATGACGCAACGCCTCCCGCTTCCAAGTGCGGGCTCCGGTTGTCGTGATCTTCATAAACCTGCGGACGGGTTCACGCTCTCCGCACCTGCCTGAGGTTAGCGTTTGTCGGGCGTAAGTTGTGGGAGGGGTTGACGGCAGGCCCGTAGTCAGGTTTTAAGGTTTGGGGGCAAATTAACTTTTTAGGGTGGCAAGATTTTTGTTTTTGTTACATGCTTAAAACACATTTTTCAGGGCACAACAAACTTTAGGAGGGAACAAAAAGTTGGGGAGCAATGTCCCCGTGGCTACGGCTCCGGTTGACGGTAGTATCTCATAATATGTTCAGTGTATATCAGTGGTTCTCTACGTGGGGTGTACGCCCCACAGGGGTGCAATTCGATTTCTAAGGGGGGCATTGAGGTCTCCGGGTCCAAAGCTTGTTTAAACTAAGGTATTCGCGTTTTAAGCTTCTCAGCTGAAACGGAGTTCACTTTTCAAATCATAAGGTTTATGTAAAACCGCATGGGGACAATCAGGTTTTAGGGGTAACTAGTTGGGGCATGGGCAAAAAAAGGTTGGGTACCACTGGTGTATAATGTATAGAGAAGTGGGTGGTCACTTTGGGATCAAGCGAGAAGCTTGAGGGGATAATTCGGGACTCAATAAGACAAAAATGATCTCAATCAGTGAAAAACAGGCCACCGGTTTGGAGCATCATGTTCTTAAGTCAAGTCGTGTTCTAACTCAGACCTGCAACGACTTACCCACTTTTCAGCTGAAATTTTCATCTACAACGTCTGTGTTCCTTTGTTTAGAGCTGTCGAAGACGTCAAGATCAAGAGAGCAATGGTAAAAGCCCGCTGTGGTGGAAGCACAGACTAAGACCTGAATCAACTTTAAGTTGCCAGCACAAGAATAGCGGTTATTTATAGGTTTTTGATTGTCTCAGCATAAATTTATGCGTAAATGCACAAATTTAGCGCATGTTCCTGCGCTGGCAACTACAACTTGAATCGTCTTGTAATCCTCATGTGCAGGGTCGTAACGAGGGGGAAACAACTCCCCGGGCGCCGAATCACTTTGGGGGGGGGGCGAACCGCTGCGGGAGGCGCCGAAAATTCCCTAACAATGTCACAAGTACTTTCTTCAATACAGCATGTTTGCTTCCGAAAGACCCCAGGTTCGAACATGGGGGGCGTCAAACTTGTTTCTTGCCCCAGGCGCCGTCTAACCTCGTTACGCCCCTGCTCATGCCTGTGCTGAGTCCGAAACCCCCATGTATTTTATAAGGGAAAATAAATGCAGTTCACCCGCTTAAGCTGGTTCGATCGTCAACAATGGTTACGAAACATGTATTATTATTCAGTCCACAATTCATTTTTTGTTGACTCAATCCTGCTGCCCAAAAAATGTTCAGCCCTTCAGCGCCATCTGCCGGCACTAAGTAAGCGCTTTTCATTTATTTGAATCGCTCTACGGCAGTTGGTTCATTTGAAGTGGTCTACTTTAGTTTTGACCTGTCGTAGGCTACAGTCCTGAACTGCAGGTCGATTGAAACTAAACACATGTCCGTGTTCCAAATAACAGACACATCTCGATGAGGAATTTCCTTATGTTTCTAAATGCCAATCTCCACAAAAGCGACGCTGTGAAATTTACCAGCAAATTTTTCAGGACTATCTAAATTTCACATTAGCTCGGGCTAACAGTTTAATAATTTCGGCTTGACGAAATGCAAAGGCCTGTTGGAGTGCCACTGTTGCTTTACTCATACACGCAAATTTTTGCAGACTTCCATCATTCTCGCTTTAAATGTTTTGGTGCCACAGATTTATGCTGGTAATGGGTTAGTTATTATTCACTAGAAACAGATACAGCCCGAGCGTTAATATGTTACTGTGCTTACACGATTAGCATGGCAGTAGGGTGTTGATGCTGTTACTCCGCTATAGGTTTGAGCTTTTACATTTCACATCTTAAATAAAGTTTGGTTTATTACCACCACTTCTAAATCTTGTATGTCACATTTTTAACTTATTACCGCTTCCACTTTTTGCATGCCTCAAGTTTTGACTTATTGCCACTTCAAATTTTGTGTAGGTCTCACGCAAATACGTAACTTGCAGATGCAACCTTTTTCACAGGTTGAAACCTCTCCATGACGACTGACTTCCCAAGTTGCTTTGCAAAGGATTCAGTTCGAACAGAGGATTTTTACCCTTGGAGGACACGACACCATTGTATTTGAGCCGCATTTTTCAAAATTCATGCTGTATATCCCAGTTGTTTGAAGGGAATTTATCCAGAAATGGCTTATTCGAGTAGTTTTTCGCTTTGTTTATGAATTGTCTGTTCCTCGTACGCCAGATGTAATAACATTCTCTTCCACTATGGTTTGAGTGGTCTACAGCAGCCTGACTAGAAATACGTTAGAAACTCGAAGGACGACCCATGGAACTTACATCGATCTCTCCTAAGTTTTAAATATTTCCATGCCCTTGTCTAAATGTTGACAGGTTTCACCATGTTTTACTTGTTTATTGTTACGCGTTGCTGTTTCCTGCGCAATTGTAAAACACAGATTTTTGCCGCTTTCTAATACTGAGTAAAACGCAGTTTAAGTTAACGTGGCTAAAAACAACTGTTCCTCGGCGTTTTTTTAGACCCCGTTGCATTACAGCAGCTCATAAACAAAAGATTGTGCGATGATTATAGGCAAAAATAACCCAACGTTTGGCCTGCAGTTTCATTTTTCCTTCTGTGCTCGAAAAGTGGTTTGGAAAGCGACTTGAGCGAATGCGATGCGTTTGCATAGCAAGATGAATTGGAGACGACTGGCGCTGAGCACAGTGCTGTGAAGCCGAACACGAGCCCAAGGTGGCTGCTCACCAGAAGTCGCACAGAGTGACTTGAGTGTCACGCCTCGCAAAATCAAAATAAAGTTCGATTGCCTCTAATCCTTAGCAGGCCCGCAACCAGGGGGGGCAACCGAGCAACTGAACTCCCCAAAAAAAATTTTTAAAAGCGCCATGAACGTTTTTATGTAGATAGGTGAAGCAACAGGTTGCAATCATTTTGCCTCCAACCGAAAATATCAGCTGGTTGCGGCCCTGATGCCTACTTTTGCCCGTAATACCTTGCAAGATTCTGTGGAGATGAAAGCGAATGTAGACCGTCCAGTTCCTAACCATCGGAAGCTTTCCATTCGCCTTAATGTGCGACATCTCGTCCAAGCTGAGTTTTTCCGAAATTTATTTTAGGTTAAGGGGGGGTGCCCGGCGTCTTCCAAGGCGTGTTAATCTTGAGACCTTGCGTCGTTCAAAATAAAAGTTCTGAAAAAGTGATATTACGTTTTTCTGTGGACAGCTGTTCAGAACAACCGCCGTTCCTTTCTGCGTCCGCTGTGCATTTCGGAAGCTCTCGAAACGCTGTCTGCAGTGGTCTTCCTCACATTTTTGCTCACAAGAGCTTTTCACTTCATTCGGTTCGGTACCACCATATAGTTCTGCACGTTCGAGTAGGTTTTGTTTGTTCTTCTAGAGCAGGGGTTCTCAACCGGCGGGGAATTCCCAACCAGGGGGGATTTTGTATTTGCAAGGGGGGAATTTTATATTTAGGATTTTGTTTAAAATGTAATGTAGTTTAAGCATGCGTTAGTTGATGTAAAAGTGATGTTTACAAACTAAATTTCTAAGGGAGGAATTTATCTGTTAATAGCGGTAAAAGGGGTGCATGGGATAAAAAAGGTTGAGAACCACTGTTCTGAAAACCAGGTCGTGGCCGGTAAACGGCTCTGCACCTCTTTGACGTGAACGTCCAAACACTGAATGGAACAGGCCAATTGAAACGCTGCACGAAACAATCAAGAACTTTGGACCAGCGAACCTCTGCACTACGTGTACTTGAAAATAGCAATTTGCCCTGAAATTAACTTTTTTAGTTTAATCCGAATGGGGCCTGAAACCTCTAGTAAATCTGTTCTATGCAGTTGAATTTGTTCATAACGGCTTCGTCTGTAACGTCCATTCGCCTGTAACAGTAGTTCCCAACCTTTCTGATGCATTCTTCCCTTTGCTCATTTTGGAACTTTTCATTCCTCCCCTGTTCGGGTTCGTAGGTTGGCATTAACTACAACTGGAACAATTGTCTATATATTCACGACACTAACTTGATTAATAAAAATTGGACAAAAACAATTTGTTGTCAAGTGATGGCACTAAAGTTTGTCAACAAAAACGGGTGATAATCTACTAAATAACTTACAAATATAGCGATATAACTCATTGAAAGAGCCAATGTCAAAAAGAAGTACAACACTTACAACGAATAAGTAGCATAACTAAAAAGTGGAAATTCCTCCCCTGAACGTATGAAATTCCTTCCCAGTTGGGAACCACTGGCCTATAACGTTACATTTGTTCGGTCCCGATGGCATCTTTTGCATGCATTTCAATTCGCTTATAACGTCAATTCGGCACCAACGTTCTTTATTTAAATCCCCTAGTTAAGAGGTACCGTTATAGGCAAATTGTGTAGTTACCTTGCTTGTTAACTCAAGGGGGTAAAGTTCCTTGCGTGTTGTGTTCTCCCAGACAAGAAACTCTACGGTAATTGCCTTTACTGATGCAAATATATGTACACGACTTCGATGACGCAACGCAATGGCTAAAAGCGACGGCTCCGGATCGAAGGGTCTGTTTCCATACACCTGTCTGTGTTATCATTGCTGTGCGCTTGACCAAGGCACATAAAGACGCGCACTCAAAGGGGTCATCGCCCTCAAGTGAATATACACTGCATTGAAATTTTTTTCACCGTTCAGGATTTTTGAGCAACTTGCGCTTGCCGTGAAAAACAGAGCTTGCCCTGAAATCTTTCACTGTATTGAATATATTTTTTACCATTCAGGATTTTTGAGCAACTTTGTGCTTGGCCTGAAATTTTTTGCTGTATTAAATATACTTTTTACATTCAGGATTTTTGAAGAACTTGCACTTGCCCTGAAAAACAGTGTGCCCAGAATTCACTGTATTGAATATATATTTTTTGTTATTCAGGATTTTTGAGCAACTTGCACTTGCCCTGAAAATCAGAGATGCCCTGAAATTTTTCACTGTATTGAAATATTTTTTATCATTCAGTATTTTGGGCAACTTGCGCTTGCCCTGAAAACAGAGTTTGCCCTGAAACTCTTCAAGACGGAGGGCTGCCGCCCCTCCGCCTCGAACGGCTATGCTTGCGACCATGGGCGTCCGAAGGATTTTTTCCATGGATGGGGGCAACAGTGGTGATATTTCATTTTACCCACTCGAAACTAAGAAAACAACTTTTTTGCTGAAAATTTAATAGGAAAATATCGAATTTCAAAATCCAAGGGGGTAAAGCTCCCCCCTGCACCCCTTCCGACATCCATGCTTGCGGCATTCTCTGTATTGCAAAAATTGTTCATCGTGGGCTTCTGCAGAAACTTTCCGCTATTATTTAAGTTCAGCCAGTGACAAAAGTTTTCGGACACTTCGCATTTTGTGATAATTCTTTGTGCAAACCGCCATAACTTTTGTTTCACTCAATCCAGTGGGACTCACCCCCCGGATTGCTAGGAGTTCCAAGGTATACAATCAAACAGTTGCCCGGGGGCCGGGGCAACTGCTTGATTGTATGACCCCTACGAATTCTAGTTTTGAGGAATGTGCGAAATACAGGCATATGAAATACGTGAAACTGGTGTTGACCAAAAAACAAGTTTCGAAAAATTAAATCCGTGCAGCATGTGTTAGTAGCCTTGCAATACGAAGAAGCATCTTGTTACAGCATTTTGATATAATGCAAGTTTTGTAATTTCACTCTTTGGATGCCCGGGACCATCGCTCCGTTCTTCCCTCCTTCTGGACGCCCCTGACTTCAGTGCCTCAGTGAAGTGAAGTATGCTAGCACTAGCAGTTCCAACTTTTTAAAAATCATTTGGTAGAAAGTTCCACAGAAACGAAATGTGTAGATTTAGAAGTATGTGGATTTCATACAAAATAAATGGTAACTGCGAAATCTACCGATTTTTTCATTAACACAAAAAAATGTTTTTACCAAAAGGGGCTTCAGAATATATCGAAATCCTGACTTTTGGTATATAAATATGGCAGTGGGCAAAAATGGCACCAATCCAAAAAAACATTATTTGTTGGAGGCTTTGAACAATTTTCGAAACTGAGGACCAGTTGCTGCGTAAAGATTGTTCAAACTTATGTAGATGCTGATGATGACCTGCAAAGCACCTTCAGTTGCTTTCAGAGAAAGCTGAGTTAAGTGGCATTGGAAGCTATTCGCAAAAGGACTTTTAGGATGGCCAGTTGGTGTATTTTGCTGCTCAAAACTAATAAATTGCTGATAAACTTGAATCCAGAACAGGCCCGTCGCCAGGATGTAGCAGCAGTGGGGGCCAAAAACCAGAGGGAGGGGCCAAAAACCAGAAGGGGCCACATTTTTTAAATACAGTATTGGATGTATGCAGCAACCGGTGGGCCAAACGTGAAATGGGGGGGCACCGATTTCAAATGGGGGGGCCGGGCGCCACTGGCCCCCCCGCTGGCGACGACCCTGATCCAGAATTTGTGTCAGATTTTTGCCTACTTAACCGAGATGCAAAGTTAACGGGTGCGTACTTAATGGAAGCTAACTGTACTGTGTAGCTGAGTGTGGCAGGCCCGTATAACCAGGTTTTAAGGTTTGGGGAGGAAAAATACAATTTTAGACGGGCAAGATTTTTGTTTTTATTACATGGTTAATAAATTTGCAATGCACTGATGATGATAACAGGAGTTATCGAAACTTTTGCAATATGTCGTTGATATGTTTAATAAATATAACAAAAATGTTTCTGGGCACAACAAAATTTGGGGGGACAAAAAAACTGGGGGGTACTGCACCCGAATGCCCTCCCGTGGCTACGCGCCGAAGTGTGGGCCGTATTGGCCTAGTTGTTCGAAGCACAGGAAGGGGTCTTCAACATGAACACTCTTTCTCCCAATGAGATTCATAAGAACACGAGTATCCCAACCCAGGGAGACATTGCTAGCTCAACACAGCAGGAGTAGGAGAGTTGCAACCCATCCCGAATCTGAGCAGCGATGGAGCAAAGATGATAGTCGAAGAAATGCCAAACATTTCCAAGCAATATCA
>JGI24159J19872_10002326_pt1 | contig 22514 bp, 14 predicted proteins | sample Ectturendosymbi4_FD_19872 | JGI IMG/M metagenome (IMG submission 19872) | reverse complement strand
CATATATAATGGTGTTATTCTTCACGCACATCCCGTTTGTGGTGAATCACACAATCAACGCAACACCACCGGAGAGGTTGCAACAATTGTTTAATGTTGTTGCTGTATTCTTTTTGTAGTTTTCATGGTTAGCCTCGGTTCGATGAAGCGCCAAACTCAGCTTCTGAGGGAAAAGCAAGCACAACCATGAACCGAACGCTTTCGTTCTACGTTTATACAGTAGCTGCAAAATCGCTTTCAGGCTGCTAATGGTTATGGCGCGGTCACTCACATATTTGAATGCAATGTGCAGCTTGGTGACTTTTGAATGGCTCTTACTGCGAATCGAATCGTAAACACAAGAAACGGTTGCCAGTGAGTTTTTGCCAAACCAGGTTCTCATTAGTTGGTAAAAGTTTTGCAAAACTTCTGAATTTGTTCTTACCGGATTTTGTGATGTCCGCAATGCTATATTAACCACAATTGACATCTTATACTTGATGGAAGACCAAGGAAAAATAACTTTTTTTGCCGATATTTTTACTTTCCGAACGTGTTCAGCTACATCAGGTTGACCGCACGTGTCGGTTTTTGAGATCGTGACACAGTCAGTCACCTGTTTGCTGCGGAGAATAAGATCCATTGCAGGCAACATATAAACAAGTGACCGTTGTGTCAAACCATAGGTGCGGGAATAGGCAAATTTTTGGGGGTGCCGAGGAATTTTGCCCGAAATCTCCCAAACTTGCCCGAAAAAACTTCAAGAAAAACTGACCTCCAAAAAAAAGCTCTTCATGTCAATTCGGGCGTCATTATTTTCAAATAAAAGCATGTTGGGCGCCATTTTTGCTAAGATTTTAAGGGAGCTTGTGAAGGTTCTCAGATTTTGCCCAGATTTTAAAGGATTTTGCCTGGATTTTCACAAAATCAAAACTTTTGGGGGTGCGGTTGCACCCCGCCTCCTACACTAGTGTGTCAAACAACGTGGAAAATCAAGCAAGAGATTGTGACAACGAGGTGTGTTAGTTTGACTGTATGCACTAGTTTTAAAAGTTTGCTTGAAGGCAATCCGCTGAAAGGCTTCAGGTTAAAAAAACACTGAATTACGTATCCCGCTTGCAGTAACTTACAACCTTTATATGCCTCATTAATCCTAACACATAATGGAGTACAAGCATTCTGTTAAATTCTGCCGCTTGTGCGCATTTCAGAACTTCCTGTCTTTAGTTCTTACTCTCCAGATGGTCACCGTTTTGTCCTTGGTGTGGACTCATCAGCGGGGCACAGAACAGAGTCGCAACTTGTTACTTACCGGTTAATATGTTTTTCAGGTTGTAGTTGGCATTGACGATGTCTTACTGTGATAATCTGACGTGTATCAAGCAAGGTGCTGAAGCAAAGATCTATGAAACGGTCTACCATGGGCGCAACGCAATTGTTAAAGAGAGGTTTTCAAAAAAATACAGACATCCAGAAATCGATGAAAAACTGACAAAAAAGCGCATAACCCAAGAAATTCGTGCTTTGCAACGCTGCAGGAAATCCGGCGTATGTACACCTTGCGTTTATTTCGTTGATCTCAAACGGAACGTAATTTTCATGGAAAAAGTTGAAGGAGACACAGTGAAAGAAGCAATTGTGAAAGCACGAGATGACGGGTATACTTCCGCGGAGCACTTGTGCAAAGCGATTGGTTCGGTGCTTGCAAAAATGCACGATGCGAACGTAGTTCATGGAGATTTAACAACATCAAATATGATAATTAGGACTAACTTTGGAGATTCCCTGTCTCCTTTCACGATCGTTTTGATTGACTTTGGCTTGAGCTCGTCATCTGCATTGGCAGAAGACAAAGGGGTCGATTTGTACGTGCTTGAAAGAGCGTTTTTAAGCACTCACCCAGGCTCGGAACAGTTGTTTGAAACTCTTCTTGATGTCTACAAAAAAGAATCGAAGAACTCTTCCCCGGTGGTTCGCAAACTCGACGAAGTTCGAATGAGAGGAAGGAAGCGGACGATGGTTGGCTAGATGGTTTGCGGTGCACAATGGTAAAAATTGAATTATGCTACCTTGTGCAGCAGTTGCTCAGCTTGGGCTCGGCAAAGCAATTGTGACGTATGTCATATTGCATGCTGTCAGTGCCGCCTTCTATGAATGTTCAAGAGCAGCTTCATCGATCTGAGCGATAAACACTTCGTCGTGATTCAGGGAACAACCACAGCTCTAATTGATTCAACGCATGGATAAATGCGAAAATTTGCTTGTTGACCTTTAATTGTTACAAAGTTGAAAATTTGTGGTAAGTCCGACCGATGTCGAGGATAACACGCTTTTTTTCCGATTCAAGAACAACTTTGAATTCATTTGTTACCTTTCCAAATCAAGCTGTAGCTTGTTGTTTGCCATAAGGCGCCATTGCACAATTACTATATTTAGTGCGAAAAGAATACTTGGCACGAACACGATGACATATTACTGAGCAAAAGTTGTTTTTCAATGGAAGTAACTGCAAAATAAGATCTCATGCATCTGTTGATTTTAGAGGTTTTTACTTCTAAGCATCTCTACGTTATGTTTTACACCGTTAGCATGTGCCATTCATAAAAAATAATGTGAGGAATTGTTGAATGCAAATACTTCTTTAATGCAAACGTTTCTCCGTCAAGTTTTGTCATATTTATGTCGCCGCAACATTGTCGCTCAGGTCAGTGAATCACTGCAATCGTTGGCGCTGAGGAGAACGCATTGTGACGCATTCATTACAAATTTTTCCACAAGGCACGATCTGCTCAGTAAGATTCTTGTCCAATGGTAGTTACTGCTGTATTGTGGTGTGCGTGCCACGTAGAATGTGGATCGCATTGGTACGGCACGAAACTAAGAAGTTGCTCGTAAGTTTGATCACAAATCTATTGTATCAAGACGTTAATTTAGAGCGGTGGTTCCCAAACTGTGGTACGCGTACCACTAGTGGTACGCGAAGGTCTTCAAGTTGGTACGCGAGACCCTTCTGTTCTTCTACACAAACAGAAAGCATTTTGTTTTTCTTTATCGCGTTTTGTTAATATATTCCTGCATTTTTGTGTACTTCCCTTATTAGTTTCGAAAAATGGCCATTATAATGTCTCACAACCATTTTTGTTCATGCCGCATTTGTGTCAAGTCTTATTTGCCAAACTTTTGATCGAATGATATTGGGTAGAATGAGTTTTCCCGGAACAAGGTGTTTCCAAGGTGGTACGCCGTGAAAATATAGGGCCCACAAATGGTACGCGATCAGAAAAAGTTTGGGAACCGCTGATTTAGAGAAACGCAAGCGGAAAAAGCACCTATCAGCATTATGGGGCACTGGGAGAGACTTTCGGAGGGATCCTCGTGTAGACACAGGAACGGTCCTTGCGGCTTTTTCAGCCTCGTGCTCAGTGCTGACGCGCGGAAGGAAATCAACGCGTGCATTGTGGCACGCGCCACCATCCACTGCGCATGTTCTCGAAAGCACAGCCGAGATATTGGCGAAGGAACAACCGAGGCGGGGCTGCTCACAACGCTTGACACTAAGCCGTTGCCGAGCGATTGTAGTGGAGATGTGGAATTTGGAAAATTTTGAATTGGATCAATGAAGCCGTGAAAATCAGTCCCGTCAACACGGGTGGGCTTAGCCCCCAAACAGAGCTCCAAGCCCCCAAAATTGAAAAAAGCCCCCATATTGAAGACATTCGGCGGCGGTTCTGGTGAAAATGTAAAGAAAGTCTAACCTCGCAGTGACTTAAATAAAGCTTATCGTCTTCTGACTGCGGGAAGTCAAAACAACGAGAAAGATGTAGAATCTCCGTTTTCGGTTTTGCGTACGAAATCCTGTTAAAATACTGTATATGAATTTACGTCAATTCCCTTTGTGTAGAAGCACATTCTTTTGATTGACTCTGCGCTGCACTGTGACGTACCACTTCATTCCCACATGCTCGGGTTCAAAGCAGGAGCGTTCTTTGCACATTTTTCTTTGACGACCGATAAAGTCGATCGCTTACACGGGCGTGCGGAGCACTCCGGCAAGCTTTGTCAGCTGTGTCGCGCGCTCAGCCGTTTTTCGCTTTTTTCAAAATTTCCGCCGCTTTGCGGAATAGTCCCCACTGGTGATTTCAAAGGAAAACCACAACCTTTCCTACAGTTGCGTGGCTGTGACTCGTTATCTTTTATTTAACATAACCTTCCCATCAATTACGTGGGTTTTGATTTAAACCTAATACCCACGGACTGCACAGAGCGCAGTCTGCATTGAAGTGTAGAACCCGCAGTAGCGAGTTTGACTAAAAGTTGTTTTCGACTTTTACGCAGCGGCTGGTTCTTGGTTAGTTAACGATTTTCATTTGTTCGGTTACCGAGTTTTGCGTTCAAGGAAAACAACGTGGAAACCTCTGTGTGCGGTTTCGATCGGTTTGATTGAGTGAAAACAAGACGTTACAACAACATGCTCGAAAAAGTTAGTAAGCTGGAGGTGAAATGTCCGGGTAGGGTTTGTCAGGTCATTTAAAAATTATTCAAGGGCATTTTTTCATTTTATTATTATTGAAATTTTACTTCGTACCTACCTTGAATATTTTTTAGATATAGTGATGCAGCACATTCTTTCAAACAAACATTGCTGAATAACAATGGGTGCTTTTTACTACACAACTGCTTAAGATGGAACAAATTTACACGTTACTCTGTTCAATTACATTGTTTAAATCTTGATTCTTGAAAGTTCAATGCAATCAATAGTTCAACAATGAACAATTTCACAACTGTTCAAGGATTCCGGATAATAGGCTACTCAAGGACAACAATATGTTTTTCAAACATCAAGGACATAACCAGTTTTGATTGCAAATTCAAGGAAAGTGCTTGGCGCTCAAGATCGTCAAGCAACCTTATGTCACGCTCGTAACAAGCCCCTCCCCTGCAAAACTTTTCGCCCCTCCTGGAAAAATCTGTTGGGCATTGTTGAAAACTATTGGACATAGTTTGAAAAAAAGAAAACTCTTCGCCACCCCTGGTGTCCCAAGCTGGTTACGGGCCTGCCTTATGTTCAGGCAACTTGGAAACCAAAACACATTGCCGGTGGGGGTAGTTTACCAATTAAAGTTCGTTGGCATTTATTGATGCTATTGCAACGCTCTGCACAACGAGATTCAACGTGGTGCAGGGATGCGTCAGCACATTTGAAATTACTACATACAGGTGCCTTGGCGGAATGTTCATCTGAAAAAAAGTTTATCACGATTTTGTTTGTTGCTCTGGGATGGGATAGTCTTCAACCCAATTAGCTTTTAATGCGTACGAGGATCATTTGGAGGCAACCCTCGACGGCCAACTCTCGCTCTCCAGCCCCAGTTCGCCATTACTGGCGTAAGGAATATCAATAAAATACGACTACTAGAACTGCTTGTCCTAACCCTTAGAACTAGAAATCGTTTGTGATTACCCGAGGAAATGACATGACCATAAAACGGTTTCGGAGCAGTGACAGTTAAGCTACAGTGCTGTCAAACTGAAAACATCTGTGCAAAGTGGCATATGAACAGATAGTGATATCTGTTGGTTGGGAATAAGTTTATCTAATATGGAAAAGCCAAAATATTGTAATGTGTTACACGGCGACGAAATGTTTTTGCCAAATGATGTGAACAGTCCGAAATGTTTGGCTTTGACTATAATAGTAGACATGAACTACAAGCTCCAACTGCTGTAGGTTGAAAATTAAAATCACTCCGATTTTTGGTTTCGCGGATGGTTAATAGTTTTTCAAAATCTCACCATTTTTGTGCTTTTGTGTTGTTTTATTGTGCCTGTGATATGGACCACGAGTCTGCAAAAAATGAATTGTTATTATTGTTGCTTTTCCCCACATATTAATGATATTGTTCAAATTTTCAAGTTTATCAGCTTAACAGAATAAGATTTTGGCAAAACATGGTGGAGTTTCCCGGAAAAAAAGTATATGCATAAAGGCACAAAAGCAAGGTGCTCACGCAGTTAAAAGATTGAAAATGAAGCAAGTTGGTCAAATGTCCAGAAAAATTTCTGAAACTTTGTAAATACAGTATTTGCAAAATGTTTTGTAAGATTTCGAAATATTGATTACTTTCAGTTTTTCACAAATGCGTAGCTTAATAGTCTGTTTCACAAGTGAATGACAGAATACTGTGTTGAAAGCATATGGAGTGATTATATCAACTTTTTCAACAAAAGCGAAAAAGAGAGGGAAGGTTGTGAAAAAAACTGCTTAATTTTTATTTTTCACGTTGGAAATTTCGGAACAATCTGTAAAACGTTGGACCAACCATTTCCACTCTCGTGTAAGCTAATTTTACTCTCCTAATGCTAAATGTGCATGGCATGCCTTTCTGAAAGCTGACAAATTTATCGTAACCAAAACATAAAAACATAGAAAACTGCCATAACAGAACCTATTCCCTGACCTTCCAAATTTTCAATCTCGTCTTCACCAGCAGGTTTTTGCACTATAGGCCTGTAGCAGTTAGGCTTTCAATCTCTCGCTATAGTCACACCAGCTAAGATGTGCGTAAAGCTCTGCATGCGTTGAATTTACTTTGTTGCTTATTACAGTACATCAAAATTTAGCTGTCAAATTAGAATTGGAATCTAGCTAAACTTTCTTGTCAGGTTGGTTTCGACGTGATGTGTCCCTCCCCGTAAAAATCACAATTGAAACCTTCTTTTCCGGGAGATGTCGCAAGCGAAGAATAGAAAAAGGTCAATTTCTGGCATGTTTTTCGAAACCTTATAAAAAAAACAAAAAAATTAGAATAACAGAAAACTTTGGCATTACAAGGGTTATTGATTGCTTCACAAAACTTCAAAAAAATATGTTTGTGAAATACGCGGAACTTTTTCAATGTTTCCAGGCGAGGAGGTTGGAAGACCGATCGATGAAACTCTGCTTCATCGAAAACCATCGTTGTGTGTGTTCACTGGAGTGGCAATCTCACTGGTCGCTCGGCGTTATGTTTCTTCATTTTTAGCCAGTTTTAAGAAGCAGAAAGCAGATATGGCAGCAGCCCCGTCGCCACGGGGGGCTTTGCCCCCAAAACAATACTCCAAAGCCCTCAAAATTGAAATATGAAACACTATATATAAGTGTTTTTATCCAATTTTAGAACGTCAAGCCCCCTTCACAGGCGTAAAACCCCCTATTGAAGACTTTCTGGCGACGGTTCTGTGTGGCAGTTAAGCGGAAACATAGGTTTACTTTTGCTTGTCTTCAGTTTGTCGATATGCACCAGTGAAGGAGTGTCGAGTCGAGACCTGGTCTTGATCTCGACATTTGTCTCCAGACCGATTTTTGGGAGCACAGTATCTGGCCCCTGGATGTTAAAATTTGATATTTTTCTATTACTTTTTCGTAGGAAAATGCATCTTTTCTTAGTTTCGAGTTGGTGAAATAAAATTTCACCACTGTTGATGGCCAGTTGGCCACCCCTGGAAAAAATATTTTGGCTCACTCTTAACAAGTATTATATCTCCCCTGGCAGGAGTGGTTCAAGGGGCGGGGGCAATCGTCCCCCAAAACCTGCGAAAGTAACTTTATTCACCATAATTTTGCACAATTCAGAAAACAACATTCGCGATATAAGGCCATTTTGTCGTCTACGATTTTGTCACAACAGTGTTTTGAAATATAGGCTACTTCCTCTCTCTTACAGTAAGCGAAGCTTTTATGAGACTTGACTACCAAATATTACTGAAATCGACCCCCAGCCTTATTGGCTGAATCCATCTCTGCCCCTGGAAAAAATCTTTCCAACGCCCATGCTTGTACGAAGATCTATATGTAGCTTAGAGCATGTGAGTTGCACCATACGCGTGTTCAGGTTTGCAGCAAGAATTTAGGAAAATGTGGTGACTGATACGCAACTTGTAGTGCAAACAAAAAAGGTGTGGGAACACACCCAAAAATAGGCATTTCAAAACAGCCTCAAACTCACTTTGAAGCAAAACGTGAAAAAGGTGTGGGAACGCCTTTCCCACGCGTTCCCGCCCACTGCACCCCTTCCTACCTCGACCCATTCATGTGCACAAAAGCTTAGTGAACAAACTGGAATATCAATAAATAATAAATGTCAATGTACGGTACTTGGCACTTTATCTTTCGTCAGGGCTGTAACCAGCAAGCAGGTGACAAGAATTAGGTTAAAATTAGACGCAAAAAAAGCAAATTGACCTAAGCGAGTTAACATCCGTCATGTTCTTGAACATGACCATAAAATAAACTGGAATAAAGTCCAATGTGTTACATTTCGCTTTCAAAAAGTTTTGCTTCAGCTGAAAAAACATGATTGCAACTATTTTTCAACACGTTTCGGATAATCCCAACGTCGCATTCTGAAGTTGAATGTCCAGGGATAACTGTAGGCTTAACTTTCTAGAATCAGTAGCAAGTAATAACTTTGTCCAAAAACAACGTTTGAAAACCTTTAAGGCAACAATGGGCTACAATATCTTCATTTCTAAAACAATTTTCTGCTTGGTTGTAAAAAACGCAGAGAATGTTGCTGAAATACAGGTTTTAAGTGAACCACATAGGGTGCCCTGGGGACGTCGGCGAATGCAGCAATTTCTGGATCCTCTAAAACAGTTCTTGAAGTGCAAAGTAGTTGGATCATATCGTAATATGGCGGCGTCATGTCCAGTAACTGACGTATGAAGCGTCTAGGCGAGCAATGTGGACGACAGTCTGTATCTGTGGTACCTCGTACGCACGTGTTCCAATGCAGTTGGGTATGAAAGGGAAGTGTTATGATGATAAAAAAAATTGTGTTAAAATATGTTAACGAAATCGGCAAATGTATGTTAGTGATTTGGTCCATTACTTTCAAGTTCGGACACATGTGGCTCGCGAAATCATTTAACCTAATAGCACCTCGAACGAGTTTTGCAAAAATTAGATTTGTCACTATGGAAACGCATACTTTCCTAACAGTAGAAACCAAAGCCTCAAGGTAGAAACGCATGTCCTCCCTGGTTACAGTCGTGGATGGCTTTAATTCGGTTTTCAACTGAGATCTAAATATTTAACAGCAACAAAACGACGCATCAATTTAAACTAATAATTATTGAAGCTGTTCACTCAGGCATTGCCTCTGGTTTTCAAGCAATTAAGAGGGCTTTAATTTTCTCACAACTGCCACCGTCGAACCAAGGTCTATCGTAATTTCCAGAAACACGTGACTATCTTATGGTGATTGACTGTCTCTCCTTCAGTTTCATGGATTGTAATGTGAAACAGTGCTTTCCATACGATGCTAGCAGAATTACCTCTTTGAATGCCAAAATACTTAATCACATTGTAATTTTGAAAATAAGTTCTGTTTAGATATTCAGCTTTCTAAAATTTGAGTAAAACCTGCTTGCATTTGAACACTATTGTGAGAGTTAAAATGAAAACTAGAGTCAATCTTGACAAGATATATTGGCAGGTATATACAACATTTGGCAAATTTTTTTTACCCTTAACTTCCTGCAACATTTTATGCTGATTTTCTATCACATATTTTTATCCAACTTTTTAAGGGTAGTTTTCATATACCACACTAACTTAAAGATTGCTGAATAACTACTTCAATTTTTACTAAAGAAAAATCCTACAAACATACTGTAAGTGCATGAAATTAATTCTATTTGAGGCTGCATTATAGCTTCTTGTAATACTTTATGATGTATAAGTTTTGCTCCAATTTTTTCAGATTCCATGTACTAACATTTAGAGTTCTTTAAATCATGCAAAAATGTTCTTTCAAACTTTTTAAAAATATGTCCAATAGTAACTATAGATGACATGCTCTGCATTACTGTAGAAGGTTATGGCTTATGTGAGGAGTGTTGTTTTCACCTTTGCATGCCATTACCACAATTGTGATATTGATTTATATTTTTATAATTACACTAGCAGTAAAAACTGCACTTATTGTCATTGTCAAATGTAATACATCGCATTGATTTTATGAACTGACAGTTTTAATCAATACCCTCCGCCTTTATGTGCTAACTTGTTTCTATTGCAACAGTTACAAAACCACAAAAATACTTTTAAAGTCATGTATTAAGCTGTATTGTTTTACCACTTGAAAGTTAGTACGCAAAATGTAATGACTGCATGCATACAAGTCAGTTATACAACGTCTTTTGAAGGCCAAATGTGCTTTTTACTCTATTATACTTGAAAGAAATGCTTCAGTAAAGTATTGTGGAAATGACTTTCTTGCTTTTAAACTTGCAATGACTGATGACAGTGATCAAACAAATGAAGACATGATGAAACACTCAGCATCTTAACAACAATTACACAGAGCATCTTAATCCTGGTCAAAGCAAAACTTCTACAACAGTTTAAGACACAAGAGAAAAATTTGCATTGTTAGCGCAACACATCGGTTAACATCTTGTAAAAACAATATTAGCAAGATCAAGATGTACTAGCTTAGCTCAGCAATACACCAACATTATCATGTACAAAAACATTATTTGAAGTACGCACTTCTGTAGTTGAATAGCAAACAAGCAAAAAAGTAATAGGACATGAATCTCTTTTTACCACTACTGCCACAAGGAATGAATGAACCTCTTTATGCAATTGAATTTGTGTGATCCATAATTCTTACGACTCATCTTTCTTTTGTTCCGATACATCTTCAGTTTTTTGCTGGTCACCTGCTTCCTGAGGATTTTGTGTTTGAGACTCTTCCTTGCTTGCTACTTCATCACTGGTTTCTTGAGTTTGCTCTGGCTTGATTTCTTCAGCAGTCTGTTCAGTTTTCACTTCAGTTTGCTCAGACTTGGCCCCTTCTGCTTGATCGGTGTTTTTTTCTTGTCCTTCAGTTTCGCCTTTAACTAAAGGCTCAAGCTTTTTTTCTTTGTTTAATGCCTGAGTTTCATCACCACCACCTATGCATTTACCATGAACAAAAACTCTAGGCATTGTTCGCGCACCAGTCATTTTTTCAAACGCATCTTGAAGAACTTGCCGATCAGGCCTACCACTTAACAGAACTTCATGAAATTGAACGTTGATGCTTTTGAAAGCCGATTTAGCTTTGAAACAGTATGGTGAAAACCGAAATGTAAACATCACTACAGGATGGGCCTCAACAGTTTCCTTTATGAAAGCTTCAGCCTCTTCAGGTGTATTATACGTTTTGCCTTGAAAAGCACCCATACTGCAAGACCAAATTGAATGAATAGTCCAAGTCTAATGCAATATCACAGCACCTGCGGCAAACTGTACATGTGCACTTCCACGGTCGTTTCCAATGCTGCTGTTGAATAACCCACAAGTGACGCAACCTCGTTAACGCCCTGTATTTTGCATGGTACCCTGCCTGTTCCGTCATGGAAATCGTGTGATTGAAAAAGTCTTTCTATTGTGTCTATATGTCCATCACAATTGCACTTTCCACTGCAATAAATCAGACACTAACGTTTACCGAGTAGATATTTCGCCTATTGAGCAAGCGCCTTTAGCTTCTATTCAAATGTTCTTTCTGCAGTTGATAACAGAATTACAAAACAACTTAATAACAACACTGTTAGCAGCCATGTGATGATTCACGTTTGTCGCGTTACCAGCCAAGCAAAGCCCTTTCGAGTCCAAGTCGAACAAGAGTCATTTGAAATTTTTTCAAGTCAAGCCAGGTTCGGCTTGTCACTTTGTAGATCGAGCTAGAATGAAAACATACAATTTCTCACGTCACTGAATTGCAAGCTTCGGTCAATGTTGAGCCAAAAAAGCAGCAGAAACTGTTTATATAAATTCAAAATGTTGTGACATGAGTTGAACCTTTTTGCAAACATCATGAGTTTGTTTAATCTTTTTCATCATTTCACCTGTAAGCTTTTGCTTGCAATTTGCTGGGCTGAAGATTCGTAATTGACGCGAAATAAGTTACCTAGTAAAGCAATTTTGTGATCAGATTCGGCTGTGTCACCCTCGTGGTGTCTTAATGCTGAAATGTAGATATGTTCAGTCAGAATAATCCACAAGTTATGAACGTAATGCGTCACAAGTTGATTCCTTGTAGGCTTAGCATCCAAACCTGGAGGTTTTCATTCGAGTTGAATGCATCATTATTGTAGACTGTAGAGTATTGCTCGAGTTGAGTCAAGTCCAGGCATGTAACCAGCTTGGGACACTAGGGGGGGCGAATAGTTTTCTGAGAGGAGCCCCAAATTTTTCAACTATGTCCAATAGTTGTAAACTACGTCCAACACATTTTTACAGGGGGGAGAAACAATTTTTAAGGGAGTTTCGCCCCCCTGCGCACCCCCTGGTTACAGCCCTGGTCAAGTCACTAATAATCATGAATCGAATTATTGACTTGAATCAGGCAATCAGTGAATGTTGCAAAACGGTAGCATAAATACCAAGGTTTGTCCGTAATCAACACAAAGAATTTCGCACGAATTGAGCATTTGCAGAAACATGATTTGTGTTCAGTATAAAACCAAATACTTTGCCAAGCATAATTGCATTTTATGACAAGCTTTCTCTTTCAACGTTTTCGTCAGTGGGAATGCCAGGAAGCAAAATATCGAGTTTGACCCCCCTGGAAAAGATTCTGCGGACGCCTGTGCTTCTGACTTGATTTTTTTTCAAATTTCTGGCATTCTTCCGACATGTTTTGGTTGTTTCTTACCTGCAAATGCAACAAACAAAAATATTTGAATTATAGAAATTTTAATAAACCATTTCCTTGCAATATTCAAAGTCTCGAGACCTGAAAACTTCGAGATCGAGACCGAGACGGGATCTGAAATCTTCGAGACCGAGACCGAGACTCGCAAAAATGGATCTCGAGACGAGTCTCGAGACCGAGACCAAGTCTCGAGACTCCATCACTGCTAGGAATCATATGTCACACCTGCTCTGTGTGCTCTGTGTGTAGATGACTTACTCAGCTTTATAGGTTCACAATCCTCCTGTCCCATTTAACTTTTATATTTTTATTTAAGTGTTTAACTCATATCGCAAGGCCCCCCAAAAAATACAAGGTTACAAAATTACTTGCGCACGACGCATCACAAGATTGGTTGGTTGGTAGGCCTACGGCTAATGAACAAATACTGAGCAGGAAGGTATTGTGTGGCTTAGCCTACTGCAGAAACAGGGTGCGAAACAATAAAAAACAAGCGCTGTATGTAAACACTTGAAAGCATTCCCAAGTTTGCAGTTGGGAGACCGAATAAACCCTTAGTTTATCTAGTCGATACTCCCAGAAGCTCGCAAGACAACAACAAACAAAAGAAAAACAAGAAAACCAAAAAATATACTTTAGAAACAATTTTTGCCATGAAAAGCTCCAAATCGTAAAACTAAATTGAAAGAATCTAGCAGATTGTTTCTGAAGATGATGTTTTTCTTGTCTTAATCAGAGTAAGAACTGGTCTAAATCTTATCACAATCCGGTAGCACAGTTTTCTAGCAGCAGCATACAGATATCGAAAATCTGCTTGTTTTAACTATCAGCGTTGGGTAAGGCTATGCCAATCAATCCTGGTTTGTATCACCATTAAATCAAATAAAAATCGCTTACCTAAATAAGAAATTTCACTTTATGTTGACATTTGCAATATATTAGTTTTTGTTTGCATTAATGGTTTTCTTTTGATTGTGGCGAGATCAAGTCATTGTCAATGTCAAATCTACGTCGAGTCACAACTTTCTGTGGCATCATTATCTGAAAAAATGGATTGACATCACCTGATGTTTCTTGAATTATTTCCAAAGTTTTTCGAAAATTTCATTTGAAAGTTTAATGAAGAACAAATGAAAGGTTTTCCATTTGAAACGTGCAAGGATGTAGTGCTAAGAAAAGAGGTGTTGGAACCCGCCCAAAAAATCTAGCCATTTTAAAATGGCTTCGAACTCATTTTAAAGCAAAACATGAAAAGGTGTGGGAAAGCCGTTCCCATGCGTTCCGGCCCCACTACCATCCCTGGAAACATAACTCGATTGATAATCACAAGTTGCTGGTGTTACTGGCATGAACCAAGTTGAGCCATTTGGAAGTAACGTGACTTGAGCCAATACAATCATTCAAGCTAACAAAAAACTTCAGTCATTTAGAGTTAATGGCTTGACATGGCTGTTACCGATGACGGAACCTATGTCAGAACTACGCTGAGCATCAAATTGTAGCAAGATTTGTTTATGGCAAAGATGAAAAGGGGTGCATTTGCACATGATAAGAATTTAATTAAAAAAGTTTTTGTACATGATGTAGATAACAAAGTTTTTGTACATGATGTAGATACATGATGTAGATAACAAATAAAAAAGTTTTTGTACATGATGTAGATAACAGTGATGTGTCCAAGACATTTTTGTCGAGCTAGGCTTAGTCGAGTCACAAGCCCTTCGAGTCAGAGTCTACTTTGAGTCGTCAAACTTTTTTTTGAGTTGAGTTATGTTTAGGTCGAGTTGAGTCAGACTCGAGTCACCAGAACCATCGTGTTACTGGTTAACAATCTAGAGTCAAATGAAATTTAAAATTTCCACTGTTTTTGTTTTTTTTCTGCAAAGTTGTGTTCAGCAAATACAAAAATGTTGCCCAACGAGCTAGAAAATGGCGCCGATTGAGCTAAAATGTAATGCCCAATGTTGTTTGAGCACTTTTGTTACTAGACGATTTAGATCTAAGTTTTTGGTGAATGCAGTTCTCTAGCTTTCATTTTATTTCTCTACTTCGTTTTCAGTCAATTTCATAAGTCTAGCCTAACCCTGCTGCAACAAATATAACCTCTTTGCCCTTCACATGCTTCATCAAAAGACCAGAGACAAATATCGGCTTGATATAAATCTTGTGGCTATATTGATACCCTGCTGAGAAACAACTTGTATCGATTTTTCATATTATGCGCATCTTCACCCAACTGTTTTATTCGTTTACTTCAATTGGCTGATGCTTTTTACAAATCTTCATTTTTCCTCAATTATTCAAAGCTCCGGTATGATGGAGACCAACTGCAGTAGTTGTTGGTGCATTGTTTCGGTGTTCGCGACTCATCAGTTTTGCTTTTGTGCAGCAAAAATAAAAAATGTGTGTGCAATGTATACAAACCAAACACACAAAAAGAGGTGCTGTAAAATGTTTGGCTCCTCTCAATGTTGGTTGGTCATGTGCAAACACCGATTCTGTAATGCGTTACTGTATGACTAACCATTTTTTGTGCTCTTGTGAATGACAATACAGTTGTGGTGATGATAAAGTGTTTTGCTCCTCTCCATGTTGGTCATGTACAAATTGCGCTACTGTGTGGCTAACCATTTTTTTGTGCTTGTGTCTGTGATCGCGTTGATATGAACCACGAGTCTGAAATATTACTAATATTGTTATTATTATTATTTCGATGGATTTCGATTTTACAATTTCATCTTAACGGAATTTGAATGGGATTGGATTTGATAATATCCTTTTGATCTTCTTCGCAACTTTCGGTTCAGTTACAGGACTGAAAGATACTTTATTGAATAGTTTGGTTCAGTGGTGTTTCTCGAATCCTTTGGGATTGTGCATTGTGTTTGTTTAAATGTGGAGCCTTGACTACGACCAGTAATGCAATTCTGCAGAGCTGAACCTGAATTTCAATTTGGATTTAAATCCGGCGGATTTTCAGCTTTATGGTGGATTTGTGTTGAATTTGGATTTTATAATATCTGCTTATCCGGTTTTGGGTTGGATTTGGATTTGATAATCTTGGTTTGACCTACTTCGCAACTTTCAGTTCTGTTTCAGGACTCCAGATTTCTGCACTTATTCTGTGAGTTTGTTTCAGTGGAGTTTCTCCTATCCGTCGAAATTGCACATTGTGCTTGCATAAATTTGGAGCATTGACATGCAATCCAACGATGCAAGGTATAAAGCTTGCACTCTTATGTATCACGTCATCACAGTTGCGGAATTGTCCAGGCCCGTTCCAGGATATAGCAGCAGGGGGGACAAAAACCAGAAGAGGGGGCCACATTTAAAAAATACTGTATTGGATGTATGCAGAAACCAGGGGGCCAAACGTGAATTGGGGAGGCACAGATTTCAAATGGGGGACCGGGCACCACTGCCCCCCCCCCGCTGGCGACGACCCTGTATTGGTGTGACTTTCATTGATCGAGTCCCTTTTCTTGACCCATCATTGTTATACAAATAGTAAGCTTAATGGCTGTACATCATAACAATTAGTGCAGTTCATCATTGTTTTTATGTGTAGGTTAATGGTAACTGTTGAGTCGTTTGTGTTGTAGATAACTGTTAAATCCTCTTGGTTTTAATATATCATAATGAACTTAACATAGCTTATCACTACTTTGCTGCTGATAGTGATTACTATACGAAGTCTCTGCAGTGTCAATGATGTTGTGAGACAAAGATAGAGCATAAGTTAACTTGAAATGGTTTCCAACCTATTTATTTGTCTTTGAATATTTTCATTTTGATTAAAAACAGGCCTACTGCAGAGATGAACGGATTTAGGTTTTTCAAATCTAAGTCCAATCCAGGGTTGTAGTGAGGCGGGAATGCGTGGGAACGGCGTTCCCACACACATTTTTCACGTTGAACTTTAAATGAGTTTGAAGCTGTTTTAAAATGGCTATCTTTTTGGATGCGTTCCCACACCTTTTTTGTTAGCACTACATTCCTGGTCCAATCCGACAATTTCATTTCAAAATCCAGTCCAAGTCCAAATCCGATAAAATGACAGTTTCAAAATCCAAACCTGTTTAAATCCAAACTTCTATCAATCGTATTTGGCTAAAGACAAAATAACCCCAGTACAGTGTTTATTTCACGAGGCAAAATAGGCAATACCAAAAAATTCTTTGCAAACAAACTCAAGTTAACTTATGCTCTGTCTTTCTCTTCGCCCCATAGCACCATAACAGTGGGACATTTTGAAGACTTGAAGGTTAACACTATTAGCATCAAATGCAATGAAAGCTCATTTATAAAGTGTAAGACAGCACATCAGACAAACAAATTACCAGGTACAGTATACAGCATAAGCGAATCATTAGCACTAGGCTATTCATACACAGAACACTATACTATGACGATTATGGGTCAACAAAAGGGATGGGGAATCAATACAAATCATACGAATTTCTTAATTTAGATGACACGATACATATAAGAAGGCTTGTACTTTGTATCACTGGATAGTATGTTAAATGCTCCAAGTACAAGCAAGATGTAGCTTACAATTTCGACGGATGTGAGAAACTCCACTGAAGCAAGCTTACAGATGGAATGCAGTGATCTACAGCTCCGAAACGAAACTGAAAGTTGCGAAGAAATTCATATCTAGATTATCAAATCCAAATTAAATCCAAATCCGGTTAAGCAGAATTTATAAAATCCAAATCCATCACAAAGCTGAAAATCCGCCGGATTTAAATCCAAATCCATGTTCACCTCTGAGGTTTAGCCTAATAACAATAATAGCATTTTGGATTTAAATAAGATTTGGTTTTCGGAATTGGATTGAATTTTGAAATAAAATTGTTGGATCGGATTTGGATTTGAAAAAAATAAATCCGTTCATCTCTGCAAAAGTCTCAATGTAAAAGCATGAAGCTGACTGCCATGGTCTTGATATGCAAACTCTAGGCTACATTAAACATGACAATGTGTCCAATGCATTGTGCGGCGCTGGACCCTGAGTGAAAAGCAAAGACTCAGTTCTATCTCAGTATTAGGGGGAACACTTGATCCTGAAAACCTGGCATAACGCCACCAGGAGACATCGCCAAAACAGAAAAATTGCACCAGTATTAATCATCCATTACTGAAGCAAAAAAGCTCATTTTTGTGTGTAAACGAACCGGATTTGTCAATCATTTTTTGGATATTTCATAAAATGACTCTGACTCAAGTCTCAAGTCCAGTGACGTGCAGAGGCCTGGTGGTGCCTAGGGCAACTGCTCCATTGTATGCCTCCCTACTAAATTCTGGTATTGAGCAGTGGCGTATGGTGTTCATTGTTGCTGGATATACGCTGTTTATTACGTCACAATATGACGTCATATATATGTTTGCAAACCAACGTTTTGACGAAGTTTGTTGACATAACATGCATATTATTCTACATGCACTCTCCTTGTTGTTATAATGTGTCAATGTAATAAACATAAATTGTCAGCGCTCCGAGTAAGAAAAAAATACAGCACTCGACGCTAAGACAGAGCATTTCATAATTACAAATATATCCGGCAACGCGTTAAAACAGGGGAGTAGAACACCATCAGTGCTATGTCAACACATTTCACAAGGGCAAAAACATTAGGCTGCTCAAATGTCCCGTCGAACAGCAGTCGAATAAAGAAGATATGCGGCTTGGATGGCGGACACCCAGGGTTTACAGTAGCGGTCTCAAACACAGGTACCGCCATTGCTCCAAGATCCAAATGAGTACTTATAAAGTAGCCCGAGGGCCGCATTATGACGCTGACGCAACAGTGGCTGTACCTGAACCTTACTAGAAACAGCTTTCACATCTTATTTCCTGCTAAAGGTGGCGTGAGTTATAAGCAAGTCATTTCTTGTCGTCTCTACGTTCTTTAAAAGGAGATTGTTCACCCGCTGGCCAAGCGCGTTTAAACACCGGTGAATAAACTAATTAACTTAAATCACTTGATAATTCCCAAAAAGCATCGCGGGCCACATGGTCCTCCGGCTTACAGTTTGCAACTTGCCAAACTACACAAGAATTGAGAAGGCGCACAAAGTACGCAAGAAAACATTCGTTTATATTATGTGAATGTTATGTACAACAAATGGGGTTAGGCTACAGAACAGATAGGAGCTTGTGTAAGTCGCTATGATAAATCCGCCTTAACTGCCAATTAATGACAAAGCTCGAAATGGCGCACACACTGGTGTGCGGTTGTATTAGCGCACACCCAGAGTTGCCACATCAAAAAATGAAACGGAAAACTAGTGATTCATCAAAAGGTCAGCTAGACCAAGCAAGTTGAAATAGGACAGTTTTGAAATTTGGCTCAGAAAATCAATTAAACGTCCATAATTATCTTTAATCCTTATTTTGTGATTTTCCCTTGATCGCACGATCTGGGAAAAATCACGTCACTATCATCTGATTGGGTTTGCGCCGCACACCCAGAGTACAGGTTCCTGGTATTGAAGAGTGTGAGAATCACTAGAATTTGAATACGTAAAAACTAGTGTTGACAAAAAAAAACAAGTTTCGAAAAATAAATCCATGCAGCATGTGTTAGTAGATTACAATAGGAAAAATGATCTAATTACAGCATTTTAATTTTTGTAATTTCACTCTTTGGATGCCCCCTGCCTTAAATACACGAAGCCGTCGTGCCGTTCGCCCCCCTCTGCACGCCACTCCTCGAGTCAATGATTGTGACTCGAGTCGAATCATTCGCTAAAAAACGTGACTTCAGTCGAGTCATCACAACATCGTTTCTCAAGGTGGCTCGATTCGAGTAGAGTCACCAAAAATCGTGATTCGTGTCATTGACTTGAGTCACGCTATCACTGGTCGATTAAACTGTTTCGTCATCATGTAAAACTTTTATGATGTTGCTTAAGATTTACAATTTGTAAAAGCTTGATTCAGTTTCAGTGTTGTTTGCATTGGACGTAGCCGTGTTTTTATAATATACTTCGATCCAAGCGCATTTTTAATGATACTATCATGTTTTAATTCAAGGCAGTATTGTGTCATCACGATTCTGGTTGTGTTGTTTTTTTGTTTTGCGAAAATGATGGTTGACGATTTCGCATCCACTTTTATTTCAAGATATTAAGTTTGTATAAGTTGGCTATTCCTAACAACAGCTTTCATAAACGTGATGAGCAAAGTTGTAAAGTGAATTTTCGGGTAAAAACCGGATTTATGTAGTAGGTTAAGAATAACCGCAGCGTAGGTGTAAGTTTTGGATATGATTTTATAATTCTGGAGAGCACTGGCACGTTGCAATTCTAGGATATGCCCAACGCTGATTTCAAAACCTGCTTCGGTAAGTCTCGGTATTGATCGCGAAGTACTCAAGCGTCGTTCATGAGCTCTTTGCCTCAAGTTTGCAATGCTCCTATCTGACATTTTGCACAAAATACCACATGGCTCAGAAAACTGATGGTTTACATCTTCACAAAAACAGAAATTATACATAAAAGCTTTATTAAGCACAGTAAATTTACGAAAGGATTGATTCTTTGTTAAAACTTATTAGGTTTCGAATCTTTGTTTGGGCACCGAAGAACCAGTTTGGTATTGAACCTAGCTCACTTTGTTATTTTATATTTTTATTTATTTGACCAGGTCTCGATTTTGAAGTTTCAGGTTTTGACTATATCACTTAAATGTGGTCCAAAGATGTACATTTGAGAATGATAGGCCTATATGTAGTTCAATTTTTCACATACAAAATAAAGAAAAACATAATAGACATACAATAATTTTTAAAAGCTCTTCTGATGTTAGAACGTAAATCAAGTGAAAAACTCTCCAACTTTTCTGTATTTAAACACAACTATCTTCACGAGGGCAAAGAACACCTTACAGCAGGTTGTGCAATACACTGAGTGAAGCGGCGCGTTTTCTAAAATGAGACGTTGGATATGGGAACGAGATGGTCGTTTGAGGTAAGAAATTCCTATAAATTGCCTGTTAGATGCGAACCTCAGGCGTGTCACTAGGTTCTGCTTGTTGGATAGGCTAATTAAAAGTGCAGGGGCAGTTACAGCAACAGAAACAGGTTTGTCACTCTTTTGCAATAAAGGGAACATCAACTGCAAATGCGTTGTCGGCAGTTGTGTTTCACACTAGGTGTTACAAGAACAACTTCAAATGGTTGCAAAAATCGGGAGAAGCAAAACAAAACTTCTTCGGTATTTGTGCAGCTGCAAGCATTTGAATTGATGCTCGGTTGCACACATCACTCGTTACATATTGTCCCTGCAGACTTCTTGCAGGCTCTTTATCGAAATGCGCCCCAATAAAGTTGTGTTGCTTTTCTTTGTGTTTTCAGGGATCCAGTGGCAATGCATATGCTTTTTCTAGTGTAGTTGGTTTTCTAGAGCGAAGGAGCAAGCTAACTCACGTTTCTTGGTATACCATAACTTACGAGCAGTTTCACAATGCATGCATTAACATTTTTTGTGTAGCTTGCGTAACCAAATGAGTGGTTACCTACCACCCCAGGGAAGTAGCGTGTAATTTGGTCTTGCACTAATTCGCTGATTACCCAATCTTGCACTGATTACCATGTGACGTCACACAATGTGGCGTGTCTGATGGTAAGCACAAAAGTCTTTCGTTCTGCAAATTTGATTCAAAGCAATATAATTTACATACCTTTGATACGTTGATATGTCGTTTTTCACTAAACAAACCGAGTCAGGTGACACCAGACCTTGTACAAATTCAGTCGTGAAAGTAGTTATAAAGCGCCATCAAACACCATAAAAAAACAAAAAATCGTTTTTCACCACTCATATAATAAGTTGTAAACTAACGGAAATGTGTGGACGTTGCTTGAAACCAAATCCTGCTGAAACCCTTGTCCAAAAGGCAGAAGAGATGCAACAAAAGTGCAAAATATGGCATCTCTGCGGTATGGCTCTTGAGACCTGCGTTTACCAACAACGTAATGCAACACCCCAAACCTCAACATTGGTTCCTACGACGGGAAACCCTATACTGCGATTATCCAAGGTCGAACGCAGAGGCTGAAATCTTGCAACAAACAACCAGTCACTCGTGGATTACACTCGAAAACGCCAGTAGATGCATAAAATTTACAAGAGATAGAATTATTTAGAGAGATTTTTCCCAACTTACTTTCTGTTTTGTAAAGAACTTGCCATGAATTTACTGAACAGACGCATACAATTCTTGTTGGTTTAGCAAATCATAAGCAAAAGGAACCGTTGCCGTACATGTTTTCAGCCATAATTCAGAAAGACTCCTGCAGCATTAAACTTTTTTCGTGTTTTTATTTCGACAGCGCAAAAAAAACAGTAAACAAGACATACCTTCAGCACCTAACACAACGGGGCTCGACAGATAGGGCAATAAAATGTCGATCAGCTCAGTTTCCGTGGCAAAAGCAAGACTGCGTGTTCAACTCGAAGAAAAGCTATCTATAATTAACCCATAATGACCTTCATTACATAATCTAGCACGAATGCCTTTTACCGAAGTTTTCTTTTCTATGACATTGGTTTACTTTATTATAATTTTCAGAAGATGACTAATGCTGACCACTGCATAATTCAAAACATCAAATAAAATAACACGTGTTCGTTAGTTGCGGCTATGCGGTTTACACTGAGTACCAAGGTAATAAGAAACCTGATGCGAATCACCGCAACAGTTCAATTAACGATTTTTCGTACTTAATCATGTTCAAGGTTGCGACCCAGCACTCCCTGCGCAACTGTGTTGATCATCTGGCAGCTCTTTCCCACATAGGCTACACGATTCGATGTAAATTTGGCTTGCTATGC
>JGI24159J19872_10002324_pt1 | contig 22518 bp, 19 predicted proteins | sample Ectturendosymbi4_FD_19872 | JGI IMG/M metagenome (IMG submission 19872) | reverse complement strand
TTTTCATTTGCTCTAATGTTCGCTAATGGTTGGCTTACTGCATGCGATGGCTTTTATGATGCTTCTGCTTGTTGGCTGAGTCATATGAAACAATAATAAACCTACCAATAAACCAACCTATAAGAACAAGGCTTTCATCATTGTCCTGCAGGAGACCCACTGCGCAACTGCAGATAAGCTAGTGATTCCCAACTTCTCACTAGCTGGGTCAGTCCTGAGCAGGAACCACGGCCTTGCCACGTTTGTCCATGAGCGGTTGAAATGGTCTCCGGTCGATCAGTCTCCAGAACAATCAGAGACTGAGTGGTTGTGCGTAGGCGTTGCAGGATATAAGATCATTAACGTCTACAAACCTCCACGCTCGCGATTCACAACGGCCATCCCGACGTTCCCACATCCCCAGTCTGTATGTTGGTGACTTCAGCTGCCAACATGTCAACTGTGGTTACAAAACATCCCCTGACGGTGAGAGCCTGGACTCCTGGGCAACATCCAACAATCTTGGTCTGTTATATAACACAAAGGAATCAGCCAGCTTCTCTCACCGATGGAACGTCGACACCAACCCAGACCTGGCCTTCGCGAGTTTCGGCCAGGACAGCCGACTCCCGGACAGACGTGTCCTAGGAAAGTTCCCGCGGTCACAACATTGACCTTCCCTTATAATGCCACCAAAGTTCAAGGTTCCTGCCCACAGCGATCCGGTGAAGTGTTGGAACTTTCGCAAAGCTGACTAGAAGCGCTTTTGCCTTCTCACAAATGAATCCATTGAGAGATTGCCACCTTGCCACCTCCGGACACATCAAATATGGAGAAGGCATACTAGGATTTTCGCGAGAGCCTACTTTCTGCGGCCAAACAATGTAATCCCACGTGGCCGCTGGAAGAACTATGTGCCATGTTGGGACAAAGAGTGCGAGACCCTCTATCACTCCTTTACCCGAGCCCAGTAGAGACTGACTCTGATAGAGTCGCTTCGTTCCTCCTTTCTCGGCTCGGGCAGAAGAAGCAGCGGCGATGGGAGGAAGCAGTAAACTCCATCGTCTTCTCGCACTCCAGCCGCAAGGTGTGGAGAACCATCAACAAACTCACTGGCATGTCCTTTCACCAGTGCCCCATCTCGGCAAACTCCATCGCCTTGCAACTTGTGAAGAACGGGGCACATAAGACCAGGGATCGCAAGTCCACCAGGGTGGTCAACAAGGAGGTGTCCGACCTATAGAAGATCCCAACACCTGAGGGTCACAGTCTCTCTGAACCCTTTATGCTGGAGGAGCTTGTTGCCATCAGATGCCAGAAGCCAGGAAAGTCTCCCGGATTGGACTCCATCTTCACGGAGTTCATGCTGCACATCAGGTCAGCTCTCAAATCTTGGTTTTGCGACTTCCTTAGTTCCTGCATGCGCCAACTCAAAATTCCAAAGATCTGGAGAAGAGCACTAATAGTTGCGATCCCTACGCCAGAAAAGCCACTGGGGGACCCAAAGAATTATCGTCCCATATCTCTGCTGTGCGTCCCCTTCAAAATCCTCAAAAGACTCATCTACGCTTGTGTCGACCCAATCATCGACCCATTGCTCCCGCAGGAGCAGGCGGGCTTTTTACACGTAAGGTCGACCGTAGACCAAGTTACCCTGCTGGCACAGGACATCGAGGATAGCTTTTCGGCTAAAAAGAAGGCCGGAGCTGTGTTTGTCGACTTCACAGCAGCCTACGACACTATATGGCAGCGCGGCCTCACCTGCCACCTGCTGCAATTGCTGCCCGACAGACACATGGTTCGCATGATCATGGAGATGGTTAGCAATCGCAGCTTCACCCTCACCACCGGAAACAGCAAAAGAAGCAGGTTACGACGCCTCAAGAACGGTGTCCTACAGGTATCTGTCCTGGGGCTCCTTCTCTACAACATCTACCTCTCTGACCTGCCAACCACCGCCTCCAGAAAGTATGCATATGCTGACGACCTAGCAATCATGCATGCTAATGGAGACTGGCAGGCAGTGGAAGGGGTGCTGACCAAGGACATGGCAACTGTAGGTGAATACCTCCAGACTTGGAAGCTAAAGATCAGCAATACAAAAACGGTGTCGGCAACTTTCCACCTCAACAATAAGGAAGCTAAACGTGAGCTTAAAGTCATATACAACAACGAAACCCTGCCCTTCTTCTCCGAGCCCAAATACCTCGGAGTAACGCTCACGTATTGCCGACATCTCAAGTCACTTCGCAAGAAGCTGACATCACGGCTAGAAACAACTCTACGAATAGCCACCCTAGCCTTGGTGCACTCAACCGCAGAGTACTGCGCTCCTGTTTGGTGCCGCAGTGCTCATACCTGCCTCGTCGACCCCGCCATCAAAGACACCTTGCGAATTGTGATTGGATGCCTGCGTCCTACACCAGAGGACCTGCTGCGCTTCGTCGTATTGGAGCCACACTGTCTCTAGCACGCCGTGCCATGAAGCGTGGACATCTGCTCCACTTAGCGCTCACCCGCCCATCGAGTGCAAACGCACGGCGCCTAAAATCGAGACACCCATTTGTACCCGCCGCACAACATCTCATCAGCTTTTCTGACAACAACAATGTACGTGCGGCCCAGTGGGCGGATCACCAATGGAATGCGGAGTGGACAGACAGCCCTACAAAACTCAAGATTTTCATCACCGACACCGGCACCTACCCATCCCCACCGGAATGACACTTCCAAGAAGAGCCTAGATCCGGCTTAACCGCCTCCGCACCGGTGTCGGGCGTTTCCCCTCTCGCTTGTACAAATAGGGTATGGCATCCTCTGCGGCCTGTGAGTGTGGCGCAGAAGAACAAACCGTCGACCATGTTGTGCCCCAGTGTCCAATCCATCGACCTCCGCATGAACTGAATGGCCTGACGGTTCTGGACGATGAGACAATTGAATGGCTGCTCAACACCTGCCCTGAGATCTAGTGCGGCCAAGCAATGGTTTCAACAATTCGCTCAAAAGAAGAAGAACACCACTGATTGTTGTGTAGGACGTTCTGATCTAAAGTTGAAAGATCTTTAAATTGGGTTGGTTTACGATAAACTTCTGACAATAAGTGACCAATTGATGAGCGTTTGACCAATATGTCCAAAAATGAAAAGCATTCTTCGTTTTCTTGTTCCATAGTGAATTTGATGAAGCTCTCTGTTGCGTTCAGATGGGTGCAAAACTCGGACAACTTTGATTTCTTTATGATCACAAATGTGTCGTCTACATTTTTTTCGCAAACGTGGAGGGCGTGCAAAGGTTTCTAAAGCGCGTGTTTCAATGTTTCCATGGATAGGTTTGCAACTACTGATGAATTGGGAGAACACATCGCTGTTCCAAAAACTTGTTTGTAGTGTTTTCCACGAAAAGTAAAATTTGTTGAACTTAAGCATATTTCAAGTCTTTGGATGCGTAGTTGACAAATTTGTACGTTGACTCAGCTCGGAATTGGATTATGGATGTTACTTGGCTATGTTTAATGCCAGTTGGATTGGAACTTTTGTGAGTAAAGATGCAACATCGATTGAGACCATTATTTCGTCAGTTTGGAGTAATTCATGAACAATAGATGATGCGAAGTCTAAAGAGATTCTTACGTGATGTCGTGATTTTTCAATAATGGTTTCAGTAGTGAGGATAATTCTATAGCTTCCCCATAGATAGGTGAGTCTGTGAAAAAAAACTATTGATTGTAGAGGAATGTTTTCTTGTGTAATTTCGGTAGTCCGTACAGCCGGGTGTTGTGGCATTTGAGTTTTTCAGTGTAAAGCCTGTTTCTTTTGTGATCTTTTTGCTTTCGAGCAAGTTGTTAACAAATTTACTGATATCTTTGGTTGTGGATACGGCTGCGCTGGTTTTAAAATATTTATAATTTCTTAATCATTCAGCATTTTGTTAATCTTGTTGTCATACCACTCTTTGTCTAAGATTGTGGTGATGTTACCTTTGTCAGCCTTGGTGATTATTATACTTGGATCTTTTATAACTGTTGCAACGCCACGTGTTCTGTTTGCGTCACAACTGATCTATTTCGCTTATTGCTTCGTGTGGTTGAAACCATTTTGCCACCAATTATAGGTCAGCCTCGCTGGGAAAAATGCCTCGTAATCTGTCTTAAACTGAGGCACAGATATCTTTTACTGGTACATCTTTAGGGGCAAAAGTAAAATTATGGGCCGATACTGATGCTTTTCATTTTTCATTGACGATAACCGATGCCGATACCGAGATTTTTGCATTACTCAAACTACATTTGAAAGATATTACAGTGTATTTTTTTCATGCAGGCCACTCAAGCACTTGGAATAATTGCACAAGTTACATATGAAAGACCAGATTGTAATAAGTTAAGAATATATTACATATTTAAGCAATATGAATAGCAAAAAATGAAAAGCAACTGTATTTTGTTTGTAACACCGCTTCTCAAAGCACAAAATGACAAGATATGCCAAAAATTTGGGAGGGAGCATGGCCCCTTTGGCCCCCGTGGCTACGCCTATGGATCTGGGTGAAAAAAAACGGAAGTGGGAGCTCTGGTCACAAGCGGAAAAACGCCTACTACCGAAATTGAAGTAAACTTTTGAAGATTTATCGCCATTTTATTGTTACGCAGTAAAGACCAACAGTAGAAAAATCCGCTAGCAAGTTGCCATTTGTGCAGTGGTCAGAGACTTTATGACAGAAAGATTGTTGTTTAGTGTCACGGTAGCAAAAATATCGTTTTTTGTAAAACAACTTTCTTTTTGAACAAATTAACCACATACGAACCGCCGTACACGGTCACCGCCAATTGTCTCTGAAGTGTAGGCTGCCAAATCGTACCAGTTGTGACGTTTTTGACCGGCGTTTCTGCAAAGTTGAAATGAGGGCGCATGTGAAACGCTACGCAGTTGCGCTAAGCGGTTTGGGGGGCTCACGGTCACAACTTTGCCCGGGGCCTCGCTTTCATTTAATTCGGTCCTGGAAAAAGGCATGCATGAAAGAGGCGATCTTGAAAAACAAGACTATACCAAAAAGTTCAATATTTATAGCAGTACTGTCAATCAAATTTTAGAGGTAGTCATTTAAAATCAAACAGCCAAAACAGATAGAAACTACCAGTGCGTAAGCTTATTTGAAATGATTAATCAAATAAAATTTCAATGTAGAAGTGCGGAAAGTGATCGTTAACTTTATTATTTAAAACTTCTCTTAACATTTAAGGACAACTTTATCGTGTTACGTTCGATTGTTTTTCTAAATTCGCATCAGAAGACAAAAACTTGATTGATCTAACGAAGAGTTAGTCTACGATTTTCTTAACTAGCTACGATTTTCCTAACCAGTGTTTTGATACAAAACCAGGCTTTATTTTTAAGTGCGACCGTTCCACAAAGTCAGCAGACTACAGTTGATGAAACGCTGAGGCAAACAATTCCGTTTGAAAAAGTATTGGAATTTGCTTACGGTACTGTATGAAAAATCGTGCTTAAACGTGCATTACTTATCCTTCGAACTGAGACCTGCAAAGCGACGTTGTTCTCAGGTAGACCTGGGCGTGTTTTGCAGTAGCTGTGTTCATTGNTTGCNTTTGTCACATTGCATCGTGTTTACACGCGTGCGTGAGAAACAATGGAAATCATGTTTTGTTTGCTTTATACCGACGAAGAGTGGGACACCAAGGATATAAATACAAGTAAAGAAAACAAAGCTTTTCTTTTTCATGGTTGTGAACTACTGCTTTAGTCACCATCTAACGTCACTTTGAAACAAGACGTGTCGATAAAAATTAGCCTGTTTGTTGTGGATTGCCGTCGTGCGTGCGTCCTAAGATTATTTAACATATTTCCTTGAAGATTAGCCAACCTGCGAGAGGTTCTCGGCCGTAGGAAGTGTCTTAAACTGGCAATTGATCAATACTGAACCATTTAATTGGATGATGTTCGCTAGATTCTCCAGTGTGTTCAGGGCTCTGGATGTGTGGCGTGCAGCGCTTTTTACAATCGTTTCATGTTCAAGCACAGGCACGATTGATTTTTGTGGCAATGAGGCAAAGAAACCGTCGCGTCTGTTGTGATTCAGCGAAGAAAAAAAAAGAACATAAACGTCTGCTTTGCGTTCCCGCGTGATCCCAGCCGGCAGCATGTAATCTATCAATGGCAACAGCGCATTTATATCACTGCTCGAGCGAAAGGAATAAAGCTCGCTATGTGTGCAAGTTGAGTCACCTGAGTTGAGATCAAGCGATTGTACGGTATATCTGCGAGCTTGCTTGAACGGAAAAAAGAAATTATTGATGTTATATCGCGACGAACATGAGGTACATGCAATTCACAATAACTGGCTTGATTCAATCGATAAGTAGCAATAAGGAAAGGTCTTTCCTGCGGTTGGACAGTGCTGCAGTTAGATTACTGTAAAGCGCAATTATTTACTGCGAATCTGCAGCAGATAGACATAAGGTAGGAATTTATAATAAATTTGGAAAGCGAAGAAATACGTAACTAGAAAGCATTCGACGTTATAATGATCAATCAATCCATTCTTCGAGGGTGTTCATTGGTTCTCAATCGAACCGTTTGCTGTTACATGAGAGATGAGAAGAGTAACTGTGAATGTAGAACGTCTTTAGCCTTGCGCAACACGTTGCAAGATAAAACTAACTTGTGTATGGTATTGCATCATTTTTAACAAAATAAGTGTGAGTGAAAAGGTAAGAACGGTAAGTTGCACATGGTACAGCATCAACAGCAAAATGATCCACCGAGGTCACTCTACTCTTACTGATGCCATTTCGCTTTTTGATGTGCTATTCTTAGTGCACTGGCCGTTCTATCACGCACAGAGGATATGTCACTCGCACCGAGCGATGTTGTTTCAGCGTCGTTATTGCTGTTTTATATTACGCAAGAATACATTCAAACCAATCAAACGGAAGTACCAAGCACAAACCTGCGCGCATGTAAAAAAAACAGTCCTGCCTGTTGAACAGCTTTCGCGTTCTTGTATATCGGCTTACATCGGGCGTTCGCCGTGCGGCAAGTTCGCACGAAGACCAATTTTGTGTACAGCAGAGAAAGAGTAAGAATTTACATAGATCAGGCGTTCTCTCTCAAGTTTTGAGATTTCATTTTTAACGTTGGAATTATGCAAAACCTTTTTCGAAATGTTTGAAATGTTGCTTATATAAAAGTTTTAAACTAAAAATTGTTACGGAAAATTGGGTTTAGACCGTTCCTGTTTGAACTAGAAATTTAAAGTTTCAGCGACACGGTCTGGTGAAATCAATGCTTTGCAACAGTACAAGTTTTTACAATGAGGCATTTGACAGGATATCACTGGAAAAACTTCCTTTAATAAAAAACTGTTGACAGTGAAGCAAACTAACTTCACGCTTATTCTAATGTAAGCTACTGACTCGGGGATTAAAACATGTAGATCAGTGTTTCTCAAACTTTTTGTTCAGTCGTCCCCTTTTCATTGTCGAAACATCGTTATCGCCCCCAAGCCTGATGCAAAAAACACAAAGTAGTATTTTTAAAGAATTTCATTTAAAGAAATCGTTACATACCATGGTCACTAGTTCAATGTGATGGATGTGCTTGGCGGCCTTCACAAAACTTCGAAATATTGGGAGACATTTTAGTGAGGTACAGTCGTTGATCACCTCGCTAATGAATCAACAAGCGGTTTCTTTGCTATGAGAGCAAACTTTGGTCACTGCCAAATTTAACTCAATGATCGTTAACTAAAGTTAACCCAATGATCGATTAGTGGTTGAGCATTTTTACCCCTTTGCGACTTTTTGCCCCCTATCGCCTTCTTTGTTTTTTCGCTCCCAATCGCGTCAAAATCGACCCAAAATGGGGCAATTCCGTCTACTTTGAGAACCACAGATGTAGACAATATCTTTTTTAACCGATTGAATATGCGTTGAACTTTTTTGAAACGCAAATCTTTCGTTCTGCTGAGTTTCACTGGTAGGCATGCCGGCTTTGAAATTTTTTGCTTGTGTGTGCGGTACTGTCGACCCAGAATTGGTTTTATAATACTTTGTCTCACGGAAAACGATTTGTTCAATATTTTGAATTTCTCATAATAACCAACTTTCCGCTGACGTTAAAGTAACCTGAAGAAAAGGGGAGGGTCTGCGATCTGGTTGAGATGCACTTGTGAAATAACACTAATCAGATTGCATCTCTTCGACGTATGGATTGAGAGAGTTACGAAAACGGAACAATGGAAAGTAAACATAGCAGTCAGTGGTTTTATAAAATCGCAGGAAGTACTTACCATAGTTAGTACGTTAATTGAGCCTACTGAGGATAAACCTTGAGTTTTTTTCGTAGGAACATTAGCGTCAAACGAGAGCCGGTTTTCCTTTGAAGTGCTAGAATGCTAGATTATATTCATTACATGAATATTTCATAACCTTTTTCACCTACGGCGACATTCTCCTGGCGTAAGCGCTACAGGTTGTCATTGAATGGTGCAGTGGTGCGGCCAAGGTTTCCGGAAGAATGTTTTTTCAGAGAGGCCAGATGACGTAAGCAGCTGGTAATTTGTTTTAAAGGAGCGATGACAGATTGTGGAATCACGGATATGTTCTTAAATCATAGAGTTACGCGGAACAGTAAAACATTAGATTTTACAAGCGAGGTACTTCGATGAACATGTTTTTTCCCCAAAGGAGTGAATCAGTGAAGTCGTAGACGTCAACTGACTGGTTGCTTAAATTACTTCGATCTCTTAACAAATACGTTCAGGGCTTGCTTTTCTCTACACGACTGCATAACAATCATTTCGCATCACGTACGCTGCTACTCGACAGAACTCTGTTGTGAAAAGTTGGAATTTCGAAAAAAAAATTTCGGAATTGCTTTGTTCATTTTTATCTGTTGGCCGCTTTTTGGAGAAATTAGGCCTTTGAACGAGAAACCAAACNTAAGGCAGTTAGTTNGAGCAATCGAGATCTTTGTTTGAAGTGGTCGTATAANTTGACCCGCTTTTATTATTGGCAAGGAACCAGTAGATGCGGAGCTAACGTGCGAGCATTGGAAAACAAAGGGAAAGGTAGATGGAATATTGAAAGCAATATGATCAGGTGCAAACCTGAGTTGCAAAGCAAATAAAAATCATGTTGATTATGCAAATGTTTGGCTGTGTATTTGAACCATTTCGAACATGGGAAAATCGAGCTTATACTCTTACATTAAATATAATGTTGCCAGGTTGCTACTTTCCACGCACAAGCTATGACAAACACGGATGACCGTTTAACATCGAGTATTCAAGCTTGTGGATTACTGTACAGTATTACTAAGCGACAAGCGAACACCTATTTCAATTTTGTGAATTCAGTCGAAACTAGTCATAAAACAAAAAAGATAACAAAGAGTTTGTTTAAACGTCATCGGAAGTGCAGAAAAAGGCCGTGATAGTTGTATCAAAGGGTTACTCGGCAAAAGCTTCAGTGCATGTTGCTGGACATACATACAATTTCAAATCTGAGTATTTAATTCATTTCATTGGCGTTTAAATTAAACGTTTGTTGCGCCTTTTTAAGAAACGTAAAGGTTTCCGTAAAAATCTTTGGTTTGCGCAAAAATCTTTCACCAAACGTATGGAAATTTGTTGGGTGAAATTATAGTACGGTAAAGGGCTGGAGACCAATCTAGAGAATGACCGCCTCTCATGTTGCGGCGGCACTGCTCCAAAACAAGGACTTCTATTTGTTTATCTGATTCGTAGTTGAAGTCATGATTTGTTGATTGTAGTCGGATGCTGCTTTCCTATTTCCTCAGATTTAAATTAACCTTGTGTTTGAAATTCTGTAATACACATTATCAAGACCTACCAACGGTTCAATTATACACTATTGTCCAAATGAAGATTCCCAAGTAGTGTGTTTTAGGATTGCTTACAGATTGTGCTGCAAGTACTATTTCAAGCTTTTTTATCAACGTGCTTTCCAGCGTCACGACTGAATAAACTGAATCAATCCGCTAAATAGCAATGGCTGAAAATGCTGCAGACCGACATGCTAACAACTCAGTTCAATTGAGTCACTACAGTTCTTTCGAAGTTTTGAACACATCCTTTGACCTCATCAACGAAGCTGCTCTACCATCATACTCGCTTATGGAAAAAGTTTCCTTGGTAACTGCCACGGCTCTTTTCTGCCTGACAGGTTTGATTGGCAACCTTGCGGTAATCGTCGTCATATGTCGTGATCACGTGATCAAGCGGCGAAGGCACTATCTTTATTTGATGTCCCTGGCCGTTTCAGACCTTTCTCTGCTGACACTGGTAGTCCCACTTTCCCTGGCCAACGAAATAGCGGACGTTTCTTCTTTCAGTATTCACGTCTGTCGTTTCCATCAGTCTCTCGACGTACTACTTTGCACTGCGTCCATATGGACCATTGTCCTCATAGCCATCGACCGGTATATGGCTATTTCGCACCCAGCCAACTGTCAAAGATTCAGGTCTATTCCGCGGATTCGAGCCCTCATTATTGGGGTGAGTCATTCGCTCGCAAAAATTTTGCGACATTGTGATGCACGCAATTTAAATGTTGAATATATTTATTACCGACATTAAACAACACACATTGTTGAAATGGCGCTATGCAATGCAAAGTCCCAACCAATGGCAACGGTTGAGTGGAAATTCTTTAGTTCGGTTTTGCAAGCGCTGTAAAAAATGAAGATGTTTAAAACCGCGAGTACTCGGTTTATTTACGGTATTTTCAGCTACGTATCATTACAAACGCGCAGTCTGAATTAAAGTCAAGCAGAATTTGCTTGAAATGAGCGCCTATTTCAACATCTCTGTATTCTTTCCTACAACGAGCTTAAAAATAATCGTTGTTTTTCCACGTTTCCTTTATGACATTTGTGGTGTTTTATCCTTATTATTGAAGTGGATACTGGTTTGGTTGAACTTACTTTAAAAAGCAAGTAGAACGGGTTTCAGACAAGGTCATAACCATACTACAGCGATGCTACAACCACATCAGGTAATTCGGGATGACGGTAGCTCCCTGACGAAATTGCCTTTAAATGGAGAGATTGGGATGTCAGTCATTCGAGGACTCAGACTGACTATCAGCAATGAGCAGAGCCTCTTCTACACTACGATCCAATCAAGTTTCAAATTTTAATAGCGCGAATTTGGTTTGATGCTATAAACACATCATCAGGTCGAAATCGCCTTTGAAAGGATAGATTATGATGGCAGTCATTTGACGACTCTGACCGACTTTAGTAGTGTAATACGTCAAACTCACTATGTACTGTTAACCCTGACCGCAACGGCAAAAGTCATATGTTAGGCTTCGACCTGGCTCCTGTTGTCCTAAATCTGTAAATCTACAAACAATGAAAAGTGAAACATTGACTCTTGTTTCACATTCAAGGTGTTTGACGTTCAATGATTAACGTAACAATAATTAGTTTAATAGGGAACAGTGCAGCAAAGCGTTAGCTGATCACCTCAGGTCGGCGTAATTGACAAATGAACGGTCACTCAGTTTGTCGTATCGTCATTTAAACAAGATGACATTGAAAGGGTTCATGATTCACACAGCGTGCAGCAGTCTCTTTTATATTTTATAAATATGCAGTTTGAAAATACGCTAAGCTGACCCCTTTTTGCATTTGCCAGCATACGGTACATCACGGATCAGTTCGTCAAGGTAAGATCACGTTGTAGCTGAAAGAGTTTGCGAGACAGGTGCTGATAGTTCCAAGGAGCATTAGTTGCAGTGCATGAAGGAGAGTGGCTGACATTGTTGATGGAAGACCTCTTAAGAAAAACTATGTGTTCTGAATGTCTCTGAATGGAAGTGCTTGCAAGATGTAAAACAAGCTGAAGAAAAGCTAGAAAGGCTTTTACAAATGTTGAGGTCTGGAAAGTACATCGTTTAAACCAGGGGTTAGGCAAACATTTTCTACGGAGGGCCACATTGAAGATTTTATTGCTACCGGGGGCCGCATGCTTGTATCACACATATTACATATATAATCGCTTTGAAAACTTAAAAAAAGTTTCACATTAGCTAGCACAAAATGAAGGTAACAACAGTCACTTCCGGTTGAGTAAAAATGCAGTTTCGAATGAAACGTGTGGAAAAAAACTTGATAATTCTACTCGAATCGATAAAACTGCTTTGACATAAACTCCACATGCGTACTATCTGTGTACATGTGGCTGCCATGCGTGCCGTACAAAACGCCCTCGAGGGCCGCATGCGGCCCGCGGGCCGTAGTTTGCCCACCTCTGGTTTAAACTTGCTGATGAAAACTAGTCAAATTTGATTTTTCCTATTGCACGAGCGACCCTAAACATGCTTAACGTTGAATACTGTAGTTGCTCATTGAAGCTACTTCCTACTAGAACGTTGAAGTGGTTATGTAATTTTTAATTAAAATTTAAGATAATGTTGGACACAATCGAAGTCACACTGACTACGAAAGCAGGCAAAACAGACCATCTAGATTAAATACAGGCTTGCAACCTGTAAGTTTGATCGCATGCACACGAATAAAGAGAATAAGTGCTTTATAAATCCAGCATGGCAAAGTACCTTGCATTCATATTTTCTTTAAGGATATCTATTGTGGCCGACGTTCTAACAACTCCATTTGATTTTCGTACCGCACGTCACATAAATCTTGCCGAAGAGGTTTTCTTGATTACTACTATGAAGTGTTTAGTTTGTATTGCAAGCAGGGGCGTAACGACGTTAGCCCGGGCAAGAAGCAAGTTTGGCACCCACATGTTCGAACCTGAGGTCTTTGGAAGCAAATGCACAGTATTGACGAAAGTACTTGTGACATTGTTGGGACTTTTCGGCACACCCCGCAGTCATTTAGCGTCCCCATAGCGATTCGACACCAGTGGAATTGGGCTCCCCTTGCCCCCCTTGTTACGCCCTGATTGCTAGATCGCCCAGAAGCATGTAGAGAAATGACGTCTGAGCTTCAGCTTCCGTAAAAGTACAGCGCTGTACGCTGCTGAGACGGTAAAACTAAGGGATACCGTCGACAAAAGTGTTTTTCAACCTTTTTACGTACATGGCCCAGACAACTTTTGGTAAAAATTTTGTGGCCTACGTCTTTGTTAGCATAGGCTACGCTTTTATACTCATAAATGATCACACATCATTGTAAAGTAGCGAATTTATTCCTGCATGCAATTCAGTGATAATCTTCTTGCTGAACACAACCAGTGTGTTCCCACGCTGCTGTGATTAGATCGATGTCTGAATAGATAACTGTACAATAACTACGGACATTTTTTATGACCTAAAAAACTTGAAAATATGACTTTATTTTTCATAAAATATGACTTTATACGACCAAACAAAAACTATTCCTTTTTTCAATACCTTTCTGGTGCTTCCCTGTTGCTACGTGCTGTTCAACAAAAAGCGCTTCTCTGCTTAAAAATGCAACAGCACACTTGGCAATAGAGTTCCTCATTAGGTATAGCTGTAAACTCCTCAAATCTTTTCTAATCGCTTTGATCTTTGTAGCACTGGATAATTTTACTTTCGGCATTGTGACTTCTGTTTCTAGCTTCGCAAAATGACAGTTGACACACTCCTTTTTTAAAAGAGAATCAAAAGTAGATGTAGAAGTGGAATGAAATCTGTCGTGTTATAAAATGATATATGATGTCATGTACTAGATTATCTAAGTGCTCGTAAAAGAACGGCAGGTTTGCTAACACGTTCACTTTGTAGTGGCTTTATCACACTGTTTACGAAACATGTTGATAAAGCAAATTCACAATTGTATGTAGAATGTTTGTTGCAATCATTGAGGTTTCAGTTTGGTTTGCTTAAGTAAAAAGATTGCTCGTAGGGTGCCCAAGTGGGTTCAATTTGCAGGATGCAATTTAGGCCTAGTGATAGTAGTTTCACCTGATATTCTGAGATTGTTTTAATGGTTCCTTTATTGAATTAGATCGAAAATATGCAAAATATGACTTTATGACCTAACATAGAAAAGATGACTTTTTATGACTTTATAACGTTTGTTATAGACTTCGTAGGGGTGCGATTGTTGTTTCAAAATTCGTTTCATAGCTTCCTGAAGCGCAGAAAAAAATATTACTTTTGTGACTTTAAATGGCCCTAATAACAAGATTTTTTTGTCGTTAATTTCGTGGCCCACTCGAAAACTGCGCCATGGCTCACCTGTTTGCAAGGAGCTGAACATGATTCTAAGAAAACTAGAATCTTTTTGCTGACATTCACTATCCAAAACTGTAGTCAGTATTGATAATTAAAATTCGTATGAAGCAAGAACGTTGTTATGGTCATAAAAATGCAGATCGCCTCCATAGCAAAATTATCCCTGCGAAAAATATTTAAGCTGTCAGGTTGCAATCATCTACTTGATACACCCGGACTGTTACTATGATTTCTACACACGAGTTTAGTCAAAGATGGAAGTATAATTTTTGTTTTTTTAGGTGTGGATGTTCTCAGCCATAGTTTCAGTCATGCCTTTGATTGGAGATTTTCGCAACATAAATGGACAAAAGAGATGCTTCATAAACGATTCAGCTTGGTAATGTCACAAACGTGATGCTTTTAAACAGAGCAGCAGCCTTATTTTCTATTTAAGCCGTTATCTTCTTCCACTTCTCAGGTACATTGTGCTGTCCACATGGCTATCGTTTTTCATGCCTGCTTGCATTGCTCTGACAGTCCACCTGAAAATCTGCAACATTGGAAGGAAACTGCGAAGGCGCAGGTAAGTAAGCATTAACACAGATCAGCTGTGAATTCAGTTCCATGATTCTAAAGCAGTCTGGAACGGCAGTCATCAAAACGTTTTACATCTGAAATAGGTAATTCGAAATAGTAGAACTGCTAAATCCTTTTGTTTACCAGACCTCAGTTAATTAGTCTCCGCGATTTGCTGGTTGCTTAGACTTCATCACCTTTCTAGAGACTATTTAGCCTACTTGAAAAGAGATAGCGCAAGTCTGAAAAAGGGCAAAGCCATGAAAGCAGAGCCCAGTCGGATGATCCCTCGAACGCTTGAACCTTAGCTGTTGAATGTTGTTTACCAGACTGTTCAAAATTTTGTTTACTGTCATCTTTGCCTTACCAGCAGCAAGTTCGTTAGAATGGACCTTGTATCCCAGTCAATGGCTGCACTTGAAATAAGAATAAAGAGTGGCTTCGTGTCGTGCAGTGTAAAATGTAGCTCACTGTTAGGAACAGTGTTCCCTGTAAGAAAATTTTGCACTGAGCGAATGTTTGCTTTAGTGAACATGCGATTGCGCAACCACATTGCCAGTGAAGCCTTTCAGGCGCAACAAGGGCTACGCGGCTTATATACGATATTAAATTGGGAATGTTGCAAGTGCGCGAGAATGATATTTTACTGCGCAAATTGTCACGTGGTACTGCGCATTTGCGCAGTTGCGCACCTTAGAGAGAACATTGGTTAGAAAACAAAACCTTATAAAATATAGCTCAGTTTTACTTGGCTGGTTCGCAGAAAGTTGCTCCGTTAGTGGTTCCGATGCATATCAGCAGTGCCTATTGTACATTCCGGTAGAATCAACTAACTAAGGGTGCGATTTTGGTTTGACGCTGGTCCACGCTCACCAGGCAGTCTTGGAAACGTCAGCGCCAGATGACCAGGTTGCTGTTGCGCGAAACTATGATCGCACTCACAAATCTAAACGCAATCTCCCAACTGCATGTATTTATCAGCAAAAAAAATTACAAATGCTATGTGAGATTGCTGTTGGCAGCAGTACTGCGGAGCCGGAGTCGAAGGTTTTCGGGTGGAGTCGGAGTCGGATTCCTAACAACACTAGGGGTCGGTGTCGGAGTCGGACTTTCCTGTCCGGCTCCGACTCCGGAAATCCAATTGGATCATTTTTTACATCGCACTCTTAGGTTGCGGATTCCTGTTGCAATGGTAAAATTTATTTTGAAAATCTTGTTGAAACAGATTTTGCTGTGCACCAGGATTTCCATTGATTGATAATTGCTACAAAATTGTTAACAGCTAAACTTCATTCCCTTTATGTTAAGGAATCGGAGTCGGGAGTCAGAGTCGGACATTTTTGAAATATCGCAGTCGGAGTTGGAGTCGGATATTTTACTTCCAACTCCGGAACCCTGGTTGACAGTGAAGTATTTTGAATTTTGTGCTATAGAACAGGTCTTACAGGTTGATGAGATAAACAATTTGTTCAAAGAAAAGAAAAGTTTGTCTACTTGAAAATTGTAGAGCAACTACGGCGTTTTCCGTCCCTTTCCTTAAAAAGCTGCGCTTGGACATCGCGCAGAATTTTTTTACTGTTACTTTCATAGAAGGTAACCACGCATGGACATTGCTTGATTTGTGATCCATCGCCATCGCCATTGAGAATCCGGCAATCTAAGGATGTTCAAAACACCCAGTGTTATGACACTGCAGTATGTACACGGCAATATGTTAGGTTAATAACTGCTTTGAAGTTAGTAATCCTGGACAAGTTTTGATTTTATCCTTGAGCCCTGTGTTTCCGCGAACGGAAAGCAGGGATCCGCAAATTATAGGTTTCTCTTGCATGATAACATTAGTCAGCAATAATTTGATATTAGCTTAGGTAACAAGTTGAAACCTTCCACTATTTTTGATTGCAGTTACCTAACTCTACTGTAAATCTGAAATGAGAATTACTCCAACATCTCGAGTTTCCAAGAAATTGCAGTTTCTTAACTACAGTATTGAAACTTTGGACGCAAGCGAGAAAATAATTAATGTACTCACTACGCAGGTGTCCATAACCAGGAAAGGTTGTGAACCATGTTTTAAAACGCCTTTTCATTATTCCAGCAAAATTTTTCTGCTTCAATCCGAAGACAACTTCTTACAAATTTATTCTGAAACTTTTATACGAGGTTAGTTTTACCGCCATTCCAAAACCTAAACAACTTTCACCGACCTAAAAGAACGTGTCGAGTGTGCTTAAAGCGTTAAAATTCATACTTGATGAAACCTCGACCAAAATATCCATTGTCCGCATTAATAATAAGTACTTCTAACCAAACTTCATAGCATTATTTCCTTTGTTTTTGTCACTGCTCAGGTAAAAAGCATTGCCGACAGTGCTTGACGGACTAAAGTTTACCCCTCATAAACAACTAAACTCAATGTGTTTGAAAATAACGCTATCTCAAGTGCATCATCACGATTCTGCTGTACGTTTAAATCTTTCCCAACAGCATGATTCAGTTGCAGCATTAACCAAAGTGTACTTGTCGCTAAAAATAAAAAACGTCACTTAGCCACAAAGCCACAGCAACAAAATTTCCCATAACGCGAAAAACTTCACAAAAAATGTAATACATAAAATCAAAGCAAATGCCCTGCTTTATGTTACAAATGTCACTTACAATATTATGAAGAAAAGCTATTTTGGGCCGAGGATGGTTTTTCGCAGCGACCAAGAGCACTACAAGCTTTTGTCAAACCTTTCCGTCTAACTTATGAGGTTCAACCGGCTGANGGTTCATTGTCACCTGNTTTTCTTCAACAAAGGTTTTGAAGCTTTAAAAGTTGGACGCAAGTTGTGTGAAATACTGTAGAGATGTATTCGACCGTTTAACGCAAAGGCTGATCAAATGTTGTTCTGCTGCAAAACTCGATTCAAACAGTGCATAATTTCAAATTCAAAGGTATTTCATTTTAGATTCTGGTGAATCTAAACAAACAGTCAAGAAAAACTAATTCACTGCCGGTGCAGCAGAACAGCATTGCCTTTTGTATAAAGCAGGTACTTAAAAATGTTCGCTTTCCAGCGTATTGCTTCGTTTTTTCACTAGATTTTCTCTACTACGCTTTCTCTTATCTCTTCTGCTTTTACCAGATTCGGAGTTCCAATTATGAGCTCGAAAGGCTTTATTTTGTCACAATGACTTTTACGGCGTTGACTTTAGAAAACTTGAATCCTGCCATTATTATGTGAGTTGAAAGGCTCGAGGTACTTTGCGCGACCAAGATTTACACTGCAAATTGTTCCAAGTTTTACATGAAAGGACAGTTCTGCTAGAAGTGTGTGCTGATCACAGCATAAGACAAGGCCCTTATCTCACCTTTGCAACAATAAAATGTTCTCACTATAAAATTAAAAGAGTAGACATGGTGTCATAAGTGCAGGCACTAAAATTACACGAAACATCTACTACATTATTGGCGGAACAAGACTACAATATTTTCGGTAAATACTCTTCACTTTAAACATCGAAATCATTCCGGACTGACAAAAGTGTAAGATTGAGCAGGTGCACCCATTGTGAATCCAACCCTCAAACGATTTGTCAGGTATCCGTGTGCTTTCTGCGTCCCACAAATCAGTCTTGTAACGAAGTGCATGTGCTTTCAGCGTTTCGTATTTTCGGCTTTGGCATAGGTGCACATCATTATGCAAGGAACTGTCATTTCACTTTGTAGAACAATTTTTTTGGGAGGGAATTAACTTCAGTCTTTTGAAGCATGCGTTGTTGTAGAGAGTAAAACAAGGAACAAGACTGTTTTGCTTGAAGCGAGTACTTGTCTAAAGATCGCTATGATTTTTTGAAGGAAGGCAACTGCACACAGCAACTGGCCTGAGTTACTCCGTTGTTTAAATCTGGTGATAAGCCCCTCTGCAACAATTATCGTCCAATATCTGCATTTGTTTTCCTTCCAAAATATCTGAATTGTCGTACATACAAAAGTCCTTGAAAGATTGGTGCATGCTAGGCTTTCCTCCTTTCTAGAAAAATACAACATCCTATAAAACTTTCAGTTAGGTTTTCGACCAGCTCATTCCACTCAACATGCAATAAATTATTTGCATGAAAAATGTGTTCAGGCGTCAGATAACAAAGAGCACGTAGTTGCAATTCTCGTTGATTTCAACAAAGCCTTCGACACTGTCAATCACGAGATCTTACCATGCAGATCGCAAAAATTTGGAGTCCGTGGTGTGACTAGTGACATTTTCCAAAGTTATCTCTCTGACAGATACTGATTTACAAAATTCTGAGAAGCAGAGTCATCACGCATTAAATATAACATGTGGTGTTCCACAAGGATCGATTCTTGGCCCTTTGCTATTCTTACTCTATGTAAATGATTTAACTCAAGCCTCTGCCTCTCCAAACTATTATTCGCAGATGACACTTGCCTGTTATAAAAATCTAATTTCATGAGTACACTACAAGCTGCTGTAAATGGCGACATGAAATAAATGAAAGACTGGTTGGTATCCAATAAACGTACCTTAAACTTCAGTAAAACTAAATTTATGGTACTCACCAGGAGTCAAGAACATAAACAAATTAAGAATAATGTTGTCGCTGGAACTATTGAAGAAATGAACCAGGTTAAATATCTTGGTGTCCGTGTTGACAACCAATTAAAATGGCAGCAGTAAATAGATAATGTGTGTAAAAAAGCTTGCATGTGCTTCATACGCTCTACTTAAGTTGCGGGCCTTTTCACGCATCTCCACTCTTAAAACTCTCTACTATGCTCTAGTTCATCCACATCATTCATATGGACTGGTTTGCTGGAGAAATGCCACTAAATGATCACTAAAAAGTATCAAAACTCTACGATAATCCACAGTGATCAGCGGACCCAGCATCAGGTTTATACAAATCCCTTTAAATTTTAACATCGGTTAAATATGATAAAATTAACCTTAATTACAATCGCTCCTTTTTCAATCACAAAGCATTGCCTAAAATATTCGACAACCTATTGAAATATTTAAAAACATCACATAGTTACGACACTAGAAAGCGCTTCAATCAAAATTTCTTTAAACCATCAGTAACCCCAAATATTGGAAAGATTTCAATACGATATAGAGACGTAGAAGCATGCCTGTCTCTTAAACTGGATATCAAGGTCTCACTAGTTTTCGAACACAGGTCAAAAACACTATCTTCATCTTGATGAACAACTTTGTTCCTCATGGTCTGGTCTGGATATATGCTCCGTACTTTGTAAATGTTCTGTTCTGTGCCTATGTGATCCTTCTTGTTGTTGCCTTTTTTTTCAAACATCGGTTTACCATTATTAATATTTTTCTCTTTTGCCGTTGCTAATTTTATGAAGTTACGTCTGTGTTTTGTTTATAGCTGCTGTTACGGCTGAGCAAGCATTATGACTGACCCAAGGTCAGCTGACCTGATGACCTCCAAGTCCTTTTGCTGGCTACAAACAAGAACTGTCTGTCTTCCGCCTGAACCAATCGTTATTCTTAACCACGCAAAACCAACAATGACTTTTTAATATTTCCTTCGGAAATTAGTGCTATATGATAATTTAGAAAACTGAAAGCTTTAATGAATGGATGAGAACGCAAGCCACCTTTTTGGAAGTCAGTGCTTGCAAGGCAAGCTTGTCTATTTGAATTGTAATTTTTGTTAATATCCTAAATGTTTTAAATGTTTTATATGAATTTATGATTGCTGTTATCACGAAAAGATGTGTAGCTGCCATAGACAAATTTAAACTTGTTAGGGTTAATTTGCAATTACAAATGAAGAACTTCTGTAGAAACACTTTGCACACGTTGAACAAAGCTTCACAAAGAGTACGGGAGGCAACGTTTCGTCGAGAGCGTCGCTTGATGCTTGTGATAAGTCTGGTGATGGGCTGCTTCATGGTATGCTGGTCTCCTTTCTTTGTGGTAAGTTAACTGCTAAGAAGACAAGTTGCAACTGCGTGCATTTTTCATTGGAAAGAATAAATGATCCGGTTGCCAGTGGCGTATCTAGGGTATGGCAGGCATGGCACGTGCCATGGGCGCCACGTTGGTGGGGGCGCCAAAACTTGCTTGGCAAAAAATAAAAAATTTTATTTAAAGTTTCTTGAATGTCTATTTTGCGCCCAGCTCAGCCAATGCACAGCTGCATCAACACAGCGGCCGTATGTAATACAGGGAGTGTTGTGCCAGCACCAACATGCATTATGACAAAACTGTTGTATTGTGACACAACACGGGGGTCAGTCATTGTGAAAGACAACAACGCTCGCTTGCCGCATCTACAAGACCTCGTCATTCTCACATGATAAGAAAGGCTGAGTCAGTCTGAGCCAGGCCCGTAATCAGCTTGGGACACCAGGAGGGGCGAAGAGTTTTCTAAGGGGGGCCCAAATTTTTTGAACTATGCCCAATACTTTTAAACGATGTAAAACACATTTTTCCTGGGGGGGGATGAAAATTTTCTAGGGGGACCAAGTCCCCCTGGTTACGGTCCTGGTCTGAGCTGTTACGTTTCAGGCTAAAGGACAGTCGTTAGTCAGAATCTGGTTGAGACGAGTTTAAGGTCGTAGCTGTGAGAATCTGACTGTTACGCAAATAACTGCTGTTAAGCTTCCACAGATTTACAAATTACTTTAACTGCTGCAGCTCACTCCGACTTTACGAAACTCCTTCGATGGCCACTAGTGCCTGACAATAGGTTAAACACAAACCCCAGTCTAGAGACTAAGGAAGAGAATCTTAGTTCTCGAAATATCAGCAGTTAGCATCGTTATCGTACCAGTTGCGTAAAAAGTGTTAACTCATGAAAGAAGAGATTTGTTAGCTAGCTTTTTCTGTCCAATTTGGCTTTTTGTTGGATTTCCAAGGCCTTTATTACGGTCTTGACTGTTGAAAACTAAAATATATGTGTGAGAAATAAGGGCTTCGTACAGTCCAGACGTAGATGGCAAGCAATTATACGAGAAGATTAGATTGCAAAATGCTAGTATTACATCGCGCAACTTTAAAATTGTCGCGTCCTGAAGATCTTCTGACATTCATGTCACAGTTGGATATGGTGATGAAAGGGTCTTTCCTGATCTTCGAATTGATTTACAAATAATGCTGACGATGGCAGCATCTATTGCAATCTGAGAGAAACTGATTCTTTCGTACCTCCGAGACTCAATGAATCAGGACAGATAGTGTGATCTAGCTTTGAGTATAGAAAGGGACAAAATAGAGAAAACTGACTCAGTGGCGTAGCCAGCCCAAAAATTTGAGGGGGCCAAAAATTTTTTTTTGGGCCAAAATGCTTGATTTTAGGTGAATAACACTATTTTGTTTAGGAAAACGCCTTTCAAAGCACAAAATGACCATATTTTCTAAACATTTGGGGGGACCATGGCCCCTTTGCCCCCCCCTGGCTAAGCCTATGAACTGCCTTTGATAAAATCATAGACGATTTTGCTTCGATACAGGTACAGGAAAGTTTTTTTTTGAGTAACATGTTGTGTTTCAAACAATAAATGGCTGGCTATATTGATGTTTCGATCAAATTGTGTCTTTCGAACATTACATGTGTTGCATCAAATAACTTACTGTACCATCCAAATTAAATGTGTTTCATTTTAAAAGAAATTGTCGTTTCCAGTTGCAATATGTTGTGTGTGATTTTTTGTAAGATTTACAGTTTGGTCAGCCAGTATTGTGCATAAATTATTATGATAAAGTTTCTGCTTGAATGTTTAGATATTC
>JGI24159J19872_10002323_pt1 | contig 22520 bp, 12 predicted proteins | sample Ectturendosymbi4_FD_19872 | JGI IMG/M metagenome (IMG submission 19872) | reverse complement strand
ATGAAAGTTTAGGTTTAGTATCTACTAAATAGGACTACATGCACAAAGAGACATGCAAAACGACAAAATTTATTGACTTTAAAATTCAGAAGTATAGTCAAGTATGACAATTCAGTTTACTGCAGAGTTTGCAAAAAAAATTGTCATTCTGTGACCAGAAACAGTGTCGAGATTTCTGCTAGTGTTCAGAAATCTGGCAAAATCTTCTTTGAATCTGCCAAATCGATAAAAAATTGGAATTGGTCAAAAAAGGCCAAAAAAAGCCAAATATCATTTGGCCTTTTTTCAAAAATGAAGAAAAAGCAAAGGGTTTGGAAAAGGGCCAAAAATTACAAATTTGGCCTCAAAACAGCCAAACTGGCAACACTGGTTGTATACCAGCAACCACTTGGAAAAAGTGTCGGTTGTCTATGCTTGTATGACGCGATAATGGCAGGACCAATTGTTTTTAGCCAAATTGCTGAAGCAGTTTTGCGCTGATGAAAACGTTTGCAAAGCTCATGTTACGGAGTGGTTAAAAATTGACGAAAAGTGTCAGCTGGTTTAAAACAAATCTTTTATTTGTGTGCAGAGCAGATAGATGTAGTTGTCTGCACAGCAGCACGCAGACCTGTTCCAATTTCTTTGTGCGCGTCTTCAAGAACAGCTCAGTAGAGGGAGCGCCGCATGTAAACACACTCAGTCCGGAAATACTGGCATGCGTAATTTGCTGCGGTAGATAGTTTGCTCAGCACTAACGACACGTTCTCCCGGTAGAAACACATCGGTTGGAGACCGGAAGCTCTGAGGGTGATCCTCTTCACGACGGACGCGTCGCCGCACATTGCCATGGACGGCAAACTGGCCGCCATCTTGGAGGCGAACGACATGAACTGCCATCTCGAAAGAGTGAGAGCGTTGTGGTGATGAGTCTTTGGGCTGGTGCCTTTTTTGTGATCTTGCGTTAGAAACACCACGCAGAAATGCTTATGTGAGAAATGGGTGTGTCCTGCTTGTACGCAGTTTCTGAATATTATGAAAAGTTCCTAAGAAGACACGCGAAGTAAATGGACGCAAACTGTCTGCTCCGTACCATGTCGTATTTATGGCGGCAAGCCTTTGATACATAATGGTTTTACGTTCGCTTATGACGGACGTCGGACGTATGGACAATTTACCAATCGCAACAAAACTATTGCTTTGGACGTACTGCTTTGTGAGCTGCTGGTCTGCAAACGTCTTTACTGGCACAGACAAAACTTTGGGACATCATGCCATGGCGGTTCAGATGTGGTGTGCCGCATGGGCGATGTCTTTTGCTAAGTTCGCAAATTCAAATGAATGGCTCGCTTAGCTTCGTTTATAACCATATGTTTGCTGCCTCTGAAATGGAAGGATTGATTATTCATGTGGAAACGTTAGGGGTTAAACTGACAGAGACAAACAGCTTTTTGTATTGCAGGGAGTCCATCCATACATGCCAAACGCCATGGTGTATTCAAAAAGCAAGCTGCTGGATTACCCGTCAATCGGACAACTAAAATACGCCTTCAACAAACATAAAATTCAAACAATCTTTGCCGTGACAAGCGAGGTCATTGACCTCTACAAAGTGAGCAAACCTTTGCAAGTGTCACTGACCTTTACAAAGCAAACAAACCGTGCGCGAATTTGCATTTGTCCCCGGGTTGTTTTCATAATAAAACTTCCACAACAGCTTTCACAGCAGCAAAACATTTTCGCAACAGCTTATTGTCAACTGCGGCAATGAGCTTGTTTCCGTTTCCGAATCCTTCCCATTATTCCAGTTTGCAGAAAAACCCAGCGGCAGAAAATCTTGTTTCAGTGACCAGACAAATTGCTTCCTGCAACGATCAACAAAAATTTTTGCGCAGTTGTCGATTTTCAAACTATTTCCGTTCCGCTACGTCAATGTTTTCACTCACCAGTCAGTTCGAAGTTGTTGCGTATAAGACTAAAGCTGTTGCACACTTGACTTTATGCCAAGCACACAAAAGAAAACTTATATTAACCCGGTGGATTGCCAAAATATACCTCTGGACCAGGGACTACGAGAGGGGGTACAAAAGGTACATCCTACCCGGGCCCGGTAGATACTGGGGCCTGGGATGATGAAAGTGCGCACACTAAGCTTATCTGTGATCAAGACCAAAACTGATGGTTGCTTTCTCCAGCTGTAGCGCTGGTTGCTGTATTTGTAAATATTAGTATGGTAAGTGTTTTATCTATATTCTGATTACTATAGAAACAAGCTATACATGTTTTGACGAGGGCCCCAAATGCTAGAGGGCCCGGTATTGGTCTTCGTACCCCGTCGTACAATTCATCTCAGAGCCCTGCTCTGAATTTGCCGCTTGTGCAATGTGGAACTCACTTTTGAAAATCAGAAACATGCAGCTATCCGCAGTGCAAGTGTATCGCAACGAACAGATATTAAAATCCTGAGAAGTAAATCTACGCCAGTGGTTACAAACCTGGGATTCGCCAAAGCGAAACAGTAGTTGCATGAGTTATATAACCTCTTCTTACCTGATAACACTAGTAAACAACATTTTGGCAACTGCTAAGATAACAAATGCACCACTATAAGATGGTTTCAGTTCACTGATTCCGAATCTGAATTCAAAATTTCGGCGTCACATCAGGCTTTCAAGAAACTGAATTTTTAAACTAAGGATTTTTGGGTCGAGGGTCTGCGAGAAGAAACACAACGTACTCAGGGATCCACAAGTAAGAAAAAGTTGGGAATTACTGGTTTAGGTGGCATATCTTTCAAAATAAACCGAAGGAATGTGAAATATTGGAACAGTTAAAAGAACTCTTCACTCTTTGTCCTTTGAACAACCTGAAATTTTGCCTAAAACTTGTTAAAATGAAGTCCATCTGGAGTCAAAAGCGATTTAAGAACTGAATTGCTTCAAAATGTTTTTTTTTCAGGGTCTCCCCGCTTTGCTGGACAACTCCGTCGCAAGGAAACTTAACAGCGATTCTAGCAATGTCGTTGAAGTGATATCTACGTCTTACAATGTAATGTTCTTATGACCTTACTATGTCGTTTGAAGCATTATTGCTGAACAATGCCCGATTATTACGTGAAGACTTACTGCGATAACGTTAAATCGGGATTTGAGAGTTCACTCGTGGATTTGGAGTTTTAAAGATATTTCCAAGCTGGAACGCCGGAGCAGCTGTAGGGCAGGGGGGGCAGTAATAAAGTTGAGGGCAATGGAAGCTTACAAAAGAAAAAATCGGTACCAATATACGTATTTCTGTTTAGCAACAATGTTGGCCTCAACATCAACAACAGAAATTGTAGAAAACCATTCTGAATCTTCTGGGTGCGCCAATAGCTGCAATAAATTTTGTTTCAAGTCAATCTTTATAAACCATTAATTTACTTATGACACTGTTATGAAAAGGTACCTCCGCCCCGGGTCGGCCCCTTTTGAAAGGGCAGGGGGGCAATGCCCCATCATTTCCCCGCTCTCCGGCGTCCCTGTTTCCAAGGTGGCAAGCGACGTCTTCACCGCTTGCTAAAAGTAGTGATTTTGTGATCCGTTCAGAGTTTTTAGTTCGCATTGGCCAAAAAAACTGTTACAGCTCTTCATCCGTTTATGAAAGCAATGGGCCACTGCGGATTTTAACGGTAAGTTTGGGAAGCTGTGGATTGACGCTTTCCGCAAAAGATACGATGCAAAATCTAGCAACAGACAGAAAATGTTCCTCAAAAAGCAAGACGTTCAACTGTTTTCTTCTTTTAAAAGCTCGCTCTTAAGTATGTGGAGTCAATTAAAAGTTTGAATTTCGACTGGTTGGGCTGTTCAGGCGCTGAAAAGCAAGATCCAGTTGACGAGGCCAACAAAGCCTGACTACGTCACGATGACGTACAGAACGCTGTGCGCCCACACAAACACTTGGACAAATGGATTGGAATGCAACAATATCAACATCGGTGATGAGGTAACCATTGCAAAGTTGCTAATGTGTTTGCCGAGTTTAAAGATTTTGAGAAAGCGTACGCCGTTGATTTAACGTCTAGTCGACAAACTTCTTAACACCTCCATCAAACAAAATTTTTCTGACTCGACCACACAAAACCGAAACACACAAAAGCAGAAGCCGTTCTAAGTTTGTTCTAGGTATATGAAAACTTTTCGCGCTTGCTGGTTAGTCGTTGAGCCGTGGTGGTGTCGACCACTTGCGTATTGAGCACTAATCAGATGAAACAAAGTATTGAAAGCCTTATTTCAATGAACCCAACCCCAGAAGCAGTCAGTTGGTGTTCCCCACAGAAACATCGAGTCGGATTTTTTTCCTTCAAAGCGCTAATGCTGGTACTCCGACTGCTTGTGCAGAAAACACGATTTAACACAAGGGATGGGGGGGTGTCGAATTTTCCCTGCACAGGAAAAAAACAAGCTGACAGTGGGTAGCTACGAAATCACCTGGGGAAACTACGCCGTTTAAGACCCAGGTCTTTTAGCTGTTTTTTCTAAGAGAACTAAGAGAACAACCTTTTCCGTTGACAAAACAGGCGTTTGAAAAGGCTGCACGGCACGTTGTCAGGAAACAATAACACTGACTTTCGGAACAGGAAACAAATATGATGAGTCTGTGATGAAACGCTTCTCATGCCTCATTGCGTTGTTTACTGCCTGGCTGGAAGTGCTGAAATATTAAATGTCAGGCTGAACGATCATCCGACGTCTGTCACGGTCTTGGCGCGTTGCACTGTTATTTCGTCACGTGTGTCGAACAGACATGGCTCACGTTTGACTGGCTGTACAACGCACCTGTGTAAATTGAATAACAATTAACGCAGCTCCACAGCGAAAAAATAGTTGTTTCGTTAATAAGGACGACAAAAAGTTTGTTTGAAGTGAACAACACCATGTGATTTTTTTTAACAATTGTACCACATTTTGAAGTCAACTTTCACAACAGGTTTTTATGGTTGTTAAAGTTCAGCAAAGTGGATAAACAAAGCTTTCACTTTATCATTCACGGTCTTGTGTCTGGGCTTCCATCGAATACCGCAAAACAACTAGGAGAAATTTCTTTTCAGTTTTTTTTCAATTTTGTGCAGCTACGTGGAAATTTGTTGCATAAAAACGGCTAGAATTATATTTTAATCGCCCTAAAGTATTTTTTGGCAAAAATAAATTCCCCGTGGAAGTGTGCTGTTTTATATAAATATTGGGCTTAAATGATTTTGGTGAATTTTTCCTGCCGTTTGCTTCTGCCATCTGGTACAGTGTTGACATTGATTCCAGTGAATTCTGAGAGCTGTTTGTTGATTATGCCTTCATCATTAAACACAAAAGACTGTTTGCCCTTGAAGATGGCTTAAGACTTGAGAATCCCTCGTGCTAAACGGAAAAGAAAAAATTATATCTATAAATTACTGTGGGGTGTCTTTTAAAACCATCTTTTCAAAATATTTTAACATTTGCATTGTGAAAAAACTGAGCTAATTTAACTGATATCATTTTTCATTAAAAAGTAATATTAACTAGGCAACAAATGTATCCACTATAATGCTGAAGTAAAGGCACGTTCTTTCCCTTTTGCAGGTGGTGTTCGAGTTCACGTTCACGGCTAATTCGTGCCCTTCTGTCAAGAAGGACTTCATTAGTGTCACATCAAATGTTCTCAAGGACTCAGTCAACATTACGATTGGTAAGTTTACACTACAATAGTGTGCGAACTTTCAGTTTTTTGGTTATACTTGTCAAATGTTTGGTAACTTAGCGCTTTTTTATTTGCGTTGCATAATTTTGACTCCTTGTACAGAATTACACGCTTAGAACGTCTACTACGAAAGTGTTTGCAACAGGGTTGCGGAGCCGGAGGTAAATGTCTGACTCCAACTCATAGCTTCCTAAATTTTCCGACTCCGTCCTTTCCTAAATTCCTAACTCCCGACTCCGACTCCTTAGCATAACGTGATTGAAGTTTGGCTGTCAGCGATAGCAAAGAAGCGAGCTGAAATGTTTTTAGAATAAGCATTGTCGCTAGATACACGAGGCTTTTAATTAATTAATTTATTTAAAAAAATATTTACCAATCATGAAAATTCGTTCTGTTTATTGTGAGTAGCTACCATAACGTGAATGAATTAAACAATGACAACATTAACATATGAACTACATTCAATAAACCTTTGTAAGTGGTATATAACAAGAGCGAGTAGTCAGCTATAGAACTATTCTATATTTAATAATTTTTAATTTTTCTGAGCATAAAACATAACGTGAAAAATTAAAAATTCTTAAGATTTATGTTAGCTTGCAATATTAATAATACCTATGTATTACTTACTGAAACAATAAATTCATTCGCATTACGTACCTATAAAAGTTTCAAAAGAAATTGTACTATTTCAACATGCACAAGTTAGGGCTCTTAACTTAGGAATGCGATGTAAAAAATGATTCAATTGGACTTCCGACTTCGACTCCTGGTGGTCTTAGGAATCGGGTGGAGACACCGACTTCATTTGAAAGCAGGAAAGTGGAACTGGGTGGTACGCTTTGCTAAGTTTCATTACGGTCAGCAAATCTAAGTTTAATTAAGGTCAGCAAAAAAACAGGGGCGTAACAAGGGGAGGGAGGGGGAACAATGCCCCGGGCGTCGAATCACCGGAGGGGCGCTGAAAAGTTCCAACATTGTCGCAAGGGCTTTCTTCAAAACAGCACATTTGCAGACCTTAGATCCTAACACTGGGGCGCTAAACTTGTTTTTTGGCCCGGGCGGCATCTAACCTCAGTACCCCCGTGCGTGTAGCATGCTGATTTATGCTCTGACGTTTTTGCATTCTGCCTTATACCTAAGATGGTGTAGAACAGCTATGTCCAACCCAATGGCTTACTGAGCCAAAAATTATCGTAGTATCTGTACCAGGGCCGCCATAAGCATACAGCATGGGGATGCAGCTGAAAAATTGACCATTATTTGGGCAAACATTTTCAACATTTGGGCAAAGTATACAGCTACATTCACGTGTAAGTGAGGTAGTGTCTGTTTTCCCAACTAAGGCAAAATAATGGCCAAATCAATGGCGAAATAGCGACTTAAACGGCAAAATAATCTGAGACTATTTTGCCATTCTTTTTTTACCCTGATGGCAAAATAAACAGTGCCCTTGAGTAAACTGGTATCATGTGGTAATTCCAACAGCCTTCATCAAATTTGGGCCAACTAAAAAATTCATTCAAGTTTTGGGTAAAACTAGAAACATTTGAGTGAACCAGGAGCAGTTGGGTATGGTCCAACAGCTTCAATTAAATCTGGGCAAATGAGAAAAGCTTCATTAAAATTTGGGTGAAAATAAAAACAATTAAATAAATAGGCAACATTTGGGTGAAATCCATCAGTCAAATCAAATGTTGGCAATTTGCAACAGCTTCATTCAATTGTGGGCAACTTCAAACAGTCTTGATCACAGCTGGGCTCTATAAAATAGCTCCACTGAAATTTTATCAGGCTACATTTAGAAATGTCTGGGTGAATTCTAAGAGCTTTATTCAAATTTGCTTGAAAATAGAATCATTGGGGTAAATTTTTATGTACTAAAATTTGATATATTGTTTAATAATAAAAAGGAGAAATTGCAAGCACAAAATTGTGGGTAACTTCAAACAGCTTTATTCAATTTTTGGGAACTTCAAACAGCTTCATTTCACTTTGGGTAAAATACAAGGACTTTATTTGAATTTGCATACAATTAGAAACATTTGGGCAGATTCCAACAGCCCAAATCAAATTTTAGCCAATTGAAACAACCTCATTCAAATCTGGGTAGAGTTACAAACATTTTGAAATTAGGAACATCTACCATTTCAACTACTCTTAATATTTGTAAACCTAAAATTGTTGATGCTGTTAAGTGTGCAACTAAAATGTAGCTGTAGCTGCACAATGTTTTTTGGTGTAGCTGTGATATGATTATGTGAAGTTATCGTGTTTCAAACTTGCTTGATGTTGTGAGATTTCCAAGTGTGAATCTGTTATTGCGAAGTGTTCATGAATCGAATTAATTACGTAACTGCAGCGGTAATATGTTGTGTTGTAGTAATGTAGGTTTGATTTCATGCTGTGTAGGTTTTTATATTTTCCATTTGTTTTATGCAATGAATTTCATATGTTGCATCCAGCCAAATTTTAATGTTTCAATTTAATGCTGTGAAGTGAAGTTTGTGAAGTTTAATGAACAGTATCAACTGTACTATCTATTGCACTGCATAATTCACTAATACTAATGCAGTCTAGTGAAACACTGCTATTTTTATAAAATACTCTTGTTGAGGTTATAAGTCATTTGTCATTGGAAATGTGAATTTTTACACATTCCTTGGTAGTTGGTCATATAGGCTGCAGTATTTGCCTGTATCAGCCCCATATCGCTATTATTTCTTAACATGCTATGTTCAGTGCGTGTTTAACTGTCTAACTTGGAGTTGCTTTTTGGTTTTCATAATGTGACTTCAGAAGTTGTAAAGTTTAAGTAAGTTGTAGTATTTTAAGTACAACACAATGCAGTGAAGATTGCCTAATGGGGAGGGGCAAGCCATATGATATGCATCAAACTGCCTCTTTTTCCTCTTCCTACTTGAGACTTGGCCTACTTGCAGCAATGTAATACTTTAGATCGTAACCTCATATATTTTACTCCTTTCCCAGATTGGTTGCGATTGTGGCTAACGCAAATGCACACATCTATGCTAGAGAAGAACAGATCTTAGCTATTAAGATGATCGTGTTGAAATAATAAGCGTAGAATGTATATAAAAAATTGAAAATGAAGATGCTAAACAACAACTACCACACGTGGTGGTTTTATTGTAATTAGCTAACCTTTTTCAACCAATAAATATTACCGTTGTTCACATGTGGCTATACAGAATAATGATTGCTAGTTGAGGGCGTACGGCTTTGAACCCCGGTAATTGCTAATTAGGCATGCAGACATCTTGATTTGTTTACAATGGTACGTTTTAATCTTAACATTAAGACTTGTTGTTTGTACGTTATTTGGAAAAAGCAAGATCAAATTTGGGCAAAAATTTTTTGCATCCCCAAATATATGCACTCCTGTACGCCTGTAAGGGCCGCACATTGAAGAGCTTTATCTGATCTTAGCAAACTAAATTTAGCTTAACCTAATGTACTGAAAACGTTCGCATCTTAACTGCAGTAGTAAAAGACGTGATAAAGCGGCACAGAAAACCCCTGCATCCAAAATGTCAAATTCAAGATTATCAAAATAAAGACAGGGTCAGTATACCTACATATGTGTAGGATGCTTTTACTACAGCGAAGGACTAAACTGGGCCGCATGTGGCCCGAGAGCCGTGGGTTGGACATAGCTGGTGTAGAACAAGAATGCTCGCAGTAGATCTACAAAAGTATGTGGATCTACACACAGTGAGTGGGAGATACAAGCATGTCGCACAAATTCGCACCAATCATTTTTGCGTGGCAAGTAAAAGATACTCTTGTGTTTTGAAGCTATAGCGCTTGTGACATCACAGAATGATTTCTTGTGATATTGTTCCAAGGTTTTGATAAAGGTGTTTGGAGATCCTATTTTAGTCTTCGATATGATTTCAGTTCTTCAAAAACGTTGCTGAAGTTGAAGAAAACGCAACATATTTTCTAATCACACTTTAAAATTGCGACTGCACTGCATTTTTGCCACCACAGGAAAACAAATAACAATTCGGTTTTTCGCGCCAACATTCAAGATTTGCGCATTTTGTTTCCCTATACGTTTTTTTGGTGATCTGAACAATTGGATAAACTTATGTTGAAGTATTCAGCATTGCCAGAGCAATAACGATACCACGCGCCTGGTTAGCTCTAACCACTAGCCAGATATAAATGTTCTCTTAATTTTTTTCAAAAGTCGTTTCATTATTGACTTTCTTCCTCCTAGTTCTACCCATCACCTCTTGAAAACTTCTTCCAAACATGTTTTTGAACAACTTCTCGGACGTCTTCGGAAAATAGTATTTATATATGAACGTATATAACCGTTTAACAAAGTGTAAAAGTGACAACGCAGGCAGAAAATTAGGTTTGCTTTACCTAACCCGAGGACTACTTTTGATGGTATTAAGTTTCCGTGTGGCATGTATTCGAAAGCCACGATCTACTAACAACAATGCCAAAAAAACGAAAGAAGCAGTTAATATTTCAGTCAATATCACAATATATTGCATTGCAAATATGGCGCAGTGGAGCACTACATGATGTTCACTTGCGTCTAATCAGCTGTCAGGCGCACAGATCTTGAGGCAAATATTGCGATATGACATCTTAATTTTTGCTGAAGAAACATCAAATACATTGAATGAGCATTTTTGAGCAGAAAAAGCTTGGCAACCAGTGTCTTTGCATGCTTGCTCTGGAGTATTCCTGCCGGTATATCCTTTAAAATCAGTTTATATGTATTTCAGAATACGTTTGCGACTGTATGTGCTCGAACTCACCAAAAACCAACAACTCCATATGCAACTACTACGGAGATTTGAAGGTTTTTGCCTGTACTCATTTGCTAACAGCTGACTTTCTTTTGAAGTGCATTTCTACGTCACGTTTTTGATTTCTTTCATTAAATCAATTGGTAAAGCGGTGTGTTTGGCTCATTGCCTACTTATCTACAAAATTTCGCAGCATTTGTACAACTCCAACCTAGAAGACAGTTGCTTCCTGTTTTAATATGCAAAATCAGGCCCGTCGCCAGGATTTCCCAGCAGGGGGGTCAAAAACCACAAGGGGGGCACATTTTAAATACAATATTGGATGCATGCAGCAACCGGGGGTCCAAACAGGAATTGGGGGTAAAGATTTTAAACAGGTTGTCCGTGCACCACTGTCCCCCCCGCTGAGGACGGCCCTGTACAAAACGCTTTTGTAAGTTCCCTGCAGACAGTACCCACTCTATTTATCCACTGGTGCGCCTGAATACTTCAGTTTAATCGGTGATGCTACAATTGCAAGTATTGTTTTACTGTGTCTGCACTGTTTTTAAAATCGCTTTCTGGGAGCAAAAACTTTGAATAGACTAAGCTACTCGCGGGCCCGTTGAAACTAGCGCCAAGACATTCAACGCAGCGGCTTAATGGAACTAAAAGATGAAGTTGCGTCGACCTACGGCAATGCATTTGTAACCAATCAAGATTTACCTTTATATGCTAACAAACAGAAATTATCATTGGGGCATTGCTTAAATGCATATTAAGTTGTTTGTCACTTTCTGTCACTTAATTTCGTTTAGTTCAAACACGGAACCAGCCATACGTCAGAAAATCTAATTTGTTCACAAGGTTTGTTGTCCCAGAGTTAGTTTGCCCTTGTGGTCCATGACACACAGCGTTACGGAAAGAAAAGTTGCCTTTTCATTTTTTCAATGTTTTTAGTGCGGCGTTTGCGAATGTTCGCCTGGCCGACTGGGAAAGAAATGCCAATGCACTCCATCCCAGTCCAAAGCTCCTCTGGACCAAGGCTGTTCTGCGACTGATGTCTCCTTAGGCGGCCATCTCTGCAGGTAAAACAAACATTGCTTTCAAGCTTAGCGCAGTCTCTTGCTTACTTGCAGCAGTGTTTCTATCCAGTGGTTTCATCCACCGGAAGTTCTGTTCTTTGTTGAGCAGACAATTGCAATACGAACGCGATTTCTTGACTCTTGAACACTTTTCCTTCTAAGGTGCACGTACTACCAGACTATTTGCGCAGTGAAATCTCATCCTCGCGCACTTGTAACATTCCAAAGCTAATATCGTACATGCACGATATTAAATGTGTATTGCATGGCCCTTTTACCGCTTAAAACGCTTCACTGCTTTTGCGTCTACATGGTTGCGCTACTGCATGCAAAAAACATTTGCTCGGTGTAAAATTTTCTTCGGGGGAACACTGCTCATGAACATCGTTGCCAACCACCATCGCAATCAGTAGCAAAAGAATGCGCTGGGTGAGAACAACTTGCTTTGCAACCTCATGCTGGGTATTTCACCGCGCCTTGCCTGACCGCTACTTATGACTCTGGCAACAGAGGCAAAACTCGTAAAAATGTGGAATATCCACAATAGTCGGACACGATAGAGTAGGGTAAAGAAGGATAAAACTGAACAGACCTTTCGAAAGAAAAAGATGATTCGCATTTTAGTTAAATCGGGGAACACACGCATTTGTTCCAACATGGGAAGTTACACTTAAAGACAGACATTCGACTTTAACAAAAAACAAACTAAATAAATTGTAGCTTTAAATTTGCAAATTGAAATTGTTTTGGGGGCTTAAGTAAACTTTTTTTATATTCGCTTTTTCTGCAACTACGATTGCAAGCGACAGGACATGTTTAACAGGTACGATGCGGTTATATGCGGATGTTCAGCCATAGCGAACAGATATTGGACTTAGATCAGACGAATATTTCAGCCTGACTGAAGTTTTTTTTTAAATGCAGCATTATCAAAACTGCTTAGCAAAAGAAAGTATATTTGCCACACTTACCTCGCGTATCCTTGCAATTTTAATGCAAGGATTTGGAGTACTGTATATTAAACGCAAAACAGAAAGCGAAAAACTCTTTTCATATAAATTTTTGAAGTATTTTCTGTGACGTTTCACATGATCCGAATCAGAGTATAACCCATCACAATATATTCCATAATCCAACAAAAACTTTTGAATCAGAAACTGATCTTGCCGGTGTAAGAAAGTTGCAGGGATTCGGGTAATTTTTTCATTGGACCTGATTGCATTTTCATCGAATCGTTGTATGTGAAGCCCTTTCACGGTCGACTGACGATCAGAATTCTTTGCCTTCTGCAGCGACAAGGGCATCTGCGAATGCGGTGAATGCGAGTGCCGGGAAGGTTACTTCGGAAAGTACTGCCAATGCAGAAACACTGGCTGTCCAAAGGATAAGTCTGGAATTTGTGGAGGTGAGCCTGTTGTAAAACCGAATGTCGGGAATTATGTTAAAAGCATAGATATAGGTACAAAAAAAATAAAATCGGCAAGCTACGCGGCATTGCTTCGCTTCAGTAGCATATTTAACATGCTATAGTTGCGTCTATCGTGGATTGCTTTAACTGCTAATCAACGGAAAGTTTGCCTGGTTCCGAGGCTTTCTGAAGTGCAGAAATGACCCCTCTACTGAAACCGCACAAACGCCACTGCGTAAAATACTTCCAGATGAACTTCGAAACGGGATTATGAGATAGTCGGTGCCGGTAAATTTCAGTCAGTTATGTTCTCTATCGAACCACCTATGCCGTCTTTGTCCCATGTAAGGTTCTCTGCGGTCGACTCAGATGGCCTGTTCAGCTCCATTTCAGTCAGGCGATCGTCTATAGCCGGGACAACATTAAAAGACTAATACTTAAAGTCACCTGCTCAACGGCAAAATTATCTTCCGGTGCATAAAGCTTCACTGCCACAGCCAAAAAAAGAATATCGGCATCAATTTATTTTGGAACCGTTTACGCGGGATCTTCAATTCACTTGTCAACACATATTTTGGTGCGTAAAAATTTCAACGGGTTTACGGTTTTTGATGTCCCTAAATCCGAAAATGGCATTGGTTTTTCTGAATTGGCTGTAGCTTTTGAGATATTTCATATTTTTGGTGAAAAGTGCAAAAATCCGCGAATTTTGACATTGGTATTCCTTTTGTTACAAGTTTGATGAAGCTATATCTGTCTTTTGAAACATGTCCATGCAGTATTCTTTCATTTTTGATGCGATATCGTGAAAGATGGCAATCGTTATTGCAGAGAGCCTTTCTACATGCAATGCATGAAAAAATCAAGCAAAAATTAAGAAAATCAGACAACATTAGCAGCAAAAACAGGCTTTAGTAATGCCAACACTGGTGACGTCAAAGCACACACTTCTTTTATTAACGATCAAATCTCGTAAACTGTCAAAGCACAACAACCAGTCAATTAATACAAAATGATAACTCGATATTTACAAATTTTCCTTAGACTTTCTGGAATGTGACACGCGACCAACAGTGGTCGGTCACCGTGTGGACACCCAACCCAGGGTGTGCAGAGGTCTGGTTATGCGCAGGACAACTTCTTGATTGTTTGTCGCCCTACCGAATTCTATAGTATTGAGGAATGTGACAAATACAGGCATTTAAAATACAGTAAACCTCGGTTTATCCGGATTCGATTTGACCGACGATTTCACCCGGATTAGGCGAAGATCCGGATTAACCGAAGGTGGTTGTTTCTAGCCTGACGTCATCTAAGTACTGAGATATCGGTGAAAATCACCGAAATTGAACACATTTACGACCCAACAGCAAACTTTCGATGAAGCAAAACGGATTTATTGATGTATTTACAATGGTACAACTAACTAGTAGAGACCAGTTAGTGCATATAAGAACACAACAGCGTGAAAGTGCAGAAAAATCCGGAATACGAGATGTGAAAAGAGCAGATTTTATCCGGTATTGGCGAAGATCCGGATTGAAAAATCCGGATAAACCGAAGATATTTATATAGAAAAATTTGAGAAATCATTCGTACCACCAGTTTCATTCGGTTTTGGCGAAGATCCGGATTAACCGAGGTCTACTGTATGTAAAAATTAGTGTTGACAAAAAAATCAAGCTTCGAAAATTTTAAATAAAATTATTCCAGCGTACATCTTGTTTTTAATAAGTCAGTCTTTATTTTGTTTTGTTCTGTGGGTCTGAGGCATATGTTTATAACCAAAGTTCTTATATAGTAGTGGGTATGCAATGAGGAATTAGATATTGTATTTATACATGCAAATATGTATCAGATAGACCCACCCAAAAAAAGACAGTACTTGTGAGGGGGAAGAGTTGTCTATTTTTTCTATTACAGTATCTGAAATTGTACAACCATGAATTTTGATGAATTGTTGCCGTTTATGTTTTTCTGAACAATGAATGAATTGCTAAGGATATCGTTTAGAAAAAACAGATGAAGATAACGATGGCAGTGCTTCAGTCTCTCTCGGGCTACTTAACATGCACTTGCATCGCATGGCCCTCGAGCAAGTTCCCATCAGATTCATGCAGCATTTGTTATAGAAGCCTTACAATATATGAAGAAGCGCCTACCTACAGCATTTTAATAAAATATAAGTTTTGTAATTTCACTCCTTAGAATGCTGGGCCGTCGCCCCGTTTCCCCCCTTTCACGCCCCTGTGCCCGGATACCTCTCTTCCATGACCTGAATGTCCTGGTGGACTTTCCTCCGTGCTCTTCATTTTGATCACCAAGTTTAGCAGGAAAACGATCTAATTGGCTGAAGTCGTGAATCTTGATACTCATCTTCACACCCAAATTCTTGAACTTGGAAAGCATATTTTCCACAAACCCTTTGGTAATTTTCAGCTTTTCGGTTTCCAAGGAAGTTCTGTGTGACTAAAACAAAGGATTGCCAAGCAGCAGACTGTGTTTCTGTCATAGACTGCACAGAGCATGAATCATTTATGAGTTTGCGGATCGAAGCGCCATCAAAAATGCCAGCTTTCAGTTGACTAATGGTCGAATCAGGAAATTCTCTGCAAACACACGAAGCAATTCCCAGTTGCCGGAAAGACTTTCACAAACAGCTCATCAAACCAAGTTTGATGTACAATGGTGGAATTATGATTTTCTCTCTGGCAACGAAAGGTTCATTGATGATGTAAGCTTCACCAATTCTCATGGAACCTGTAGGTGGCCACCCCTTCTTCACCCAGTGATCGTTACGCGCTCGTCTGCCCCACAGGCAGATAAACCCTGAATATTTTTCACTTGACAGAAAGTAACGCCAACGGATATTTCACAATGGCGTGTGTGGCTCGTACTTTTTCAGGCTTGGACAAGGGCCAGTGCATAAACTGCAACGAAAACAAGATGTGCGTATGCAACGCAGCTGCCGGTTACTATCTGAACAACGCCACCGACACATGTTCGTGCAACGACAGAACCTGCACAACGAACGCCACAACACGTGAACTCTGCAACGGCAACGGATACTGCGTTTGTGGCAAGTGTCGGTGCTACAACAGGACCGTGAGTTTTGTGCCAGTTGGTGTCGCTACGTAGTTACAGTCACGGCCGTCGGAAGGGGGAAAGGTGGTCAAGACACTTCTGATTTCGAAATTTTATATTATCTTATAAACTTTTCAGCTGGAATATGTTTTCTCGCAGTTTTGAGTTGGTAAAATGAGATTTCACCACTGTTTGACCCCCGCTGGAAAAAAACCCCCCGATGCCCGTGGCTGCAGAACAGTGATCAGCCACAACGTGGGGCCTCAAGCAGTGTGCATTTTTTTTAGCCTTAACTGGCCTGTTGTGGCTAAGAAAGATTCATAGAGGTCATTGTTCTGGTGTGAAACTTGCATTTTGGCTGCAAGTCAATGTGTTCCTCCTAATGTGTGTCCCTTCGTTTGCTTTAAGCCCTCCCCCCATTACTGGTTCGTGTCCTGTGCTGGTAGTCCGCAGCTAGCATCAATTTTACTGGAAAAAGAAGGCTGTTTATAGTACAGCCACTGCATATTTTCATCTGACCAAACAAACAAGACTTTTTCTTTCTGTGCACTGCACGTGATTGAGAATGAATGTTAAAAGCGTTAAGTGTGAAAGTTCATTTATTTTCTGTTCGCGTTAAACAACCTTTTTAATTTGTGGGGAGGATGAAAAAGTCCGTCAACCGTTTCGCCATAACCAAAGTTGAAACTTTGGTTCTGTTTGTCTTGAATCATTTTTCAGACTTGCAGGTAACATCACAGAATTCGTGTATACGATTCCTACACTTGCAATTGTGTTGAGAGCAGTTCCTTTGTTTCGGAATCGTGCAATGTAGCTGTATCGACCACTGACAATACATCCATTCAACAAGACTGCACTGGAGTCAGTAGCGCAGCCAGAATGAGGCCGAAGAGGCCATGCCCCCCCGAAACAACGTCATATCCTGTTGTAACAGGCAGAAACTGACCTGTGACATCGAAATGATCTCTGTGTAAAATAGCTAAAGACAGAACTCTGACCACGTCAGTGACTGGCCCCTCCCGAAAAAAATGCCTGGCTGCGCCGCTGACTGGAGTGGAACGAGTTCACAAACACAACAACGTGATTGTGATGAGAATAAAAATACGTGCGAACAGTGGCGTAGCGACGCTAAGTGCCGCCCTTTCCACACTTCAAATTTGTTTACAAGAATTTGAAATGAAAGAACATCATGTTTCGTGCTTATTAAAAATTTTCCAAGCTTTTCTTGTTGAAATCACTTTTTCTAAGACTAAATGTTAAGGTGTACCGTTGAACAAAGGAGTCAAATATTTTACAAAACACACATTGCATATCGGCTGGCACTGATCCATTTTTACTTGTAGTTGAAGTCTACGATCTGAGCTCCAAATTGCCACGCAAACATATCAACTGGACTATCTCGCTTCGAGAACGTCATCTTCCGATGCCTTTACGCAAGCCCGTAACCAGCCTGGGACACCAGGAGGGGCGAAGAGTTTTCTGAGAGGGGCCCACATTTTTTGTACTGTGTCCAATAGTTTCAAACTATGTCCAAGACATTTTTCTAGTGGGGACGAAAAATTTTCTCCCTGCACCCTCCTGGTTACGGGCCTGCCTTTACGCAGGGACCAAGTGTGCTAGAAAACTTGGGGGAGGACAAACTTTGTATAATATACATATCACACAAATATAATATTATTGTTTGCATTTCGATGACGTCACCATGTTCGCTCAATCGTATCGGCAAAATTGGAGACACCATGTGCCCCACTTGCTGCATCCATGGTGTTATGGCAGTTGCATAGTACTGCGCTAGTACTTTATAATGATTGCTAGATATTTGCTTCTTTACTAAGTACACAAAACTTTAGTATTAGCACTTGACGAGTTCTTTGTCAAAGTAGATAAAACAAACACAACACTTCAATTATTCTTTAAAAAACAAACAATACATTAAAAGCAGAATTTATGAATATATATCACTGAGATTCAAATAATTGGCAGTTACATACTGCAATTCCACGTATCTCTGGGTTCTGAGATTCCATTACCCGTAACTGGCAGGCCTGGGCCCTACAATGACCCAAATGTCCGTCTGAATCATACCATTTGTTGTCATGTGCATCAGGATAGCATTTCGGGGTTTTGTTCAGTAACGTAACCACGAAATTTGTACAACTACATTATTTTTTATCACAAAAACTTGGTGAGACAAAAATATTGTGTCCTTCTTTGTCCAAAAGTTGGGATGGACATGTCCGCGCGTTCCCCCCCTGAAACTTGGTGCTTGCTTTTACGTCATACAAAAAACACATCAGTTCTGTTGAAACTGAGAAACTTAACTTTTGCAGATTTCTTCACTTCACACGACAAAATTTGATGTTGACAAACCAACCTAATGTCTAGTTAGGTTATAGCTTGTGACACTTGTTTATTATAAATATCCCACTGAACATTAAGCAGTAGCATGAGGCGTTCTGCGAAATGTTCGTAGCCAATGTTGATAGGCATCAGGTGATGTAATGATGTGCTGTTGGGGCGCGTCGCTAAGGATCGAACGATAGGAGTACAAGGATTAAAATAGCTTTGATTTACCTTGCTTTCAAGCAGGGTATTTTTGTCAGGTTTTGAGTGTGGGGCAACTTTAACCTCGTTTCACCGGAACAGTAATATTTGCATATGTGCGGTCCGATATCATCTCTGTTCTTTGTTTAAAGGACTTTTGACTGGGGTGGAGGGGAAACAGCCTTGACTGGGTAGTAAGGTGTAAAGACTGGAGGGCAATTGCTCCAGTGTGTTAATAAGCCCTGATTTCAAAACAAACACAGAGTGTGGTTTAGCGCACCTTGGATTTGATATAGATGAGTAATAATTTTGTTACTTCGCTCGCTTCACAAACAGATTTCCAAGTTTTTTAGGCTAGGGATCCTAAGCACAAAAACTGAAAAGAATTGAAACAATTTTCCACCACCCAAAATGTGCCGCTCGGAGTCCCCAGGGCAGAGCCCCCCTTTGCTACGCGCACTGCATGTGAACTAGCAACGTCCGATCGACGGATCGTTTTCATGGGAATATGACATCTTCTCAGGCACACGCATTTATGCCCTGCCCCACAAAGTTCTCTTGTGGCAAGACCTAACAGTGTGCTGTTTGTTCACGTTCCGAGTTTTCCTGCTGATTCGTCATACGGTATACACCACGCAAGAATACGACGGAAATATTTGGCAAAGTTATGACGAGACTTTTCCTGGGACCTGAACCCAAATGCTGACCAGTTCCGGATGCATATCGTTAGTAAAGATGTTTCGTGTTATACCTTGCGTTAATACCAACAGCGCTCACACCAGAACTTCCTTTCAAATCTTCAAACTTCCAGAATGACGAATTTCCCAACTTCCAAATGCTTTCCAGCTTTACAATGATAATGAGTGCAAGAATTGCATTCATCCTGCTTGCAAAGGCGTCGACGTCTCGTGCCAAGGGCGTGTTGTGCGTGAATGCGCCAAGTGCTGGTATGAGGTGGAGAGGCTGAACAAGGTATGCGGCTTTTTGTTGCAATGTTTTTTTTGTTTGGCGGCTTTTTCTTTTTTTGCTTGACTTTCTGTTTGACGGGAAGACCTCACTACTCCCAAACGATGTCTTGTACTCAAGCACTGGTTTTGTGCTCGCGCGTCGCTTGCATTGGATTATACTTTAGTTTGAGAATCCAGTTGTTTTGGATTTCACAAAATTGAAAAGCTAAACTCGTGATCATCGCTGCAATACGAAAATTTACTGTAAGCCAGGGTCTCAAAGACGCGGCCCGCGATGCTTTGTGGGAATTTTTAATTAATTAACTTTTACATTACTTACTTCAATCACCAGTGTTTAAAAGTGCTCGGCCAGCGAGTGAACAATTAAGTTCTGTTTAAAGTTTAAACGAACGTAGAGAGGGCTAGAAATGTTTGCCTATAACTCTGAATAACGCCATTACACTGAGATTTTACCGAATAACGCCATTTCACTGTACCGCCCGAACTAACTAGAGTTGGCATGTTTGACTTTTTCCGCTGCACGTTACGGTCTGTTGCAAACCACGTGATCGCCTGAGACAGAAACCACGCTAAACGCGGAGAGTATTTTTTGTCAATCAGAGGTGCCGAATGGCCGTTGCGATCTGTGTCCGTTGAAGTGTTGTAACTGTGTTTAGTGGAGGAGTTGCAATTGTGAAAAAATTTTGTAATCTTCAATTTTTGTAATCTTGAGTTTGGATCTTAGCAACAGTGCGTAATTTATTCTTTTTGTTTCATATGTCAACTTTTGCGCAGGACTGAAGATGTGTAACACACGAAACTAGTTTCCTTACGCAATAAATTGCGATCGATTCGCTTGGTGTAGGTCACTGCTGTGGCTTTACAAATATTTCTTTCAGCAGATTACTACTTGTCCCATTAGCAAAAGGTTTGTGAAAGCATTAATAATTGGTTTCAATTACTTTATCCGAATTTATCCTGGCTGCAATATTGCGTTCTGCTGCTTTGTGCATATAACAGTGGTGGGCAAACTGCGGCTAGGGAGCCGCCGACATGTTTAGAATGGCTCTTCTAGCTGAGCTGAATAGCAATATCTCAAATTGATAGGGAGTTGTCGCCTCATACGTAATGTTTATTTGATTTATCAATGTGTTTACACGAATTCGTAAGCTTAGTTGCTAAGGAGTCTTTGCAATTTGATGTAGGTCATTTTATGTTAAAATTGCATTCTTTACTATATTTGTATTACACTACAAACTGATTTTGCAACTCGCTGGTGTTTGTGGTTATCTGCTAATGACTCTTCTGTTGAAAAAGTTTGCCCACTCCTGGTATATGACTTCGAAACATCTTGCGTAAGTGGTTCGTGACTACAGTTTTAACTCTACCCACACATGTCCTGTAACATCATAGAATTTTGTACTGATTTTATGTAATGATTCAGAAGTAATGCTTTCTGGTAGTCCAGCTCTTTGCCTCGTAGGTCAAACATTTCTATCAGAAAAACACTTGAAAGAATTCGCAAATCATATTCATGTGGTGAAAATGATTTTAAACATGAAATAACTTTGGCAAAGAATTTGTTTCGGAGGTAGTCGAAGCTGCCTGTATCGCTCGAATAATTTTTTACATTGATAGCTACTTGAAAAGCTGCGTTTGATTGTTACTGGTAGCTGTAACTCTTCCCGTTACCAGCTCGTCATGCGAGAGAAGTTTTTCAAAAATTAAATTGGTGAAAACAAATCCCAGAAATTCCATGACCAGAGAAAGATTGGGTAACATTGATCTACTTTCAAGTTGAAAGCAGTGGCGGCTCGTATGTAGGCACTGCGGAGCTGCAGCACCCCCTACTTTAACGGTAACTTTCGTTTTTAAGTCAATTATTGTTTTACCTTAATATCTAAATTTTCATTAACAGGAAGAGTTGACAAGGTGTCCTCCCTTTCCAAAACTTTATTCACAAAGCTAAATATTAGACAACTATTTGCTTTTATATGAGAAGACCTGCAAATGACAAAGGTCTGGAGCTGTGAGCGCTTGCACACAGCTGCCAGATGCTTGACAGAAAATATGGCAAGTGTTCGTCTAATTTATGGCAAATTTTTGGCAAAAAAATTTTGCAAATGGCAATATTTTGGCAATATGGATTTTTCATAACAAAATGGCAATTTTTGGCAACATTGATTTCATAGTTTTTTGCCATTCATATGTTTTCCATACTTTTAAATTTTTAAAGTTTGACAATTAAGACAAAGTCTGTTTTATGGAAATAAAGATGCGTTCTCAGTAAGCGAAATATATCCTCTGTTTAGTTTAGATCAGTGATTCTCAAAGTGGGCGGCAGGAGCGTTTTTAAGGGGCAAGGAGGTGAAAAAAACGAAGGGGTGTTAGGGGGAAAAACAGCACAAAAGGGGCGAAAATGCTCAACCACTAATCAATCATTGAGTTATCTTTAGTAGCCTGAAGCAATTTATCCATTAAATGTTTTCTCTGGATCGTCTATGTGCCCGGCTACAGTGTGGATTTTGCCAAAAATTCTGAACGTAGGCCTACTAATATTTGTGTCATATTGCAGTTGCTTAGTTCAGCTATTTAATTTAATGGCTATTTAATACTTTCTTTAAATGAAATTCTTGCATTTATTATCTTGCGTTTGCTTTATCAGGCTTGGGGTGAAAACGACGAAAAAAGGTGGTTAGACTTAAAAAGTTTGAGAAACACTGGTTTAGGTAGACCCTGATCTTGACTGCAAAATGATTCCTTATGATTCATAGTTAAGACCTCAAAGTAGTATTTCAGGTGTACTTGAAAAATTTCAAAATTTTCAGGCCTTGTTGAAAATTTCAAAATATTCAGGTTTGATCGCTATTTGCAGAATCATTACTTTAAATCAAAGGCGCAGCCAGGGGGGGTGCTGAAGGGGCTCAAGCACCCCCCTTAGCGATCAGAATATTGATGGTTATTTCTTAGTTTTTCACCAACATTGTAC